>Ga0206878_10462_pt1 | contig 11351 bp, 8 predicted proteins | sample Alteio_BWOrgCont_8_FD_152621 | JGI IMG/M metagenome (GOLD analysis project Ga0206878, IMG submission 152621) | Enriched cells from forest soil in Barre Woods Harvard Forest LTER site, Petersham, Massachusetts, United States -... | ecosystem: Environmental > Terrestrial > Soil > Temperate forest > O... | reverse complement strand
AATGCCATTAACTGAATTTATAAATCAGTGAGAGCTCGCCTGCTAGTGTGCTGAATGCATTGGTATAAAGCTGGGTTGTGCCAGCTGTTAATCCTGCTCCAGAACGAGTTTCAGAGGCATAGATATCATAGATTGCGTCGAATCTGAGCGAGAAATTGTCTCGAAGCAGGGTTGTAAATCCTAATCCAGTTTGAAAACCATTTGTGGTGAAGCTGTTATCAATATAACCATATACTCCATTATCAGAAATATTAAACTGTCCATTGGAGTAGCCCAAGATGATGTGACCTGTTGTTTCGGGGGTGAATGCATACTCAGGTAAAACACGTACGCCAATATCATGGCTTTGATTATGATGATAAGTAAAAGGCTCATGGGTAATTGCCGCGTTAAATCCCGTTGCATCGGCGAAAAACTCTAGGCTCAATCCACAGTAGTCACTAATACCATATTCATAACCCAAATAACCGCCGCCAATAATGCCAGACGAACCCAGTTGATGGGTTTCAGGTAGTAAACTGTGTGATTCTTTATCAACCAAGCTTGCGGTGCCTATTTCTCCCGCCAGATAAAACCCGTTTTGAATCAAACGTGTATTCTCATTGCCCATGGTGCCTGCAAATATGGTTGAAGAGAGAAGTCCAATTCCAAACAAATATATTCGAATATTCATCGTAATCCTTGAAGTCATGAAAATACATCCTGCGACAATGCTAACAAAAATATTGCTGACTTCATTTTCATAGAATTTAATCCTTTATTAAAATACTAAACCTCCAGTTTGCACCAGAATTATGGAGCCCGCAAGCTCTGTGGTTCGAACAAAGTGACTACAAACATCTTCAATCCTGGATAGTGAGCTGCCTGCCTCAAGACGAAAGACTACATACTTTGCCTCATTCGAGTTAATGCCGACTCCGCCTCATGCAATATTGTCACGGCATAACTTTCAACTTGATTCAAAGGTGTAAAGAGCCTGAATTTACCCGTTACCCAATAAGACAGACTTAGTGTGGCAATAAAAACCAATGCGTTAGCAATATCTGTCAATACATATCGCCAATCATACGTTTTATCTTTTTCTAAAATTGGCGATGCATTTCTAACCGCATTCTCACAAATTAAAATAAAGCGCTCCGATGCCGCAACTCTCTCTCGCTGACTCAAGGCAGGATTATCCATTTGTTCCGCAAAAGCATCTTTGGCTTCTTGCAATATACGACGTAATTCCGTTGCAGTATTAATTAAAGTATCATCTTGTTGATTAAGATTTTGATTGTTCATCACTGTAATTCTAAAATCCATTTTTGTGATCAATTTATCAAAATTTGTCGATGCATGCTGCCATTTTTTCAGATACCGCTGCCTAGCTGCCATATTTCCTGCGTGTTCGGTGGCTTGTCTTGGCTCTATAAACGCTGGTTGTTGCCTTATAAGCTCTGGTTGTGGCCCTCTAAACTCTCGTTGTAAACGTTCAAGTATTTGACGCGGATAGCCAGCTTGAGCAAACTCTTCCATAAAGGTCAAGCACCGTGCCAGACGCTGCTCAATCTCATTGATTTCTCTATTCAGAGCTGCGCGACGCAACCCATCTTCACAAGTATTTTGTTCCCTTTTTAAACGACTAAGGGCAGTTGACATCTCTTGTTTCTTAATTTTCACCTCTCTCGTTTTCTCACAGACATAACGATAAAAATCAGGTACCAATATTGAATGCAATGACTCAACAGGACATTGTTGCAAATCGTCAAAAGAAAGAAAATTACTCTTTAACGCATCATGGCACATCGCTAAATTTGTGATATCTAACCTTTCTGGCACATCAGCAATATGAGTCAATGCGTCATACAAACGAGCACGGTTGTTTTGATTGGAATAACTTCTTAGTGCGAGAAGTAGCGAGGGGATTCCGACAAAGGTAATTGAGAATATTAAGTACAGGCTGCCTAGAAGAGTATCAGATGCTCGCCAATCCACATTCGGGTAGCCACTTAGTTGTCCATCAAAAATAGTCAACAATTGTGCCGAGCATCGTTGTCGTGCTTGGGTATAACCTAGAGGATATTCTGCAGTATAATCATATGGCATATTTGAACCTTGGTGATAGCAATGTAATTATTATTATACATGAAGGTTTATATTATTTCCATGTGATCCTTTTGTTGCTATCCCGAGAAGATTTAACCCAGCTTGATCACCACGGGTATACCAAAAATATGGTATTTTTTAGGAATAACGGTGTCGGGCTTGATAATCGCAATTAATTTATTTTCTCTTGTTGCCAAGGGGTTTGTTTGTGATTCAGGAATTTTTTCTGCATAACTGGGGGTATTAATGATATGTCCTCGCACGTTTTCATTTCCAGGGAAGATAATATTAACGGCCTTTCCCATATGAATTTTATTTAAAAATTTAGGCTCAATAAAAGCAATAATATTTAAATTTTCTTTGGTTACAATGGTCATCAAGGTTTGACCTGCTGAAACAAACTCGCCCGTGTGAGTAGCAACATGCATGATCGTGCTTGATTTGCGAGCACGCATGGTAAAATATTGCATTTGGTTTTTAACAACGTCAATATTGCTTTCAATCTCGAGTATTTTGCGTTTGTAGTTTACGTCAATTAAGGTTCGACTTTGTAATTGAGAATCTTTGATTTGTTGCGCTAATGTTGCATAACTTCTCTGTGCGGCGACATGATTTCGACGGGCTTCCTCCAGTTGCAATTCAGCCATATTACCTTTTTGCACATATTTTTTAAATCGTTCATACACGGCACTGCTGGATTCAATATCCTGTTTTGTAGCGAGTAATACATTGGTTAACGCCTCCTGATTCTGCTCTCCAAGAGACTCTGTTAATTCAGTTAAGCGCGCTTTTTCATTTTGTAAGTAATCCAGTTTGATTTGAGCTTCTGGAGAAATAAATTGCAAAAGCAGTTGATTTTTTTGTACTTCTTCACCAGCGCTAACGTTCAGACTTTTGATGTATCCGGTGTCGGGGGCACGCAGTGTTATGGTGTCATACGCAACCAAGCCCGAAAAGTGAATTAAAATATATTGTGTAGTTATCGTGTATAGCAAAAATATTAATGGAATGCTTATCAATAAGACAATAAAGTACCAGCGCACTTTCGCAGAAGTCCGCATGATTTTTCCATACTGAACCGGTAAGGCTTCAGGATGATTTTTTTTAAATTGAATACCCATTTGTACGCTCCCTATTTTGATTTACGAATAACCCACCAGGGAGCCATTGTGGTATCTTTGTGTCCTTTAAACAGGATTTCATTCATGATAAAAACAACAGCTATCAATCGCATCATCTGTTGATAAAAAGGATATGCAAATAACCAGCCAATCATGCGTAAATCCTGTTTTGAACGTTCCGACACCAAGAGTAGAAACAGGAAATACTGTAGAAACGAGAGTAGTAAATAATAAACATATATTAGTAAATAAATCCCGATAATCGTTCCAATAGTGTAACTTAAAAATAAAACGATAGTATAAAAAACGACAATAAATGGCAGTGCCAGTTGATAATATAAACCATACCAAATCAAAAAAAACATTTTTGTCTTGTTGACGATCTTTGAGTTAAATTTCTGCCAGTGGCGTCTCACGTAGATATAATATAAATCGCCATCCCAGCGTAAACGTTGTTTAAACAGATTTTTCAGTGTACTGGGGGCTGCGGTCCATGCAATGGCCATTGGTTCATGTACTATTTTCAGGTGAGGATATCGATGGGAGTATGCATGGATGCGCAAGGTTAAATCCAAATCCTCGGCCGTTCCATTAAGCCAGCCCCCAATTTGTTTTAAAAAACTGGTTCTAAATATTCCAAATGCGCCTGAGATATTGTTGGTTACCTGTAATTCTGTCAAACCAAATCGCCCTAACTGTATGCCAATCATGTACTCAATGGTTTGTAGTCGTGTAATCAGCGATGCTTTTATATTCCTGACTCTAACGGCACCCGACACGGCAATTACATTAGAGGTTACAAAATGAGCCGCAGCCTTTGCTATGGTTTGATTGTCAATAGATGTGTCAGCATCGATCATAACCAAGACCACCCCTTTGGCTAGTTTCAATCCAAGATTCATTGAGCTTGCATGCCCACCTCGTGTTTGTTTTGCAATAACCTGAATGGAGCGATGAGGGGTGTTGGGATAAGATTGCGCAATCTGTCGTGCATACAATGTGGTCTGGTGATTTACAGGAGCGTTGTCAACGATGATGAGTGTTTCAATAGACCCGGAATAAATTTGTTCATATATGGATTTGATTGTGTTTGAAATATCTTCTTTTCCCTCATTGTAGGCCGTCACTACAATGGTGATTAAAGGACAGTACGGATGGGTTGACAATGACGGGTCTTGTATTCTTAACCATCCTTTAATGCTATACACAATAGTTATCGCACAATAGGGGAGCTCGAGAATAATCACAAACGGAAAAAATAGAAAAATAAAATGAAGCAATCCTCCATTAATGTACAATGAGGTGAAATAGGAATATATGTCGTAATACATATCAGACATATTCTTTTTCTCGGCTATGTAATTTATCGAACAACATTTTCATGTCTATATTGTCGTCAATAATTTCATTGGATAACATGATGCCAAAACCAATCTCAATTTGTTTCGCACCAGGTTGGTTGGCAAATGTTTTAATTCGCTCGATAACTGCCCTATATCCCTCGACATGTGTCATTGGCAAGAAAAAAAATAACGAATTTTTATCTTGAGTGACCAAATCTCCTTCTCGTAGCAATAGCAATACATCCTCATAGAATTTCACCAACATGTTGTCTGTATTAACGATCCCATGTGAAACAACCAGTTCCTGTTTATTTTTTATTATTAAACTAATCATGCTGAAATGAATATTCGTATGACGACGAGCGAGTCTGATTTGCCAATTAACTGTTGTCATGAACAAATCCAAATCCACATGTTTGTTGAATTCATTGAATGCATGGCCATGTTTTATCTCTTTTTTCTTGGCTAATAATTCACCCTGACTGTCCAGATAATAATCATATACTTTTTTTGTTTCAAGATCGCCCGGATCAGATAATTTTGTACACACCATGCAAAATGCATTAACGTGTAGTTCAAAAAAATCGTGATGGCAATCTATACAACGTTTATCTTCAATGGGTTTGTCATAATCTATACCGACATGACGTAAGCTGGTCTGACAGCGGTTACAAATCAGGTGTTCATGTTTTAAAAATTCAGATTGAGGGCCAATATTTCCACAAGAAAAACAATGTACAAATGACTCTTTGTTTATACGAATAGAGTGACACGCCGGACAAGCATTTTTAAAGTTTAATAAACCGGATTCGCAATGTGGGCAGGTTTGTAGTTCATCTACGACAGGTCCTTGTTTAAGTAATCCTTTTGCGACCATTTCCTGAAGAAATTGCCAGCTATTAACTAGTTCCTGTTGGGGATCAAGTATGTTTAATAATGGGTATTGAAGACCAAAAACAGAGTGGTGATTCAATTGTCCCTTCAGGATGGAATTACCTCGTACATATAAATAACGAACCAGTAATAATTCAACATCATGTCCTGTCTCATTATTATGGGGGACAAGATGGCGCATACGCTCATGAATATTTTTTGCGATAAGAGGAGCTTGGCTGTCAAATGGACCATCAAACCAGGATGCCTGATGATGATTTAATATCCCGAGATAAAACACCGGTAAAAGGGTGTAGTGCGTACGTTGTCTTAATCGTTTTAGCTGTGGAATAAAATTAGAGTTAGACACATCAATCACGACATATGAACAACCTTCTGTAGGCAGTTTTTCTACATCGTCAATATCTAACAGCTCAAAGGATAATGGTTCAGCCTCAAGGTTTGTAGCGAGCATTCCTGCATTGGTAGTATATTTAATCATCTGAAACATCCTGTTAAATTCTAATCAAAGTATATCTTTGGAGTTTGAACAAAGCCACATGCAAAAACACGTTGAGATCATGTTTATTTGGTATTGATAATCATTATCATTTGTTATAAAGTATCATTTTTTTGATGTTACCCACGGAGTCAAATAATGAAAATTGGCAAACGTCTCTATTACCTTGCCCAATGGTTGCTTATGGCGGGCGCTAGTTTGACAATGGGTCTGTTAAGTTTTAGTGGTATCCTAGCCATATGGTCCAGTCTTTCCTTGGCATTTAGTGCATTTATACTGACGGTTGCGTATGAGGGGCAGGTTTATTTAGAAAATATCATACAGTCATTCAAAAAAATATTTAAGTTCAATCACCTTGAACGAAATCTGGCTAAGACGTGTTTGCGTGAGCACGGTTTTCCTTTGGAACCAGAAAAAAACCGGCCTCAATTTTTCAACGATTATGAACGACAACTTCATCTGCTTCATCGATTTGAGGATAAGCGTCTTGATGAGGCGAGTAGTGAGCGCAAGCGTCATGTTGAAAAAACACTCGGCGATATGGAAAAATGGTTTTCGGAGCAATTGTTTTCAGATCAGGAGGGCGTGACAAAGTATCAAAAAGAACTGCGATCATGGCTTGGTAGACAAAGAGACAATGGAAAAATATCATTACTTGCCGAGTTTCAGGCCAAACGGAAAACCCGCCATTTTACCTATCAAATACTCAAGGTTTTCTGTCTTATTTCCGGTGTGTTTATGGGACTGGGTACAACGTATCTTTTGGTTGAAGCATTTGCCGTGATCCCTTGGCTTGCTGTCCTCCCGGCTGTATTTTTGCCAATATTTATTGTCCCCATGGCCGCGATTGCAGGCGTGGCGTATGGTCTGATGGTATACAACGCCATGACTGATATGATTGCTTCAGAGATGGTTACAACGTGGCTAAAGAAAATTGGTCAAGACCTTGCTACTCCCCAAAAGGCCTCAGTCAACGTTTCATCAGATGGTGTTGATGCCGATCTTGAGAAGGGAAGCCCTTCTGAGTCTGGTTCCAAGTCTGGGTTAGAGATAGATGGGGACGACAAGATTGCCGAAACGAGGACTGACTCCCCAAAAAGATGGTGGGCTGGAGTGGCGAAAATTTGTGTGCTTAGCGTGATGTTTTTAGTCTCTCTAGCCTTGAGTATTTGTACGGCCGGTACTTGGTGGACTGTTGTAAAAACAACGCGTCCATTATTCAGCTGGATGAGTAAAATCCCCTCGTTTATCATGCTGGTTTTGAATCCATTGATTTTGAGTGTGTCTACCTGGATGTTTAATGTCGAAAATATCAGTGAAACCCTGGAGATGGCGGAGCCTTATATTGATGCATGGTCTGGGGCAGACTCCAAGTCAAAAGAGTCCCCTGAGCCAGCGCCAATTCCGAATGAAATTATAACAGAAACTTGGCTGCAATCGCTGAATCCGTTTCGTCTATTCATATACTATCTCTTCAATCCATTACGCAGGCTAGTATTCGTGGGGCATTTAATGAGCATTGGCGCAACGGCCGATCAAGTGCCCGGTGTACCGCCTTTACTACCGGCGGTGCTGGGCGCAGCTAGTGAGGGTGTTGAAGATATCCATTATTTTCAATTGGGTGGAGATACCACTCATGAGCACAAGCACGACACGCAATCGTTAGTCAAAGAACGGTTAGATGCTGCATCGGGACATGATCATGGCAGCGATTTACCGACCCGATTGCTATCGGCTCTGTTTTCTCCGTTTTATTTTCTTGCGGCGTGTTGGGATTTTATTTTTAGTGAGGACAGTGGGAAATTTAGCTCTTGGGAAGAATTTTGCGCGGCGTTTACAAAATCATGGAATAAAGAAACAGGGACTCCGAAGGAGGAAACGGTCGAGTTTACGGGCACAGATTCATGTTGTCCTACATCATCAGCAGAGAGTATTAAGAAAGCGGAAGTTCCCACGGTTTTATTTGATATCACTAAAAAGAAAACTAAGGCTAAAAAACCACCAGGGCAGGCTTGGCAATTTGAACAAGCGGCTTATCGGGTAGAGCGCCATAAAGAAAAATGTTTGCGAGGTGTCTGGGTGGGTAGTGACATTGCAGAACAGCAAATAGAAAAACTGGAGGGTTTACAGAAAGAGTTGTATGCTAAATCTGATGACGCTTGTTTAGGAATTCCTTCGCGAGTCAATGAGGTATTAGATAGTCATTTGAAAGAACCTGACTACAACAAGCATCGTTTCTTTTTATATGAACCAAGTGGTAAAACGGAAACGCGTCTATTTTTGGAAAAATTGCCAGCTCGAGTTGCTATGGCTGGGTAGGTTGGGCCGTTCGGCCCAACATTGCAACGACGGATCACTCCAATAAATTTTTCAATCCCGCCAAATGTGATTTCGCCAGCGCTTTCGATTTTACCTCATCACGCTCGCCGCCCTTGCCATACCATTCCAAACTATCCTGCGGTAACTCTTCCAAAAACCGACTCGGCAAACAATCTTGCATTTCACCTGCACGACGGCGTTGTTTGGCGAGCGTTAAACAGAGTGTTTTTTGAGCGCGGGTAATGCCTACATAAGCCAGACGGCGTTCTTCCTCGATCTGTTCTTCATCAATGCTAACGCGGTGGGGAAGTAATTCCTCTTCCATGCCGACCAGATAAACATTTGGGAACTCCAGCCCTTTTGATGCGTGCAGGGTCATTAATTGCAGGGTTTCTTCGTCGTGATCGTCGGACTGCTCAAGAATATCAATTAGAATTAATTTATTGATTACATCCGCCAACTGCGTGCCTTCACCTTTGGCTTGTAACCGGCCTACCCATTCCAATAACTCCCATACACTCTCCATGCGTTTTTGCGCTTTCACGGGGGTGTCGCATTGTTCGTAACAGTGCGCTTCATAACCACTATCCTCGACCATCTCGCGCAAAACAGCGACTATGGGTTCGTTTTGACAGCGCTGTTTAATGGTAAACATCCATTGTTTAAATGCTTGTAGAGCCGCGCGGGGTTTCTCACTTAACCGATCGGTTAGCGCCAAATGATCACAACAGGCAAACAGGCTTTGCCCGCGCATTTGCGCGTATTTACCGAGTTCTTCCAGCGTTGTATCCCCGATACCGCGTTTAGGTGTATTGATTACCCGTAAAAAAGCCGCATCATCCGTTTCATTGCATAGTAGTTTCAGATAGGCAAACACATCCTTTACTTCGGTGCGCGCAAACCAGGATTGCCCACCGCTGATATGGTAGGGAATGCTGTGCTGGCGTAAAACGGCTTCAAATACGCGTGATTGATGATTGCCACGGTATAAAATCGCGTAATCGCCGTAGGTGGTTCGATTGCGTAGTTTATGGCTAATCATATCGGCTACCACTTGATCTGCCTCATCCTGCTCGTCTTTACAACATAAAACGCGCAGCATGTCCCCATGTCCCAGCTCACTCCATAGCTTTTTGGTGAATAAATGAGGATTGTTGGCAATCAACAGATTGGCTGCATGAAGAATGCGGCCAGTGGAACGATAGTTTTGCTCCAGTTTGATGATTTTCAGTTGAGGAAAATCGACATTTAATTGAGCCAGATTTTCAGGTCTGGCACCACGCCATGCATAAATCGATTGGTCATCATCACCTACGACTGTCAAGCTCGCACGTGTGCCGACTAATAGTTTCACCAGCGCATATTGGCAGGTATTCGAATCCTGGTATTCATCGACCAGTAAATGGCGAATCTTGTTTTGCCAAAATTCCATGCTAGTCGGGTGTTGATTCAGTAACACAACAGGCATGCGAATCAAATCATCAAAATCGACGGCATTGTAGGCTTGCAAGGCTTGCTGATACTGTGGATAAATACTGGCCGACTCGGCAAATAATGGTGTATCGGCTGTGCGTCGCAAGACGTCATCCGGATCCAGCATTTCATTTTTCCATTTGGATATTTGCTGTTGAATGCGGAATACATCATCGCGATCATTGGCGCGAGCAGGAGGTAAAAATCGACGCAACATCTGAAGGCAATCTTCACTGTCAAAAATAGAGAAACCACGTTTTAAACCGCAAAGGGCCACGTCGCGTTTGATAATACTCAAGCCAAGCGTGTGAAAAGTTGCTACTTTTAAACCACGACGTGTTGCAGGGGGCAGGACGGTAGCCACGCGGGTACGCATTTCATTGGCGGCTTTGTTGGTAAATGTGACCGCTGAGATGTTGTGTGCGGCATAACCACATTTTTCAATTAAATAAGCAATTTTTTGAGTGATTACCCGAGTTTTACCGCTACCTGCACCGGCCAGAACCAACAATGGCCCATCGATGTACTTTACAGCTGCCATTTGTTGGGCATTGAGCATACTCATGGTTTCGATACATGTAGGTTGGGCCTTGGCCCAACAGTAGCATTATACAGCATTCTTGTTGGGCCAAGGCCCAACCTACATGTGATGATTGAGACTGACATATTATGATGATTCCGTGTAAAAAAGCGCATTATACGTTAAAATCACTTTTTACGCTGAGTTTGACGCCGTTATGAAAGAAGAATTTGATTCCGTACAACGTTTTATGTTTGAACACGCCAGTATCCGGGGTGAAATCGCACATTTGGATGAAACGTATAAAACCATCATGAATCAACGCCCATACCCGCCCATGGTTAAACATTTGTTGGGAGAGGCGCTCGTTTCTTGCTTGCTACTCACTGGCAGCATTAAGTTTGAAGGTGAAGTCACCCTGCAATTTCGTGGTGACAAACGTTTGCCCTTCCTAATCGTCCAGTGTGATCATCAATTACAGCTCAGGGGTTTTGCAAAGTTTCAGCAGGATGATGGTGATATTGATTACAATGCGGCTTTTTTGGATGGCAACATGCTGGTCAACATTAATCAATACAATCAGACTCAAGCCTATCAAAGTGTTGTGCCGATTGCTTCTCTGTCCATGGCGGAAAACCTGATGCAGTATTTTGCTCAATCAGAACAGGTCGCCAGCCGCGTATGGCTTGCCGTCAATGATCAAACGGCGGCGGGCATGTTGTTACAACTCATGCCTGATCAGGATACGCAGCAGCGTGAGGAATTTTGGGAATATGCCGTGCAAATAGGCCAGACCATCAGTGAGCATGAATTATTAACTTTGGATAATCCAACCATTCTGCACCGTTTATACCATGAAACCGAACTACGTCTTTATCCCGCTCGCTCTGTACGTTTTCAATGCCGCTGCACGGAAGAAAAAATGAAACAGGCCTTGACTGTTTTAGGTGAAGTCGAGGTGAAGAGCTTGCTGCAGGAAAAGGGCACGGTTGAGGTTATTTGTGACTTTTGCAGCCGGCGTTATGGATTTGATGCGATTGACGTCACGTTGTTGTTTAGAAAATAGGATTACCTTATCTCTTGTAAACAGTCTC
>Ga0206878_10458_pt1 | contig 11433 bp, 7 predicted proteins | sample Alteio_BWOrgCont_8_FD_152621 | JGI IMG/M metagenome (GOLD analysis project Ga0206878, IMG submission 152621) | Enriched cells from forest soil in Barre Woods Harvard Forest LTER site, Petersham, Massachusetts, United States -... | ecosystem: Environmental > Terrestrial > Soil > Temperate forest > O... | reverse complement strand
ATCTGTCGCGACATCGGCCAGTTGGGGCAACTGCTTCATCTTGTCGACCAACTTGCCGGTCCATAAATTCAACTCATTCGGGTCGGGGTCTTCCAGCGTGTACTGAAACTGCGTGCGGCTTACGCGGTCGTCCACCGTAATGTTCTGCACCGGTGACATGAATAGCTCAACGCCATCCACCTGCTTGAGATTCTTCTGCAACCTGCGAATCACATCAGCCGCGTTTAGACTGCGCTTGTCGAGCGGCTTGAGGTTGATCGACATCCGTCCGCTGTTCAGCGTGGTGTTGGTCCCATCCGCTCCGATGAATGAAGACAGGCTCTCAACTGCCGGATCTTGCAGCACAATTTTGTTCAGCTCCTGCTGTTTCTCTGACATGGCCGCGAACGAAATGGTCTCTGGAGCCTGCGAGATGCCCTGAATGACGCCCGTATCCTGAGAAGGGAAAAACCCCTTGGGGATGGCGATGTACAGAAAGATGGTCAGGATCAGCGTAGCGACGGCAACCAGCAAAGTGATGGTCTGAAATCTGAGGACGAATTTCAGCGTGCGGCCATAAAACGCGATCATGTTCTCAAACACGCGCTCCGAGGCTTTGTAGAAGCGGCCTTGCTGCTCTTCTGACCTGTGACGCAGAATTCGCGAGCACATCATGGGCGTCAGCGTCAGGGAAACGACGGCTGAAAGCACGATTGTGACCGCCAGGGTGACGGCAAATTCGCGAAAGAGGCGTCCTACAACATCGCCCATGAACAAAAGCGGAATCAACACCGCGATCAGCGATACCGTAAGAGAGATAATGGTGAATCCGATTTGCTCCGCGCCCTTCAGCGCCGCCTGCATGGGCGAGTCTCCGGCCTCCAGGTAGCGCGAAATATTCTCGATCATAACGATCGCGTCATCCACCACAAATCCTGTCGAGATCGTGAGCGCCATCAGCGAAAGATTGTCCAAACTGTAGCCCAGCGCATACATTGCGCCGAACGTACCCACCAGCGAGACCGGCACGGCAATACTGGGGATGATGGTGGCGTAGATGTTGCGCAGGAAAACAAAAATGATCATCACCACGAGTGCAACCGTTAGCATCAACTCGAACTCGACGTCCTCAACGGAAGCGTCGATTGAAGTGGTGAGATCGGTAAGCGGTACGACCTGAATCGAGGCCGGCAGGTTGACTTCAAGCTGAGGCAAGATGGCCTTGATGGCTTTGACGACTTTGATAGTATTTGCGCCCGGCTGGCGTTGAATATTCAAAATGACCGCCGGAGTCTCGTTCATCCACGCGGCCTGCTTGTTGTTCTCTACTCCGTCCACAACCTTCGCCACATCCGTCAGCATGACGGGCGCGCCATTGGTATATGCGACCACAATCTTTCGATAATCGTCGCTGGTTACCAACTGGTCGTTGGAGTTGATCTGATAATCCTGGTGCGGCCCGTCGAAGTTGCCCAGCGCCTGATTGACGCTGGCAGATGTGAGGGCCGTGCGCAGCGATTCAAGATTCAGTCCGTAAGATGCAAGCGCCATCGGGTTGGCCTGAATGCGTACCGCAGGCTTTTGTCCGCCGCTGATGCTCACAAGTCCCACGCCGCTCAACTGCGAAAGCTTGGGCGCAAGCCGCGTGTCCACTAGGTCTTCGACCTGCGAAAGAGGAATGGAATTCGATGTAATTGCCAGCGTGAGTACCGGTGCATCGGCCGGGTTGGTCTTGTTATATACCGGGGGCGCGGGCAAGTTGGCCGGTAGAAAACTCTGCGCTGCGTTGATCGCAGACTGCACTTCTTCTTCTGCAATATCAATATTCAGGCTCAGCGCGAACTGCAGCACAATTACCGACGAGCCGCCAGAACTCGTCGAGGTCATCTGGCTCAGGCCTTGCAACTGGCCGAACTGACGCTCTAGCGGAGCCGTCACCGTGGTGGCCATCACATCGGGATTAGCGCCCGGATAGAACGTGACGACTTGAATGGTGGGATAGTCCACTTGCGGCAAGGCAGACACCGGCAACTGGGTATACGAAACGATACCCACCAGAAGAATTGCGGCCATCAGCAGCGAGGTAGCGACAGGTCGCTGGATGAATGGCCCTGAGGGACTCACGGAGTGTTGCCCTCCGTTGGGTTGGCTGCCGCGGCCTGCTTCGATATCGTAACTTTGCTCTTGTCTTGAAGCTTGTCGAAGCTGCTGGTCGCCACTTGATCTCCGGGATTGATTCCCTCCACCGCGATCAATCCATTGTCTGAAACGCCGGTCTTCACATTGCGCACGCTCGCCGCTCCATTCGCAATGAGATAGACAAACGATGCTGTTCCATTGTGCTGAACTGCGCCCGTGGGAATAAGCGTAGCGCCATTGATCGTATTGACCAGCAATCGTGTATTCACAAACTGATTTGGGAACAAAGCGTTGTTCTTGTTATCGAAGGTGGCGCGCAGCTTGAGCGTTCCAGTGGTTGTGTCGATCTGGTTATTGGTGGTGGAGAGCTTCCCCGTCGCCAGCTTGTGCGTCGAGTTGCGATCCCATGCCTCCACCGGCAACGAAGCCTTTCGCATTCGCCCCAGCACCTGTGCCAGGCTGTCTTCCGGCAGAATGAAGATTACGGTGGTCGGCTGCATCTGCGTGATCACCACCAGCGGACTTGTTCCGCCCGCCTGCACAACGTTGCCGGGGTCTACCAGTCGAAGGCCGACCTGACCGGCGATAGGCGAGACGATGTGGCAATAACTCAACTGCACCTGGTCGTAGTCCACTGTGCCTTGATCGTTTTTCACCGTGCCCTGATCCTGCAGCACGACCTTCTCCTGGTCATCCAGAAGTTGCTTGTTGATCGCGTTTTTCGCCCAGGCAGTGCGATAGCGATCCAGATCCATCTGCGCCTGCGCCAATATTCCGTTGTCGCGCTCCAACGCGCCCTGGGCTTGCATCAACGTTGCCTGGTAGGGCCGCTGATCAATGTCTATCAGCGAGTCTCCCTTGTGCACGAATTGCCCCTCGTGATAATTCACAGCGGTCAACACACCGCTCGCCTGCGGCAGAATGCTGACTGTATAAACCGGCGTTACCGTGCCCAGGGCGTCCAGGTAGACGCCTATGTTCCCCTTGGTCGCGGTCGCAACGGTCACCGGAACAGGGCCGGTCATGCGCGCACGGCCGCCGCCGCCAGCAGCAGGTTGCGCGTTCTGGCTCGCGTTGCGGTTATGCAGGAAGAAGTAAATCCCAATTACAACTGCGACTAACAGGATTGTCCAGAGGATCCAGCCGCCGCCGGAGCGAGGTGGGGCGCTCAATTGGTGGTCGGGGCCGATGTGCGCGTCAGTCAGTTGGTGATCGGCGCCAATGTGCTCATCACCTGATTTCTTATCGATTCCAGACACTTAGGTCTCCGCGACAAACACGTTCGAGAGGATGCTATTCGCAGAATCGCTGCAAGGCCTCGTTGTTGTCAACCGGACAGAACTGCGAGAAAAGAGAGCTCACTCGATGTTTGACATACGTTTCCAAAAGAGCTTTAGACGCACTTCGGCAAGGGCCGGTTACGGATTAAACAGGGTCTGAAGCAAGAGAAGGGAAGGCATCGGATTTTTCTCCACTGTTGCACCCGAAGCTGTACTCCTGAGATGCGACCTGGCGTCTAAGGGTTGAATGGATGCTCGCTGGTTGTCAGAGTATTCCCGTTGGGCGATGCCACTCAAAATTGTTCTCATCACCCAGACGATCGGCCCGGTTCAAGAAATTGAGATCGTCGCCTCAAGCATTGGGGATAGCGGTTTCGGAAAGATGTCCGCATCCCAGCGGCTCCAAATCGTCGGCAGACACTTCCACAGCAATACTCCGCTGGATGTACTCCAGGGTCAGGACCACGCGCAAGCTGTTTTTCTTCCTAACGACGATCCCCTCCATACCCGCCAGTGCGCCGGATCGAATGCGCGCACGCTTTCCCACCATCAAAAGCGGATGCGGTTCAACACTCCGTAGATGAAGTCCAGTTCGCAGGGACTCAATGGCTTCATCCGGCATTGGAATCGGCTCACGGCCACTCCCACCCACCACCGCCAGTGCGCCGGGAACTTCCAAAACTCGCACGCGTTCTGTGCGCCTGATGTGGACGAACAGGTATCCGGGAAACAGGGGAAGGTCCAGAACCACCTTCGAACCGTCGGCCCATTTACGCGCTGAACGATACAGAGGCAAATAATGCTCGATCTGTCTCTGCGCCAGGTGCTGCGCCACACGCTTTTCATGGCGAGAGGTGGTGTACAGGGCAAACCATCTAGGCTCTGGCAGCGAGTGGGACGCGCTCTTTCCAAAGAGCGTCTGCTTGGATTCGACTATCCGTTGCCCTAGGCTGGCCATTGTCGCTCGGTCCTCAATCCGCTGAAGTTAACGAAATGTCGTCGAACCAGGCACAGAACCAAACAAATTTCAATCGGCGCAACGAAAGCGCTTGCCTTCATTCATGGTCGCAATTCATTGTCGCTCGCCAGGCCACTCGGTCGCCTCAACTATATCAGGAAATTCTTTTCTGCGCTTCCTTAAGTCTAGATTAAGCGCTTTTTAATCATCATCTTAGGAGCCAGAAAATCTCAGAAGCACTGTGGATTTCACGTCCCCATTACGTTAGAAAAATTCGCAATCCCACGGTCACTCCGCCTGTAGGTAACGAAAATCGTTTTGCCGGCGATAGCCCGTTCATGCCCGCTTTGACCCGCTCAGACCCGATTGCCTTTACAATCGATGGTAGGGAGAACTCTGCCATGCACCGTGTTTATATGGACGCTAATGCCACCACCCCCCTGCTGCCGGAGGTAATGGAGGCTATGCGCCCATATTGGATGGAGCATTTCGGCAACGCCTCCTCGATTCATCGCGACGGCCAGCTGGCCCGTACAGCCGTGGACCGGGCACGCGAGACAATGGCGCGCTTTTTCAACTGCCACGACGCTGAGGTTGTTTTCAACTCCGGCGGCACAGAGGGCGACAACACCGCCATCTTCGGCCTGCTGCACCCCGGCGACCACTTCGTTACAACTTCGATTGAGCACTCAGCGATTCTTCAGGCTGCCAGGCGACTCGCGCGCCATGGAATTGACACAACATTCGTTGCGCCGCTTCCCAGCGGTCTGATCGATCCCATCGACATCCGCCGCGCCATTCGGCCCGAGACTCGGCTGATCAGCGTCATGCTGGCCAACAACGAGACCGGCGTGATCCAGCCGGTGGAGGAGATCGGCCGCATCGCCAATGAGACCGGCATTTTCTTCCATATTGACGCTGTGCAAGGTGCAGGCAAAATCGAATTTGATGTCCGCCGCATCGGCTGCCACCTGCTTTCAATCAGCGCCCACAAGATGCATGGGCCCAAGGGCATCGGCGCCATGTTCGTGCGGCGCGGAACTCCCGTTGAGCCGCTGTTGGTGGGCGGAAGCCACGAGCGTCGTCAGCGCGCCGGAACCGAGAACGTGGCCGGCATCGTGGGCCTGGCCAAGGCCGCTGAACTCGCCTTGCACTCGCTCGAGGACGGAACCATTGACCGCCTGGCTGTGCTGCGCGATCGTCTCGAAGCGGGCATCCTTGAAATTTCCGGCACAGGAGTAAACGGAGTCTCCGAAGATGGACAAACGGTTCTCCGCGCAGCCAACACGACCAACATTTGGTTCGATCAATTGGAAGGAGAGGCACTGGTGATTGCGCTCGATATGAAGGGCGTTTCAATCTCCGGCGGGTCAGCCTGCCACTCCGGAGCAACCGAGCCGAGCCACGTACTGATGGCCATGGGACTGGACAAAAACCGCGCCCGCGCCAGTCTCCGCTTCAGCCTTCTTAAAACAGTAACTGAGGCCGATGTGGACCATGTACTGCGCGTAGTTCCACAAGCCGTCGAACATTTACGCGCACTCTCTCCCGTAGCCGCCGGAACGCTAGGCTGAGCGATGTTATCGCGCAAGAGAATTTGGGTGCCCCATCCTCGCGACGTTCTTGTTCTTGTCGCTAGGGTGGGAAATCACAATCCTCAACCGGGTGCAGGGTGCCCCAGGTCCCTCGCATGTGGGGACCTGGGATACCACAAAGCAGAACGACGAAAATGACCGAACCAACCACCATCGCCGTAGCCATGTCCGGAGGAGTCGACTCCTCGACGGTAGCGGCCATGCTCGCGCGCGATGGCGAGACCGTCGTCGGCCTCACTCTTCAGCTTTGGGATCAGACCCGACTTGCAGGCAAGCACGGAATCCCCGAGGTGGAACAAGCTTCGAAGGCTGGCCGCTGCTGCTCCCTTGACGATGTGTACGACGCTCGCCATGTCGCCGAGCACCTCGGTATCCCCTACTATGTAGTCAATCAGCAAGAGCGTTTCGAGAAGGATGTCGTCCGCCCCTTCGTCGATGAATATCTCGCTGGCCGCACACCCATCCCCTGCTCACTCTGCAACAACCACCTCAAGTTCGATGCGCTGCTCCAGACCGCGCGCTCCATCGGCGCGGACCGCATCGCCACAGGCCATTACGCCGTGAACGAGTACGACGCCGCAAGAGCCCGCTGGATTCTCAAGCGACCCACCGACCTTGCCAAGGATCAGACCTGGTTCCTCTTCGGCCTCACGCAAGAGCAGCTTTCCCGCACGCTGTTCCCGCTCGGCCGCCTCACCAAGCCCGAAGTGCGCGAAGTGGCCCGAGCCCGCGGTCTGGCCCTCGCAGAGAAGCCCGACTCACAGGAGATCTGCTTCATCCCCGGCGGCGACTACAAACAGTTCATCACCGCCTACCTCGAAGAACAGGGTGAGCCTGTCCCTGAGACCGCCGGCGAGCTGGTCGCATCCAGTGGCGAAGTAGTTGGACATCACGACGGCATCTTCAACTTCACCGTTGGCCAGCGCAAGGGCCTGGGCGTCAGCTCTCCCTCGCCGCTCTATGTGTTGAACATCAACCCCGCCAGCCATCGCGTCACAGTGGGCGCGGACACCGAGCTTGTGACCCGCATTCTGCGAGCCCGCCGCTGCAATTGGATCAGCATTCCCGCGCTCACCGCGCCTATGCGCGTCAAGGCCAAGATTCGCCACCGCCATGAGCCCGCCTGGGCCACGCTCGAACCAGCATCTGCCAAATATCCGGGTGCCCCAGGTCCCTCGCATCTGGGGACCTGGGATCCAATCGGCGGCGACGAAGTCCTCGTCACGTTCGATGAACCCCAGCGCGCCGTCACCCCGGGCCAGTCCGCTGTCTTCTATGATGGTGACGAAGTAGTCGGCGGCGGCTGGATTGTTTAGAGATTTTTGCACGCCGAGAACAAGCTGACCTGAAAGGGCACGGTTTCAACTGTGCCGCCAACGGAGCATAATGAACGCGGGCTTTAGCCCCTGAGAGAATGTCTCCTCCTCCAAACCCCTGAATGAAATCCCCGATCCAATTGCTCGCCGCCTCTGCCGTGCTCGCTCTCGCCTGCGTCGCGCCATCGCAGACCCCCTCGCAGCCGCCCAGCCCCCAGACACTCAACGGCTCAGTCTCCGACTATGGCACCACGTTCATCTTCAGCCCGCCGCCCATCTGCTCGAAATGCGTTGAGACCGAGCTTGGTTTTGAATCCATCGACACTTCCAGCCAATACCTTCCCGCCGTAATTTCTGTCGCTCCCTTCAAGTCCAACACAGATTTCAGCGTGCTCGTGAACATGCTCGACTCTGAGTCCGCCGGCAGCAACAGAACCACGCAGTTCGGAAACCGGTTCGACTTCGTCCTCCGCCAACAGGTCCTTCAAAAAGGCGGCTTCCTGCTAACTCTGGCCCCTCGTGGCGCAGTCTTCACTCGCGGCTCCGGCGGAGGCCGCGTAGGCGCCACCGCCGCGCCGCAATACTCGAAAGGCAAGAACCTCATCGCCGCAAATATCACGTGGACAGGCGCATTCGGCGCATCGACCGCAAATCCAAAGTCCGACTACCAGGGCTTTGCCGACTACTTCCGCACCCTCGACGAGAAAGGAACAACGCTCTTCCTTGGCTTTGCTCACGAACTCACCGCAGGCCAGCAAACTGCGGGAATCGAAGAAGGTCTGGTGATTCCCTTCCGCAACGGCCAGGTCGAACTAGAAACCGCGCAGCTCGACCTCAACACAAAACCGGAGTGGCAGTTTCAAGCGCGCCTCATCGTAAATTGGGGCAAAATTCTCTCCCGAAAATGACAGGAGGCTGTCTTCGGACCGGCTTTGAAAGGGCACGACTTTATGGCTTGGTGAAAAACCCGCTTCGGAGGGAGGCGGGGGTTTTAACCCCCGCGTAAAGCTGGCAAAATGAGCGTGGGCTTTAGCCCCTGAGGTATGCTCTTCTCACCAAGCCGACACACCCTTCAATCTACCAAACGCTCCGTTCATGCACACCAGCCGCAGCCAGTGATATCCTCCAGCCAGCGGGAATTCCCGCTTCATCCTGTCTTTTACCCGAGGAGATTTTATGTCCCTGCGCATCAACGACACTGCCCCTGACTTCACTACTGAGACGACCCAGGGCACAATCAATTTTCACGAATGGATTGGAGACGGATGGGCCGTCCTGTTTTCGCACCCCAAGGACTTCACCCCGGTCTGCACCACCGAACTCGGCTACATGGCAGGCCTGGACCCTGAATTCAAAAAGCGGAACGTCAAGATCATCGGCCTCAGCGTCGACCCCGTTGAAAGCCACGGCAAGTGGGCTGCCGATATTCAGGAGACGCAGGGTCACGCCGTAACTTTCCCCATGATCGGTGATCCTCAGCTCAAGGTCGCCAAGCTCTATGACATGCTGCCCGCCGATGCCGGCGACACCTCTGAGGGCCGCACCGCTGCCACCAACGCCACCGTGCGCACGGTCTTTGTTGTTGGCCCCGATAAGAAGATCAAGCTCACCCTCAGCTATCCCATGAGCACGGGAAGAAATTTCGACGAGGTTCTTCGCGTGATCGACTCCATGCAGCTCACCGCGTCGCACAAGGTGGCAACCCCGGTGAACTGGCGCTCCGGCGAAGACGTGATCATTCTCCCCTCAGTTTCTGAAGAAGAAGCCAAGGCCAAATACCCTGATGGATGGCGCGCGCCAAAACCATATTTGCGCATCGTCGCTCAACCGAAGTAACGCAACCCGCATTTGATGCTTCTGTCCCACGCGCAGCGCGGGCGTGGCCTATATGCCCCGGCCCGCAACACAAGTGAACCTATGGAAATCAAGCGCTTTTACCTCTCTTGCCTCGCGCACGCATCCTACCTTATCCACGATGGTGGAGAAGCCGCCGTCATCGACCCTCAGCGCGACGTCAGCCTCTATCTTGAAGAAGCCAGCGAGTTGGGCGTGCGCCTTCGCTGGGTCATTGAAACCCACCTGCACGCCGATTTCGTCTCAGGCCATCTTGAACTTGCCGCACGCAGCGGCGCAACCATCTGCATCGGCGCCGGTTCAGGGGCTCTATTCCCACACCTCTCACTCAACGATGGCGACGAACTCCGGCTCGGCGCCGCTACTCTTCGCGCGCTTGCAACCCCCGGCCACACTGAAGAGAGCATCTGCGTCCTGGCCTTCGAAGGCAGAGATTCCCAAGCGCCGCTCGCCGTCTTCAGCGGCGATACGCTCTTCATCGGCGACGTAGGCCGGCCCGATCTATCGCCTACGCGCACACCGCAAGAGCTTGCTGCGCTGCTCTACGACAGCCTGCACCAGAAACTGCTCACACTACCCGACGAGACGCTGGTGTATCCCGCGCACGGCGCAGGCTCGCTGTGCGGACGCCAGATGAGCAGCGACTCAAGTTCCACCATCGGCAAGGAGCGCCGCTTCAACTACGCATTGCAGCCCGCCACCCGCGAGCAGTTTGTCTCCCTGCTGACCGCGGAGATGCCGCCGCGTCCCGAATATTTTCAAAACGAAGTGGCACAAAACCGCGCCGGTGCAGCGTCCCTTGAAGAGCTTCCGCCAGTCCGCGCTCTTCATCCGGATGACGCAGTTGCGCTCCAATCCTCGGGAGCAGTGATCCTTGATACGCGCCCGCCAGAAAAGTTCGGCGCGAGCCATCTGCCTGGCTCGATCAACATTGCCCTCTCTGGCCAATTCGCCTCGTGGGTGGCGCGATTGCTCGGCACCGAGACCAGCCTGGTGCTGGTGGCCGAAGACGATGCCGCGCAGCAGGAAGCGCGCATTCGCCTTGCCAGGGTTGGAGTCGAGAAAGTTGCCGGGGCGCTGGCCGGAGGAATTCTAGCCTGGGTCGACTCGGGTAAAACGACGCACTCGATAGATCAGATCTCCGCGCTCGACGCCGCAGAGTGGCTCGAATCCAATCCCGCCACGACAACCCTCCTCGATGTCCGCGAACCCGCTGAACGTGCCTCAGGCGCCTTCATCCCAGGCTCAATCTCCATTCCACTTCCCGACCTGCAAAAGCGGCTTGATGAGCTCGACCGCGACAAAACGATCATCGTCCATTGCCAGGGCGGCTATCGAAGCGCCATTGCCTCGAGCATTCTCGACTCCGCTGGATTTCCCAGAATTTCCAACCTGGTCGGCGGGTACGGAGCATGGAAGCTTTCGTGCAATGCAGAGCCTCACCCCGCGCCAATCGCGGTTGAGGCAACTCACTTGCGCATCCTCGAATCAGAAATCAGGTAAAGCTCCGTTCCCCACCCATTCCGCTTGTTTCTGCGGAATGGGTGGGAAACCACGACTCCCTCCCCGCTCTTGAATGCGCGCCAGAAAACGCCCTGGCCTCAAGCGGCTTTTCGAGCCTGCATGCTCGCGCTATACTGACCCGGCATCCGCTCACGGAGAAAATTGAATGGTTTGGAAAACATTTGCCCGCGCAATTGCCGCGACTGCCCTCGCCCTTTCGACATCCTCATTCGTCCTGACCCAGGCTGCGCCCGCCGTGCTCACTATCCACGTGGATCAGCCTGTCTCGAAAGTCAGTCCCATCCTCTACGGCTTGATGACCGAGGAGATCAATTTCTCCTACGACGGTGGGTTGTACGCGGAGATGGTACGCAACCGCACCTTCGGGAACGACTGGAGCGGCATGCAGCACTGGTTGCTGGTGGAGAACGGCAATTCCGACGCCGCCATTTCAAGCGACAAACAGACTGGCCCCAGCGAGGCTCTGCCGGCCAGCCTTCGCATCGACGTAAAGCAGGCCGACGCACAAAATCAGGCTGGAATCCTCAATGAAGGCTACTGGGGAATGCCATTGAGGCCCAAGACGTCGTACACAGGCTCGTTCTACGCCAAGGCCGGGTCAACTGACCTGGGCGCTGTCACTGTGAGTCTGGTGAACAACTTGAGCGGCAAGGCCGTGGCAACCGCCCAAGTTCCGGAAATCGGAACCGTGTGGAAGCAATACCAGTTCACTCTCAACACGGGATCGATCGAAGCCTCAGAAGCCAACTATTTGTCCATTACCGTGGGCCACGCCGGAACGCTTTGGC
>Ga0206878_10457_pt1 | contig 11540 bp, 3 predicted proteins | sample Alteio_BWOrgCont_8_FD_152621 | JGI IMG/M metagenome (GOLD analysis project Ga0206878, IMG submission 152621) | Enriched cells from forest soil in Barre Woods Harvard Forest LTER site, Petersham, Massachusetts, United States -... | ecosystem: Environmental > Terrestrial > Soil > Temperate forest > O... | reverse complement strand
CTGACGAGAAGCCGACTTTTCGGTGCTAGTTGGAAGTCATGCCCGGAATATTATCGATAAAGACCAAATCGCGCTGAGAGGGGCCGGAGGATGCGAAAAGGGTTTACGAGAAGACCGAAAGTGGAGACGCCTGCGGCGAACCACGAAAAAAACTACATCACCCCAGGCGGCATCGAACGGCTGAAAGATGAGCTCAATTTTTTGCTTACCAAGGATCGTCCGGCGGTGGTGGAGGTGGTGGCCTGGGCTGCGGGCAATGGCGATCGCAGTGAAAACGCCGACTATCAGTACAGCAAGCGGCGACTGCGGCAGATCGATGGACGGGTTCGCTTCCTGAGAAAGCGAATCGAAGCCGCGGAGGTGGTCGATCCGGAAGCTCCAAGAACGGGGCAGCGGGCGACAAGGGCGTTCTTTGGAGCTACCGTGCGCTATGCGAATGCCGCGGGAGCAGAGCGAGTGGTGAGCATTGTCGGCACAGATGAAGTCAATCTCGACCGCAACCACATCAGTTGGGCCTCACCCCTGGGGCGCGCATTCATGAGAGCGGCAGAGGACGACGAAGTGGTTCTGCATGCGCCGGGCGGCACTGAAACCCTCACGGTTCTTGAAGTGCGGTACGAACGCATCTGCGTAGAACCGTTCCACGTGCCGCCTGAGCCCGACGTCTCGACTGGACGGCCGGAAAAGGTGAGTCCTGTCGAACGCACTAGTGTCGACTAATTGGATTTTGCACTGATTCTCGGCAATCCGTCAGTAGCGGAGCGGTAGCTTCCGAGTTGCCGGTCATCCGACCGGGGCGCACCAAGATCAATTCGGGCTCTTACAATTTCGGTTCAACGAACAACGTGGAAAGTCCGTCTCCAGCGCGTATCCGGGATGAAATCCACCAGAACGTGGCCAATCCACGCGAGCTTGTGACCGAATCCTGTTTGTTCAAGTCGTCCGTCTGGGGTCTTGAACGACCAATAGTTGAACAGCGGACGACCAAGTATGTTGGCGCGCGGCACGAAGCCCCAGTAGCGCGAGTCCAGGCTGTTATGCCGGTTGTCGCCCATCATGAAGTACATGCCGGGTGGAACCACCAGGTCGCCGCCGCGCACATAATTTGGGAAGTCCACAGCCCAGGACTCTGTGGACCCATTCGCCTCCGACGGGGGAACTGCGGGAAAATCATCGAGGAATTTGTTGAAGTTATCCGCCGTCGTTGGCTGCGCAAATCCAACGGGCTGCGCGACGCCATTCACAATCACAATGCCGCTGCGTAAATGAATATGATCGCCGGGCACTCCAATCAATCTCTTCACCAGGGGAGTGTACTGCGGCGTCCCATCGGCGTCCGTCGCATCAATACCGGGTTGATAAACGGGCTTGTGGAACACCACGATATCGCCGCGCCTCGGCTCGCGATACCTGATTAGCGGCATCCACGAAGCGGGCGCCATGAGCGTGATCTGGTCGACGACCAGGTGATCGCCTACGAGCAGCGTGTTCTCCATCGAACCGGAAGGAATGACGTAGTTCTGAGCTAAGAAGGTCAGAATGAATAGGCCCACCACAAGAACTGAGCAGATGCTGGCCAGCGCCTCGAAAGGGGTCTCTTCCCGATTGATATTGGCGGAAGCTGCGCGATTTGTCGAACCGGGAGAAATCTTCGTTGTTGGGCTCATCCAAGGCTCCTCAGGAAGGCTCGCGAGCCCAAGGGAATTCCATTGCAGTCGAGTTTGCGTCTTGACCGGAGTCTATCAAACCTCTGTGTCTCGGAGGGCTTTCCGAACCGTTTGGTATTGCGGGGTTGTTGTCGCCAATCCCGGAAGTAACTCCAATCCGGGAAGCTTAGTTCCACCCTCAGACTTTCAGCGGGGATCCTACGACCTCGGTATGCTATCGACTTTAATGTTCGGGGAGAGAGGATTGGAACCTCCGACCGCCTGGTCCCGAACCAGATTCTGCGACTTGTTCACGTATGTTGAAATCGAGCGAATTCAGCTGATTTGGATTGAACGCGTTGCTTGCAAGCTGTTGAAAGCTGCGGTTCTGAATCGTTTCCGAGTGTGTTGACCTCTATGATTTCGACTACATCTGAGTCTCATTTTGTGGGGTCAGTCCACGGCGGCTCAGACGAAGCCCGAAGAGGCGGATGAGGCTCTTCGGGGGGTGTGCTCGGCTGTGCCTTCTGGGATGCCTGTGGAAAGTTGATCCTCTGCACCAATGCCTGGTACCTCGGCTCTTCTTTGAGTGTGAGCAGGTCTGGCTCCGTCCAGCATGAGAGAACATAGCCTTCGTGACGGCTGTAGGCCTGTTCAAGCAACTGCAATGCTTCCTGTTTTCTCCCCATTGCGATGCATGTCTTGGCCAGCACAGTGCCCCAGAGCTTTCCAGCCAGGTAGTATTGCTTTTGTTTCGCGTACAAGCCGTTCAACAGGCCACGCTCGCCGTCGCGTACATACCCCGCATGTGCCGCCGCGATGACGTCTTTGAGGACCGGATCGTTCACCGACTCCGCTGCCATTTTGCCCTCGGCCAGAAACTGCTGATAGTTTCGGGATTCGAGGCCAATGGTCATGAGGTAAAAGTGGGGCGAGCGAAACTCTGGCGCTGAGCGCTCTACTTCCTTCAGCAGCTCAATCCCCTCCCGCTGCCTGCCGGCGTTGAACATCATCAGGCCCTTGTCGGCGAGGATGGTGTGAGAAGACGGATCGAGTTCCTGTGCCCTGTCTATCTCCTTGAAGCTCTCTTCGAATCGGCCCTCTTCGGCAATTGTATTGGCATACCATTTGTGGGTGGCGGGATCCTTGGGATTCAATTCGATGGCTCGCCGAAACTCCTTTTCGCTATCCACAAAATTCCATTCGCCCCACCATTCTGTGTAGGCCAGAGTTCGATGGGCTTCGCCAAGGGAATCGTCGAGTTCAACCGCCTTTTTTGCCGCGGCAATCGCTCGCGGGTAGGCGTAGTTGTCGGGCATGGCGGAGTATTCCTCGAGAAGGTTGTACGTATCCGCGAGTCCCACGTAGGCTTGGGCATCGCCCGGATCGTGCACCACTGCCTGAGTGAAAGAATCCAGAGCACGATTCAGGCTGTCTGGAGTCCTTTGATTCCATTCGTATCGGCCTTTGAGGTAAAACTCATGAGCCAGGCTCTTTTCCGAGTCTGATACCACGGGTGCAACCTTGAGATCGGGCTTCGGCTGGCTCTTGGCAAAAAGGGCCGGGATTCCGTTGAAAATCCACGCTCCGGCAGGACGCGGAGCCCCAGCGTAACCACTCGCTATCACAATTGCCGTCGCCAGCAATCCGGCAACCGCGAGGCGCCAGTTCCGTTTCTTTAATCCAAGTGTGGCAGCAGGCGCGCGCTGCGCGCGCGAAGCTGCGGCGGCAGAGTCTTTTGGCTCGGCCAGTGCAGGCACGGGAGACTCAATCGACTTGATCTCTTCTTGTTCCTCATGTGCGTTCTCGAGCCGCTGAGCCTTTCCCGCCTTCAACCACTCATCCAGCTCGGCGGTGTAGGCATAGACTCCCGATCGCCCTGCGCCCGGCGCACGATGGGTGGGCAGGCCCCGTTCTGTCTCCCACCGTTTTGCCGTTCTTTCGCCCCTCCCCAAATAGTCCGCAATCTCTTTCCAGCAATCGAGCCGGTTGCCCAGAGGCTCAACTCCTGTGACTTTTGGGTCGGTGGCTTGTGGTGGCATTTGGAAACCTGTATTTGAAACGAATTGGCAGAAGATAGCCCTTCATGGCCTGAGAATGCGGTTGCTGCTCTTATAAATTGGCTAGATTATCTCATGTGTTGGGTGTGCCGACAAGAACTTGAAGCCATCCGGATGTCTTTTAACAGAAGCTATCGCGCTCGAAAACGGTACGCTGAGCGCTTTTGCCGTGCCAGGTTGGGGCCTGGCGGGGTTGTCCGGCGGGTATCGGCTCGCCTTAGAAAACTTACAGTTATCAATTCACTGCTTCCCGCAGTCTGGGTACAGCGACGAATCGACTTCCAGCGGACCAATGCGCGAACTCCGCCGTCAACCGGACGACCGGCTGAAGTGAACATTCCCTGGAAAATGTGAGGAAACGCGATGTTGAGCTTTCGACCACGATCTGTGAGCCTGATTCTTTCACTCCTGGTTCTTTCATTTCTGGCACTGATGGCTTGGCCGCTGAACGCCGGGGCGCAAACAGCCCAGTTCAGCTACGCCATGTTTACTTTGGGCGGAGGGTTCACCGGGATCACCAGCGCAGCTGTGGACGGAAACGGCAATGCCTACATAACTGATCTGAGCGCCGGAGCTGTGAAAGAGATTCCGCCCGGCTGCACTTCGTCGAGTTGCGTCAGAACGCTGGCCAGCGGCTTTATCACCCCCAATGGCATTGCCGTGGACGGGAAGGGCGATGTCTTTGTTGCCACTCTGGGCTCCGAGGATGGTCCTGGCGCGCCACCAAGCGAGGACGGCGGGGTGTACGAGATTGTCGCCGTCAATGGAAGCATTCCCACAACTTCACCAACGGTTCTCACACTGGGCAGCGGCTTCGATGGCCCGGGAGGCGTGGCGGTGGATGGGAACGGCAATGTCTTCGTCGCCGATACCTATAACAACGCGGTGAAAGAGATTCTTGCGGCGGGCGGTTATACCACGGTCAACACATTGGGCGGCGGTTTCAAATCTCCGCTTGGCGTGGCGGTGGACGCAAGCGGAGATGTTTTCGTCGCGGATTCCGGCAACAATGCGGTGAAAGAAATGCTGGCGGTGAGCGGCGCCATTCCTGCCTCGCCGACCATTAATGCGCTGAGCAGCGGCTTCAACGGTCCCGCCGGCGTTGTGGTGGACGCGAGCGGGAACGTCTTCGTTGCCGATGTGGGATTGTCGAGCGATTCAACGCTTTATGAGATTCTGGCCGTCGATGGAAGCATCCCCACGACCTCACCCACCATTGTGACCTTGTTCAGCGGCGTTTACTCGACCATTGCGCTGGACGGGACCGGGGACATCTTCTTCAACAGCGGCAGCGGTTTGACGGAGCTGGCAACGCAGGCAGCGAATTTCGGAACAGTGGCCGTCGGGCAAACCACTGCGGCGGTTCCGCTGACTTTTACGTTCACAAGCGGTGGAAGCATTGGGGCTCCGGAGGCGCTGACGCTGGGCGCAGCTGGTCTGGATTTTGCTGTGGCGAGCGGTGGCACGTGCACGTCTGGCGCGAGCTTCAGCTCCGGCGACACATGCACGTTGAACGTGACGTTCACGCCCAAATATCCGGGCGTTCGTAATGGAGCGGCAGTTCTGACGGATGGCTCAGGAAATACCATCGCTTCGGCCTTTGCGCACGGCCTCGGCTCGGGTCCGCAGGCCGGGTTCGCGCTCGGAACCGACACCATCCTCAGCAACCCATACATCGGCATCCAGGCTGAACAAGGGATTGCAGTGGACGCCAGCGGCGATGTGTTTGTCGCCAATTCCAGCAGCTCCGGCACCACCGCTACGATCGCTGAGATTCCGCCCGGTTGCGGTACGCCGGGATGCGTCAAGACATTGGGTGGGACATTCAGCGCTCCCTGGGGCCTCGCAGTAGACGGGGCTGGAAACGTTTTTGTTGCCGACGAACAAACCAGCGGAGAGCTGTATGAAATTTTGGCGGCGGGCGGCTATACCACTGTGAAGACTTTAACCGGCCCAATTTCCAACCCCATTGGCGTGGCAGTTGATGGAAGCGGGAATATTTTCATTTCAGATTTCGGCGACAGCGCGGTGAAAGAGATTCTGGCGGCTGGCGGTTACTCGATCACCAGAACGCTGACAACCGGGATCTATCCCGACGGCATTGCGGTAGACGGCAGCGGCAACGTCTTCGTGACAGAGGGCGGCGTAGAGCGCGATGTCAAGGAGATTGTGGCGGTCAATGGCAGCATCCCCGTTTCGCCCAAAATCAACACACTGGGCGGCGGATTCCTTTACCCAACCGGCATCGCGGTCGACGCAAACAGCAACGTCTTCGTCACCGATGGGGGCACCGGCAAGCTGGCAGTTTACGAGATCCTGGCAGCGGGCGGGTATGTAACGGTCAATACAGTGCAGAAAGGCTTCGATGGCCCTGGTGGTCTAGCGATGGATCAGAAGGGCAATATGCAGGTCGTGGATCAAACATCCCTGGACACGCTGGATCGATCGGATGCGCCGGCTCTGGACTTCACCACGCCCGCAGCGCCTCATACGACATTCGGCCCGCTGACGGCGACGATTCTGGATATCGGAACCAAGCCACTGGATATTACCGCGCTGACGATTTCCGGCTCGAACTTCCAGATGGACAGCGGCACCACAACCTGCACCAAATCCACCGATCTTGCTCCTGGGGATTCCTGCACCATAGGTGTGGACTTTGCACCGCTAGTCACAGGATCGCCTCTCACCGGTACGTTCACGTTCACTGACAACGCTCTGAACGTGGCCGGAGCCAAGCAGCAGAGCGCACTTTCCGGTATAGGATTGTTGGCTCCCACGGTTACGGTGACGCCGTCTGCTTCAACCATCACCACGTTGCAGGCACTTACGGTCGCGGTCGCCGTCGCTGCCGTTGGCAGCAACCCCACACCCACCGGCTCAGTCAGTCTCGAAGGCGGCGGATACGCGTCGTCGTCTGTCAACCTCAGCGGCGGAAGCGCGAGCTTCGACATCCCCGCCGGATCGCTGGCCGTGGGCACCGATACGCTCACGGTGAGTTACGTGCCCAACGCCAGTTCCGCAATCTACGCGCCCACAACTGGATCGAGTTCGGTTGTGGTGACCGCACTGGTCCCCGTTGAGCCCACAGTGAAGGTGACGCCGGCAGCCTCAACCATTACCACAGACCAGGCCCTGACGGTGACGGTTGCCGTGAGCGGAAGCCCTGTGCCAACCGGGACGGTGACATTGAGCAGCGGGGGTTACGACTCCGCCGCCCAGACTCTGAGCAGCGGCAGCGCGAACATCGTCGTTCCCGCGGGGATGCTGCCTACAGGCTCTGACACGCTGACGGCGAGCTACACCCCCGACTCCGCCAGTTCTTCAATTTATAAAAGTGCGACGGGATCGAATTCGGTTACCGTGACGCCCGCAGGCTCAACCACCGGTTCTGCAGATTTCGGGACAGTCCTCATCGGCCAGACGAGCGCGGCGATTTCTCTCACCTTTACCTTCGGAGGGGACGCAACGCTGGGCAGCCCGGCAGCGCTCACCGGGGGCGCTACTGGTTTGGACTTTGCTGTCGCCAGTGGTGGCACTTGTACGTCGGGTGCGAGCTTCAGCGCCGGCAAGACCTGCACGCTGAAAGTGACTTTCGCGCCAAAATATGCCGGCCTTCGCCAGGGGGCCGCGGTTTTGTACGATGGCTCCGGAAATGAAGTAGCCTCAGGCTACGTTCACGGCACCGGCTCAGGCCCGCAGGTGAGCTACCTGCCTTACAACTCGACCGCACTTGGCGGCGGTTTCTATAATCCCGCTTCCGTAGCGGTAGACGGGAACGGCAACGTCTTTGTCGCCGATTACAGCAACCAGATAAAAGAGATTCCGCCAGGCTGCACAACCGCAAGTTGCGTTGTCACCGTAGGCAGCGGATTCAACCAGGCCTCGGCCGTCGCCGTCGATGGAGAAGGCAATGTCTTCGTCGCAGATACCTACAACAGCGCCGTGAAAGAAATAATGGCCGCCGGCGGTTATGTGACAGTGAAGACCCTGGCCACAGGTTTGAGCTATCCCGATGCCATTGCCGTAGACGGAAACGGGAACGTCTTCGTCGCCGATGAGGGTGACCCTACTTCGACCAATCACAGCCTGGACGGAGTGAAAGAGATTTTGGCTGCGGGCGGCTATACCACTGTTAATTCACTGGGCAGCGGCTTCGTCAATCCCGGCGGCATTGCGGTGGACGGGAGCGGCAACGTCTTCGTCTCCAATACCGGCCCACAATTGGTACAGGAGATGCTCGCCGCAGGCGGATACACAACTACCAAGACGCTGGGCAGCTTCTCTATCCCCGGCGGCCTTGCGCTCGACGGGAACGGCAACCTCTACGTCACTAACACAGGTACCGGTGCGCTGCAGGAGTTGATGGCAGCCGGCGGCTACGTGACAATCAATACTTTGATCGCCTCTGCCGAATGGCCCGCCAATGGCGTTGCCGTGGATGGGAACGGGAACGTCTACACGGCCGGACCCGACGGCGATGAGGGCGTTTACAAGTTGGATTTCGCCGATCCCCCGGCCCTGACGTTTGCTACAACGACCTCTGTCGGATCGACAGACACAGTGGACGGCACCGAGACAGTGACCCTCCAGAATATCGGCAACGCGACTCTGAATATCAGCGGATTTACCACGCCCGCATCCAACTTTAACGTCGTCACCGCATCGACAGCCTGCTCCACTTCGTCGACCATCGCAGCAGGGTCTTCATGCACGGCAGGGTTTAAGTTCGCTCCCACCGCTCCAGGAACATTGACCGGGACAATCAAGTGGACAGACAACGCCCTGAACGTGTCTGGCGCCACCCAGCAGGTAACTCTCTCCGGTAAAGCTGAGACGGCCGCTGCGCCCCCCGCTCCCACGATCAATTCAGAACCCGCAAATCCCACTGGCGAAACCACGGCGACCTTCACCTTCACCGACGCGCAAGCGGGCGTGACCTTTGTTTGCAGTTTGAACGCCGCTGCGTACTCGAGCTGCGTGAGCGGGATCAGCTACTCGGCTCTCGCAGCGGGCGCGTACGCGTTTGCCGTGAAAGCCGAGGACAGTCTGGGTAATTTGAGCAACCCAACTTCCTACGCATGGACTACGACGGCTGTGCCGGCTCCGGTGATCACCTCCGCGCCGCCAAACCCGTCCATTGCGGCAACAGCAGTGCTTGCCTTCAGCGATTCACTGGCCAGCGCGACTTTTGCCTGCAGTCTTGACGGCTCCACTTATTCGACGTGCAGCAGCGGCGTCAGCTTTTCATCGCTCTCAAGCGGCGCTCATGCTTTTGCAGTTGAAGCCAAAGACAGCCAGGGCAACCCAAGCGATCCTGCAACGTACAATTGGACCATCACGACGGTGCTGAACCTGCAATCCGGCACAGCAACGAATTTCGGAACAGTCCCCGTCGGCCAGACCAGCGCAGCCATTCCGCTGACCTACACGTTCACCAGCAGCGTCACGCTTGGCAGCCCGGTGGCGCTGACTCAAGGCGCACCCGGCCTGGATTTTGCCGTCAATGGCGCGGGCACGTGCATAGCGGGCACGCACTACAGCACAGGCAATAGCTGCACAGTGAAGGTGACCTTCGCCCCAAAATATCCGGGCACCCGCAATGGCGCAGTTCTGGTGAAGGATAACTCCGGAAACACTCTGGCCACAGCATTCGTAACTGGTACAGGTTCAGGGCCCGAACTCAGATTGCTGGCCGGCACCGAGCAGCTGCCCAGCAGCGAAACCGTGCTCGGCGGCGGGTTTAGTCAGCCCAGCGGCCTGGCCGTCGACGGCGGCGGCAATGTCTATGTCGCCGATTATGAGAACAGCGCGGTAAAGAAGATTCCCCCCGGCTGTGTTACCGCGGGTTGCGTAACAACGATTGGGGGCGGCTTCAGTTATCCCCGAGCCGTTGCGGTAGATGGAGCCGGAAACGCTTTCGTGGCCGATTGGGGACACCAGGCCGTGGATGAGGTTCCGGCAGGCTGCATTACCGCCAGTTGCGTAGTAACGATAGGCGATATTTACAGTGGTTTCTCCGCGCCCTATGGCATCGCTGTGGATAGCAGCGACAATGTCTTCGTCGCCGATCTGGGCAACAATACGGTGAACGAGCTTGTGGCCGCCGGGGGTTATACCACGATTAATACTCTGGGCAGCGGCTTTGCTCAGCCTGAAGGCGTTGCCGTGGACGGCAGCGGGAACGTCTTCGTGGTCGAGACTGGGATTACGTCCTCTTCGGGCTGCTCTGGCCTTGTCTGCGCAACCGACACCGTCGCACTCATGGAGATTCCCGCTGCAGGTGGATACACCACTGTCAAAACGTTGTCTCAAGACTTCAACGCGCCACTGTTCGTTGCGGTTGACGGAGTGGGGAATGTCTATGTCACCTATTTCCTGTCAAACAACGGGAAAGTGCAGGAGTTCTTTGCGGCCAGCAACTACGCCGTATCCAGCGATATATCCCTCGACCGTTACTGCGATGGGAATTTCTACTGCGACACCACCGGGGTTGCCGTGGACGGGAGCGGCGATGTCTACGTTGGCTTCATCGCAACCGGCGTCAACACGGTAACCAAGATGGACTTTGTTGATCCGCCGTCGCTGTCCTTCCCCACGCCCACGACCGTCGGTTCGATAGATGCGACCGACTATCCGGAATTCGTGCTGGTTGAGAACAACGGCAATGCGCCGCTGGACCTCACCGCTCTGACGTCGAGCACGAGCTTCGATCTCAACAACGGCATCATTTACGGAATCATTCCCTGTGCTACCTCTTCAGCCATCGATCCTGGAACCGCATGCGCGGCCACCGCGGTCTTTGTTCCCACCACTTCCGGCGCTATCACCGGTACCCTCACGCTGACTGACAACAATTTGAACGTGGCCGGGACGACCCAGGTGATGCCTCTTTCCGCCACCGGGCTGGTCCCCGCGCCCACCATCGTTTCAACGCCGCTGAATCCGACCAATGCGACGACGGCAACTTTTGACTTCACCGACATCGAGGCCGCGGTCAGCTTCCTTTGCAGCCTCGACGGCTCCGCATACGCAACGTGCAGCAACGGGATCACCTACACTTCACTCTCCGCTGCCGCACATACATTCGGTGTCGAAGCCAAGGACAGTTTCGGCAGCGTCAGTCCGGCAACAACGTACAGCTGGACCATCCTCTCCACGCCTGCGCCTCTTCCCACTCCGGTGATCACCTCAGGGCCGTCCAACCCTACAACTTCGACAACGGCGACCTTCACCTTTACCGACTCGGTGGCCGGCGTGTCCTTCGATTGCTACCTGGACAGTGATGTTTCGGCGCTGGCGGCGTGCAGCAGCGGGATTACTTATTCTTCGCTTGCCAACGGCGCCCACACATTCCACGTATTTGCTTACAACTCGGGGAATGGCAGCGCATTCGCTGCCTACCCATGGACCATCAACACCAACCCGCCGCCTCCGCAACCAATCGTCACCTCCGGAGCCTTCGGGACGATCCCCGTCGGCCAGACCAGCACGCCGCTCACGTTGACATTCAACTTCGCAAACGGCGGAACCATCGGCAGCCTGGCCGCGCTCACCCAGGGCGCACCCAACCTGGACTTCGCCATCGCCGGCGAGGGCGGCACTTGCGTGGCGGGACTGGTAGTCAGCTCTGGAGGCACATGCACAGTGAACGCCACCTTCACGCCCACGTTGGCCGGCGTGCGCATTGGAGCCGTGGTTCTCTATGGCGGTTCCGGGAACACCCTCGCTATCGGCTACGTGAACGGTGTCGGGTCGGGCCCCCAGATCACGTTCACGAACGGCAGCCAAAGCACGCGTGCCGGCGGCTTCCAGGACCCTGCAGGTGTCGCTT
>Ga0206878_10456_pt1 | contig 11590 bp, 11 predicted proteins | sample Alteio_BWOrgCont_8_FD_152621 | JGI IMG/M metagenome (GOLD analysis project Ga0206878, IMG submission 152621) | Enriched cells from forest soil in Barre Woods Harvard Forest LTER site, Petersham, Massachusetts, United States -... | ecosystem: Environmental > Terrestrial > Soil > Temperate forest >... | reverse complement strand
CCGGAGAAGAAGATACAGATGACAGGAAAAGCTCAGGCAAATCCTCTTCTAAAAGCAAGACAGGAACATCCTCTCAGTCGGGTAGCAGCAAGTCCGGAAAAAGTTCTTCAAGTGATGACGAAAGTATGAATGGTAATTCTAAACAAAGCAAAAAGGGCGGTTCTTCCTCTCTTTAGTAGTAGGTTAATTGGTGGTATTAAGAAAGCGATCAGCGGATTATACTGTTGGTCGCTTTCTTAGTTTTTAATGAACTTATCGTTCCATACAAAGGTACTTCCTGTAACTTTAATAAAATACAAGCCGCTGGACAGGCCGTCCGTACTAATTTGCGTTTTATTGCTGGTTATAACCACTTCTCCCAAAACATTGCAGATGTCTACCTGTTTTACCTTTTCGCTGCAATCGATGTTTAATTTGCTGTTTGCCGGGTTAGGATAAATTTTGATGGAGGGTTCATTAACTGCATTTGTATTAGGCAAAGAAGTTACTACAGTGCAGGTACTTCCATTATAAATAGTAGAAGGCAGATCTTTTAAGAAGAGTGTATATGGATTGTTGTAAAGCGAATCATAGCTTTGATAGGTTGGCTGAGAAGGCAATGGTACCCAATAAGAAGTGGGAGATGTATTTGTCCATGTAAGCCAATAGGCAACCTTTTTGGCAATTGTATCACTTAGCAGAGGATTTAAAAACTGGGAGGTAAACCAGCTATTGATGGCAGTATTCTGTACTCCGTTTTTTACACCCGATTCTGTTATGGCAGCTACTTTGTTCCTGCGCTCAGCAAACAGCACAACCGTATCACAATCCTGTAACAAAAGGTTAGAATAGTTTTGGTTGTCTTTATTATAGCGGTCGAATCCAATAATGTCAACAAAGGCATCGCCGGGGTAACGGTAGCTGTATAATTGCGGGAGATAATCTGCAGGATGGGCCGGTGCATAAGCGTAAAGCAAATTGTGCACTCCCAATGTATCACGTAGGTAAGACACTGTTGACTGGAACAAAGCAATGTATTGAGTATTGGTACAAAAATCAGCTCCCCACCAATCGGAGTTCCCCGTGCATTCATGGAATGGTCTGAAAATAACAGGTATCAATTCATTATTACCGCCCACTAAGTGCTTGCAGAAATTCCCCAGGGTATCTAATACCTTTCTATAGAAATTATATTTGGATCCTCCCGGGAGTATTGAATCTACAGCAGGAGTAGTATCGTTTGAGGAGCCACCCGTTACCGGATTATTCATGGTCCATTGCATGGTTGCAATGCCACCATGATTGTAAATATTTAGAATATGGTCTTTAATAATAGTGGAATCCTTGTAGTAATTAACTCCCAACAGAGCAGGGTGGCTTCCCGTGCTGGTAAGACAATCGGAAGTATCCAGTAAACAGTCATTATCTGTAAAATTTTGTCCGTTATAGGTAAAAAACTGCTGGCCTACTATCAGGCTTTTGCCCTGTACGCTTTTTAAATAGCAATATAATGACTTAGTTTCGCTGGTGGCATTTGAGTCAACCTGGGCATTTGCAGACAGAGCCAATGTTAAAAGGAGCAAAGTATAAAGTATTGATCTGTTCATGTTCAAAATTTAATTCCAATAACTAAGATATCATCGGTTTGGGTGTTTTGTTTTTTCCAGTTTTCTATGGCGGTGTTTAGCTTGGCTTTCTGTTCAGTCATAGGCAAGCTGTGTATCTTTTCTAATATTTCCCTGAAATGCTTGATCAAATACTTCTTGTTCTCATCTCCCCCAAATTGGTCGGCGTAACCATCTGTAAAAAGGTAGATCACATCATCCTCCTGATACTTTTGCCTGGTCTCTTCAAATGTCTTTGCTTCACTCAGGCCACCCAGGGTGTATTTGTTGCCTTTAAATTCAGTTAGTTGTCCATTGTGCAAATAAATACATGGACGTTTGGCTCCGCAAAATATAAGTTCTCTTTCCTTTTTATTAACTTTTAAAAGTGCAAGGTCCATACTATCCTGAATAAGACTGTCGTGTTGTTTTTGTTGTTTCAAAGTGCCTGATATACGTTTATCCAATTCATCTAGAATTTTAGCAGGTGCCGTAATGCTTCCGTCTATTACAATCTGGTTGAGCAGGCTGTTCCCAATCATGGTCATCAGTGCCCCAGGCACGCCATGTCCTGTGCAATCTGCGCAAACAATAATATAGTTATCGCTGTCAATAGGGTGGAACCAGTAAAAATCTCCGCAAACAATGTCACGAGGTTTATATAATACAAACGAAAGCGGAATGCCACGCAATATATTTTCTTCCGTGGGCAACATGGCCTGTTGTATGCGGCTTGCGTAGTTTATGCTGGCAATGGTATCCTTGTTCTTTTGTTCAAGTTCGAAGTGGCTTTTTTCGAGTTCTCTTTTTTGTTCTTCTATTTGTTTTTCTGCTTTCAGTCTAGCCTTTAAAAAGTGGCTTACCAGGTAGGCATTTAAGAGCAGGGGTATAAGCAAAAGAATTTCCGGAGGTTCTTTTAATTTTTCTCCACCGGGGAAAAAGTACAAGCTGTATCCTGTATGGGTATTGTATACTGCTAAGCATACAGTAACTATTGATATGAATGTAAGAAGGTAACCCCATTTTCTGCCCAACAATAAAAAACCGAAAGAAATATACAGGATAAGAAATGGTATGGCTAAAGGAGATATTACCCCATTACCGAAAATAAGGAATCCAAGACTTTGCAGGGAATGACTGAATATATATGTGTACGATGCCCATAATATATTTTTTGTGGTTTTAAGGGTAACGATAACCCCCAATAGGAGTACTATCCCCTGGATAGAAAGAAATTTTTGAAACCAGGGAGCATGCAGGGATGTAAAATAAAAGCCAAAACTGAGTAATAAAAAGAGACAGGAAAAATTAAAGAGCAGTTCTATTTTTCCCTTCTCAAACACATCATCGGTTTTAGCCAGGGCCTCGCCAATGAACCAGTTTCTGATCTTATTGATAGGATTCATTCTTACAAATATAGGGAAACATCCTGCTTTGGATAGGTATCAATTTGAAATTCGATCTATTCCCTTTATTTGATTGCCCCAAACCCCTAAAGGGGCTTTAACACTGCGTATTTTAGCCTGTTTTTCAAAGCCCCTTTAGGGGTTTGGGGCTGAATAAAACAGTTCTCAAACTGACCCACTACCAGAAACATCCTGCTTTGCGGAATAAATCAAAATCGGTTATATTTGTAATACTATGAGTACAGAATTCAATATCGGATCAACAATAGAACATCCCGGCTTTGGCAAGGGAGTAATAGTAGGCGCAGAGCCTGAATATTATGTAATATGGTTTAAAGTGCAGAAGAGCACCAAGATCATAAACAAAAGCGAAGAAATACAATTGCTGGAAGCTTCTGCTAACAGGCCTATTGACGGTGCTGTTACGCTAGATCAGATTGAAGATGCTTTGGAACGCATACTTGATAGAAGATTAGATACGGGTGAAACTATTCCATTAGCCACGCGTTGGCAAAAAGGAACTATGGTTTTAAAGCCGGGGGATGCTACTTTGCAATCTAAGGAAGTACCCATTGAAACCTTTTTTCATAAAATAGTGATGGTGCGCGACAAGCTTAGGGTAATGGAGCAAAAGATAAACGCACACAAGGTTTTAACAGACGAGGAAAAAGTAGAGCTACAGCAATATATTACGGGCATCTACGGATCACTTACAACCTTTAATGTGCTGTTTAAGGATACCGACGACCAGTTTAAAGGGGCTGGTGGGAAGGAATAGAGTTCCTTCTATGACTTAAATTTCATAGACTCAGGAGTCCAACTGATTTTCTCTTTTAAGTATTGCAACTATAGCTAAATATAGCTGGCAAAATCTTCGGCTAATACTTCATTGTCGCGTAGAATCCATTTTTTAAAAGCGGTAAAATTTGAGGTAGGTCTAAGTTGATGTATAATCCTGCCTTTTATAACTTCCTTTTCTTCTTTTATAAGATTGGTGTCATAAAATTGGAAAAGCAAATCTTGAAATTCTTTAATTTCCTTAAGTAATTTACTGCGTAAATTTGCAGATTCAAGTTTTTTGTTCTCAGTTGTACCGTTATAAACCTCGTTTAGTAAATCTGCGGTGTTGGTGGATTTAACATCAGCAATATTAGATATTATTAAAACCTTTGCATTAGGATAAGGATCAATTTTGTATTTTAAGTTAATCTCAACATCATCTGCTTCATTAGTACAGTTAAGTATTAAATCATATTTTTCTTTACCAAGTTTTGTATTGTTACAATGTCCGCAGCAGTAAAATAAATTATTCCAATCGAATTTTAAGTTCTTATCTCCTCTATGAGGCAAGAAATGCTCAGTATTAATTGTGTGAGGTTCTTTATCCTCACATAAATAGCATTTGTTTTTGAAGTCATTTACTAACTGTCTTAAAACCCCGTGACAATTATAATTTCCATTTGCTTTTGCTTTTTCAGCAGCTAAACAGGCTGGGGGTGGTTGTGTTTTTGCATGAAAAATCATTGCTTCTTTTTTATATCTTTTAGTTTTATTTGTTGAAGTTTAACTGTTAACTCGTTAGAAATAAATTTTGGAATTTCTTTCAAGTATGATTCAAGAGTAAGGAGCTGATTTTCTTCTTCTTGAGTTAGATTCCTTTTCCCTTTAAGGGTTTCATATTCATTTATTTTATTGTTTAATTCTATGGAGTAATTATCTGATTCAAAATAACTTTCGATCAAAGTATTATATGAATATCCAGTTAAATCTGTAGTTACAGTTTTTTTCTCAAGATCACAAATAACAGCATTGCTAATGGAACTTAATACAAATGGTGAATGAGTAGTTACAATGAACTGAATTTTTGGAAAAAAAGATGTTAAAAATGGTAAAATTCTTTTTTGCAATTCTATGTGAAGATGCGTTTCTATTTCATCTACTATAACAACTCCTTGAACATCATAATTTTTTACCTTATGTACTTCCATTCTCATTATTAATTCGGTTACAATACTTAATATAGCGGAATATCCATCTGAGAGTTGATTTAGGTTATATGGTTCTTTAGAATCCTCAATAATAGTGAAATTGTAATTTTTTCGATCAAATGAAAGTTTGATGTTTTTAGTGTCAAATAGCCGAAAAAGATTTTCTTCAAAGTCAGCAAACCATTTATCAATTTTTATGACAGTTTCAGAATCGTTGTCATCTTTGGCAAATGATCTATCTGCTGTCAAATTTACGATGTATTGGATAAAGTCTTTTCCGGCTGCTTCATCAATATTATAGACCTGTCTTAAATTAATTTTATTTATACCAGTTGGAGTCTTAAAAACATTATGTCTTTTTGCAGGGAAAAAGGCAAAGATGAAATCTCCTGAGGCAATATAATCCCACAATTGAAGAGTTTCATTAAATACAATTTTAGTTCCGCCAAAAAGATTAAGCCAATTTTGTATGTTTTGTATGTTCCTTTCTAGGTTTTTTTTCAGAAGTGTGTTGTTAGGATTAGAGTCAGATGGTGTCCCAATTAGTTGCCGCTTAAAATTTTCTAAATGAAGAACTTGTTGGTCATAATTATTTAAGTTACCATTAGCTATGTTACCGATATAAGTTTTTAATTCCATAAGCAGTGTAGTTTTTCCACTACCGTTTTTACCTGTAATGATTAGATCATACTTTTTATCCGCGGATAAGGGTATTCGGAATTTTTCAATATTCCGCACTGCATTAACTTGGATTTCTTTTATGAAAATTTCGTCCATGAATATTGTTTTTTAGTTGATTAAGCAATTGAACTCACCAAAGGTATAGAAAATACGATTTTAATGGAAGGAGCTTTAATATGTCATCCTACTTTTATTCGGTATAAAGACTTTGCCAACTTCGTAGGTAAGGACTATAGACTTAATAATTACTCAGCACTCACCTCAGCTTGTATAAGGGCATTAATTACGTGGCTTTTACCATCCATATCGGGTAACATAAATCTGCCCCATCTGTGCCCGCCCAGGTTTTTAAAATAGGTAAGACTTCCTAAGTCGGGGCTATCGGTTATAGTGCCTATGGTTTGGCCATACCCATGAGAGGTGAACTGTTCCTCGTTGCTTGAGTAGGTAGTATCTTTTTGGGTATAATCGGGTTTGGTGTATATCCATTCCATAGCCACAAAAAAGCCATTAGCGGGAATGTCTATTCCATACTTGGTAACATTTACCTCCAGCCATCCGCTTTTATCTGCCGATACAACCAGGTTATCGAGTATCATATCTTGTCCGGGAGTGCTGTCGGCTGCATTTAAAGTATACATGTGCACTTTAAAAGGCGCTTTGTAAAATCCGTCTTTGCCAATGTAAAACCTGAGCGTGCTTATCTTGCCTTTTAAAGATTGATTGGGATTTCTGCAAAACACAGCCACCTTAGCTCCCAGTGGCATACGCCCGTATTTTTCTGTTTCATTTGTCTTGACACCAAGTGTTACTATCTTGGGTGCACCTTGGGACAAGACAAGGGTGGGAATTGAGATAAGTAATAATATGCAAGCAGTGGCTCTTTTCATATGCAGGATTATAGATGCAATTTAAGCAATTTTTGCGGATGATAAGACTGAAAGATCATTGTATCGCGATTACCTTCCATCTATAATCTGGTGGTGAAAAGCAGGTGGTAATACTTATTTGCTCATATTTTCTTTCTCCTTTTATGATAAAGGTAAACTGAGCATATTTATGTATGCCGCTGGTATCTGACCGAGAACTGTATGAGCCTTTCGGTAAAAGCACGTATTGTTTAAGGGTTCCTATTTCTATTTCAACTTGAGGATCTAAAAGAATATATTGAGCTGCAACTGGATAAGCATCTGTAAAAGGAAGCCATACGTATAAGCCGGTGGATAGACATAGGATGAATATAATTACTGCTATTCCAATATTTTCCAATAGGTTTTTTTTATTTGCCGCTTTTTTAATCCTGCCTTGTGTGATAAGAAAACTTACAGTACCAATCCAGAACAGGCCCCATCCAATATACCTGCTTTCCCAGAAAAAATAGATCTCGGCTTTCCTGCATAAGTATCCATATATAATTAATAATAATCCAATGGCTATAAATATTTTAGTGAAGTAACTGTGTTGTTTCATTTAATTTTGAATGAAGTGTTAGAATTATTTATTTTCCTATGCAAAACCTGCTAATCTGCCCCTTCCTTCATCCTTCCCCTCGAGGGGAAGGTATGGAACGCGTCATTTTCGTGTATTATGAAGTTTTATTTAGTGCAATGTATTTTTTATTGTTAAGTACTTCCCAGAAAATCAATTGGACAACAAATAAGACAGACCAAAGCAAGTAGCTCCCATATTGAAATTCATAATAGTGTATATAATCGCCGAGGTGCAAAATAATTAAGTAAATAAGTGTTGAACCTAGGGCACATTTAAGTTTTTTATAAACTGCCCCATTTGCAAAGATTAATGCCCACAAAATGTTTATTAAAAGTGGTATTCCGTATACCATTAGTATTAAACCAGTGAAAGGATGTCCAGCACTTAATTCGGGCAAACTCGTATCAGCCATTAAAAAGATAAGAATACTTTGCATTTTTGCCTCAAATAGGCATAACACAAAGTATTTGAGGGCCCTTATGAATAAATGTTTTAATGTTTCCATTATTGCCTATTTACCTATGCAAAACCTACTGAAGATATTTCCCAACAGGTCATCGGTGGTAACCTCACCGGTTATCTCTCCCAAATGGTAGAGGGCAGTCCTTATATCAGATGCAACAAGTTCTCCCGATAGTTTTGTCTCAATGCCTTTTAAAGCGTTTTTTATGCTGTGTAAGGTGGATTGTAAAGCCTCGTAATGGCGGGCATTGGTAAGGATAATGCTCTCGTGTATATCGGCTCCTTGCAAGGCTAATTCGCAGAGTTTGTTTTTCAGTTCTTCTATTCCTGCACCTGTTTTTGCAGATATTAAAAGTAGATTATCAATATTCTTAAACTTTGTCTGAATCTCAACCTGAATCTTAGCCTCATCTACCTTATTAGCTAGCGCTATAATGGGCAGCTTTTCATTTTTGGTGAGCTTGGCTATATCTGCTTTCACTTCTTCAGCTGAGAGTTCTTTGGCATCGAACAAATAAATAACAATAGCAGCTTGTTGTATCTTTTCCAGTGTTCTTTCAACTCCTTTTTGTTCTATAATATCAGAGGCTTCGCGAATACCCGCTGTATCGGTTAGTCTGAAAGCTACTCCTTGAATGGTCAATATTTCTTCTATACTATCACGTGTGGTGCCGGGTATATCGCTTACAATGGCTCGCTCTTCATTAAGCAATGCATTTAAAAGGGTGGACTTGCCCGCATTGGGCCTTCCGGCAATAACTGTTGAAACACCATTCTTCAGCACATTTCCCAATCTGAAGGACTCAGAAAGCGTTTCCATTTTTTTGATCATGTCCTTTAGTAAGTTTACCAATTGTGGACGATTGGCAAATTCAACATCTTCTTCGCTAAAATCTAACTCTAACTCAACGAGAGAGGCAAAGTCAACGAGCTTCTGACGCAATTGTTTAAGCTCACCCGAAAAGCCACCACGCATTTGGTTCATGGCTATGTGGTGTGATGCTTCCGTTTCGGATGCTATAAGGTCGCTCACAGCTTCGGCTTGCGATAAGTCAAGTCGCCCATTTAAGAATGCCCTCATGGTAAACTCACCCGGCTTTGCTGGTCTGGCTCCATTTTTAACAAGCAGTTGTAATACCTTCTGAATAATAAATGATGAACCGTGGCAGGATATCTCAACCACATCCTGCCCTGTATAAGATTTTGGGTTTTTAAAAAGTCCGACTACTGCCTCATCTATCACTTCCTTGCCATCCATAATAATACCGAAGTGCAGAGTATGGGTAGGTGCAGCTTTCAGGTCAAGTGCAGGGAATATCTTTCCACACATGTCCAAAGACTTAGGCCCCGAGAGCCTTATTACACCAATAGCTCCCTTACCCATAGGGGTAGAAAGGGCTACAATGGTGTCGTCTGTAATGTGCTTCATGGGTGCAAAAATAAGGTATTTCGACCTCATCCTGCCCCTGACCTTTCTTAAAAATTCTGTAATCCCCAAATGTTCATTCCATGGGCAAGTATAGAGGGGAGAATACTTTTGGTTCTATAGGTAAGATAGCCCCACATAAGACCTATTGGAATAATATGAAGTGCACTTAAAAGTGCAATGCCAACACTAAGGCCTTGTGAACAGAGAACCGGAACGTGCATCAATGCCCATAATGCAGATGCTAAAAACCATCCAAGCCCGTTATTCTTTAATAAAGCGCCGAACCTTGTTTGTGCAATATATCGCCAGAATTCTTCTGCTAAAGCAGCACCAATAAAAAGTTCCAATATCCACGCTTTTACACCGCCTATTTCTTTGTAAAATGTTAAAATATTAAAATTTTTAGGGAAAAAAATAAGACCCGCGATTGCAGTTATCATTATTACAGGTATTGCAAGCAGCAAGCCGTTGAATCGAAATCCCAGTTCTTTAAAGCGGTATCGTAAAATAAACATTGTAATTGCCAGTGCAACGGGAAAAAGAAAGAGAAGACAGGTGAGAAGTTTTGCTATACGCCCAAAGTTTCCAAAATTTTCCCACTTAAGCAAGCCCATAAACTGGAAAGAAAGATATACTAACATGCATAAAGCGAAGAGGATGATGAAAATGGTTTCTAATCCCGGTCTCCTCACTGTAATTTCAAAATTTGCTGGTTTTCGGGCAGCGTACATATCAATCACGATAGAACATAACCACATGGCGGTTAGTAAGGCAATACTTTTAAAAAGCCTGTCTGCTAAATACCCAACAATTAAAGTACCTATAGCAGTAAGTACGATCAATAAAAAAGTAACCCGGTTCCTTTTTATCTTTTCAATTTGATGATTTAATACATTCATATTCAATCGTAATTAAATAGTGTGCTAATTATACAAATGTAATCAAGTAAGGTAAGTGAGTAATGTAAGGGTTTGGGGCTTATTTCGCCGTAGTTGTCCAAATCTTTTTAAATTTGATGCCGTAAGGGGATTATAAATCTTAAATTATTCATATGAGCGTACTGGTAAACAAAAAATCGAAGATAGTAGTGCAGGGTTTTACGGGCAATGAAGGAACCTTTCATGCCCAGCAGATGATAGAATATGGAACCAATGTAATTGGTGGCGTTACCCCCGGTAAAGGCGGTACAACACACCTAGATCGCCCTGTATTTAATACTGTAGCCGATGCAGTTAAGAAAGCAGGCGCAGATGTATCTATCATTTTTGTACCTCCTCCGTTCGCTGCCGATGCTATTATGGAAGCTGCTGAAGCTGGCATTAAGCTGGTAGTTTGCATTACAGAAGGTATTCCGGTAAAAGATATGATAGCGGTAAAAGCATATTTATCTGATAAAAATTGCAGGCTTATAGGTCCGAACTGTCCTGGTATTATTACTCCGGGCGAGGCCAAGGTAGGTATCATGCCTGGCTTTATTCATAAGAAGGGTACCATTGGTATTGTGTCACGTTCTGGCACGTTGACATACGAAGCAGTTGACCAGGTTACCAAAGCTGGCTTGGGTCAGTCTACTTGTATTGGTATTGGTGGCGACCCAATTATCGGTACAACTACCAAAGATGCAGTTGAGCTTTTGATGAATGACCCCGATACGGAAGGTATCATCATGATAGGTGAGATTGGCGGAACCATGGAAGCCGATGCAGCCCAATATGTAAAGCAATTCGGAACCAAACCTGTAGTTGGATTTATAGCGGGACAAACAGCGCCTCCGGGACGTACTATGGGCCATGCCGGCGCAATCGTGGGTGGAGCAGAAGATACGGCTGCCGCTAAAATGAAGATCATGCGCGACTGTGGTATTACGGTGGTAGATTCTCCTGCGATAATTGGTAAAACCATGGCCAGCCTGGTAAAGGCCAAAGTGTTGGCTAAATAAAATAAAAGCGCCGCAATTGCGTTAAAAGCACAAACAAAGCATGCAGTTAAGGCAAACAAAGCTTATCCTTTTCTTTTTTGTGCTGGGTATCCCATCTGCTTTTTGCCAAATAGGGGGAACGAGTACCTACAACTTTTTGGAACTTCCTGTTTCGGCCAGAGCTGCTGCATTGGGCGGAAACTATGTCACATCGAGAGACGGAGATCTTTCCACCGCTGCCAATAATCCATCTTTTTTAGATACCAGTGTGGACAGGCGCCTTATACTTACTTATGTGCCTTATTTTGCAAGCATACAATATGCTTTTGTATCGTATGCCCAGACCATAAAGAATATAGGTACTTTCGACGCATCGCTTAAATACATTGACTATGGCACTTTTACCCAGGCAGATCTTTCGGGTAATATAACTGGTACATTTTGGTCAGGTGAATATATGCTCAATTTGGGTTATGGAAGAGCAGTATTGGATTCTCTTATTTCAGTGGGCGCTAATCTTAAAGTAATAACATCCGATATAGCACAATACACTTCAACTGGTCTGGCCGTAGATCTTGCAGGTTCTTATGTAAGCAAGAACAAGCGTTTTTTTGCAGGCTTGGTTTTCCAGA
>Ga0206878_10455_pt1 | contig 11590 bp, 6 predicted proteins | sample Alteio_BWOrgCont_8_FD_152621 | JGI IMG/M metagenome (GOLD analysis project Ga0206878, IMG submission 152621) | Enriched cells from forest soil in Barre Woods Harvard Forest LTER site, Petersham, Massachusetts, United States -... | ecosystem: Environmental > Terrestrial > Soil > Temperate forest > O... | reverse complement strand
AAGAATCTGGCGAATAGGCCCAGGTGTTTTCTCAGGCGGGGCATCCAGCGTTCGATTCGGTCTTGGTAAATAAATATCTATGACTCCAGCCGCTTCAAGACGCCGCTCATTATCAAAAGAATAATACCCTTTGTCGGTTGCGATTGATTGCAATACACCCTGGCCAAAGAGGTTTTGATGCAAAGCAATCATGGCCGGCAACGAAGGGGCATCTGGCATATAAACAGAGGTGCATTCGCCAACAACAAGGAAGTTACCGTCAACACGACCCAGTTGATAAGCGCGGCCAAATTGTAGCCCCTTGTTCAGTTTTCCTTTATTAAAGCAGCCTACATCATAGGCGTGCAATGACGAAATAGTTGTGTTAATAATGCCTTCAAATAGATAACCGTGTATCTGCTGAAGGAGCTGGCATCCTCGCCAAGAAAGAATATCCATGGCGCGACGAATCGGCCAGTGTTTGCCTGCGACTACCTTGTTGGTCAATTGATGCATATTATTAAGAACCGGCAATACTTCCTCGTAGGTCTCGCACCACAACCGTTTTTGTACTGATTTTAATAATTCGGCTGGCGATTTATCCCGTTTGAGTCGAAAATAATAGAGTGCTATCTGTTTCAGACGACTGATATTGACGTGATAGATTTGTTGACCTGTATGACAATGTTGGTTAAGCGCTTTGGCTGCTGTTTTTGTAAGAATGGCGACCTTGAGTAACAAGTTAACTAGAGCGGGATAGCTGGTATTAGACTCTTGAACAGTCGAGTCTACATCATAATTTGCTGGATTGGCATAACCCAACTTAACTGCCTGCTGACTCATCATGTTGGCAAGCTTGCGCTGTGTTTCAGCCGTTAATCGCGAACGAAAGGTTTCTATTTTTGTATGGTCTGGCGCATGCCATTTTTTTAACAAACCATAACCACAAAATAGGCGAAAAGCCGCGTTGTCACGTACTTGCTGCTCCGCCACGCGATCCGTTAAATCAAACATCTGCTGCAAAATATAAATACCTAAGTGAATGCGCACTCGTATGGGTCGCCCCATCCACCAGCATTTCTTTTCGGTGCGTTTTAAATCTGGCAAAATGACTTCGAGCATGTCATCCCAAGGAAGATTACGTGCTAATTTCAATAATCGATGGTCGGAACTGATTTTAATCATCACCTCACCACCCTCTATGTCTTTTGTAAATCCATCTACATCTAAACTCATTTCTAATCCGTGCTTGATTTATCGTATGGTTTTTTGTTTTAACACCAATTTTGCGCAGCCACCGCTGAAATAAACCAGGTTCCACCACCAGGCAGACAAATGTTTAATAAGCATTCGTTTGCGCAATCGATGCGTCTTGTAATGCTTCATAATACCTAAATAAGAATTCATGCTACTCAAAAATGCTGCTTGCTCATCCTTTGTAGGTTTTTTCTCGCGCACAATATGATTGCTCCGAGCAATTGCACCGTAAAAATTCCCTTTGATGCGTTTGCCGCTGGTAATGCGATGTGGCTTAATATGCATGCCCAGAAAGTTCACGCCTTTGTTATAGTGTTGTAAGTATATTTTTTTGGGGTGCAATGTGAGTCCCAATTTTAAGCTGAGAAAATCTCTTACTCGTGGGATAAGTGTTTGTAAGTAATCTTTGTCATGATGCACCACCAAAAAATCATCGACATACCGACCATAATATTGAACGGCCAAATCATGCTTAATAAAATGATCGAATATGTTCATGTAAAAATTAGCGAATATTTGGCTGGTCAAGTTTCCAATAGGTAATCCACAAAACGGTGCTGAATGAAATAGGCTTTTATCCGGCGGCAAGTCTCTCCAGTTCTGGCGATCGCCTTTAATAAAACAATTTTTGGTTGGATTATTAACGATGATTTTATGACAAAGTTTTAACAATAATTCTTTGTCAGCTTGCTTGTAATACTGCATTATAAAGTTACTCAGTGACTTCCACAAAATTCGTTTGTCAATCGCCATAAAAAAACCCTGAATATCGAGTTTAAGCACATAGCAGTCCGTTGTGTAATTGTTCGAGCATCGTCTAATAAAACGATCGGCGCGTGAAATGGCGAAGTGCGTCCCTCGTCCAACGCGACAGGCATAGCTGTCATAGATAAAAGCACGCTCAAATAGTGGATTAAGTTTATTAATTACCAAATGATGTACAATTCTATCTCTAAAATCAGCTGCAAAAATTTCACGTTTCACAGGCTTGTCGATAACAAAAGCAATTGATTCGCCTATTTCGTAAGAGCCGGTGTTGATATCATTGCAGAGCGCTATTAATTGCTGCTCGTAATCTACTTCGAAAGCTAGCGCATTCATGGTGTTGCGTTTATTAGCCCGACATTCGGCGTATGCCTCAAATACATCCGCCAATTCAATCTTTGACATAAATCACTCAATAAAAATAAAGGTCATCGCACGATGACCTTTATGGTTTAACTCGCTTTACTTAAAACCCCGGGCACAACGAACACTAAAGTGATTATTCTTATTGTTGTTGTTCTGATTGCTGCCGCTACCCGACGCGAAATTCTCGTTCCACGCGTTGTTAGTAGGATTACCTGAGTACTCGGTAGAACTCCAGTAATTGCCAGCAATTCAAAGGTGTCTTAATCACCGCAAGGTATCTTTCGGTGATATGATTTCACTACCCATAAGGCAGTCCCTTTGCGCTTTTAAATAAAACCTGCTCACTCATAAACGCCATAGCGCTTATGATTCCGGCTTTACCGACCGCTATTACGCCAGCCAGTAACTTGCTTACCAATGCGATCCATTAGCCCGCTTAATTCTGCTTGTTTTTTAAGGGGCAATAATTTCATATCAACGCACAGGCGAATTTCTAACTTCAATAATTCAAATTCATCCAAAAAGCGCTCTAGATGCTCTTTTTTATCTGTGGCTTTATTGGCGCGATAAATACCTCGCATAAGCTGCAGCGCGTCTCGCTTCATGTCTTGGCCTAAGGTATATTTATACTCCTTGGAGAACTCTTTTGTATATTCAAATACCCTCAAAATTAACTGATAGGTATCTCTATAAACCGGTAATTCTGTGTACAACGCCATGCTCTTGTCCTGTTGGAAAGTCACTGAGACGGCAAAGCCGTCTAAAACTGCAAATAGTTAAATTGATTAATAGGTAAAAGCCCGGGCACAACGAACACTAAAGGGATTACTCTTAGGGTTGAAGCACTGACCGCTGCCGCTACCCGACGCGAAATCCTCGTACCACGCGACGCTAGTAGGAAGACCTGAGTACTCGGTAGAACTCCAGTAACCGCCAGCAAGTCCACTAAATCCAAGTTGTACCAAATTCGTATCTATATTCGCAAGTCCTGAAGAACAACCCGCCCCTTGACTTGCTCCTCCCATTTGACAAATGGCAGGCAGGTACCAAGTACCTATCGTTACAGTACCACTAGTGTCGGATGTTATTTCATAACATAAACCCGCCGCGTAATTAATATAGGGTGTAAGATAATGCGCCTCAATTTGCCCTGTGTCGCAAGCGCCATCTGTGGCGCCATTACAAGGCGGCGCTGAAGATGTTTCGGTTATTCCGGGTATATTGAAAAAGTCAGTGCTCCAAACTTGGGAGCTTGATGCATTACCACTTCCTATAACCAGTGCTGTGGCCGAAGGTGAAGTGCCCGATACAGACCAGACTAAATAACCATCCATGGAAAAGGCTAATGCCGTTGTCGGTGGTGAGGTAATATTATCGCCTGTCACCGTGATGCTCCCTTGTGCAACATAAGGCGTGGTTGAAGTAAAGGTTAACGTACATGTGCCGCCATTGGGTGGTATGGCGGTACAACCAGTTGCATTTTGTGTTACGCCTGTCCAGCCGCCGGGGAGTGTTGCCAAAACATTATAGGCATCATAGGTCGTCCCGGTGTTAGTTACTGTAAGGCTTCCAGAAGAACCATTCACTGGAATTGTTCCATTAGTGGAAACAGTAATAGTAGTGTTATTGGTAGCACAACTCACGCTAACATTCGTGACATTCGAGCTGCCGATAGTGCCACTGCCATTGGTTACGGTACAGGTCTGCTCTGTAGGTTGGGTTTGTACCGTGACATTATAGGCGCTGCCTTCGGCAGCTGGGGTTGAAAATGTAAAACTGCCGTTGCTGCTAATTGGTGTAGAATTTGCACTATTATTTTGTAGTGTCACGGTACCGCTGAGACCTGAGACAGTACCGCCTACCGTGTAAGTATTGGTTGAACATGTCACCGTAACATTGGTGACATTGGCCCCACCCATGGTGCCTGAACCATTGCTCACGGTGCATGTTTGAGTTGCAGGTTGTGTTGAGACAGTCACAGAATAGGTGCTTCCTTCGGCAATAGGAGTGGAAAAAGTGAAGCTGCCGTTGCTGCTTATTGGCGTCGAGTTAGTGCCATTATTTTGTAGTGTCACTGTGCCACTAAGCCCTGAGACAGTACCACCTACCGTATACGTGTTTGTCGAGCAGGTGACCGTGACATTGGTCACATTAGCGCCGCCCATAGTGCCTGAGCCATTAGCTACTGAGCACGTTTGGTCTGCAGGTTGCGTTTGTACCGTCACGCTATAGGAGCTACCTTCGGCAATGGGGGTCGAAAAGGTAAAATTCCCGTCAGTGCTTATCGGTGTGAAATTTGTGCCGTTATTTTGCAAGGTAACCGTGCCAGTCAAGCCTGTGATGGTACCACCTACCGTATAGGTATTGGTAGAGCACGTCACTGTCACATTAGTGACATTAGCGCTTCCCATGGTGCCTGAGCCATTGCTCACAGTGCATGTTTGGTCTGCGGGCTGGGTTTGTACGGTCACGGCATAGGGTTCTCCTGCTGTGACCGGCGTTGAAAATGCAAACGGTCCATTACTGCTGATGGTTTGCGAATCGCCGCCATTGTTTTGTAAAACTACCGTACCGCTTAAGCCCGAAACAGTTCCTCCAACAGAAAAAGCGCTTGTACTGCTGACGGTAATGCTTGCCGGTGTTGTGCTATTTGCAGAAAATAAACAATATCCATTCGCAGTCGGCGTACATCCGGCTAAGACATAACCTGGCGTATTGACCTTCATCCCGACTGCTGGATAAACATGATTGGGAATCGTCGTGCTGATACTTAAATTTAACGCCGAAACCGTGTAATTTTGGCAGGACAGGGGGCCGTTCCCATTGAGGCACAAGGTAATACTTAGATTGGCTGGTGTGCCTGTGGCGCTGACATTAAAAAGCAACCCAGCGCTTGTAGCTGTTTGGCTGATGAGTAGCGCGAATAATGCGCACAGCAAAGTTGAAATTCGTTTCATCCGATATCCTTATTGATGTTAGATAGTCAATGTGCAAAGCAGAGCATTTGCATAGCTATTGCCTGTGCTTAAAGTATTAATGAGTTGATTGCTGAGCTTATTGAAATTTCCCTGACCTAAATAGAAAAAACGATACCCGCATTCAAGTGGCACATGCCCAAAGACGTTATTCATCTGAATGCCAACACCTGCCATTGCACTAAACGCGGCTGTTGTGCGTCCCGAATAAGTCTTATCTGGAATCGTGATACCATCCAGTGATGCTTCGTTCACCGAGCTGGTTGTTATAATATTGGGACCGATTCCCGCGTCTAGCGTAACGTTGTATCTATCGCTCTTCTTATTTTTTATCAGTGCTTTGGTTCCAAAATAGATAGGATAATTAGTGGTTGTGTAGTGATAACTCAGATTAGTAAAAATCTGTTCTTGTGTTACCAAACCATTGACGCCCGTTTTTGCCAAATAAAAAGCGTTGATACCATAAGATAAGTTAAATCGATTGGTTCTTTGACCATCAAGATAATATCCAACCCCCACAAGGCCGTTTGAATCATTATGATTGTTTACCGAAAAATGGTCGCCAATCAATCCGTTAATGTTGATGTTTTGGGGTTTTCCCTGATTTTCAATAAAACCACCTAGCTGAATCGATTTGTTCGAGTGCGCGGTTTTGAGTTTATTAACAAATGTTGCCCAGTTGTGCGGGTGGGTTGGCGTGGATAATAAAGTAGGTTCGTTAGTCGTGGACGCAACTGATTGTGCGCTTAAGCCTAAAAACACGATGCTAAGCAGTTGGTGCTGAATTCCTCTATCAAAAATCATTTGACATCCTTATCAGTAGTAATATGTCTATCTAATAAATCGGCCCATAAACACCCAAACGATTTTACTGGTGCTATAGCAAAATTCGTGCAATGATTCGACTGTGATTTTTTAAAATTTTAAATTCACTTCATAATAGCATTGAACATCTTCGATTAAAACATTTCGCGACAGCGACCAACTAGCAAATGTAGGTTGGGCCGTTCGGCCCAACATATCCCAATCTTGATATAAACCACTCACTTCGGCCCAACCTACGCTTGCTTTTAATGCATTAGGAATAATGTGAGAGCACCATAATATGATTTAAAAATAGGCAACTATACCATTTTATGGTAAAGTGGCAAAATAAATTTATTATTTTCGGAGTGTGGCGTTATGAAGAGGATGAATGGGCAAGCAAGTACACATGATAATTTTAACGCTTGGAGTTTATTAATAAACCGCATGAACTCATGGGCTGTTCCGCAACCTGTTAATAAATCTATTTATATAACCTATAGCAAACAATTGAAGAACCTCAAATCACTCAGAGAAATAACCCTGTTTTTATCAGACATGCTGAATCAAAACGTTTTCCCAAATGACGTGATTATTAATCAGATAATCAAAAAAATGGATTATCTAAAGCAGCTTAATTATGTGCTGGACGTCCATGCAATTGCGGTTTCAAGAGGCTTTGCCAATGCGATTACCTATGCCAGCACCATTTCTGCTGTTGCCAAAAGTGCCGCACCTGATGCAGACCGCGCACTAACCCTGTTCAATGAGGCTAGGGGCTTAGGCTTTGCTGACGCGATTACCTATAACAGCACCATTTCTGCCCTTGCCAACAGTGCCACGCCTGATGCAGACCGCGCACTTACCCTGTTCTATGAGGCTAAGGGCTTACGCTTTGCTGACGCGTTTACCTATGCCAGCACCATTTCTGCCATTGCCAAAAGTGCCACGCCTGATGCAGACCGCGCACTAACCCTGTTCAATGAGGCCAGGGGCTTAGGCTTTGCCAATGCATTTACCTATAACAGCATCATTGATGCCATTGCCAAAAGTGCCGTACCTGATGCAGGCCGCGCACTAATCCTGTTCAATGGGGCCAAGGGCTTAGGCTTTGCTGATGCGTTTACCTATGCCAGCACCATTTCTGCCCTTGCCAACAGTGCCACGCCTGATGCAGGCCGCGCACTTATCCTGTTCTATGAGGCCAGGGGCTTACGCTTTGCCAATGAGTTTACCTATGCCAGCACCATTTCTGCCATTGCCAACAGTGCCACGCCTGATGCAGACCGCGCACTTATCCTGTTCTATGAGGCCAAGGGCTTAGGTTTTGCCAATGCGATTACCTATGCCAGTACCATTTCTGCCATTGCCAACAGTGCCACGCCTGATGCAGACCGAGCCCTCACCCTGTTCAATGAGGCCAAGGGCTTACGCTTTGCTAACGCGATTACCTATAACGGCACCATTTCTGCCATTGCCAACAGTGCCACGCCTGATACAGACCGCGCACTAACCCTGTTCAATGAGGCCAGGGGCTTAGGCTTTGCCAATGCGATTACCTATAACAGCACCATTTCTGCCATTGCCAACAGTGCCACGCCCGATGCAGGCCGCGCACTCACCCTGTTCAATGAGGCCAAGGGCTTAGGCTTTGCTGACGCGATTACCTATGCCAGCACCATTTCTGCCATTGCCAATAGTGCCGCACCTGATGAACGTTTGGCTCTTTCACTTTTAGATGAGGCAACACAAAGGTTTAATCGGCCTGACATGGCACGCGATGAAATCATAAACCTGCATAAGTTATCGTTTGGTGAGGTATATTTTGGACTTAAAAGACGACTACAAACAGAACTCAACCATGCCAATGCATCACCAACGCACCTGAAGCTAATTTATGGGAAAGGATTGCATAGCCATGCGAGCTACGCTGCAGGCACCCATCCCTTGAAAGAAGCAGTGGATCGAGTAATACAAGACATGTCAGCGTTTGGTGTGTCGGGGAAAGAATGTCAAGATAATCCGGGCTTATTCGATCTAATGATTAAACCCGTTATTCCGGCTATCCAACCTCAATCCGGTGCTTTAATACAAAATAGCATGTTCCCAAGTCATAAGAAAACCGACCTAAATCCTGATGCCAGGGAATTTGTGCCTAAAGTCCGATGACTAGGGGCTACTGATATTATTTTGAAGTGTTTCTAAATCTGGATGATATGCCAATACCAAATGAATGAGCTCATATTTCTCGGGCATAAGCTTGACATCTGATAAGATTAAATGCATTAAAAGTGTGTTTCCATTGTCATAGCGACAATTGACATCAACCCCCTTTTTTAACATGGGTTCAATTTTGTTGTATTGTTTTTCTCGTATAAAATAGATTAAAAATGGCAAGGAATCATGCATAACAGGTTGGCTTAAGAAATCAGAGCTACAATGATTAAGGAGTGGCTCGAATAGTGTATTAATCTCCTCGTTCTTTAGAGGAGATTTCAATAACGTATGCATATTGTTTTTATCAAACTCATCTAACAAGTTAAATTTATAGGTTGTAATTAACAGATTACGCATGAGGGTTCTTTGTTCCTGACGATTGTTGTTAGAGAAAAATAAATCCTTTTTGTCAGGAAGATTGAGCAATATACTCCACACAGATGCGCCTGCAGTCGTTCTGAGCTGAATATTGCCCCCTTTCTTAATCACATGTTGTAATGTTTCGAAGCGAGAAGATTGTATCGCATAGTGAATGGCTGCAAAACCAAGATCATCTAATTGATTAATATTATGATCGGTTAACATCATATCAATAATTTCGTAGTGGTTTTTGTTTGTGTACTCCTTTGACACAATGTGTCCAAGTGGAGTACTTCCCATATCAGCGATAAAAATGGAGACCCCATTGTCTAAAAGACATTTGAACATGTTGACATTGCTGAAACCATGTGCACAACAAAGTGGAAATTGACCATAATTTTTTTTATTTAGTTGTGTTACATCAATTTTGGCTGCATGTATCGTAAGTAGCTTCTCTACTAAGTCAGAGTCATTATTCAAAATTCCATCCATAAGTAAGCTTTTGAAATCAGTGAATAAGTCTGGACGCGCTAGCATAACATCCAGTGTTTCTCTATGACCCAATGAATAAGCATATCCTGGCAAGCTGGTTAAGTCAGTGTGTAGCGTGACTTCAGGCATTTGTAAGGCAAATTGGATTGCCTCATGAAAGTTATTTTCTACCGCAATTTTTAATGGGGTGAGCTTAAATGCATCCAGCGCATTAATATCACAGAAATTATCTGCAACAAGCCTTTTAAAAGTCACAAGGCTGTGCGTTACAACAGCGATGTGGAGAGGGGTCCAATGATTTGCGGAGTTAATCTGAAATAAGAGCGCCTCCTTTTTACTGTTTGGAAGCTCTTCCTCATGAAGTATTTCTACTTTATTCAGCTCCTCTAACGACTCTTTAGGACAATATACCTGAATGTTAATGTCTATTTTATTAGCAAACCTCTTCAAGCCAATATATTTATAATCGATAATCTGTTGTGTGATAACATCAGGATCGGTTTGAATTGCAGATTGCAAATTAAAATTAGGATCATAATAATGCAAGCCTTTTTTATCATCGATAAAGGCAGAGGTAGCATGCCCGGCCCCGCTAAACATTATCTGCGTTTTGGCAGGCATACGCGCGAAATATAGGACTCTCTCTCGGAGTTGATTCGTTGTTACACTATGATTATCGAGATAAATTCGCTCGGCATTGTACTGATCTGGACTACCAACAAATTTGTAGTGGGCCAAATGTTCGTCTTGTTTCAAACGAGAAATACGAGTAGCAGTCAAGGGTTCATCATGTTGAAACCATACGATATCATTAATCCATTGCTCAAATAACTCTTTTAAATTTTTATAGCCATAAGCCATTTGTTCGTTACTTACAAACGGGATATCAAGATCGTACTCATTGCCTTCCCAGTTGGCTATCAATGCCAATGTTTTAAAAAAATAGTCTTCCATGCCACGAGCGGTATAAAGATGCATCAAAAAAGCAAATCCATTGCAATGACCATCTGGCTTGGGTAAGAAGGTCGTATCGCGATACTGACTTGATAGATAATAATACAATTTTTCTACAAGCACTTGTTGTCTGATGCACGTTGGTTTTTGTTTTAAATACCCTCTGTCTGACAAAGGAACTACCAATTCAATAATAGCTTTATTTTCACTCCATAAAGCATAGTCAATAGGTGTGTACCCATAAATATTTTTGGTATGCAAAAGGGCTTTAATTTCAGATCGATCCAGTAAATCGCTTAATAGTAATGATTGGGACAATATAGCAAGATGAAGAATAGTATTTCCAGTGCCAGTTACTTGATCACACTTGGCTCCGCGCTCTAGCAATTGAAACGTCGTTTTCTTGTTACCAGCCATCACCGTATACCCTAGTGCGGTCATTTTTTGATTATCTTTTTGATGTAGATCGATGTCTAGAGTCATTAAATAGTCGATAACATCCTGATAATTTTGTTGGATGGCTGCCATCAAAGGTGAAGTAGTGAAGTCTTTCGTTGAGCAAATGGATTTTTTATCGAGAAGAAACTTTATCATATCTAACTGACCATTTTCCGCGGCCCTGACAAATATTTTTTTAGACTCTTTATTGTCCGCATCCTCTTCTTCCAAGAGGGCGTTGAATAATGCTGGATCTTGTTTAGATAATTCTTGCAAAAATTCAATATCTCCAATTTCAACTGCTCGTCTGGCTAATTGAGACATAAACTGTGTTGGCTTAAAAAGCTGTGTTTGTTTACCTCCAAGAACAAAATTTTTTTTAAAATGACCATCGGATATCACCTGACTTCGAACATCCATTATTTTCTCTTTGAGCCATGTTCTTGAAACTGCATCCTTACAAAATAAAGGCTGCACATCAGTGAAATCAGCGCCATTTTCATAAAGATATTGAGCGACATGGCAATGGCCATAGGCTAAAGCAATATTTACTATACTTAGGTTACCCGTTAGGGTTTTCAAATTGATATCTGCATTTTGTTCAACGAGTTCTTTTGCTTTTTCCAAATCACCAAGTGCGGCTGCATAATGTAATAATGAGAATCCATGGATATCAGCGTAATTGATAGTTGTTGGATGCAATTCATAAGGACTTTTTGGAGCGTGTGGTACTGATTTTTCAAAGTCTCTTCTTTTTTGAATCATAGATTCCAGTTGACGAAAAGCCAACTCATTATCTTCTTTTGATGCCTTGTCAAAGAGAGGCATGATTAAGATCCTAAATGATGAGTGTTTGTTTATATTATAGCCCGTTCATCCAAACTTACCCAAACCTACCCATAGGTAGCTATGGCGTTAGATTTCTGCTTCACAGAGGCTGGTTTCACTTTAATTTTTAGATTAAAGCCAGAGCCTTCCTCTCC
>Ga0206878_10452_pt1 | contig 11639 bp, 11 predicted proteins | sample Alteio_BWOrgCont_8_FD_152621 | JGI IMG/M metagenome (GOLD analysis project Ga0206878, IMG submission 152621) | Enriched cells from forest soil in Barre Woods Harvard Forest LTER site, Petersham, Massachusetts, United States -... | ecosystem: Environmental > Terrestrial > Soil > Temperate forest >... | reverse complement strand
CGGATTTTCAAAAAATATCATGGCAATCTACTATATATAAAACTGAAAGTCCGAATTTCTTATATATATCGGATAACCGATTCGGCACTTCAAGATTTCTTAAAATTGAAATAAAGGAGCCATGGTAATTGGTGTGGTGTACCATTTTGCACCTAGGCAACCCCCGTACCCGCTAAGTTTTACTTAGTGGGTGGACTGACCAATAAGCTTAGTTTATATTTTTACTTTCAGCACTAAGCGCAGCTTAGCGCTTACGGCGGCCTTTGAATTGGGTGTAGATGTTCAGTGGCCGGTACAATACGAAAGGGCTAAGAAGAAAAAGTAATTATACTCACCCCAGCCCCTCTCTACCAGTGGAGAGGGGAGGCGTCCGCCTATGGCGGAAGGGTGAGTAAATTTGTTACTGTTTTAATTCCTAACTTCACGCTTTAAATACAATATGCTCGGGTACCGATTTACACATTATAACAAACCTGATCAAAGTCCTTTTGATAAGCTGTTCAATATTTTTAAGCAGCTACTCCCATACACCAACGGCGACTTTAACGAGGCCATCAGCTGGCTTACAGAGCTCGACAAGGAATACAACCTTACCGAACCCGATTACGGCATGGGTGATTTTATACAAGACTTAAAAGACAAGGGATATATACGCGATGATAAACCCGGATCGGGCAATATTGTCATCACACCTAAAACAGAGCAAGCCATAAGGCAACAGGCTCTTGAGAAGATATTCGGCAAGCTAAAGAAAGGAACCTCGGGGAACCATGCCACCAAATACACAGGCCAGGGAGACGAGATTAGCAGTGATGCAAGGCCCTTTCAGTTTGGAGATACCCTGGACCAGATATCCATGCTGGAATCTATTAAAAATGCACAGGTAAATAATGGCATAGGTGGTGATTTTATGATCACCGAGAACGACCTGGAGGTAAAAGAGAAGGAGCACAAAACCCAGACCTCTACCGTGCTGATGATAGATATATCCCACTCCATGATATTGTATGGTGAGGACAGGATAACACCGGCCAAGAACGTGGCTATGGCTTTGGCAGAACTTATCAAACGTAAATACCCAAAAGACACGCTCGATATTATTGTGTTTGGAGATGACGCCTGGCAAATACAAATTAAAGACCTGCCTTATCTGCAAGTGGGGCCATATCATACCAACACGGTTGCGGGTATAGAACTGGCTATGGACTTATTAAAAAGAAGGAAGAACGCCAACAAGCAGATATTTATGATAACCGATGGCAAGCCTACATGTATAAAAGAGAATGGGCAGTACTATCGCAACAGCTTTGGGCTGGATAAGAAAATACTGAACAAGTGCCTGACCCTTGCACAGAGTTGCAGAAGGTTAAAAATACCCATCACTACCTTTATGGTAGCCAGCGATCCTTATCTGCAACAGTTTGTACACGACTTTACCGAGGCTAACCACGGTAAGGCTTATTACACATCTCTGCAAGGACTGGGAGAATTTATATTCGAGGATTTTGAAAGGAACAAGAAACGCAGCTTTAAATAAACAATACGTATGAACAACATTAAAACATTAGGAGAATTAAAGAAGTCAGGCTATGTGGCCAAGGGCATTAAGGATGAACTGCGCAACAACCTGGTAGAAAAGATAAAGAAAAAAGAAAACGTATTCAAGGGTATTATAGGTTTTGAAGATACCGTGATACCGGAGCTTGAAAGAGCCATACTATCGCGCCACAACATTAACCTGCTTGGGTTGCGCGGACAAGCCAAGACAAGAATTGCTCGTCAGCTTACCGACCTGCTGGATGAATACATACCTATTATCGAAGGCAGCGAACTGAATGATGATCCTCTGAATCCTATATCAGGTTGGGGAAAAAGCAAGGTGGAGGAAATGAAAGATAAAACCCCTATCGCCTGGTTACACAGGTCGGAACGATATGTGGAGAAGCTTGCTACGCCCGATGTTTCTATGGCCGATCTGATCGGTGATGTAGATCCTATCAAGGCTGCTAACCTTAAACTGAGCTATGCCGATGAAAGGGTAATTCACTACGGAATAATCCCCCGCAGCAACCGTAGCATATTTGTAATTAACGAATTGCCCGATCTGCAAGCCCGCATACAGGTAGCCCTGTTCAACATATTGCAGGAAGGCGATATACAGATACGTGGTTTTAAATTACGCATTCCTTTGGATATACAGTTTGTCTTTACCGCCAACCCCGAAGATTATACCAACCGCGGCAGCATTGTTACCCCGCTTAAAGACCGCATAGGCAGCCAGATACTAACACACTATCCTAAAAATATCGGTCTCTCTAAAAAGATAACCGCACAGGAAGCCAGGCTCACTCCCCAGCAAAGACAAAGCATTACGGTAGGTGACCTTTTATCTAACCTGGTAGAACGCATTGCTTTCGAAGCACGTGAAAACGAGTTTGTAGATTCCAAGAGCGGAGTATCTGCCCGTTTGACCATCTCTGCTTATGAGAACTTAGTCAGCACAGCCGAACGCAGAGCCCTGCTCAATGGCGACACCAAGACCATTGCCCGCATTGTAGATCTGTTGGGAGTTATACCATCTGTTAACGGCAAGATAGAATTGGTTTACGAAGGCGAGCAAGAAGGCGCTGCTATTGTGGCACAAAACCTGCTGGGCAAGGCTATACGCAATGAGTTTATAGAGCTCTTCCCAGACCCGGGCAAACTGAAAAAGAAAAAACAGCCTAGTCCTTACCAGTCCGTTATTACCTGGTTCAGCGAGGGCAATACCGTTGACTGCTTGCTGCTGGATACCGATAAGAATTACCAGAAAATCCTCAACAGCATTCCGGGCCTTGGCGAGCTAGTAGATACCTATGTACCAAAACTAAACGCCGCAGAAAAAACCACATGGATGGAATTTGTTCTCTTTGCATTAGCCGAGCACTCCCTCATTGGCAAGAGTAGCCTGGAACGCAGCGTGCAGTTCAAGGACCTCCTCGGTTCTATGTTCTCTGAGAAGGATCTGTTTAAGGGCGGTGAGGAGAATATAAATTGAGGTTGAGAATAAGGTTAAGATCGAGATTGGTATCACAAACTGTGATACTATCGAAAAGCCCTCGATAGGCAAAGGTCCAACCTTCGTTGAACAGAAACAAATCATGCTGATACAAAACAAACAAATTGCCATAGTAGGTGCTGGCCCTGGCGGATTAACCTTAGCAAGGCTTTTACAATTGAAAGGTGCAAACGTAAAAGTATATGAACGGGATCTTAATAAAGAAGCCCGTGTGCAAGGCTCACCACTCGATATGCATGAAGAATCGGGCTGGGTTGCTTTACGCCAAGCAAACTTAATAGACGAGTTCAAAAAGAATGTACGCCAGGGTGCTGATAAAAAGATCATTGTAAATGAACTTGCAGAAGTAGTTTTCAGCGACCATGAAGACATAGTCAATGAACCTGCCCGTCCTGAAATAGATAGGGGTGCATTAAGAAAGATATTCCTGGAGTCTTTACAACCAGGAACAGTTGTATGGGACAGCAACTTTCTTTCCATGGAAAAACAAAATGAAGGCTGGTTACTGCATTTTAAGAACGGTTCATCTGCATACGCAGACATTGTAATTGCAGCTGACGGAGCCAATTCAAGGATCCGTCCCTACCTTACAAACATCAAAGCTTTTTATTCCGGCGTTACGATGGTGGAGATCAATGTGGACAACGCAGAAAAAGCAATACCTCATATTTATGCCTTACTGAATGGAGGGAAAATAATGGCCTTCGGAAATGGCAAGTGCATATTGGGTGGTCAGAAAGGCAAGGGTGGCCTTGGTTTTTATGCAAGCTTTAAGCCGGAAGAGAACTGGGCATCAAGCAGCGGTATAGATTTTTCTGACAGAACACAATTGCTGGCATGGTTCAAAAAAGAATACAGCGAATGGAGCAGTACTTTTTATGAACTGTTTGAAAACACAACAACGCCTGTCATCCCCCGCCCCATTTATTGCATGCCTTTAGATCAAACCTGGGAGGCCCTGCCCAACCTGAGTATGCTCGGCGATGCCGCACACGTAATGCCTCCTTTCGCAGGAGAAGGTGCAAACACATCTATGTTTGATGCAGTAGAGCTGAGTGATTGTTTAACATCTGACAAATACCCTACTTTGCAGGAAGCCATTTCTTCTTATGAAAAAAGTATGCGCAAAAGAGCATCTACGGCAGCCAAACAATCGCTTGAAAATGGTGAGCGCATGCACAGCACAGGTGCGCTTGAAAAAATGCTGAAGATTTTTGGAGGAAAGTAATTCCCTACTCTTAAAAACTCCGAAGGAGTTAAACAATGATAGCCCCCGATGGAATCGGTGGGATGAAATGCAACCAAGATCACAGAACTCTGGAGGAGTTCAACCCCAATGGGGTTGTCATAAATCATGTGATTCTATTCCCCGACTTGCAAGTCGGGGCTATTCATATTTCATCCCTTCAGGATTAAACCCAGAACCACTACAAAAAATCCGACAATAATAACACTGTTGGAATCGGTGGTGCTAAATTTCAATAAGCTTTAATTCTTAAATTTCACAAAAATTACTTTTTAAATCTTACATCCTCACACTTAAATGATGAACAACTCCCTGCAAAGATTTTCAAACCATGTGGATGACTACATTAAGTACCGTCCCCACTACCCTGCCGAGATCATAAGCTTTTTAACTGAACAAGGTTATTTGTCCAAACAAAGTGTGGTAGCCGATATAGGTTCAGGTACTGGGATAATTACCGAGTTATTTCTGAATAATGGCAACAAGGTATTTGCTGTTGAGCCTAATAAGGAAATGCGTGAGGCAGCGGAACATCTTCTTGGAAGAAACAAAAATTTCACAAGCATTGCACCCACGGCAGAAGACACTACTCTACCCAATAAAAGCATAGACATTATAGTTGCAGCGCAGGCCTTTCATTGGTTCGATAAAGAAAAATGCAAAACAGAATTCAAACGCATATCAAAAGAGAACGGCATTGTAGCACTTATATGGAATGACAGGAGATTAGACACTACGGTTTTTCTTAAAGAGTATGAGGCCCTGCTAAAGAAATTCGGAACCGATTACGAAAAGGTGAACCATAGGAACATAGGTCCTGAGCAGTTGAATACTTTTTTCGGAGCAGGGAACTATAAAGTCAAATCATTCGAGAACAATCAGTATTTCGATTATGAGGGAATAAAAGGTCGCTTGCTTTCCTCATCCTATATACCTGCACCGGGCCAACCCGGATTTGAACCTATGCTTGATTCTCTGAAAGAGATATTTGATAAGTGTAACGTAAAGGGTAAAATAACTGTGGAGTACGACACCAGGGTTTATTTCGGAAATCTGCATTGATCGTAACTATATGTGTCATCAGCGTTCTATGGCTGTTTCCTATTCTGGCTACTGATCACTAACTACTGTCCACTATACTCAATCTGTGAATCATGTAACTAACATAAGCTTATATGTAACACATAATGGTGATTATAGGCTGACTTTTGCTGCGTTATAAAAACACGAAACTTAAAATACAGCAAACAAACCTAAAATCATGAAAAAACTAGCAGTACTTATTATGATAATGTCCTCCATGTTTACCATCGGGACAAAAACAGACGCACAGGTAGGTGTGTCAATTACACTTGCCCCTCCGGAGGTACAAGTAGAGACACAACCAGAATGCCCTGTTGACGGGTACTTATGGACACCAGGATATTGGAATTATGTTAACGGAGGATACGTTTGGGTAGGTGGCTTATGGATGGCCCCGACACAAGTTGGCTTTTTATGGACTCCCGGATATTGGAATTACGCAGGTGGCTTTTATGGATGGCACAGAGGCTACTGGGGTGACCATGTTGGTTATTATGGCGGTGTAAATTACGGATTTGGTTATGGCGGACATGGTTACGATGGTGGCAGATGGAGTGGCGGACACTTTCAATACAACACTGCAGTATCGCATGTAAATGCTTCCAGAAGCCACAATACTTATGTAGATAAAACTGTAATTAATAATGGCGGTAGTCGCGCTAGTTCTCATAGCGGTGGTGCTGTTCCTGCACATGCAGCTGCTGCACACTCAGCTCCCGCACATTCAAACACTGCAGCGCACAGTGCTCCGGCTGCACATACTAGTGCACCAACACATTCTGCTGCTGCAAGGCCAGTACAACATAGTGCGCCTGCGGTTCAGCACAGCGCACCTGCGGTACATCATAGCGCTCCTGTAGCTCAGCATACGGCACCAGCACAGCATAGCACACCACAACAACATACGGCTCCTGCACAGCACAGTGCACCAGCCCAGCATAGCGCGCCTGTAGCACAACATAGTGCGCCAGCGCAACATAGCGCTCCACAACAACATAGTGCCCCTGCACAACACAGCGCTCCACAAGGAGGCGGTGGAAGACCAGAAGGTGGCGGTGGTGAAAAGAAATAAATATTAAGATCGAGACTGAGGTTAAGGTTGAGATTAAGACTGAGGTCAGGCGAAAGTCTGGCCTTTGTCATTTGTGTTCAGTCTCAATACTAAATACCCACTCCTCTCTGTCAACTGATTCCTGTCTACTGACCACTAAAGAAAATATGTGAATCATGTAAATAAAGTAAGTTTTTATGTAGCAAGTTTTTATTAATAAAGACGGACATTTGCTGCGTTAAAGAAGCTCAACATAAAACACAGAAAATAAACTTGAACCATGAAAAAAATAGCAGCCCTTATTATTATAGTGTCCTCCACTTTTATGGCGGGGACAAAAGCCAATGCACAAGTAGGCGTTGGAGTTGGAATTACAGTTGCTCCTCCGGCCATACAGGTAGAGGATCAACCCGAAAGTCCGGTTGACGGATATTTATGGACACCGGGTTACTGGGCCTATGGTGGCGGAAGATATAACTGGGTACATGGAGTATGGATGGCACCCTCACGCCCCGGATATTTATGGACTCCCGGATATTGGGGTCACGCAGGTGGCTTTTACGGATGGCACAGAGGTTACTGGGGTGATCATGTTGGTTATTACGGTGGTGTGAACTACGGATTCGGATATGGTGGAAGAGGTTACGATGGCGGCAGATGGGAAGGTGGACATTTTCGCTACAACACTGCATACTCACACATCAACGCTTCAGTTCATAATACTTATGTAGATAGAAATGTGGTTCATAATAATGTGAGTGTTCACAACAATTTTCATAACGGCGGTGCCGCTTCGGCACATCCCGGCGCTGCACATCAAGCTGCGAGACAACAACAACATAGCGCTCAAAGACAAGCACAGCATAGTAGTGCCCAGAGAGGTGGCGGTGGCAGAGGACAAAATGCTGGCGGTAGAGGTGGCGAAGGCGGTGGTGGCGGAAAGAAATAAATATTAAGATCGAGACTAAGGTTGAGATTAAGGTTAAGATTAAGGTCAGGTGAAAGCCTGGCCTTTGTCATTATATCCGGGCAACCAAACCAATTTTAATTGCCACGAGGTTTACCTCGTGGATTAATATCCGGAACGCATAATGGGCTTTAGCCCATACTTTAATCTGTGTTTTAGGCTAAAGCCGAATACAAATTTAAATCCCTGTCCACTACCTATGCAAAGGCATCCCTTTGGGAAAGGTCGTGGCAATTTAGCGACACAATTCGGAATGACAACAAAAGTTTGCTCAATACGCACCACTCTTCTGACAACTGACTACTGACCACTTACAACTAAATAATACGCCTTTGTTTTAAAGCATGGATCAGCTGGTAAGGTATTTCATCAAAAGCAGATAAAATGAGGGGCTTTATCAAATAGCCTATCACACCCAGCTCCTTCCCCTTTTTATCATACGCATGGTCGAGGGTAGACGAATACACAAAAGCAGGTATTTTGCGAAGCTCTGCATCCTTGAATATTTCATCCAGGGCTTCCAGTCCGTTTATAAGTGGCATGCTAATATCGGTGAGTATTATATTGGGGAGCTTGGTCTTGTTATTATGTAAGAAAACGATCAGCTCTTCGCCGTTGCGCACTGTGCTTATAAGAGAGAAGGCCTTATGCTTTTTAAAGCTTTCACTAATAATGCGGGCATCATCCTGGTTGTCTTCCGCAATAATAATATGCAGCCCATTCTCTGTCACAGTATTAATATTTAACAGGAAGGTAGAGGTTAAAAGTGCTACCCTTTCCTGGTTTACTTTCAGCATCTATCTTTCCCCTGTGATTTTCCATTATCTTTTTACAAATAGCAAGCCCTACTCCATTGCCCGAATATTCCTCTGGCATATGTAACCTCTGAAAGATGATAAATATCTTTTTAAGATACACCTCGCCCATCCCTATTCCGTTATCGTGAATACTTATTTTATAAAATTTTTTGTTTGGGAAATCTGGATCAATGCAATCGGTAACCTCCGTGGTGATCTTAATTTGGGGAGGCGTGCCAGCTTTTTTAAACTTTAAAGCATTGCTTATAATATTTGAGAACAACTGACGCAGCTGTGTTTTAGAACCTGTAACTCCCGGCAAACTTTCGAATGCTATGACGGCAGCGTTTTCTTTAATAGTCAACTCCAGGTCTTCCAAAACATCTTTTATTATCTCGTCCAGGTCTACATACACAAAACCTTCCAGCGAACTTGTTAAGGAATACTGCACCAGGTCTTCAACCAGGGCATTTAATCTCATGGCAGAGCTATTTATTATCCTCAGATCATGGCTCACGGATCCCTCTTCGGTTGCCACCAGGGACATGATAAGATGAGAAGCATAGGTAAGTATCTTTCTTACGGGTTCTTTTATATCGTGCGATATCACGTGAATGAACTGCTCAAGCCTTTCATTGGTTTCGTTAAGCTCCGATATTTTCCGCACCAGGCTTCTTTGATACAGGGCAATGTCTTCCTCGTGTTTTCTTTTTTCCGACATGTCTGTAACTATGATACCTATAGCAGGTATGGTGGGCTGCAGATCGGTAAGCGAAACATATACGGGTATTTTTTTATCGTTTACATTCAGTACAATCTCTCCTTTGCTTAAACCCGATTTAAGATTATCCTGCAAGGCTTTGAACTGCCCTACAGAATCTACATACGAACTAAAGTAAGTGCCAATTATTTTCTGCGCGGGCACATCTATCAGTTTAGAAAAATAGTCATTACAATAAAGTATCACACCTCTTTCCGAAATGCTTAAAGCGCCCTCGCCAAACTTTTCTATAAGTACACGGTAGGTATAGTCTGCAGTTTCAAGTGAGTACAGGGTAGGCTTTCCGTTTTCATTTACCACCAGGGCATCAATGCCTCCCTGGTGAATGGCATCGATCAAACTCTCTGCTTCGTAAAGCTTATTCTTAAGCTCTTCATTCTCCGATATCAGCTGGTCAATATTTTTAACTTTTTCTGCCACTGTTATGCATTTATGTTTAAAATTCTAAGTACTTTTTCTTTATCAGAAAGATCTCCGAGTATAATACGGGAAGGTTTTGGAGTTACTCTTACGAGCGTAGGCAAACCAATTATCTGGTTTTGCACAGCCTGTTGCCTGTCTTTGCTAACGTCCACTATTTCCAGGTCCATATCATCTCCCAGGTATTCATCCGCTATCTTGCGGATATTCTCGGTGGCCGAAATAGATTTGGAGGACATGCCGGATACGAACAAAATAAATTTGTGCGTTTTATCCCTGGGGGCACCGATGTTAGTTTTTTTCACCTAATTCATTTATAGTGGCTTAATGTTTAATCCAACCAGCACTCTTTCCTCATTCGACAGATCGCCTATGATCTTGCGTATAGGTTCGGGCACCTTTCTTACCAACGTGGGTACAGCCAGTATCTGATCGCCTTCGGCCAACTGGGGATTTAACAAAAGATCAATTATTTCTATGGAGTACTTATCCTTTAAATACTCTTCCGCGTACTTCTTTACATTGTCCAAAGCCTTGATAGACTTTGGCGTTTGCCCGGCTATATAAAGTATCAGTTGCCATTCCGGCTTTTGCTTAACCATTGTATTTAATATAAATTGATTCGTATTACTCTGCAACAAGTTTCACTTCCATCTCCTTGGTTTCTTTTAAAATTCTCAGCTCTTCTTCCATCGATTCAAACTCATTTCTAAGGGCCTCAATGTTTGCCTCCAGCAGTTTGCGTTTGCGAACCACCTCGCGATCCTTGCGGTTCAGTTCATCCTTCAGTTTTAATACCGTAACCTTTTTGCGCAGCTCATTGGTTTTGCGTGCCGTGCCTGTTAGTATGCCGTTAGGGCCCATTTCTACATGCAGCAGCTTAATTCCTTTATCGGTTATTAAAAATTCTCTCACCTGGTTAGAGTGGCCCATGCCACGCGCCTTAATAATATACAAACCCCGGTTCCTTTCTCCGGCGCCCTCCATATCTCTTACCGTTAACCAGGTATCTACCAGTGACGAAACGGAATCTTCCGCAAGGTCGGGCCTCAGCTGTTCGTTCTGTTGATTTAAGGAGGTAAACAAGGCAGTAATATTCCTGATCTTAAGCATATCTATCAACCTTATCATCATAGAACGCACCTCGTTGGCATTGCCCACAGTTATTAAATTGCTGATAGGATCTATTACAATAGCATCGGGCTTAAACTCCCTTATAAGCTTGCGAAGGGTAAGCAGGTGCAATTCTAAACCATTGAGCGAGGGCCGTGAGGAATGAATTTGCAGCAATCCTTTCTTTACGTTGGCCTCGAGGTTAATGCCTATAGACTTCATGTTGCGTATAAGCTGGTCGGGCGATTCTTCAAATGCAAAATAAATTACACGTTTGTTCTTTTTGCATTGTTCATTGGCAAAATAAGATGCCAGGGTTGTTTTGGCAGTACCTGCGGTGCCAGAAATAAGTATGGTGCTTCCTTTATAAAAACCGCCGCGCGAAAACATTTCGTCCAGCCCTGCAACGCCTGTGTTTACTATCTCTGATGAAACCTTATTATCGAGCTTAAGGGAGGTGATAGGCAAAACAGAAATGCCATCCTCGTCAATTAAAAAAGGATATTCATTGGTGCCGTGTGTAGATCCCCTGTACTTTACTATCCTCAATCTGCGTGTAGACACTTGTTCTATCACACGATGATCCAGCAGTATTACACAATCAGATACATATTCTTCAAGCCCCTGGCGGGTTAATGTACCCTCGCCTTTTTCGGCAGTGATAAGCGCGGTTACTCCTTTGTTCTTTAACCACTGGAACAGTCTGCGTAGTTCAGCACGCAATATAGCTTGGTTATCCAATCCGGAGAATAAAGCTTCGAGAGTATCGAGTACCACGCGTTTTGCCTTTAGTGTATCAATAGCATAACCCAGACGAATAAATATACCTTCCAGGTCGTAGTCACCTGCTTCTTCTATTTCAGAACGTTCCACCCTCACATGATCTACCGCGATCATTTTATCTCTTTTCATTTTCTCCAGGTCGAACCCCAGAGATTTTACATTCATGCTTAAGTCTGGCGCTGTTTCTTCAAACGACATAAATACACCGGGCTCGTTATATTCTAAAGCGCCCTGTATTAAAAACTGCATAGACAGAAGCGTTTTGCCGCAGCCGGCGCTTCCGCAAATTAAAGTTGGTCTCCCGGCAGGGAAACCACCTTCGGTTATCTCATCCAACCCT
>Ga0206878_10450_pt1 | contig 11687 bp, 6 predicted proteins | sample Alteio_BWOrgCont_8_FD_152621 | JGI IMG/M metagenome (GOLD analysis project Ga0206878, IMG submission 152621) | Enriched cells from forest soil in Barre Woods Harvard Forest LTER site, Petersham, Massachusetts, United States -... | ecosystem: Environmental > Terrestrial > Soil > Temperate forest > O... | reverse complement strand
CAATTGTCTTGAGCCGCGCTTCGCCGATCCCGCGAGTCCGGAGTTGACGTTGAAGCAGGCGCGCCATTCGCTGCTGGAGAAACGGCTGCGTTCACAAGGTGGGAGTGTCGTCCCGACCAGCCTGTCTCTCACCTCCGACGCGCGGCAACTCATCATCAGCGGGCCCAACACCGGCGGTAAGACGGTTGCTCTGAAAACAGCGGGTCTGCTGGCCATCATGGCGCAGAGCGGAATTCCGGTGCCGGTCGAAGAGGCGGTTCTTCCGGTCTTCGATGCGATCCTCGCCGACATCGGCGATGCGCAGTCGATCGAGCAGAATCTTTCAACCTTCTCCGCGCACATCGTGAATCTGAATCGCATTGCGGAGCGGGCCAACTCGTCTTCTCTCGTGTTGCTCGATGAAATCGGCTCGTCGACCGATCCTGAAGAGGGCGCAGCGCTCGCAGTGGCGATTGCCGAGCACTTTCTGCGCTCCGGCGCGTGGTCGATCATCTCGACGCATCACACGTCCCTCAAGGTGTATGCCGAAAATACGCCCGCCGTCATCAACGCCGCTGTGGGCTTCGACGAGCGCACGCTTGCTCCGACCTATGAGCTGCGGCAAGGGGTTCCGGGAGCCTCGGCCGGCATCAACATCGCGGCGCGGCTGGGCCTTGCACAGAGTATCATTGACGCGGCGCGCTCGCGGTTGAGCACGCAAACTCTGGACATCGGGCGCTTTCTCGACAGCCTGCATGAACAGCTTCGCGCGGTAACGGCGGAGCGTGAACGAATCCTGCAGCTTGAAGGCGAGCTGAAGCGTGAACGCGCGCGGCTGGAGACGGACGGCATGAAGGAGTGGCGCGCCAAGGTTCGCGAGATGGAACTGAAACTTGGGTCGCTGCTGAAAGACTTCGAATACCAGGCGAGGGAAACAGTGCGCGCCATCGACGACCGCGCAGCGCAACAAAAATTATCGAAGGACGCCGAGCGCCGCATCGCGAGGTTGCGCAGAGAGTTCTCAGAAGGCTTCAACGCATCGGTCGTCGCGCATCATACTGGCGCTGACAAGGGAGATGCGCATGCGCAGCCGCATGTGGTTCGCCACGTAGCTGTGGGAGACATGGTCAAGCTGCGTACGCTGGGAAAGACGGCGCGGGTCGAACGCCAGATCGACGACAAGACTTTCGAGGTCGCGGTCGGCCCGATGAAGATGCGTATTGCGCGCGATGAGATTGCCGAGGTCGTGCTTTCGGCGTCTGCGCAGACTCCGTTGCAGGCAGCGCGCAGCCGGCGAGGCGTTTTGGTTTCGATGGCCGAGCCCGATGCCAGCGTGGGATGGGAGATCAACGTCATCGGCCGCACCGCGGACGAAGCGCAGGACGAGGTGGAGAAGTTTCTCGACCGCGCATTCATGGCGGGACTGCCGAGGATTCGCGTCATCCACGGCACGGGTATGGGTGTGCTGCGGAGAACCTTACGCGACTATCTCCGCCACCATCCGCAGGTGGCGACGGTCACAGAGGCGGCGCAGAACGAGGGCGGAGCAGGCGCGACTGTGGTGGAGCTGAAAGAGTAATCCCGGCTTTAGCAGGGATCCTTGATCTCGCTCGAGGTGCCTCCCGCCGCGGGAACGTAGCACTTCTGGGTGTAATCCATCACCATGCGGTCGGCATTGAATCGCCACCCCAGCGTGCGAATCGTCCGTTTCATGCGTTTGATCCATCCGCGAGGCAGGCCGTCCTTGTCGCGCTGATAGAAGAGCGGAATCAGTTCGTCGCGGAGCACGCGGTAGAGATCTTCGCCATCGCGGGTATCATGCACATCCATATTCGAGTGCGTTCTGCCGGTACCGATCGCAAAGCCGTTCAGTCCGTCATAGGCTTCGGCCCACCAGCCATCGAGCACGGAAAGGTTCAGGCCTCCGTTGAGCACCACCTTCTGACCGCTGGTGCCGGAAGCCTCCAGAGGCCGCCGGGGATTGTTCAGCCACACATCGACGCCCTGCACGAGATAGCGGCCGACATTGATGTCGTAGTCCTCGATGAAGACCAGCTTGTCGGCAAACTTTGAGTCCCGCATCTTCTCCGCGATCTCCTGTAGCACCCGCTTGCCCGGTTCATCGTGCGGATGCGCCTTGCCCGCAAATAGAAACTGCACAGGCCGCTTGGGATCGTTGACCAGCGAAGCCAGCCGCTCGATATCGGCGAGGATGAGGTTGGCCCGCTTATAGGTGGCAAATCGCCGCGCGAAGCCGATGGTCAGCGCATCCGACGAGAGCACCTTGCTCAGCCTTTGCAGAGTCTGCGGCGATTCGCGTCGGCGTTCCGCTTGTTCGCAGGCGCGGCGGCGCACGAAGTCGAGGAGCTGCGATTTCAGGCTCAGGTGCGTCTCCCAGAGCTCGCCATCGTCGACATTCTCGATCTCCCCCCACGTCTGCGCCCTTCCACTGCGCTGCTGCCATCCGATGCCGAGATGGCGGTCGTAGAGGCGGCACATCTGCGGTGCCAGCCACGACGGCACGTGGACCCCGTTCGTGATGTGGCCGATGGGGACAGAATCTTCCGGCGTGCGCGGATAAAGCCTCTTCCACATCGCCCGGGAAACCTCGCCATGCAGCGAAGAAACCGCATTCGCCCGGCGTGAAAGCTTGAGTCCGAGAACCGTCATGCAGAATGCCTCCTGCTGGTCCGTGGGATACTCGCGGCCAAAGCCCATCAGATTCTCCTGAGAAAGCCCCAGTTGTTCGCGCAGGGGGCCCAGGTGCTCCTCAATCAAAGTGGCGTCAAAACGGTCGTGACCAGCAGGCACCGGAGTATGGGTGGTAAAGATCACTTCCCGGGCGACCTGGCTCGCCGCGTAGGCAAAGTCCATGCCTTCCTCTTCCATGCATGTGCGAATGGCCTCGAAGACCGCGAAGCCGCTGTGTCCCTCGTTGAGGTGGAGAACCCCCGGAGTAATGCCCATCGCCCTGATCGCGCGAAAACCGCCTACGCCGAGCAGCAGTTCCTGACGAATACGGGTGCGTCCGTCACCACCATACAGTCGAGATGTCAGCTCCAGGTCCTCCGGCGCATTCCCCGCCACATTGGAGTCGAGCAACAGAAGATCGCAACGGCCCACCTTCACCCGCCACACCTTCGCCCGTATAGACCCGCCGCGAGTTTGAATCTCGATGACGACCGGCTCGCCGTTGGTGCCGATGGCCGGCTGCATGGGCAATTGGTTGATGTCCGTCTGCAGATACTCCTCGCGCTGCCAGCCGGTCTTGTCGAGGCGCTGCAGGAAGTATCCCTGGCCGTAAAAGAGGCCGATGCCGACCAGCGGAATGTCGAGGTCCGACGCGCTCTTGATGTGGTCGCCGGCGAGCACGCCCAGGCCTCCGGAATAAATCGGCAGCGACTCGTGCAAGCCGAACTCGGCGGAGAAATAAGCGACTGGGCGCGGCCGGAGTACGCCGGCGTGTCCCGCTCCCCAGGTGCGGTCCGCCTGCAGGTACTCCTGCTGGCGGCGGTAGACATAGTTGATGCGGCTATGGAGAACCAGTTCGGTCGCGCGCCGCTCGATCTCTTCGAGTGGAATCTCGCTGAGCATCGAGATGGGATTCTGATTCAGCTGCCGCCAGCGCGTGGGATTCAGATCGCGAAAGAGGCTGATGCAGTCGTGGTCCCAGCTCCACCAGAGATTGCGCGCAAGGGACCAGAGGCGCTCCTGGGCTGGAGCAATGAAGCGGTCCAGCGTGCGCGCCTCACTCACTACCGGAGCGACCTGGTTCGCCGCTTCCACCAGCATGCGGATTGCCGTCTCGCGAAAGGCGCGCGGGTCTTTGGTCTGAACTACTAGCACACCCTGCAGAATTCCCCGGTCGATGAGGGGTACACCGAGAAAAGAGTGGTAGACTTCCTCGCCGGATTCCTTGAAGTACTTGTAGCGCGGGTGGTTGCTGACGTCCTGAACGGCCACCGGCAGTACCTGTTCGGCGACCAGACCGGCGAGGCCCTCGCTGAGAGGCATGCGCAGGGTGCCAATGCATCGCGGATGCAGGCCGAGAGTCGCAGCCAGGACCAGGTTCGACCGGTCGGGTTCGAGTAAATAGGCCGAGCAGACATCGGTCCGGAAGCGCGTCGCGATCAGGGCGACTACGTTCATGAGGGTGTCGGCAGGCTTGCCGCCCGCTTCGGTGAGGCTCGTGATCTCCTCCAGCGTGAGCACAAGGCTGGCGTCGGTTTCTTTATAGGACTGGGTCATCGGGTGCATTCACCTTTCCATCGATTCAAAATCGTCGACACTCGTCCCCGGCCTCGGAAAAAGAGAGGCGTTGTCCGGTGCGTATGTGCCAGCATCAGTTGGCTGATTGCTGCAAGACCGGATTGGAAGACTATTCTGTCGCTCGCTGATCGGGAGAAGCCATGATACCTGCAAGCGGTAAGGGGCGGCGAGAGAAATCTGGAGGATGGATCGGCAGTCAACAGACCCACATGCCGCCAGGTAATACCCATGCAGCAGCAAGCCTAGTCCATCGAGTACAAACGACGTCAAAATTCCACCGGTTATCAGTCCAGCCCGCGTAGAACGACGTAGCGTGAAGCGGCTATAGACCCAGCTCAGCAGCAGCCACCATTCACCGATTCGCACTGGGACCAGAAAGGAAAAAAAATAAGGAATTGCCTATGGTTTCACGTCGAGAAAAGTAGGGTATCGCCCAGAATCCCAACCCCACGGTCGCACCGACCACGACTCCGATCAGCGTCCGCACCCCGCCCGCTTTCCAGGCTGGTGGGGATACTGGGCGATTCTTCCTCTATTCTCGGCAACCGCGGCTCGATGGCCCAACGGCTGAAGGCAGTGTAACCAGCATACTTAGCGGCTGCGAAGTATATGAATGGGTGTGGCTCTGGACCGGCAGGCATGCCGTCATCGTACGTAAAGCGTGCTCTAAACAAAAGGGATCGGTTTCTGGGGACCATCCCCTAGGCTGATCAAACTCGCCAGCTCTCTGCTCACTCCTCTCTCTGGATTTTCGGCGTCTAACAGTGCTAGGATTCAGCACGCATTCGATCAGAAGTTGGGGAGGGTCGGCTATGATTCGCGTGATAACGGTGGAGCGGGAGTACGGCAGCCGGGGCGCGGAATTTGCCACCCATCTGGCGAAGCACCTGGGCTGGAAATTGATCGATCAATGCCTGATTGAGGAGATTGCCCAGAAGGCGGGCGTCACCAAAAAGCTGGCTGAGCGCTGCGACGAGCGGCTGGACCCATGGTATTACCGTTACGGCAGGGCCTTCTGGCACGGGTCGCTGGAGCGGCTGCCGGCGCTGCCCGAGTCGGAGGTCTTCGACAGCGAGCGGATGGTGGAGTTTGTCCGCGAATACCTGGGGAAGGTGGCGGTAGAGGGCCATTGCGTCGTGGTTGGGCGCGGCGCGGCCAGCATTCTGGCAAAGGCGCCTCACTGCTTCCATGTCTTTGTCTATGCCTCGATGTGGCGCAAAGTGCGCTGGTTCGAGGAGCAGTTTCCGCAGCATGCGAAAGAGGCCGAGCAGGAGCTGCTCGCCACAGACCGGCGCCGTGCGGCCTATGTTCGCCGCTTCTACGACCAGGACTGGACCGACCGGCGGCTCTACCACCTGATGATCAACTCCTGCATGGGCTTCGAAGCTATGGTCAAGGCGACGGTGGACGGAGCCGGGCTGTCGGTTGCGGAGCCGGTCTCTTCCTAAGTAGGGAAAAGTAACTCTCCACTTAGTCCAAACAAGTACAACCATTTCACTCGCCGACCCCTCTATGGTTCTGTAACGTAAATCTTTCGTGCAACCGAATGGATGAGAAGGTGAGCACGAAGGGTCCTGCCGCAGGAGAGAAAACATGCTTCTTATCATTCACATTGTGCTGCTATTGCTGTTCGGATTTGGCGGCTACCGCATGGGGCCTGGAGTTGGCTACTATGGCGGCGGCGGCATCAGTCTGATTTTGCTGATCGTGATTATTCTGCTGTTGCTGCATGTTTTCTGAGGCGGCTCGGCAATCTCCAACACCATCTCTGAACTACGCAGATCGACAAAGGCTGGTGCCCGGCACTGGCCTTTTGTCTTGGGAAAAGCAAGGGGTCATGCAGGAAGGTCATTCATATGAAGAAAGTACCCGTCGAGGTTCAGATCCAAACCACGCACGCCTGGTTTGGACTGTTTGCCGGGCGGGCGTCGGCGTGGCTGGGATCGAAATGGGCCTTTACCGGTGCTGGGACGGTAATCTTAATCTGGGCGGTCACCGGCCCCGTCTTTCACTACTCAGACACCTGGCAGCTGGTCATCAATACCGGCACAACCATCGTGACGTTTCTGATGGTGTTCCTGATCCAGAACACGCAGAATCGCGACGCACGCGCCATCAACCTGAAGCTCAATGAGCTGATCCGGGCCATCGATAAGGCCCGCGATCAGATGATCGATATCGAGAACCTGAGCGATCTGGAGTTGGACAAGCTGCAGGCCAGGTATGAGCAGATCAAGGCGGCATATGTAGCGCGGACGGGCAAGACAATCGGCAAGCCTGCCTGAGATATGGGCGCTGTCCGGAGATAACCCCTTCACAACTCTGATTTCTTGGGGTAGTTTCGTTCATTTGGGAAAACATTCCCGAAATCGATCCCCCAAAGGAGTCCTCCTCGTGCCCGCTCGAACTGCTCGCCTTCTCGCCTGCGCCTTCGCGTTCTTTGTCTTCGCCGCTGTTCATGCGTCGGCAGGCCCCGCCTCGACTCCGCCGCCCGATCAGATTGATGACGAGAAAGTCAATGCACGCGTCGCCGCACTGCTCAAGCAGATGACCCTCGAGGAGAAGATCGGCCAGCTCAGCCAGCAGTTCGTTTTTGGCAAGCCCGATGAGGTAGAGGACGCCGTCGCCAGCGGCCAGCTCGGGTCATTGCTTTTCATTACCGATCCAGCGGTGATCAACCAGCTGCAGCATGTCGCCGTCGAGAAGACGCGGCTGCATATCCCGCTCATCTTCGGCTTCGACGTGATTCACGGCTTCCGCACTATCTTCCCTGTGCCGATTGGCATGGCCGCGTCGTGGGACCCGTTGGTCGAAGAGAAGGGCCAGACCATAGCCGCACAGGAAGCGAGTGCAGTCGGCATCAACTGGGCCTTCGCTCCCATGCTCGATATCGCCCGCGATCCCCGCTGGGGACGCATGGTCGAAGGCGCGGGTGAAGATCCCTATCTCGGCTCGGCCATGGCTGCGGCGCAGGTGCGCGGCTTTCAGGGCCCATACATCGGGTCGCCGGAACACATTCTCGCCTGCATGAAGCATTTTGCCGGATACGGTGCCGCCGAAGGGGGACGCGACTATGATGCCTCCTATATTCCCGAAGACCAGATGTGGAACGTCTACCTGCCGCCCTTCCACGCGGCTGTGAAGGCGGGTGTCGGATCGGCCATGTCCGCCTACATGGATCTCAATGATGTACCGGCGACGGGCAACCGCTGGCTGCTGGAAGATGTCCTGCGCAAAGACTGGGGCTTCAAGGGATTCGTGGTGAGCGACGCCGACGCCGTCAAGAATCTGAAGACGCACGGCTACGCCAAAGACCTCTCGGGTGCTGCCGTGCTCGGGCTCACTGCCGGGGTCGACATGGAAATGTCCCAAGGACCCACCGCCTACTCGCGAGGGCTCGCCGCCGCCGTAGCCAGCGGAAAAGTCACTGTGCAACAGATCGACGAAGCCGCCGCCCGCATTCTTGCCGCCAAGATTCGCCTCGGTCTCTTCGAGCACCCGTACGTCGACGAGGCTCGCGCCAAACAAATACTTGCCACACCCGAGCACCGCGTGGCCTCGCGCGACGCCGCCGAGCGCTCGGCTGTACTGCTTCGCAATGAAGGCCATCTGCTGCCGCTCAAACCCAGCGCGTATCATTCCATCGCTGTCCTCGGCCCCACTGCCGACTCGCAGCACGACACGCTGGGTTCATGGACCTTTCAGCAGGATATGGCCGAGACCGTTACCGTGTTTAACGGCATTCGCAGCAAAGCAGGTTCAGGCACACAGGTCAGCTACGCGCCTGGAGTCCAGATCAAGCGCATGATCCCGTCCATGTTTGACGTGATCTTCCACGAGCCACCCGTCGCGCCCTGGGGCACCGATCAGGGGGCAGCGGAGATGCAGAAGGCCGTCGACCTGGCGAAGAACTCCGATCTGACCATCCTCGTCCTCGGCGAAGCCCAGAACATGTCCGGCGAGCGCGCCTCACGCGAGTCGCTCGAACTGCCGGGACAGGAGCAGCAGCTGCTCGAAGGCGTCGTCGCTACGGGCAAGCCTGTCGTCCTGGTCCTGATGAATGGCCGCCCGCTGAACATCACCTGGGCATCCACGCATGTGCCGGCGATCCTCGAAGCATGGTATCCCGGCACGCAGGGCGGCAACGCCGTGGCGAACCTGCTCTTCGGAGATGTGGTTCCCGGCGGCAAGCTTCCCTTCAGCTGGCCTCGGGATGTGGGACAGATCCCCATCAACTATGCGCACAACACCACCTTTCAGCCTGAGGAGCAGGCCCGCCGCTACTGGGACGAGGAGAGCACGCCGCTCTATCCCTTCGGCTACGGCCTCAGCTATTCAACCTTCAGCTTCTCCAATGTGAAGGTCAGCCAGTCGTCCGTCCGTGTCGGCCAATCGCTCGAAGTGACCGCCGACGTCGAGAACACGGGAGACATCTCCGCCGACGAAGTCGCGCAGCTCTACGTCCATCAGCAGTACGGCAGCACTTCGCGTCCGGTGCGCGAGCTGAAGGGCTTCTCCCGCGTCACCCTGGCTGCGCACCAGAAGACGACGGTGCGCTTTCCGCTTACTCCTGATGACCTACGCTACTGGAGCACCGCAACCAGGGGCTGGGTTCAGGATCCCTCGGACTTCGACGTGTGGGTCGGCCCCGATTCGAGAGCCGAACTGCACGCAAGCTTCACCGTCACGCCGTGACGGCCACCTAAGCGGGTGCCCCACGTCCGGATTTTCGGACGTGGGAGTAAACCCGTTACTCCGTCCTGAGCGCCTTCATCGGATCGATCGACGCCGCGCGTCGCGCCGGAACCCACGCCGCCAGCAGCGCGAGAAGCATCATGAGCAGTGGCACGACGCAGAAGGTGAGCGGATCCAGGGGGCTTACTTCAAAGAGGAACTGTTTCAGCAATCGTCCTGAAACTGCCGCCACAAACAATCCCGCAATCGATCCCCCGAGTGCCAGCAGAAAACTCTGCCGCACGATCATCATCACAACGTCCCATCGCCGCGCGCCCAGAGCCAGGCGGATGCCAATCTCTCGCGTGCGCCAGCTCACCGTGTAGGCGATCAGGCTGTAGACGCCAACCGCGCCCACGCTCACGGCGAGAAATCCGAACCCAAGTAGCAGCAGAGTCAGTGAGCGTGAGTCCGAGGTCGACGCCGCGACCACCTCTTCCATCGTACGCACGCGCGTGACGGGAACCAGCGGATCAATCTCCGCAACCACCCTGCGCAACCCCGCGGCGGTCTGAGCCGCACCCATCTTAGAGGAAAACGGGGACCGCAGCAGGATCGTCATCTCCGGCCGCCCGTTCTTCTGGGTCATAGGCAGGTAGAGTTCGTTATCGAAGCCGCTGCCAAGCCCGTCGTGATGCGTGTTGCTCACGACGCCCACGACAACCGAGGCCACGTTGGGATCGAGTTGCCCCGGACTCGGCTCGTCGGCTAGTTCTTCGACATGCTTTCCGATCGGGTCCTGGTTAGGCCAGAGCGACTGGGCCATTGCCTGGTTGATTACCGCGGCACGGCTTGCGCCAGACTGGTCGGAGTCGCTGAGGAATCGCCCATCGATCAGGTGCAGCCCGACGGTGTCGAAATAACCCGTCGACACCGTGCGTCCCGCTGCCTTCAAGGCATTCTGTGTTGGCTGGCGCGGATGATTCTCCGAGTCGAAAGCATAGTTCAGGTCAAAGCCGCCCGACATTGGCAGCGAATCGACGAGCGCAACGTTCTCAACGCCCGCTATTCCCTGCGCCTTGTCGAGCAATTCGCGAAAAAATGCCTGGCAACGCCCTTGCTGCCTGCACGCTGTTGAATCGAGCGCCACTTCCGCAGTTACAATTCGATCCGTCCGAAAGCCGGGATTCACGCGCGACAGGCTATACAGGCTGTGCAGCATTAATCCTGCCGCCGTGATCACGAGTACAGACAAGCCGATCTGCCCCATCACAAGCAGTGTCGAAATCCGTGCCTGCGAAGCCTTCCCGGCAACGCTCCTGCTGCCCGAACGCAGGCCCTCCTGAAGATCAGGGGAGGCCATCCGGATTGCCGGCACCAGTCCGAAAAGTATCCCCGTCAGCACCGACGCGCCCGCCGCAAACAGAAAGACCGGCCAGTGCAGCGCGATGTCAGCAAGACGCGGCGTGTCCGCCGGAAGCAGGCCGGTGAGTGCGCGCAGGCTCACCGCCGCGAGCACGAGGCCGACGACTCCCGCCATTGCACCGAGCAGCACGCTTTCAACCAGAAGCTGCCGGACGATCCTCGTCGCCGAAGCGCCGAGAGCGCCGCGAATCGCCATCTCCCGCTCGCGCAATGTGGCGCGGGCAAGCATCAGGTTGGCGACATTGGCGCACGCAATCAACAAAATCAGTCCCACCGCGCCGAAGAGCAACAGCAGCCGCGGCCGCGTATCGCCAACGACAGAATCGAGCAGCGGAACGACGTCGGTATCCGCCTCCCAGCTGTCGGGCATCGTCCACGGAAAGAGCTTCAGGAGCGGGGCGTGCAGGCGTCGCAATTCGGCTTGCGCTGCTGCTGGAGATATTCCGTCCTTGAGGCGTCCGAAGGCGCGATTGCCGAAATCTTTCCACGCATCGATCGGGTCGCCGCCCTTGAATGCGATGGGGATTAAAAACTGGGTGTCGGCATAAGGAAAACGCACACCGGGAGGCATCACGCCGATGACGCGCCGCGAGATCCCGTCGATGCGCACCGTCTCGCCGATCACTCCGGGATTCCCGGCGAAGCGCTGGCGCCAATATCCGTAGCTGAGCACGACGACCATGTCCTGCCCGCCGACCGCATTCTCCGGCGAGAAGAAGCTGCCAATCGCCGGATGAATGCCGAGAGTGTCGAAGGTGTTGACCGTAACCGCTGACCCAAACACGCGCTCCGACTGGTCGTTGCCGGTGACATTCGATTCTGTGTTCGCGGCATACCCTGAGATCGACTCGAACGACTGCGAGTGCTCCTGCCACGCTCGAATCCATCCCTTTGGGAAGTCTGCGGAGGATGGCCGACCCTGTTCGTCAGTCCCCGAGATGCGTACCAGCCGCTCCTGATGTGGATACGGCAGCGGGCGCAGCATGATCGAGTCGATCAGCGTGAAGATCGCAGCATTCGCGCCAATGCCCAGCGCCAGCGTGAGCACAGCCGTTACCGCAAATCCCGGGGACCTCCGCAGTTGGCGCAGCGCAAACTTTGCGTCGGCGACGAGCGACTCCAGCCGTGGCCACTGCCACGCCTCGCGGCCACGCTGCTCGATCAGTGTGGTGTTTCCGAAGGCGCGGCGAGCGGCATGCACGGCCTCATCACGGCTCATACCTTCGCGCATGAATTGCTCGGTCTTTTCTTCGATGTGGGCGCGCATTTCCTCGGCGAGATTGCCGTAGAGATCGCTGCGGAAAAAGATACGTGTAATCCAGCTCATAAATCTCCTACTC
>Ga0206878_10449_pt1 | contig 11695 bp, 9 predicted proteins | sample Alteio_BWOrgCont_8_FD_152621 | JGI IMG/M metagenome (GOLD analysis project Ga0206878, IMG submission 152621) | Enriched cells from forest soil in Barre Woods Harvard Forest LTER site, Petersham, Massachusetts, United States -... | ecosystem: Environmental > Terrestrial > Soil > Temperate forest > O... | reverse complement strand
TATTTAATATATCGCTGAATTGGTCGCGGGGGTTGCCTTTAGCGAAAAATATTCTGGTTTTGATTCATGCCGGGTTGGCTTGTAGTTGGTTTTAATTTTGATGTCCTTTGCGCTTACAGCGTGGAGGGACGCACTATCTAATAGTAAACCGGTAGCAACTTGTATTAGCCAAATTAAACTGGTAACTTTCTCCTATTGATTACGGGTTGTGAAATATGAACTTATGTAGTTGAAATTCAGATATTTAATAGATATTTTAAATTTTTTCAAACAAACAGGCAACCATTATTGTATCCGCCACGTGATGTATGCAGAACGGGGATATAATTTATTAGGTAGCAGGATAGAACCCATATGGGAGAAGAAGAGTTACATCAACTGATCAGGGGCTGTATAAAACAGGACAGGAAGTGCCAGAAAATGCTGTATAAAGCTTTCTATGGCTTTTCTATGGGGATATGTTTGCGTTACGCCGGTAACAGGGACGAGGCCGCTGAAGTAATGAACCAGGGTTTTTTTAAGGTTTTTACGCATATTGAAAGTTACGATATCTCGCGGCCGTTTAAAGCCTGGCTTGGGAAGATCATGATGAACGTTTCAATTGATTTTTACAGGGCCAACCTTAAAATGGCTTATACCGAAGACCTCGACAGCGCCGAGCACCTGAGCGACGGTGATATGGTTGACAGAAACCTGAACTACGAGGATCTTTTAAAAATGGTGCAGCAGTTGCCGCAGGCCTATCGTACCGTATTTAATCTTTATGCAATTGAAGGCTATTCGCACGAAGAGATAGGTGCAATGCTGAATATACATGCCGGCACATCAAAATCAAATTTGCATAAGGCAAGGCAAAAGCTAAAGCAAATGATATTGAAGTCGGAATCGTCGGCTGGCAACACAAAATATAACGATGGAATGAATTACTCGCCCATAGTAGCGATCAACACGATTGACGTACGGGGAGTATTTTTAAATAAAGGTTTTAGAGAATGAACAAAGAAGATGACAAAGGTTTAGACGACCTTTTCAAAAAGAAACTGGAAGACCCTGTCGACCCTACCGCGTACAACGAGGGCGATTGGGATGCCCTTGAGCACATGCTCAAGGGGCAGAAAAAGCGCGGAGGCATGGTTTACTGGCTCCCTGTTTTAGGTGGCATTGCGGCACTATTAATGTTGTTTTTAGGCTATTGGGTCTTTTTCAGACCGCAAGTGGCTAACCATTACCCAAAAAATCCCCAGGCAGCAACTCATCATCCAAATGTACATAACGGTATAAACGGCGGGGCCATACGGCAAAAAGCGGATCATTCTCAAAAAATATTTACACCGGCTGCCCGTATTGCGGCTAATTTAACCAACGGCAAACATGGTGGCGGCAACAAACCGACTTTTTCCTCCTTATCTGCCAGCGATGGTTCCCGCCCTACTACCGGATATGAGCAACAAGTAATAGCCGCTGGGCAGTCTTCCCGTTCGGGCGAAGTGCTGGCAGCGGCAAAGCCTGTTCCTGATTTTGAGTCGAATGCGCCCGGTGCCCTGCCAATTGATGCGGTAAACTTGTCGAAAAAGAACATGCCAGGCCCGGCACCCGAAATAAAAAAGAACACAATAAAAGTAAGCAACAAACCCGGTTACCGCCCTCAGTTTGCTTTGAGCGTACTGGCCGCGCCCGATCTGAATGGTGTTGGCTCTTCCCTGCAACAGGCAAAGGTCGGCACAAATGAAGGGTTGTTATTTTCGGCTGGAATATCAAAAAAATTCACCATAAGTACCGGCGCTATTTACTCTGTAAAACCCTACACTACCGCTTTCGAGAATTACCATACGCTGTTTAAATTCCCGGTCGATCCTGTGAATGTTGCTGCTGATTGCCGCATGCTCGATATTCCGCTGAATGTGGGGTACCAGGTTTTTAATAAGCACCAAAACCAGGTATCCATCGGTACGGGCTTATCCTCGTATATCATGCTGCACGAAAGCTATAAATTTAATTATGCCGACGGCTCTTATGCAACCGGGCCGGTAACCTATACGGTGCCCAACAGCAACAAGTATTTTTTTGGGGTGCTTAACTTGAATGCCACGTTTCAACACCAGGTTAATCCAAAAGTTGGGTTTAGTGTTCAGCCGTATATGAAACTGCCGCTCACTAATATAGGCTACAGCCAGGTAAAGCTGCAAACTACTGGTGTGGCCGTTGGCGTTACCTGGAATTTAAGTTCCTTGTCGAAACCGTGATAGCATAAAACTACTTGCATTGTAATGCCCGGGCGTTAATCATCCGGGCATTCGCTTTTAAAATATTATTGTGTTATTTTTCCTTCGGATGACGTTGGGTTTCCCCACCGGATGCCAATATTGAACAGCTTAGGTTAAATATTCATCACCCACCATTCACAGATAATTATTAGCACACCTAATGCGCTGATTTCTTTTATTCATCAAATAAATTTTATATAATTACTGTAAAAACTATTGTATGAAATTTTTATACCTTATCCTCTTTGTTGCTGCTTTTAACAGCGTTTCTGCACAGGCCCCCACCTTAGGTTTGTTCGAGGGACATATAGATGTTGGCCATCCAAAAAATGCCGGATCGGCCAAATACGATGCTGTAACCCATACCTATACGCTTAAGGGCTCCGGCTATAATATCTGGTTTGCCAGGGACGAATTCCAGTTTCTATTTAAAAAGATAAAAGGTGATTTTACCGCTACGGCTAATTTTAATTTTGTTGGCGATAAAGGAAATAACCATCGCAAAGTAGGGTGGATGCTACGGCAGTCCACAGACGAAAAATCGATACACATCAGTGCTGTTGAGCATGGCGACGGTTTAACGGTGCTGCAATGGCGGTCGGTTACCGGCGAAGCGATGAAAGATCCCGAAGGCGAAATCTTTTTCCCCGAGAAATCGTTCGATGTGGTTCAGTTGCAGCGGATCGGTACCCGGCTTATCATGCGGGTAGGCCACGTGGGTGAGCCATTGGTTACTGTAGGCGCCCACGAGATGGCGAATATGCCCGAGGATGCCTTATTGGGCCTGTTTATTTGTTCACACGATCCCGAAGTTGCAGAAGAAGCGAGGGTTTGGGATGTACATATTGAGCAACCGGCTGTGAAATAGGGGCCTCACCTAAACGGCGAAGCCCTCACTCATCCTTTCCAACCGCTGTCGCTAAAGCTTTAGCGGTGGAACAACAAGAGGACTCAAAACAAAGCGGGCAAAGGCCTGACAGAAAAGCGGGCCGGGTGTATGGCCTGTAGCGCGGAAGCTTTTTTCTGTCTTGACTTTTTGGTTACTTTTGGGTCAAGCCAAAAGTAACAGCCTCCGCGGCAATTGAGCGGTGAGCGTATATTCCAATGGACGAATAACTACTTGGGGATGAACAGGCAGTAAAGTAACCAGTAACCCATCAAAAACTATCATGATAACTCCCTCTACCCGGCGTGGAAAGCGTTACATTTTTCACTTCGCCTGCGCCTTCAAACTCAAACCGGATGCCGACTATCTCATGTAAGCTGTTACCCACAGTTGTGGCCAATATTATTTTATCGTCGAGGTAAATTTTTAAGCTTTTTCCGTTTACAGTGCACTTCAAATCCTGGAATTTAGAGAAATCACAGCCGAAGGCGCTTAGGTCGTGATTTTTACCGTCGATGAAATTCCCCGCAGCCAGGATCCCGATCTGGGAGATGCAACCCTTCTCGACCAGCGGAATGACAATGGCTGATCCTGAACCTAAGATCACCGCATTCACCTGCCGGCAAACAGATGCCTCAACGGCCGAGGAATTTCTTAGGGTAGTTTCGAATGTAAAGTTATCTGCGTTGATGTTCTTAAAATCCTGCACATTGGCAAATTTTACCGCTACGCCATTAAATACCGGCGAACCGGTTTTTTGCTGGAGCGTGGCCGCAGAAACACCCATAAAGCCATCGCCTTTTATTTCTTTGGCCGACAAATAGATAGGAACCGGCATTTTTTCGATAGTGCCCTTCCATCCTTTTGTTTGAATATTAACGATGCACTGTTTTACGATCTTGTTGTCAACAACCAGCTTGGCCAGGAAATAGCCCGGATTGTAATAAATAGAGGTATGCTGATGACCGTTGCCATCCACCTTTTCCCGTCGCGTTGGGTCCCACGATTGCTGGATATAAACACTGTCGGATTTAAACGCCGAGGCATCATAGTTAAATATCACCGAATTTGGCAGCGAATCAGAAACTTTTATCGCTTCAAATTTTACTTTGGAAAGATCGACAACCGGTTTTGCCTTTTTCTCCCGGATTAAAAAGAACACAGCCACAACAACAAGAACTGCGGCTATGGAAATTAGTTTTGGCGCGGTTCGCTGCTTTGGCTTTACCGGCTGAACCGGTTCAGTGCTTATTTCTGGCGGCCTGACTATAACAGGTTCGTTCACTTCAACTACAGGCCCGACAACTTCATTTTCCTGGCGAAACTCGCGCCAGCTTTCGTACCCCAAAAAACCAGCCAGGGCATTTAATGTACCTGTGGTGGGGAAGTTTTCATAACGCACCTTGCCCCAAATCCTTTTCAGGGTCGAAATGCTTAACTGCACCCTGGTTTTATCAAATATTTTCTCGCTTAAATGCTCAAAATCATCATTGCTCCATGCCTCACTGTCGCCCCATTTCAGCGACTGCTCAATTTGCTTCCGGCACAGCATTAACAATTGTTTTTCTTTTTCCATCAGGGTTAAAAATAACTACAGGCGTTTGATTTATTGAATTGATGATCGGGCATTTTTAAATTGAACAAAATTGAAACCGGTTTGAAACATGCATTTGCCACAGCATTAGTGAGTTTTGGTTTAAAATTATACATACTGAAAACTAATGAACAATTTTTTATTCCGGAGTGCAGTGATCATGAGCATGTTTGCTACAACGCTAAGTTTTGCACAAACAACCAAATATAATTTGAGCGAACTGCTGAAAGAAGGCCGATTTACCCTCCCTAAAAATCAGCGTATTATTCCCCTGGTTAATGACTCGCCCGGGGCTGTTTCTGTTACAGGAATTATTTGGTTAAGCGGTGTAAATTTTTCCACAGGAACTATAGATGTTGACATTCGCGGGAAAGACGTGTTTCAGCAAAGCTTTTTAGGCATCGCCTTTCACGCGATAGATACCGTTACTTACGACGCTGTTTATTTTCGCCCTTTTAACTTCCGTGCTGCCGACACGCTACGTCAAAAACACATGGTACAGTACATGAGTGAGCCGGATTATCCCTGGGATAAGTTACGCAGCGAACATCCTTTAATGTACGAAAGCGGAATAATTGCAGCGCCCTTAGCTATAGATTGGTTTCACGCCCGTATAGTGGTAACCACCGAGGAGATCAGTGTTTTTGTGAATGATTCGCTAACCCCATCATTAAAAGTAAAAAAACTAAATAACAGGAGCGATGGGCTCGTTGGGCTATGGTCATCTGCATTGAGCGGCGACTTTGCTAACATAGTTATCAGGAACGGGCTGTAACCTGCAATCAAACAAATAAATTATCCACACAAACTAAATATTAAATCCAATGAAAAAACTTTTTACCACCATCATTTTCGTAGCAAACCTCCAACTGTGGGCTAATGCACAATTAACCGCATTACCCGCCGGGGGCAATAAAAGGGCCCTGGTATATGAGCAGGTAGGGTTAACCGATGTTACCATCCGCTATAACCGCCCGCATGTTAACAAAAGGGAAGGCAAAATATGGGGACAACTTATACCTGTCGGCTTTATCGACCAGGGTTTTGGCACGTCTAAGGCGGCTCCCTGGCGGGCTGGTGCGAATGAAAATACCACTATCGAGTTTTCTACCGATGTGAAGGTAGAAGGCCAGCCGCTGGCTGCCGGGAGATATGGATTTTCAGTAGCTTACGATCCTAACGAGTGTACGTTGATATTTTCGAAAAATTCAACTTCCTGGGGCAGCTTTTTTTACAATCCGGATGAGGATGCCCTGCGTGTAAAAGTAAAACCTGTTGCGACTGATAAAAGCGTGGAATGGCTTAGATACGAATTTGCCGACCAGGGTCCGGCCAGCGCTATTGTACAACTGGAGTGGGAAAAACTGGTTATCCCGTTTAAAATTGAAGTGGATGTAGTAGCTAATCAATTGGCTTCATTCAGGAAAGAATTGCGGAGCAACAAAGGATTCACCTGGGAAAACTGGAACCAGGCGGCACAGTATTGCGCCCAAAATAAGGTGAACCTGGACGAAGCACTGACCTGGGCTAACCAGGCTATAAGCCCCAATTTTGGGGGCAGCCAGAGCTTTGCTGCCTGGAAAACCAAGTCCATTGTGCTGGATAGTCTTGGCCGGAAGGATGAGGCAGCAGACGCTATGAAAAAGGCGCTCCCTTTTGCCAATGTTTTCCAGGTTTACATTTATGCTAACGACCTGGTTAATCAGAAAAAAACAGATGAAGCCTTCGCTCTTTTTAAAATGAATTACGATAAGGAGCCAAATAATTTATACACAACCATTGGCATGGCGAGCGGCTACTCCGCCAAAGGCGACTATAAAATCGCCCTGGGGTATGCACAAAAAGCATTAACCTTTGCTACAGGGCCTAATGTTGCAATTGTAAACTTAGCGATTACGGACCTGCAAAAAGGCAGGGATATGAATTTGGATTGAGTAACAGATAATAACCGCAGAACGTTGCAAAACATAAAGCAAGGAAGATGAAAACATTACTTACGGCCTTAGCCACACTGTTATTTTTAACAGTAACCGCGCAGCAAAAACACAGTTATTCAACTGCCGACCCGGCCCTTTGGGTCATCCCGAAAAATGATACGGTGAGTTATGCATTTGGCGACTATAGGGGCCACAAAGCACTGCTGATGAGCCGGAAAATTGGCAACTATAAAGCCGGAACGCCTGTCTATCCCAAAAACCTGGTGTTTAGGGATGGCACCATCGAAGCCGATATAGCCTGGCAGGGCGACAAAGGCGGCTATGTTGGGCTGGCATTCAGGATAAGAGACTCGCACCATTACGAGTGTATTTATTTCAGGCCCGAAAGTACCGGCACCATAAATGCCATACAATACATGCCCGAGAAGAAAGCCGATTTTAACTGGTGGGACTACGAAGCCAATAAATACCAGGCCGTGGCCACTTTGCCGCTTCATGATTGGTTTCACGTAAAATTAATGGTGAAAGGTAACACCTTAACCGTGTATGTAAACAACCAGGCAAAACCAGCCATGGTTTATAAAGCGCTGGATAGCAGCCTGGCCGAAGGCTCGGTGGGCTATTGGTTCGGCAACAGCGCAGCCGGCGCATTCAGGAATTTGGTGGTAACGGGGTTGTGATTTTGGGAGACAAGCATCTTCCGGGGGACATAAAATTCCCCGGAATGTTGTTCGTCTTTTCTTCCCGTTTTCATTTCCCCCTAAATCTCATTAGCTTTAACGCTCAAACCACGTTAAGCTAAACATAATTAATGAAAACCCGCCCCACACTTTTTCTTTTTGCATTGCTTTGCCTTCTTTTCTCCTGTAAAAAACACTTATCGCCGAAAGGCTATGGGGGGTGGGGTACTTATGCAGGCACAAAAGAGGGTAACCGATATTCATCGAACGACGAGATCAACCTTAAAAATGTTGGACAACTCCAAGTGGCCTGGACGTATAGTTCAAAAGATAAAGATAGCGCCAACCGCAGCCAAAACCAGTGTAACCCTATTGTAGTAGATGGTATTTTATATGCTACCAGCCCCAAATTGAAACTGTTGGCACTGGATGCCGCCACCGGCGAACAAAAATGGGTTTTCGACCCTGCTTCACAGGACACTTCGAAAAAAGGCGACCCGATGGCTTATTATAAAGTTTGCCGGGGTGTGGTTTACTGGCAGGATAAGAATGGTGATAACAAACGCATATTTTACAGCGTTGGCCAAAAAACCTTCGCTATTGATGCGGAAAACGGCCAGCCTGTGATGAGTTTTGGCAAAGGTGGCTATTTGGATTTGACGGAAGATTTGGGACGGAAAGTAAATTCCTACGTTTCGGGCACCACACCGGGAGTAATTTACAAAGACCTTTTAATTATTGGCGCGCGTGTGGACGAATCGGAAGATGCGGCACCAGGGCATATCAGGGCGTATGATGTAATTACCGGTAAACTGAGATGGATTTTCCATACCATCCCCGAACCGGGCGAATTTGGATTTAAAACATGGCCCGATAGTGCCGCATGGAAACACCTGGGCTCTGCCAATAACTGGTCGGGTATGGCGGTTGATGAAAAACGGGGGATAGTTTATGTGCCTACCGGATCTGTCGGTGGTGATTTTTACGGTGGCCATCGCAAGGGGCCCGATCTGTTTGCCAACTGCCTGCTGGCGCTCGATGCTGCCACAGGGAAATATATATGGCATTACCAGGTGGTGCACCACGATATGTGGGACCGCGACCTGCCTGCCAACCCCAACCTGGTAACCCTTAAAATAAACGGTAAAACCATCGATGCAGTTGCCCAGATCACTAAGCACGGCTTTATATTCGTGTTTGACCGTACCAATGGGAAGCCCGTTTTCCCGGTGGAAGAAAAGCCGGTTCCTACTGCTAATGCCCTGCCCGGCGAAGAACCATGGCCAACGCAGCCCATTCCGTCCTTGCCGCAGCCTTTCGCGCGGCAGCATTTCGGCCCCGAAGATGTTACGGATATTTCGCCGGAAACGCATAAGGATATGCTGGAGAAATACAACAAGGTGAAATATAATACGCTATTTACTCCGCCCAGTAAGGATGGGGACTGGATATTGCCTGGTTTTGATGGGGGTGGCGAGTGGGGTGGCGCAGCGGTAGACCCGGACACCAAAATTATGTATATCAGCAATTCCGAAATGCCCTGGGCGCAGGTAATGATAGATGTCCCAAAAAATACGTACGACCATACCTTGCAGGGAACCGGCCACGCCATCTACAATAAATATTGCATTGCCTGCCATGGTGCGGGATTAAAGGGTAATGGAACTTCCTATCCGTCGTTGGTTAACATCGACAAAAAATACAACGAGACGCAGGTGAGCCAGATCATTGCCAATGGCCGCAACATGATGCCTTCGTTTAAACAGATCCCTGCCGATGAAAAAAAGGCGCTGCTGGCATTTGTACTGAAGCTGCCTGAAAAGGCTTCGGATGCCAAAGTAATGGCAAAGGAACCACCGTCGGCAACTGTTAACGATGTGCCTTATATGATGAATGGATATAAACGCTTTGCCGACAAAGATGGTTACCCCGGCATAAAACCACCTTGGGGTACTTTGGATGCGGTTGATCTTACTTCGGGCAAGCTTTTATGGAAGGTGCCATTGGGAGAATATCCCGAACTAACAAAAAAGGGAATACCTATAACCGGCACCGAATTATATGGCGGTCCGCTGGTTACCAAAGGCGGCCTTGTATTTGTAGCCGCAACGAAAGATGAAAAGATCAGGGCCTTTGACAAAAAAACCGGGAAACAGGTTTGGGAAGCCAAGCTCCCCGCAGCCGGGTACGCCACGCCATCAACCTATTCGGTAGATGGAAAACAATACGTGGTGATAACCTGTGGCGGCGGCAAAATCGGTAGTAAATCGGGAGATAGCTATGTTTGTTTTGCGTTGCCTTAGAAAGGTTAAGGGTGAAAGGTTAAAGGCGAAGGGTAGTGCGGAAGACCGGAAGTCCGCAAGTAGGAAAGACCGGTTTAAGTGAGATGAGGTACACTGTAGCCCACGCGTTTAGTTTCCAACTAGTCTCTAATCAACTAATCTCTAATTAACGACACCATGGAAAAAGGCCGTTTAGAAGCATTCAGCGATGGTGTAATAGCCATTATCATCACCATTATGGTATTAGAGTTAAAGATACCCAATGGTGTACATGGCGCGGATGTAAGGTCGCTGCTGCCGCTTTATCCTATTTTTTTGAGCTATATTCTGAGTTTTATTTATGTAGGCATTTACTGGAATAATCATCACCACACTTTCCAGGCGGCTGAATCAGTGAACGGGGCTATCCTTTGGGCCAATATGCACCTGCTTTTCTGGCTTTCCCTTGTTCCTTTTGTTACGGCGTGGATGGGCGAGAACGATTTCGCCCGCTGGCCGGTTACCTGTTATGGCATAGTGCTCATTATGAATGCCATTGCCTATGGCCTTTTAATACTCGCCCTGGTAAGGCATCATGGTAAAAATTCGTTATTGGCCAAAGCGATTGGTAAAGATTGGAAAGGAAATATATCTATATCCATTTACGCTATCGCCATAGCCCTTTCGTGGTTCAACTCGACCGTAAGCTTTTGCCTGTACATTTTAGTGGCCATGATATGGTTTATCCCCGACCGAAGGATTGAAAAGAAAATTGTAGGCGAAGAGCCTGGGTGCGAAGAGAAGGCACGCTAGTCCTAAGTCTTGAGTCTTAAGTCTGAAGTCGATTTTCTGCCCTGTGTCAACACCACTCCCCACTCACTATTCAGTACTCCCCACTCACCCTCTCATTCGCTTCTCAAGCTTTCAACCGGGTTGGTCAACGCCGCTTTTATAGATTGGTAACTGATGGTCAAAAAAGCTATTACCACTGCCATCGCACCTGCGGCCGCGAACATCCACCAGCTTACCTGGATACGGTAAACATAGTTATTGAGCCATTTGTTCATCGCCCACGATGCTACCGGGAATGCAATAAGCAAAGCCACCGCAACCAGTTTCACAAAATCAACGGCCAGCATACCTACAATACCCGCCGCGCTGGCGCCAAGTACCCTTCTTACCCCGATTTCTTTAATGCGTTTTTGGGTAGCAAAAGTCGCCAGCCCGAAAAGCCCTAAACATGACACAACGATGGAAATAACTGAAAATATATTGAACAGCTTGCTCATTCGCTGTTCAGTGAGGTATAATGATGAAAGGTCCTGGTCCACAAAGCCGTACGAGAAGGGCAGGTTGTGGTAAACATTCTGAAAGGAGGCCTTTAGCTGCGTAATTACCTGCTGAATATTTGCAGGACTGGTCCTTATCACCACAAAACCGCCGCGGTGCGTGTATCGTAGTATTAACGGCTCAATGGTTTGCTGCACCGGTTTAAAGTTAAAATCTTTTACCACGCCTATTATCTGGCCGGTATTCCCGTTCATGGTAATTGTTTTCCCGGGAGCTGAAGATACATCCATCCCCATCTTTTTTACTGCCGTTTCATTTAAAACATAATTATTGGCATCGGCTATATAATTATCGTTAAACCCCCGTCCCGCTATTATATGCATGCCAAAAGTTTTAATAAAGCTGCCGTCTACGCCAATATGGGGGAACACCGTTTGTTCATTTTTATCTTTGCCTGCCCATTTTACATCGGTTGTACCGGTGGTTAAATAGGTTGGCAAATGCTCTATCATTGTATAACCGCTTATGTGCGAATTTTCGCTTAGCACGCCCTTTAAAGCCTGGTAATTACTTTGCAGATCGCCGGTCTGCGGCATCTGCAGGTAAAGCAAGTTTTCTTTGTTGAAACCGATATCGCGGTTATGGATAAATTTAAGCTGGAAGTTTACCACCAGGGTGGTCACCATTAAAATAACCGATATCGCGAATTGAAGCACCACCAGGCCGTTTCTCAGATAAGATTTTTGGCTACCGGTTATTTTTATGCCTTTTAATACCGTAACA
>Ga0206878_10347_pt2 | contig 11703 bp, 4 predicted proteins | sample Alteio_BWOrgCont_8_FD_152621 | JGI IMG/M metagenome (GOLD analysis project Ga0206878, IMG submission 152621) | Enriched cells from forest soil in Barre Woods Harvard Forest LTER site, Petersham, Massachusetts, United States -... | ecosystem: Environmental > Terrestrial > Soil > Temperate forest > O... | reverse complement strand
GGCGCATGAATATGGTACAACCACATACCGTTATGACATTGCTGGTCGATTGATTTCTGAAACAGATGTAACAGGAAAAACACGCTTTTTATTTTACGACGCACAAGATCGTTTGCATGCGACCCTCTCGGTCAGTGGTCAGGTCACCGAATATATATACGATGACGAAGGACATTGCGTTCAAACACACCAATATCAACAGACCGTCCATATCAGCAATCCATCCAGTTTTGAAGCGATCAAACCCCCAGCAACAAACCAAGATCGCATAAGCCAGGTGGTGTATAACGAATACAATCAAGTTGGTTGGCAAATTGATGCGGAAGGCGCTGTGATTGCTTTCCAATACGACGCCCAAGGCCACATCACCACCAAAACGGCTTATGCTCGCCGTTTAACAAACTACAAACCAGACAGGCTGTTAACGAGCACTGACATGGTGCTAATTCCTAACGATGAAGACCGAACCATAACCTATTACTACGATGCCAATGGCCGTCTGCAAGCTGAAATCAATGGGGAAGGAGCTGCCACGGCATATCGTTATGATGCAGAAGGCCATTTGATTGAGCAGATCCGCTACAAAAATAGAGCTACTGGCCAGCGCACGGGGAATTGGAATGAGGATACACCGGTTGCCGCCTCCTATTATCACAATATTCACACCTATAGCATTTACAATGCTGCCGGGTTAAAGGTTGCGGATATTGACGGTGAAGGCTATTTAACTGAATATATCTATAACTCCAGAGCATTATTGACAGAAACTATCGGATATTACACCGAAATTGAAGACCCCCAGATCATAAATGAAACTACAACTTCGGATGCAATCCGCCCCAACGCCGACATAAATGACCATCACACGACATACCGTTATAATGATTTAAATCAGCGCATTGAAGAAGGCACATCTTCAGGACTTGTGATCACTTATGCTTATAACAATCAAGGACTCGTGAGCAACGAAACCCGCACCGATCGTCAAACCCACGAAGCTCGCAGTCAGCAATATCGCTATAATGCCCTTGGTCACATAATACAAAGCCTTGACGCTAAGGGTGCGGCTTATTTAACGCAAAACGCCCTCTTGAGTCCAGATAAAATCGAATCCATATGGCAACAAAACAGCGTGCATTTTGCTTACGATATCGCCGGGAACTTAATCAGTAAAACCAATGCCCTCAACGAAACCACACATTATGTTTACAATAATGAGGGATTATTAACCTACACCATCAGTCCCATGGGTGCCGTGACAGAAACTCGCTACAATGCATTTCAACAAGTGGAAACAACCATTCGTTATAGTGCATATTATACGAATAATGTCCAAGTTAACTTAACTGACATCAAGCAGTACATGAGCCTTCTCGAAAATCCAAAATTAGATGAAGTCACCCACTATGAATACAACACGTTGGGTTTTCTTATCAGCCAGCAGAAGGGAGCTGGCAGCACACAGGTCATAACTTACAATGCCTTCAGTGAACGATCACAAACAGCTCAACACACAGGCGCTATGCCAGACATCCTGACTGACTTCCAATATGATCGTCGGGGATTATTGCATTATCGAACCGAGGATATCGGCGGAATTAACAAAACATTTTCAGTCGAATATGACGCGTTTGGCTGGATTGAAAAAGAGTGGAATGGGCGTCACGGCGCATCAACCTATATACTCAATAAGCGTGGTGAACAACTTCGTATTGAAAATCCGGCTCATGGAATAAAGATGATGCGATATGATGCCTTTAGTCGAATTTTAAGCGTCCGTGATAAAACCCGCGTGCACTATACTTACGATGATCAAAACAATACTTTAATACTTGATCGCGACGGCATGGATTCGAGACTCATCACTCAATTCAACGCCTTTGGAGATAAACTCTCCATAATCGACGGTAACGAACATACAACAACATATCAATACGACACATTGGGTCAACTGATCCATGTTGACGCGCCAGAACACACCAGCTCCGATTACACGTATGATGCGGCTGGTCATTTGGTTTTCCAGCAAGATGCAGGCGGACACATAAACCGTTTCACATACGATGCTGAAGGCCATGTATTAACCAAAACGCTGGATCCTGATGGCTTGAACGTCACAACAACCTATAGCTATGACGCTATCGGTCGTCAGTTGCAGGTAATAGATGCCGGCCGATGCACACAATTCAGTTATGATAATCAAGGCAACCTGATCCAGACACGCCAAGATCCAGAGGGTCTTAACCTCATTACAACATTAAGTTACAATGACCTCGGGCAATTGATACGTGAAACTCACACCAATCCACAGGGCGTGGATCAGGTAACAGCATATACTCGCGATGTCTTGGGACGATGCCTGACCAGCACGCTCGATCCCGAAGGGTTACATCTCACCACTGCCTACATTTATGACAATAACGACAACGTAATCAGCCAAACCGATGCCAATCAACACACTACCCACTATGTTTATGATATCAATAATCGCCTCCATTACAGCATTGATGCTCGAGGAACTGTGATTGAGCACCGTTATGCTAGCAATGGCAATGAAATTCAAACAACGACCTATGCCCATCGACTTACTCAGTCTATTTATTATGATGAAACAACCATAACGGCAATGATTCAGCCAGATCTCAATGCTGACCATCATCAATTTTTCGTATTTGATCAACAAAGTCGCCTGACGTTATCTTATGATGGATTGGGCTATGCTACCAAATACCTGTATGATGCCAATGATAATATCGTGCGCAAAGAACAGTACGACACGCCATGCTCTTTAAGTGAGCTAGTCACGGGATTATATCCCGACCCACATGGTAATTCACGTATAACCTACTTTGTTTATGATGGATTAAATCATGAGCGTTTTCGACTATCTCCTAATGAGCAACTAACCGAATTCCGGTATGACATATCAGGTCAACTCATTCAACAAACACGATTTTTAAACCGTATCAGTCTCGCAGATATGGAGCTAACATTTTCAGTTGAAAAGATTCAGGCCCATATCCAACCCGATCCAGACCACGACCAACACACACACTACTCTTACGATCAAGCAGGCCGACTAACCATACAAGCGACACCTACAGGTGTGATAACCGCCTATGAATACGACGCCGCCGGCAATCAAACCGCAAGCCATCAATACGCAACGCGATTAACCTCAGCTCAACTCAACAATCCAAACTGGCCAACCCTGCTTCAAGAATCACCCGCTGATCGCATCACCCGCTCGGTCTATGATGCCGCCGGTCGTGCAATCTATCGTATCAGCCCCACAGGTCACGTGGTTGAACGCCGCTACGATGCGGTTGGAAATGTGCTCGCTGAAATAGCTCACGCTGCTCGCTGGCCACTCAACACCCCCGATAACAATACACACGTCACTCAATTTGAATATGACGCCACTGGACGCCTCTTAAGCCAAACCGATGCAGCCCAACACACCACACGCTATACCTATGATAAAAATAACAACGTAGCGACGAAAACTGACGCCAATAACTCCCAATGGCAATATCGCTACAACGCCGCCAACCAGCTTATCGAAACACGGTCGCCCTCCACAACGTTCAATACATACGCCAACGGCGTTTGGCATGAAGAAACGCGATCAGTTATCACCCAAAATGATTACGACAGTTTTGGCAACCTAATCAGCGAGATCCGCGATGCAGGCGGAATTAATCAAACCGTTCAATATACTTATGATGCGAACAATCGAAAATTACTAACGATTTACCCGGATGTCACCATCAACAATGCCAGCCAACGTGCCAGCAATGATCGTCAAGATATAACGCAAACGCTGACTGAAACATCCGTGTACAATGCTTTTGGTGAACTGATCGAGCGCCGCGATCGCGCAGGCCATTCGTGCCATTATGCCTATGACAGGACAGGACAACAGCTCTATGCTGTAAACGCCGAAGGTGGAGTGACTCGTTACCAATACGATGCTCTCGGAAACGTCAGCACCAAAACCACCTACGCCACACGTCTGGACAACAACAACGACAACAACGACTACAGCGTCGACGGCATAGGAAAAACCATCCAGAACGACCGGCACGACCGCCATGAATACTACGTCTATGATCAAGACCACCACTTAATCGAAAGCCGTAAAGATTCGATTCGAAACTACAATCCACGCACTGCGACTTATCACAAATTAAGTCCCACCACACGACTCACTTACAATGCCTTTGGCGATATCATCACGCAAGCGGTGCAGCTAACTGACGTCGACTGGTCAATCACCACACACACCTACGACAATGACGGCTTGAAAACCACAACCTTGGATGCTGAACAGTACCTCACCACATATAACTATAACGCATTTGGTTTATTGGACGCAGAAACCCAATATGCAACGCGTGGCACCTTGCCTTCTCCATCGTCAAAAGATCGCAAAGTCACCTTTTTATACGACATCAAAGGACAACTGATTCAAAAAACCCTAAAAGACGTATCGGTTTCACGCCTGACAGGAAATGGTACCCAATATGAAACCATCACCCGCGATTTAATCAGCCACTATAGTTACGATGCGATGGGCAAGATGGTGTCGACAACTGATCCTGAAGGTCACACAGCCTACTCGTATTTCAACGCGCAAGGGCAATTAATCGCCAAAGTTGGTATGGAAACGCAGGCGGGACGCGCGGCTACAACCTATAGTTATGACGCACTGGGCCAACTCGTTCAAACCCACCAGTGGGCAAATGGTGCGCAACTATCTGAAGATGCTCAATTTACTCTGAATAAAGGATCCCAAAGCGATGTCATCCTGCGAGATGTCTACGACGCAAACGGCCATGTAACACAAAAAATCGACGGCACCGGACACGTTACCCAATACAGTTATGACGCTAACGGCAACATAGCTCGCAGCTGGCAAATCCTCAATCAGTCATTAATGTCCGACAAACGCTACAGTTACGATCATGAAAACCACCTCACCCAGACCGCGACCATGAACACCGAAGGCCTGCGTGCTACCGATGATGCCCAATACAACGTGTTTGGCGAAGTCATTAAAAAAGGCGTCGATGGGAACTTTACAACTCAAGTCGATTACGATAATTGCGGCCGAGCTTGGCGATCGAACACGCAGGGATATTTTCAACTGTATATATATGACTTGAGCGACCATGTGACGCTAGTGCTCACATCAACCAACGGGGCTGGTGCATATGTTAGCGGACAAGGTGTTGATTTAACTGAAAGCCAATATGAACTCGACATAAGTTTCGATATAGACAACGCACGATACAATTTACAACGTCACGACAACACTTATGACGCTCTGGGTCATTTAGTCAGTCAATCACAAGACGCTCACATGACCACCGGCAGCTTAAGCGACCCACTCGATCTCCCCCGCCCCACACAAACCCAAACGGTTGATCGCTGGGGCAACATCCTGCTTAACACCAACGCCAGCGGTTACACAACACGTTATGACTACAATGCTCTCAACGCACTGACCGAGCAAATTTTACCCGAATTCGCCGCCATAGATGAACACGGGGTCGCACACACACTGGCTCCAGTCAATCATTATGCCATCGACAGCCTAGGTCACACGATTGCCATGACAGACGCGAATGGCCACACCATCGCGCACGTATTTGATGCCGAAGGCCACATTACTCGCGACATTGACGCACGCGGCAATCATCGCGACAAAACATACAACCTGCTCGGCCAAATGACCACCCAAACCAACGAACGCGGCGGCATCACTTCTTATCATTATGATGCAGAAAACCGCCTGCTATCCGTCATCACGTCTCAAACCGCACAATACTATGAATACAATGGTGCCGGTCAAGTCATTCGCCAAACTGACGCCGCAGGTAATATCCAAACCATGACCTACGATGAACTCAGCCATCTCATCCAAAAAACAGGTCTTAACGGTACCACAAACTATGAATACGACACCGCTGGCCACAAAACAGCTGAGCATGACGCCAACGGAAAAACCAGCACATGGCGCTACGACCAACACGGCCGTATACAGGAGCACACTGATTTGGGTGGTCACCACACGGAATACACCTATAATACCAACGGACTAGTCCTGACCGAAAAATCCAGCGCTGGAAAAGACATCAATTACTCATACTTCAGCGATGGCCAAATCCGCGAGTATACAGATGTACCACGCTTTGAAAATGCAAAATATACCTATGACGTCGAGGGCAACGTAGCCAGCAAACTAACCGGACGCAGCGGCGGATGGATCAATGAAACCGACCATTACGAATACGACTCCCTCAACCGCATGAGCCACGTAAAACGCTTCAAGGGATATGGCACAGATCCAGACAAGCCCATTCCCGATCCCACCATGCTATCCATAGATTACGAATACGACGCCGTCGGCAATATTCGTGATACCAAAGTCGTCGCCAATTACACTGGATACCGGACCACCAGCCATACTGACTATTTCCGCTATGATGAAAACAATCGGATGATCATCAACAAAGGCCAGCTCATTAACGGCCAAATTAGCATCTCCGGCGTCCAGGGCACGTCTCTCTCCTATGACGAAACAGGCAATATCGCTGATGCGCAAACCTTTGAAAGCGGCGTTTTCCAGCATTATACCTACCGTTATAACACAGACAATCTGCTGGAAATCTCGCGTAAAAACGACCGTGACTTCCAAACAAAAAGCTATCACGCGGGACGTCTCGAAGAAGAAACACTCTACAATGACAACGGCCAAGCTACACAACATAACACGCTACGCTATGTAAACGGTCGACTGATGGGACAGACCACCAAGAATCAAAACTATGCCGAAGTTAGCGATACCAGCTACATATATGACAACGTTGGCAACATCACAAGCCTCACCACCTTAGGCAGGGGCCCCACCTCCGTACAAACCCATCAATACAGCTATGAATTATGGGACGGCTACCTTCAAAAAACAGATAATTTGACATTGATTGTGAATAAACAGTATACAAGATACGGCAAAAGCACCCACTTCTACGATGCCAACGGCCTGTTACAAGACATTGAGAACTCACAATCCCCATACAACACCACGCATTATTTTGCCAGCAATATTGATGGTATTCGCGCACGCAAGGACAACGACGGCGAAACCAGCTACCTCACCGTCGCCGGTAAAACCATCGGAGATTTACGCCTTGACAGACAAAACAACCAATACCTCAACGTATACAACGCCAGTTCCCTCCCTGACGCACAACAAGACAACTTGGGCGCTTACACCCTCAATGCCGGCGACACCCTCGACAGCATCGCTCTGCAAATCTACGGCGACAGCAGCCTCTGGTACCTGATAGCCGACGCCAACGGCATCACCGACAGGACAGCACGTGCTGGCGAAAAAGGCAGCCAACTTCACGCAGGTCTTCGCTTAAATATCCCTGCAGTCACCAAAGGCCAACATAACACCAACGCCACGCATAACACGTTATCCAGCACCGACTGGACAGGTGACACCACAGCCGTTGCATCACCGCTGACCTCACTAACACCAGCACCCCCACCTCATAAAAAGAACAACAACGGTTTCTGGAAAACCATAGCCAAAATCGCCGTAGTCGTCACCGCCGCAGTAGCCATGGTCATGAGCGCCGGCGCACTGGCAGTACTAGCCGCTGGCAGCAGCTTAGCCGGTACAGGGCTCGGCACATTAATATCCACCGGCCTAAGCGCCCTCGGAGGAACCGCACTCACGGGCATTGGCACCGGCGCATCACTTAGTATGACATCCACTCTGGCAGTAGGCTTCGGCGCGGGTTTCACCAGCAGCATAGCAGGACAAACAGCCGCCAATCTCCTGCATTTACAAAACGGCATCGACATGAAAGGTGCCCTAATCACAGGTATAGGCACTGCTGCCACTGCGGGCGTAAGTCACCTCTTCAATGGATCAACAGCATATACGGAGCTTCGAAAAACGATTGAAAACGCCTCACCCTCGGCCTTCAGCATCATCAACGCCACAGAAATGATGGAACGCGACTCCGTAAGCCAAGCCCTGAACCTAGCCCTAACCCGCCACCAACACTTCGACTGGATGGAGCTAGGCGTATCAGCCGCTACTGCAGGCTTAATGGGCAGTCAAACAGCACAAAAATGGAGTCAAGCGGCACAAGAAAAAGTAGGTCGATTAAGCGCCCTAGCCACCTCCGAACTCCAAGCAGTAGCCACAGGAGCTGCCACCGGACATTTCGACGCCCTACAAATTCTGCAAGACAACTTAGGTAACGCCGTTAGCGCAGGCATACTCCAACAACCCCTCCCCCCGACGAGCCAACCCCAACAATCTCCCAAACCACAAAAGATTGAAGAAGGCGGCTACTGCCCAATTCCAACCGCAACCGAAGAAGGCGGCTACTCCGCCCTACCGGAAGGCACTTGGGAGCGCTTCCACCGCGAAGATGCAATGCGCAAACACCTTGAGCAAATGACAGCGCAATATATGAAGGATACGGCAGGTGATGAGGGTGGAATGTTGAATAGCGGATCAGTTTTTGGGATTGTGGGTGATGCTGCTTATGGGGATGGATATCAATTGCCGGTTGGGCAAGGGGCTTTGGCGTTAGGTAATTCGGTTAAAGATACATCCTTGAGCATGACTGTTACTGATGGACAACTAAGAGCGATGTTTCCTCATGCTAAACATGAGGTTTTGGATTCATATTTGTCAGAATTTAACGCCCAATTAAATGCAGCTGAAATAAATACACCAAAACGACTTGCTTATTTTTTTGCAACCGTAAATGAAGAAACCGACGGTATGACTAAATTTGTGGAAAATGATTTTAAATATACAGATATAGACCGTGCAAAACGTATGTTTGGAAATTTGAAAAGAATGTCTCATTCAGAAATACAGGCGTTAGGTCATGGCGAACTTTTCGCAAATACCATTTATGCAAATGGAAATGGTAACGGTAATATTAGTTCTGGGGATGGTTATTTGTATCGAGGAAGAGGTTTATTCAATTACTCTGGTAGAGAAAATTACTTGAAAGTTGGAGGCACCAGTTTTATAAATAATCCCAATTTAGCACTGATGCCATCTCATGATGTGAAAGCAGCGGTTACCTATTGGGGCTGGAAAGGATTAAATAGTAAAGTGGACTTATTAGACTTGCATATTGTTGTGTCACCAAATGGGAAGGTACTGGATCAGCACTTTATGGCAGCAGTTCGACTGATCAATGCGGGTTATATTAATATTCATAATCGTGCTGCATCTTACAATCGTTATGTTAGTTTATTTCAGCAATAAATCTGGAGAGTGTTTATGTGGAAATTGTTTTTGAGAATTATGATGTTATTGTATATTTTACCAGCCTTTGCTGGCAAAAATAGTTGCTCATCGAAAATAGTTGGCTACAGAGTGGTAGAAAGCTCTGTATTTCAGTTTGTAACTGATGGAAAGAAAGCTTGTTTTTTCGCGTTTTATACACTTAACCCTGATCCAATAGTTGACGTTAAGGGTAATGGGAATCTTGGAGATACTATATGGTATGGATATTATCGGATAAACAATTCAAGTAAGATTTACGAGTTTCCAAAACCATCTGGTACGGATTGGAGTGGTGTTTGTAGTATAGACGCCATTTCGTTTTATGATATGAATAATGACAAAAAACCAGATGTTACGGTTATTGGTTCATGCGATAAAAATACAATGAATTATACAATCCCTTTTGTTTTTATTTCCAGTGGTAACAATTATGTTCTTGAGGAAAACGTGTATCGGAGCTTATATGGTTTTTTTGGTCTGACAGTTAATGATGTGCGTGCATATATTAAATCTCCAAAATCATACTTTAAGGTATTAGAAGAAAGAAATAAATAAATATGGCTACGACTTACCAGGGCCACCTCATAAAAAAATTCCAGATTAAATTCATAAGCAATGAGAAGCCATGTTCATTTAAAGGGATGTAGCGATGAAAATGGAGGAAGGTTTTTTAGATTTTTTTAATTCACTTGATGATCCAAGATCAACTCGTAACCGATTATATACAATATCTGAAATTTTGCTGTGTACATTGAGTGCTGCAATTTGTGGAGCTGAAGGATGGCAAGACATAGAGGATTATAATGGCCCCATTGATTCCTCTTGGTTCACATTGCCCAATAATAAACCTAATTATCAACCCAAAATGATTCCATTAAGCAAAACACAAGACCTGCTCCCAAAGCCCCTTAGAATGCTATATCGGGAACAGATGCTTTAGGAGTAATGCAAATGACGCAACAAAATTATTATCCCATTGTTGATGGAGAATTGGTGGGAATCTCTTTCAATCCATTCAATTCACAGCAATCAATTATGCATGGAACAAAAATGCTAAACTTTTCTCTGAACAAGTTTGGCACAACTCAAGATGGATCAAATAAAGCCCTTGCTACTTATAACCAAGGTCTTGGAAAAAAAGATGATCCAAATGGAGTACTAAATGCAATCAAAAATTATGGCGATGATTGGGTCAAACACATTCATTCCGAGGGCTCAAGATATATTGATGGGATCAGTAATATTAGAAATAACAAATCACATATACCCGGATATTTTGGAGAAAAAAGATGAAGCTATTTGTATTGGGTTTTTTTATAAGCTTCCCACTCTATAGTAATGGTAACAATTTCAAGCCATGCCAAACTGTGGGGTTTGCCAACATAGAAGAATATGCTATCCCTGGAATAGATACTATGACCATGGATAGCGCAAATCTTTCCATTCAAGGCAGAGACGAAAAAATAAAGTTATTAAAGAACTGTATAAATAAATACAGTGTTTGTATTGTCGAAACCCCACCAAAAAATTCAAACTGGCTTAGTGAAAAGTTAATTCAACCTGACAACATGAATTTCGACCCAGTGAAGAGGGCTCTTTTGTTTGGTATGATTCAGTATATTGATAAAAAAAGCGATAACCGAGTTTGCATAGTTGCGATGAATAATTTTGTTCAAGCTGTTCCGTGGTATGCCGTGAGCTGGATTAATGATGGCAAAACCATAAAACAATACGAACTGAGAGGAGCACGACTCAACACTGTTATGACGCCAAAAAGTTTATACAGGTCCCTCCTAGCATCACAAAAAAATCCAGCAATTAAAAATAGACTTATAAAAACCTACAATGCTCCTAAACCAACTAAAATAAATTGAGCAGAGGCTTGAGGGTCACCTATTTGACAAAGGGTTTCAAATGGGTGCCCCCCAAGTCTGCGCGTTTTTTAAATCAATGGGGTCAAACGGCACAAGAAAAAGTAGGTCGATTAAGCGCCCTAGCCACCTCCGAACTCCAAGCAGTAGCCACAGGAGCTGCCACCGGACATTTCGACGCCCTACAAATTCTGCAAGACAACTTAGGTAACGCCGTTAGCGCAGGCATACTCCAACAACCCCTCCCCCCGACGAGCCAACCCCAACAATCTCCCAAACCACAAAAGATTGAAGAAGGCGGCTACTGCCCAATTCCAACCGCAACCGAAGAAGGCGGCTACTCCGCCCTACCGGAAGGCACTTGGGAGCGCTTCCACCGCGAAGATGCAATGCGCAAACACCTTGAGCAAATGACAGCGCAATATATGAAGGATACGGCAGGTGATGAGGGTGGAATGTTGAATAGCGGATCAGTTTTTGGGATTGTGGGTGATG
>Ga0206878_10448_pt1 | contig 11715 bp, 9 predicted proteins | sample Alteio_BWOrgCont_8_FD_152621 | JGI IMG/M metagenome (GOLD analysis project Ga0206878, IMG submission 152621) | Enriched cells from forest soil in Barre Woods Harvard Forest LTER site, Petersham, Massachusetts, United States -... | ecosystem: Environmental > Terrestrial > Soil > Temperate forest > O... | reverse complement strand
ATCGCGCAGTTCCCTTCTGACATAAGCGTGTCGCTAAACTAACGTAAACGAGATCATAACCTAGCACACTGGCCGCACTGAAATCAAGAGGCTTGAAGAAAAATTAATCTTAACCTCTAACTAACAGATTTTTAAAAAGTTAACCCGCATTTTGAGAGCTCTGCTATGGTGCTCGTAGAGGTAAAGTTCGATGTCAGGACAATTTTATTTCGAGACGATTCCCCTTGCCGAAATTGCTTTGAAGGGTTTGACGACGCAGATCCAGCCGCGTCAGCCTGTAGTGCTGGTTGTGGACGATGAACATGTAATTGCTGACACGCTCACGGCAATTCTGTCGCGCAGCGGCTTTACAGTGACGCCCGCCTACGACGGCGCCAGTGCGCTCCAGATCGCGCACGCGCTTGTTCCCGACCTGCTTATCACCGACGTCTTCATGCCCGGCATGAGCGGCATCGACCTTGCGATCGCCATGCGGGCGGCTCACCCCGATTGCAAAGTGCTGTTGTTTTCAGGGCAGGCGTCAACCCTTGACCTGCTCGCCAGCGCTCGGCGTGAAGGCCACGACTTCGCCCTACTCCTCAAGCCGGTTCACCCGACCGAATTGCTGGCGCGAATCTCGGAATGCATACAAATGCCAGCCACCGAACTCAGCGTGGTCTAAAGGACCGGGGAGCGATCGGTCGCTTACTACGTCCGTCTCGCACCGTGCGCCAGATAATGCTGATCGAGAGCCTGCCGGACCAGCGTCTTGATCACTGCCTGACGGCTGACGTTAAGTTCACGCGCAGCCTGGTCAAGCTCTTCCAGCATCGCAGCGGTAAGATCTACGTTCACGCGCTGGATCGCCGCCGATTGAGCCGGCTCGAGCATGCGTCCCTGACTTTGGAAGAAGCCGGAAATGTCTTTGCCCTGATCGGCCAGCCGAGCGATTCCTTCCGCTGTCATCGGTTTACTCGTTTTCTTCATATAAGGTAACCTCCTCCTTGGTCGATCTGTACAGGGTGACAAGGTGGAGAATCTCCCCCTCCTCATCTTCGCGAACCTCAAAAATGACCGAATACAGCCTGTCGCCCACCCATCCAATAGCCCGATACTGCTCCGGCATGTCACATCGTTGATCGAGCCAATATGGCCGAGAGAACAACTCTTGCGCTTCTTCGAAGCCGATACCGCGCCGCCGATTCCCCGGAGCCGCTTGCTTTTTCGGGGATCAAATCTGAAGCGCATGCCAGTATAACTGTTATACCACTAAACTCGGCAGCACCGCCGAACCGTGCTACAATCAAGTCACGCTCAGTTGTTTGGTTGTGAGCCGCTCTCGCCCTCGTCTTTCATCCAGATTCGGCAAGATCGCCTGGCAGATAGTTTCCAAGCCCCTCAGCGGAATGGCCCAAATGCATTTAGGGCCAGGTCGTCGCCTTTCGCGCTTACGATCGAATACGCAGCGTGCGGCAGAGCCGAGGAAACCCGGTAGTACCCCTCAGAACTTCCCTACGTAATTCATCATCTTCCCGCACGGGTCATTTAGTTCTGTCCGCAGGGAACCAGCTAGACCGGCAGCCGTGGTGTGTCGATATACAGGCACGTGGATGAACTCAGGCTAGCCACATTAAGGATCAAGTGAACCAGTTTTCCGATTTCAATATTTCGGCCTCCCTCAAGCAGCAGTTGGCCAATGCAAAATTCATCACCCCCACCCTCGTCCAGGCCGGAGCCATCCCGCCCGCCCTCGAAGGCCGGGACATTCTCGCCACTGCCCAGACCGGCACAGGCAAGACCCTCAGCTTCCTCATCCCTCTCATTGAACAAATGGGAAGCGGAACCCGCGCCGAAGTCAGGACCCGGGGAGCCTTCGGGCTCATCCTCCTGCCCACCCGCGAGCTCGCCATGCAGGTGCAGGAGCACTACCGCAAGCTCACCGGAAACCAGGGTTCCGCCGCGCTCGTCGTCGGTGGAATGGCCGAGGGCCCGCAGCTTCAGCAGATCCGTCGCGGCGCGCAGCTCATTGTCGCCACCCCCGGACGCCTCGAAGACTTCCTCAGCCGCCGGCTCGTAAACCTGAGCGGCGTAAAAATGCTGGTGCTCGACGAAGTCGACCGCATGCTGGACATGGGCTTCAAGCCCGCCATCAAGCGCATCGTCGCCGCGCTGCCTGCCGAGCACCAGACGCTCTGCTACTCCGCAACGCTCAGCCCGCAGATCAAGGAAGTCGTTCGCGACTACGTGAAGAACCCGGCGCGCATCGAAATCGGCTCCGTTCTCAAGCCGAGCGAGAACGTCGAGTTGCAGACCTTCGAAGTTCCCACCGACAAGAAGCACGAGCTGCTCGAGCACCTGCTCGATTCGCACAACGGCAGCTTCCTGGTCTTCGTGCGTACCAAGCACGGAGCCGACCGTGTAGCCCGGCGCCTCGCGCGCTCCGGCCACACCGCGACCCAGATCCACGGAGACCGCTCGCAGTCACAGCGTAACGCCGCCCTGCGCAGCTTCTCCCAGGGGCATCACCGTGTCCTGGTCGCCACCGACGTTGCCGCTCGCGGCATCGATGTGGCCGACGTGGCTCATGTCGTCAACTACGACATGCCCCGTGAGGCCGAAGACTTCGTACACCGCATCGGCCGCACCGGCCGCGCTTCCCGCCGTGGAATCGCCTCAACGTTCGCCGCACCCGAGGAAAAGGGCACGCTGCGCAAGATGGAGCGCGTCCTATCGATTAACATGAAGCGTTTCCGCGTGAAGACCAACCCCAGCGGTCACACGCAAAGCGCCCAGATCGCTTAAAGGCCGTTCAAGCCGAAGTGCGCGGTGAGCAATCGCCGCGCATTTTCATTTTCTGGACCAATGAACGCTTGAGGTTTTCGAAGAGTCACATGAAGTGCAATCATGCACAAGGGTAGGAGCGTTGGTGAAGATCGCAAATCTATCGGCTGAACCTCTTGGAAAGCTCCATTCATGGATTCCCTATGATCTCAAAGCGGAGCAAGTGGTATTTCTCCCGGATGCTTGCCCAGGAAAGTCACCCCTTCCGACGGGCACGGCCGTTCTGACACGACAACAGGATTGGCGTCGATTTGCCGTCTCGGATTGTGGCCGTGTCATGAGGCTCGTGCGCTCCTCTGTCCCCGTGAAGGATCTCGACACTGAGCGGTGGAATGCTGTCGCGGATCATTTGAGGGCAAACAAAGGCGGCCTTGGGCGATCTGGGCGGAGGCAATCATTTCTTCGACGCGATTGCTCCCTACGACGATGGGCCACTGTATTTACTTATCCACACGGGGTCACGGAACGAATCCGGACACGTCGATGCCTTGATTGATCGTCCTGCCGACTTCGATAAAACCTTTGATGAGGTCGTTCAGTGGGCAGCTGACAAATCGGGCGACAATTCACGACAGGCTTGAGAAGGTCTTTGGCGAAACTGAGCTTATTCTTGACCAGCCGCACAACACGTATGAACACCTTGGCGATGGACGTGTAATCATGCGCAAAGGTTCAGTGCAGTTGATGCGAGGGGAACTGTCCGTTCTTCCCTCCCATGTCAGGAGATGTAGTTCTTATCAGGGTCGGAGACAGAGTCGGTGAGGTCCTCAATTCCATGAGTCACGGCACGGGGAGAAAAATGTCGCGGAGCGACTGCAAGCCGTTCGCTGATGCTTATGATTACGCTGTTCTCCGAAGCTCTGTCCTGATCCCCACTGGCGTCGAAGATACATCACTGCGCACAGACGGACCGTTTGCCTACCGGGACTTGGATGAATGCCTGGACTTGATCAAACTATATCGAGGTTCTTGTTAGGTTTGGCGTCATTGGTCACATGGGACATCTTGGTTGAATCTTGATTGGAGAAACAAGATCTCCGTAATCAAAATCGACAATCTTTTGAGCAAATCCGTTACCTAATTTACGACACACACCTTAGGACGCTCATGCCCACCCCTCGTCTCTGGCTCTCGATCCCCATCCTGCTCTCGCTCGTCTCCTCGCTCGCCGCGCAATCACCCGACCTCGCTGCCATTAAGTCTTTTTACGAATCCGGACTGCGCCGCAACGGAATCCTTGGCAGCAGCCTCGTACTCATCCGTAACGGAGAAGTCGTCCTCCACGATAACTATGGTGTGCAGGATCAAGGGGGCGTCCAGAGCCAATCACCCGCCGTACCTGTCGACGACAACACCACCTACCACTGGGCGTCTTGCACCAAGACTTTCACAGGCATCGCCATCATGCAGCTCCGCGACCGCGGCCTGCTCTCGCTCGACGAACCGCTCGTCAAGTACCTTCCCGAGCTGGCCGCCGTGCACGATCCTTACGGCCCCATCTCCAAAGTCACCATCCGCCACGTCATGTCGCACTCCGGTGGCTTCCGCGACGCCACCTGGCCCTGGCGCGACGCCGACTGGCAGCCCTTCGAGCCCACGCAGTGGACACAGATTGTCGCCATGCTGCCCTACACCAATGTGGCCTTCGAGCCTGGCTCGCGCTTCAGCTACTCCAACCTAGGGGTCGTTTTCCTCGGCGAAATCATCGAGCGCATCTCCGGCGATCCCTACCAGCTCTACATGGAGAAGAACATCCTCCTGCCCCTCGGCATGACCCGCACCTACTTCGATCGCAGCCCCTACAACCTGCTGCGCTACCGCTCCCATAGCTGGGACATTAAGGACGGCAAGCTCACCGAGGATGAGTTCGACTTCAACACTGGCATCACCCGCTCGAATGGCGGCCTCAACTCGCCGCTGCCCGACATGATCAAGTACCTGCAATTTCTTCTGGGAAATCCCGCCCGGCAGGCCGAGTACGACGCCATCCTCAAGCGTTCCTCGCTCGAAGAAATGTGGAAGCCGTACCTGCCCGTCGTCCCCGACGAAGATTTTGTCTCACGCGCCGGCGCACACGACTCCGTGACGACCAGCTTCTTCGTGCACACCGACGGCAAGCTGCGCCTCGTCGGACACGCGGGTTGGCAGAACGGCTTCCGCAGCCACTTCTACATCGACCCGGCTACGCGTAACGCCTACATCGTCGCCTACAACACCGACGCGCAGAACAAGACGCAGAACACGCGCAGCTTCGACTTCGAGCTGCGCGACGAACTGATCGATCTCTTTTTCTAGGGCTACGTCTTTGAGAGAGGTCTAAGAGCTAGAAGGACCATCAAACTAGGGCGTGTTCACACTAATCTCAGAGCCTCGACGATAAGCGCGAAGTAGAGAAAGGCGACGAAGACGACGTCGAGTTTTTCGAATCGGGAGAAGATGCGGCGGAAGCCTTTGAGCCTGCGGAAGAGCCGCTCGATCTCGTTGCGTTTCTTGTACAGGGCGCGGTCGTACTCCCACGGCTCGATCCGATTGGACTTCGGTGGATTGATTACGACTCTTATGATTTGCTTGGCTCATATCAACCCTTTCCATCCACACATCCAGTGGGAACAGCAGCTATTCGAATGCGGGCTAGCCGCGATTTCTCACGGTGCTATTCGATGAGTAAAGGTAACGAGAAAAAATAAATAGCAAAAGGCCGCGGATTTCATGGCATAACTGCGTTGTCGAGACGTAGCCAAATGCCGAGAAAAGGAGCGGCCCTTGATGACAGAGTGTATCCAAGAAACGTTCTCATTTACAGCCCATTTTTCACGTTGTGTACAGGCCGAGTTCACGGCGGGTCGGGTATCGAGTGACGGCGGAGCGCTCCTGTTGCGGGAGGCAGACCGCAGGATCAACCTTTTGGGGCGGCTGGCGAGCTGTTTTCTTGATGGGCGTGCACCGTTGCTGGTCAAGCACGGTTTGTCGGAGATGCTGTCGCAGCGCATCTATGGTCTGGCGCTGGGTTATGAAGACCTTTGCGATCATGAGCAGCTGCGTTCGGATCCGTTGCTGGGGCTTTTGAGCGGCAAGCGGGAACTGGATGAGCCGTTGGCCGGCAAGAGCACGCTGAACCGGCTGGAGTTGACCGACCGCAGCAAGCGCTATCACAAGATCAGTTATTCGACCGAGTCGATGGATCGGCTGCTGACGGACCTCTATCTGGAGTCGCACGCCGTGCCCCCGGAACAAATCGTTCTGGATCTGGATGCGACCGATATCCCGCTCTACGGCCATCAGCCGGAGCGGTTCTTCCACGGCTACTACGACCACTACTGCTATCTGCCGCTGTACATCTTCGCCGGCGATCAGTTGTTGTGCGCGCGGCTGAGGCCGGCCCACCAGGATGGGGCTGCCGGTTCACTTGAAGAGGTCAGCCGCATCGTGACGCAGCTGCGGCAGAGCTGGCCTGAGGTGAGCATCGTGCTGCGAGCTGACTCCGGCTTCTGCCGCGAGCAGCTGATGGGCTGGTGCGAACAGAATCATGTCGACTATGTGTTCGGTCTGGCGCGGAACAAACGGCTGGCAAAGATCATCGGCGCCCAGATGCATCAGGCTCAGCTGCTGCATCAGAGCAGCGGCAAGGCGGCCCGGGTCTTCGCCGAGTTCAGCTACCAGACCCGCAAAAGCTGGTCCTGCGCACGCCGCGTAGTGGCCAAGGCAGAATATCTCGACAAAGGCGAGAACCCGCGCTTCGTGGTCACTTCATTAACCGCCGAGCAGTGGGCCGCGCAGCACTTATACGAAAAGTTCTACTGCGCCAGAGCAGAGATGGAGAACCGTATCAAGGAGCAGATGTGCCTGTTCGCCGACCGGCTCTCCACCGACGAGATGAAAGGCAACCAGCTGCGTCTCTACTTCTCCGCCCTGGCCTACACCTTGATGGAAGCGCTGCGCCGGCTGGGACTGAAAGGCACTCCCTGGGCCGAGGCGCAGGTGGATACGATCCGTCTGAAGCTGCTCAAAATCGGCGCCATCGTGCGGCTCAGCGTGCGCCGCGTCCTGCTTCAGCTCAGCTCCGCCTACCCCTGGAAAGACATCTACGCGCAAGCCTTCCACGCCCTGCGCTGCTGAACTCCGCTCCCACCAATAACAAAACCCACTTCCTCGTTGCCTGAACTCTTCAAGCCGGGTTATGCGCAAAATACGCGCCAAAACAGGCAAACTACATCGTTCTGGGCAAAACTGACCTTCCAGAATCACACGCCCGCAAAAAGATAATCACAACGGCTCAAATCTTGACCACGCTCACACTGAAATCAACACCCGTGAGAAATCGCGGCTAGGGCTTTATTACAGCGAGGTGCGTTGCAGAACGGGCAGTCTTTTTAATCCGATTCTGGCCCAGCACGCATTATGAGAGGGCGCGGTGCTTCAGAAGGAAGTTTTCGGCAGCGGCAGATGCTTGCGGGGGCAAAGCCCCTGCCGCCTTCTGCTCCCAAAGCAGGGCGTCCTCTGATAATGCGTGCATCGCGATAATGCGCAAACTGACGTCAGTCCTTCGCAGTTGCAGTAAATTGCCCCCTTGACATTCGACAGGAACAAGAGTAGGTCTATTGTCGAACGTCGAGGGGAATATGCCGCCGTCAACAGAGCTGTTGCAGGGGACGCTTGACCTGCTGATCCTGCACACGCTTGCTCTTGGACCGATGCACGGCTGGGGAGTGGCCCAGCGCATCCAGCAAGTATCAAAGGATGTCCTCCAGATTGGACAGGGTTCGCTCTACCCGGCGTTGTACCGACTGGAATACAAAGGATGGATCCGCTCGGACTGGGGGAATTCGGAGAACAATCGGCGGGCGAAGTTCTACCGGTTGACGGTCGCGGGTAGGAAGCAACTCGAAACGGAACTTGAAACCTGGGATCGGCTGTCGGCTGCGATTGCGCTGGTTCTGGGCCGAGCGGCGGAGGCGTCGTCATGATAACAGAGTTCCTGACTCGGCTTCGCTTCATGATTTTTCGCAAAGAACACAGCGAATTAGATGATGAACTCCGGTTTCATCTGGAGCAGTCAATTGCAGTGAAAGTAGCGACAGGGCTGACTGCTTCGGAGGCGCGCCGACAGGCATTGATCGAGTTTGGCGGCGTAGAGTGCATGCGAGAGCAATGCGATCAGCAGCGGCCTGGTCGGTGGATCGAATCTCTTGCGCAAGATGTGCGCTACGCCCTGCGCGGCCTGCTCAAGAATCCCGGCTTCTCGGTGGTCGCCATCCTTTCCCTGGCTCTGGGAATTGGCGCGAGCACTTCGATGTTCAGCCTGATCTACGCGGTCCTGCTCGATCCCGTCCCCTACGCCGACTGGCAGCGCCTCACCTATCCCATCCTCCTCAACGATGACCAGCCTGGATCGCCGCAACGCTGGTTCACTCTCACGCCATCGCAGTATCAGGAATTGCTCAAGGCCAGGTCCATAGACGACGCGGTTGGAACCCAGAACATCAGCTCCGAGATCACTGGCCACGACATTCCCGAAGACATCACCGTCAGCTACGTCACGGAAAATATCTCTGACTTCCTGCGCGTCCCTCCTCTGCTGGGCCGCAATCTGCAACTTTCAGACGCCAACGCCGGCGGCCAGCAGGCGCCCATCGTGCTGACCTACGACTTCTGGATGCGCCACTACAACGGCGACCGCGACGTCCTCGGTCGGGTGCTGGAAATCGACCATAATCCCTATACCATCGTCGGAGTCATGCCCAGGCGGTATACGTGGGAACCGGACGTCTTCGTGCCGGCCTCACTGCTGCCGGATCGCGATCGCAACCCGATGCCGGTGATGAGGCTCAAGCCAGGAGTCAGCCTGGCCACAGCGGACGCGGAAATCGGAGCCATGCTCCAGCAGTTCGCAAAAGAAACGCCGCAAAACTTTCCCAGCCGCTTCCGTGTTCATCTTGAGCACATCACCGATCGCATCCTCGGGATCATGGGCCACGCCCTCCTGCTGCTCTTTGCCGCCGTGGTTATGCTGCTCATCATTGGCTGCGTGAATTGCTCGATTCTCCTTCTTGCCCGCGGCATGTCCCGTCAGAACGAGCTCGCCGTCCGCACCGCCCTCGGCGCTAGCCGCTTCCGCATCGTGCGCCAATTGCTCGTCGAGGCGCTGGTTCTCGCCATCGCTGGCTCGCTCATCGGCATCGTGCTCGCCTACTTCCTGGCCAGAATAACTTTCGGTCTGTTCCCCGACGTCTTTATGCACGAGTCGGTCATCACCGTCAATCTGCCCATCCTTGCCTTCTCGATCGCACTGGCTCTTGTCAGCGGCATCTTCTTCGGGATGGTGCCGTCGCTGCGCATGTCCCGCCCCGATGTTTCCCAAGTCATGCAGGCCAGCGGACGCAAGATCGCCGGCCGCAGCGGACAGGCCCGGTCGCTCAATACCCTCATCGCCGCGCAGATCGCCCTCACCGTCGTCCTCATGGGCGCGGCCGGAGCGGCCATCGGCGGCTTCATGCGCGTGACGCACCAGAATTTCGGATACGACCCGGCGCGTGTTATGGCCGTACCCCTTCCGCTGCATCGCAACGCCTTCCTCACGCGGGAGAGCCGCGCCGCATACCTTGAAGCCTTGCGCCAGAAGATCGCGACTGTACCCGGAGTCACGCAGGTTGGTGTCTCTACAAATGCCACGCCGCCCCACAGCGGTTCCAGCCTCGCCTTTGAAATTCTCGGCGCGCCTTCCGTGCAGCAGGAGCACCTCCGCGGCAACTTCGTCGACTCCGAATATTTCTCCGCGCTGCATATTCCGCTTCTACAGGGCCGTCTCTGGGATGAGAGTGAAAACACACGCGGCGCGGCCGTCGCAGTCATCAATCAAACCCTGGCCAGGCGATTCTTCCCCAACGGCAACCCCATCGGACAGCAGATTCGCCTGTCCACGCTCCGCATCCCGCCCTCCAATGGCGGAGAAGTAGTCGGCGTTCAAGATACTGATGGCTGGCTCCAGATCGTAGGTGTCGTCGCTGACTCCCTCAACGACGGACTCGACAAGCCCGTACTGCCGGCCCTCTACATGCCCTACACGCGCTTCATGTGGATGTCCACGCAGTTCCTCGTCCGTACCCAGGGACCGCCGCTGGCCGCGCTGCGCTCCGTTCGCCTCGCCATTCACTCCGTCAATCCCGACCAGCAGGCCGTCCGCAATGTCGGCGACCTCGAGGTCTGGATCGAGCACCAGCCGGAGTGGCAGCAGCACCGTCTCTTCTCCATCCTCTTCGGAGTCTTCTCCGGTCTCGCTCTGGTACTAGCGCTCATCGGCCTCTACAGCGTCATCTCGTACAGCGTGGCCCAGCGCACCAATGAGTTCGGCATCCGCATGGCTCTCGGTGCGCAGCGCGGCCATGTGCTCTGGACGGTCGCCCGCAACGTTGGCATTACCGTCGGTAGCGGTCTCGCCGCCGGACTCGCCATTACCCTTTCTATCCAGAAATTCCTGACCCAATGGACCGCGAACAACGCTCATGACCCGCTCGTCCTCGCGGCGGTCGCACTGCTCTTCCTGCTCAGCGCAGCTGGTGCATGCGTTCTCCCCGCACTGCGCGCGACATCGATCGACCCGGTGCAGGCGCTGCGCTATGAGTGACCCCAAAAATCGGACAAATGGGTCATTTGAGCCGGCAATTGAAAGGGGGGTGATTTTGGGGCCCATTCTGGTTTGCGGGGGCCTGGTCTTGTTCATGGCCGCTTGCCTGTGGAGCGAGTGGTCAAGGGCTTTACGAAGACTGCGATCTCCGCAGGCCGGTCAAGGCTCTCCTGCTCAAGTCGGCCCGGCCTGCGGGTCGACGGTCAAGGCACCTCGCCTACACTTTTCCTGCCATCAGATCGGAGGCGGAATATGAGCCGACAGCCCCTTATTGCTACAAAAAATGGCCGACGCGCCTCCGCTCAAGGTCGGTATTCCGCTGTACGAAGATTTCGACTCGCTCGATGTTATCGGTCCGTATCAGACGTTCACCTTTGCCGGTATGGATCTGTATCTGCTTGGCCCAACGATGGAAAGCGTCAAATCTTTTGAAGGCATCGCCCTGATGCCGCGCGCTACCTTCGAAGGTCCCACTCAATACGACATTCTGTTTGTTCCCGGCGGCTCCGATGCTGCCGCCGTCCTTCTGAAGGGCCACCTCGGGCACAACCCCTGGCTGGACTTCCTCGCGCAGCAGGCACCGGGCGCAAAACTCGTTTGCTCGGTATGCACCGGCGCTCTTCTGCTGGCCGGCGCGGGACTGCCGGACAGCTACACCGCGACCACTCACTGGGCGTATAAAGACGTTCTCCGCCTATTTCCCTGTCAGGTCGTCGATGACTATCGCCGCTACGTGCAAAGCGGGAACCGCATCATGGGGGGCGGCATTTCCTCGGGCCTCGATGAGGCACTCTACATCGTCTCGCTTCTCTACGGCACCGATCAGGCGCGTCAGGGCCAGCTATCCATGCAGTATCACCCACAGCCCATCTTCCACTGCGGCGACCCCGCTGACGTGGACATCAGGGACAATCCCGGAATGGTCTCCGGTATCATTCAGAGCTTCGGTGTACCGCAGGCGCTGGAAGCTGTCCGGAAGTGGCTCCCGGACTAGAGCGTCTTGAACTAACCCAGAGAGTCTATTCGGGCAACGATCTCGGGGCCGAAGTTCAGATGTACTCTCCTTCGTCTTTGGCGGCGGTCAGTCCCGGTCCCATCAACATACTTTGCCCGGCCGATGACGGCTATCGAACCGCTTCGCTATTAATCGGCTATTAGGATTCCCGGTGCCCGATTTATGCACTATTTGATAAACCGGAATTATCAGTGCGCCGTGAAAGGCGCTGGTCAACAGTGGGTGAAATTCCCACCCGGGAACTGGTTCGCTCCACCCG
>Ga0206878_10446_pt1 | contig 11737 bp, 7 predicted proteins | sample Alteio_BWOrgCont_8_FD_152621 | JGI IMG/M metagenome (GOLD analysis project Ga0206878, IMG submission 152621) | Enriched cells from forest soil in Barre Woods Harvard Forest LTER site, Petersham, Massachusetts, United States -... | ecosystem: Environmental > Terrestrial > Soil > Temperate forest > O... | reverse complement strand
ACCTCACCAATGGCAACATAAAAAATGAATAAAACCAAGCGGATAAGAAATGGTTATTTAGAAGTCCAGTAGGAGGCTAGCCCCCTAACCGTGTAACTCAATAAGCCTCGACATCTCACTCATAAGATAAAATGGTATCGACAAAATCTGACGTTCAAATGATAGTGGCGCCTCCGATATTCGGACGCCTAAAGGCAATTTTCTCTCACGCATAAGCATATGCATGGATTTCAATTTTCCTGTAGTGCCTGATTTAACTTCAATGGGGATAATTTGGCTGTCTTGTGTGATTAAATAATCAACTTCTGCTTGGCTACCCACTTCATCTCGTGACCAATAATGGAGTTGCGGCTCAAGACGAGAGTCTTGGTAAGCCAATAATTCCTGACCGGTGAGTTGCTCTGAGATGGCGCCTTGATTAATCAAGTTTATGTCATCATTCAATAATTGACTGATTGATATTTGTGTAGCACGTGAGGCTAGACCCACATCAAGAAACAACCATTTAAATTTCTTTTCGTTGATCAGTGCTTGTAATGGCAGGCCAGCCGCAGAAGATGAATACACTGTTCGTAACACCCCCGCATTATTTAAACAGATAATAGCCTCCTTTAATTCACGCGAACGCATGGTGTCTTCGATTTTATTGTATTTTATTTGCTGACCTAACAATGCAGGCGCTTTATCAAATACTTTTTGTAAATATTTATGATTGGATTGTTTGGCGTACTTGCCAAAATCACTACGATAAGTATTGAGCAAAATTGTTTGCTGGTATTGTACGGCTTGAAAATCCTGAGTGTTTATATAGGTTTTAACGGCCTCAGGCATACCGCCTATTAACAAATATTCATGTACAAGATGCAACAATTTATTATGCAATACATTATCGAGTGGTTCTTCAATGGTGGTTTCGCGTAGTTGGCGAAGTAATCCTGTATATCCTGCCGCATTGATATATTCACGAAAGGACAAAGGCTTCATGTACATATATTGTACGCGCCCTACTGGCATACTGAAATGTTCATCGTTGATCGCAAATTCCAATAACGACCCTGCACCAATCACGTGCAAAGCTGGCATGAGTTCTTTAAAGTATCGCAGTGCCATGATGGCACGAGGACAGTTTTGTATCTCATCCAAAAAAAGTAGTGTCTCACCGGGACTGATTTTTTTACGACTGATATCGGTAATGAGCGTGGTGATATGTTTGGGATCTAAGGATTGAAAGCAGTCAATATAAAAGGGTTCCAGTTCAAAATTGATTTCCACAATATTTTTAAAATGGGTTTCAGCCAATTTTTTAATAGTGAACGTTTTACCTATTTGCCGTGCACCACGTAATAATAAAGGAATACGTGTCTCACTGGTGACCCATTGACTGAGTTCAATATCAATATCTCGTTTCATACCGTCCTTTTTAACCATAATACGGCTAAAACAACCGTACATTTTAACCATGATATGGATATAATATACGGTCAATCAATGCAAAACAAGCATGTTGTTCAAAGTCCAAATCACATGTTACCATCAATTATAAGGGAGATATTCAAACCCAAACGTAACTGCTCGCAGGGTGATATTGACGCTCGGAGAACGGAGCGAGTAGTTACACCCAAACACACAATATAAGGATATATTGGCGCCTATGTTAAAAAATATTATCGTTATAGCGTGCCTGTTTCTTAATGCTTGTATGATGGTCGGCCCAGATTATAAGGAGCCGAAAACAAGTGCCGCCAAACACTGGCTGAAAAAAAGTCCAACCGTTAAAGAAACTCCCATTCATGATGCGAAATGGTGGGAAGTATTTCATGACTCCAACTTAACGTGTCTAATTAACGAAGGCTACCATAATAACCTGTCCGTGCAGAGTGCAGGCGTCCGCGTGTTGCAAGCCCGCGCACAACTGGCTCAAGCCGTGGGCGAACTATACCCTCAACAACAGGCTTTAACCGGAAATTATAATTACAATCGCATTGGCGGCAGCTCTTTGCAGACTGTATTGCCGCCTACGTTTCTTACCGCATTAATGGGGTTTACCGCAAATTGGGAAATCGATTTTTGGGGGAAATACCGACGGGCAATTCAATCCAATGATGCGACCTTCATGGCCTCTTTCGCAGCCTACGATAATTCACTCATAACCCTCACAGCAGATATTGCCAGTGTCTACATTAAAATTCGAACCGATGAAACATTGATCAAAATTACCAAACAAAATATTCAACTGCAAAAAATGAGTCTTAAGTTAACACAATCCCGATACAGAGCAGGTCAAGTCAGCTTGCTGGATGTCGAGCAAGCTACGACTGAACTGAACGAAACAGAAGCCACCCTTCCTACACTAGTCAGTAATCTGCAAACTCAAAAAGACGCCCTCGGTGTATTATTGGGCATTATTCCAAATCAGGTAGATGCTTTACTCGAGAAACATCATGGCATTCCGGTGGCGCCAAAAACAGTAGCCGTAGGAATACCCGTAGACACACTGGAAAGACGGCCAGATATTTATCAAGCCCGGCAAGAAGCCATAGCACAATCCGCCAGTATAGGTGCTGTAAAAGCTAATCTATACCCCGCATTTTCTTTGTCTGGAACGTTTGCCTTTGCTTCAAATAACATTAACGGCTCCTCCGTTAGTAATATTTTTAGCTGGTCCAATCGAACCATCACGGCAGGCCCGGGTCTCAATTGGTCAATATTTAATTATGGTCAAATTACCAATGCTGTACGCGCACAAGATGCATCGTTTCAACAGGCTTTATTAAAATATCTCAATTTGGTATTAACAGCACAGCAGGAAGTTCAGGATAATATCACCCGCTACATTGAATCCAGAAAAGCAGAGCAGTTCCTCACCACAGCCGTTCATTCGGCCATTAAAGCCACAAAACTAACCCTCATACGTTATAAAGAAGGCGAAATCGATTATACAGGCGTGCTGTATGCAGAGCAGCAACAGCTACGTGTTCAAACCTCACTAGCTAATGCCCAAGGAGATGTTCCCCAAGCGTTAGTCGCATTATATCGTGCACTGGGTGGCGGCTGGCAAATCCGGAATGGGAATGATATTGTTCCAAAACAGATAAAAGAAGACATGGCAGCACGAACCAACTGGGGTAATTTGCTAAATCAGCAACAGCATCAGCCTCCAGCTACCAAAAAGCAGAAAATCGAGCAACTTTATTTACCGAGCTGGTGATGAGCATGAAACTGGACAAAAAATCGAAAACAAAATTAATCAAAGCCGCACAAATAGCACTGGCTATTTTTCTCTTGTTTGATTTGGGTTTGCATTATAAATCCACGAATAATGCACCCAAAATCCCAATTCCACCTGTAATGGTTAAAAAACCGGAATTGACCCAGATGGTTGACTACATCACGCAAACGGGTAACACGGTCGCTTATAATTCTGTTAATCTGGTTGCACGTATTCCGGGTTATCTTGATGCAATACAGTTTACCGACGGAACTATTGTCAAAAAAGGCAGCGATCTATTTATCATTGAGCCTGAGCCATACATGGCACAACTTTTGGCTGCAAAAGCCACCGTTATGGCGAATAAAGCTGCTGAGGCTTATGATAAAGCAGAATATGCGCGCCAAAAACGAATGTATAAGGAAAACGCAACTTCCCTGAATAATGTAGAAAAGTGGTTAGCCAAGAGCCATGAATCTGAAGCTGAAGTTGCAAAAGCCGTGGCGAATGTCGAGGTCGCTGAGATTAATTATAGTTATACTCACATTCACGCTCCATTTGATGGACGAATTGGACGTCACCTTGTTGATATAGGAAACTACGTAGGCAATGGGGTAGCCACTAACCTGGCAACCATCGAACAACTCGACCCCATCTATGTCTATTTCAATCTAAACGAATTGGATTTAATCAAATTACGCGCGGCAGCACGTACCAATGGTTATAACCCTAAAATGATCAAGCAGATCCCAGTCGAAGTCAGTTTGCAAAATGAAAGCGGATATAAATATGCAGGCAATCTTGATTTCATCAATACTGGCCTTAATTCCTCCACTGGAACCATGGAATTTCGAGCCCTGCTGCCCAATAAAAAGAATATGTTAGTACCGGGTCTTTTCGTAGAAGTCCGAGTCGCCATCACCAAACCCGCCCCGCACCTGACAGTACCAGATACAGCTGTTCTCTATGATCAAATTGGCTCTTATTTACTGGTGGTCGATAACGATAACAAGGTTATATTAAAACGTGTTGTCACAGGCGGCTTGGAACAAGGTCGACGTGCCATTCTTAAGGGTTTGGTTGCTCAGGATAATGTGATTGTTAGTGGGTTGCAAAATGCAAGTCCTGGCAATCGGGTTGCTCCTCAACAGGAGAAGACAACGGCATGATTTCCAAATTTTTTATTGAACACCCGGTATTGGCAAATGTCATCGCGATTCTGCTGGTGTTACTGGGGTTGATTGCCATAGCCGTTTTACCGGTAAATCAATACCCCTCCATTGTGCCGCCAACCATTCAGGTCACGACAAGCTACCCAGGCGCTGATGCCAAAACGTTAATTAATACGGTAGCACTCCCCATTGAACAACAGGTCAATGGGGTAGAAAAAATGCTGTACATGCAATCTACCAGCACCAATAACGGGACTTATACATTGATTGTTACCTTTGCTATTGGCACTGATCTCAACTTTGCACAGGTATTGGTACAAAATCGGGTCCAAGCCGCCATGGCCCAATTACCTCAACCCGTACAACAACAAGGTGTGGTGGTACAGCAAAAATCCACAGCCATTCTGCAATTTATCACCCTGACAGCCGATAATAACGAATATGATGGGTTGTTTCTTAATAATTATGCCACCATTAACATGCAAGATGAGTTATCGCGCCTGCCTGGTGTCGGCAATGTCCTGGTGTTTGGATCCGGCAGCTATGCCATGCGGATCTGGCTTGATCCGCAGAAAATGTTTGCTTATGGGTTAAATCCAAGTGATGTGCTGGAAGCCATCAGTACTCAAAACAAGCAGGTGTCGGCAGGTCAAATTGGATCGCCTCCCATTGCGGGCAATCAGGCATATCAATTCACAGTTAACGTACCCGGACAACTCGCCAATCAAACTGAATTTGCCAATATCATCATCAAAAACCAGGCCACACAAGCCAACGAAGAGGCAAATGCCAGCAGTAGTGCGAGAATCATACGTATTCGAGATGTAGGTCGTGTTGAGCTAGGCTCCTCCAGCTATAGTCAGATAGCCAAACTAAATAACAAGCCTACAGCGGCCATTGGTATATATCAGCTACCTGGCGCTAATGCTTTACAAGTCGCTCAGGAAGTTCGCGATACGGTAGCCAAAATGGCGAAAAATTTCCCACCCGGTCTGCGATACTCCATTCCGTTTGATACGACTATTTTCGTAAAAGCATCCGTCAATGAAGTCTATAAAACGCTGTTTGAGGCGGGTATATTAGTTTTGCTGGTCATTCTTCTATTTTTGCAAAACGCCCGTGCGACCTTGGTACCTGCGACGACAGTGCCGGTGACAATTATCGGTGCGTTTTTAGCTATGTTAATCCTGAGCTATTCGATTAATTTGTTAACCCTGTTTGCTTTGGTATTGGCCATCGGGATTGTGGTGGATGATGCGATTGTGATTGTTGAGGGAGTCACTCAACATATTGAGCGAGGTATGTCTCCGAAGGAATCTGCGATCGCTGCCATGCGGGAATTACTGGGCCCCATTATTGGCATCACTCTGGTGCTGATGGCCGTATTTGTACCGGCAGGATTTATGCCTGGCTTAACCGGTGCCATGTATGCACAGTTTGCGTTGGTTATTGCTGCAACTGCATTGATCAGTGCAATCAATGCCATGACATTAAAGCCCACCCAGTGTGCTTTATGGCTCAAACCAAACGATACCACCAAGCCTAAGAACATTTTTTTTCGTGCGTTTGACAGGATTTACAACCCCGTGGAATTAGCCTATTTACGATTTATTGACCGTCTTGTAGCTCGCAGCGGTTTTGTCTGTTTAATCGGTATTCTATTGGTTGCCTGCGCTATTTTTGGCTTAAGCCAGATTCCAACCGGTTTTATTCCTATTGAGGATCAGGGATATTTGATGCTCAATGTACAGCTACCCGATGGCGCATCATTGAGTCGAACCGAAGCCGTGCTTGATGATCTGACCAAACAGGTGTCCAAACTCGGTGGAGTTGACAATGTAATTGCTATTAACGGAATCTCTCTTTTGGATAATAACGCCAATCTGGGGAATGCTGGCGTTCTGTATGTCATCTTTAAAGATTGGAGCGTGCGAGGCAAGGCACAGGATTTGATGACGTTATACGGCAAATTTAATGCGATTGCCCAAAAGACGTTAACTGCCAAAGTATTGGTTGTAGTACCCCCTGCGATTCAGGGACTGGGACAATCCGGTGGCTTTCAAATGCAGCTCGAATTGCAGGATGGCACATTTGACTACCGAAAATTACAAGCAGTCACGGATCAATTGATTCAATATGGTAGTCAGCAGCCAGAAGTTCAAAAACTAATGACATCATTTCGATCTCAAGTGCCCCAACTTGCGGCACCGATTAATCGAACTAAAGCCGAGTCACTGGGGGTTTCTATTGGTGATGCGTCCAACGTATTGCAAACCTACCTGGGCTCATCTTACGTTAATCTTTTTTCAAAATTTGGTCAGGTATTTCAAGTGTATGTGCAGGCAGATGCACCTTCGCGGATGACCATTGAGGATGTGCGAAATTTTTATGTTAAAAACAAGTCTGGATCCATGGTACCACTGGGGACGCTCACTGACATTACCCCGGATGTTGGGCCTTCAATTATTTCGCTATATAATTTATACCCTTCCAGCAACATTTATGGCATGGCTGCAGCGGGGTTTAGTTCAGGGCAGGCCATTACATCCATGGAAAAATTGGCTAAACAAATTATGCCCACAGGCATGTCTTATGAATGGACCAGCACTGCATATCAGGAAAAAATAGCGGGTAATATGAGTTATTATATTTTTATTTTATCACTCATTTTAGTGTATTTAATCCTGGCAGGACAATATGAAAACTGGGTCACTCCCATCGCCATTATTGTAAGTGTGCCATTGGCATTAACCGGTACCGTGCTGGTTTTAACGCTCCTTGGAATAGCGAACAACATGTATACACAAATCGGTATACTGTTATTAATTGCCCTGGCTGCCAAAAATGCAATTTTGATCATTGAAGTAGCACGCGAACAGCGAGAAATCCATAATAAATCAATAATAGAAGCTGCCGTTCTTGGCGCAAAAACCCGGTTTCGTCCCATCCTGATGACGTCATTTGCGTTTATTTTAGGAGTAATGCCGCTAGTATTTGCCACCGGCGCCGGCGCCAACGCACGTCGCTCTATCGGCATCACAGTGTGCAGCGGGATGCTGGCCTCGACCTGCCTTGCCGTGGTGTTTGTCCCTGTGTTTTATGTGCTGTTACAAACTTGGCAGGAGCGACGGAAGTTAAGCAATTCAATTTAAGTAGCCGGCATAGGTTCATGTGATGGTGGAGGACCTGAATGAACTATATAGGTTATTATTAACACTAAAAATACAATAAAACAAAAGCAACATAACAATTTTGCAATATATTTTTTTGTTGAACCGCTATGTTTAAAGCTATAAAAACCTGTACATAAACAGATGACTAAAAAAAAGCTTGCCCATGCTATCATAATAAGTCCCTTATCAAATATACTGCGCGCAGGCAGTATATCATTTTGATTGATCAATCAAATCAATTTAAGCTCCGTCACCACAATATGATTGAATATTAGCGATCAAGTCAACAATATCAGGATTATTGAATTTATAAAAAACACGCAAAATCTATGATCTTCGTAAAATAATTCGCATCAAGAACACCGTCGCTGACGGAGTTGACATGAATCAACACTGGAAAACAGGAAAAATGCTTCGGTAATTTTAATCTGGCTATTTTTTGCTGAACTTCGTCGATAATACTCATTTTTATTTCATTGCGAGAAAATTTCACCTCACAAACAAACAAATTGTTGTAACGGGTCTGAATCAGGTAGTCTATTTGACACCCTAATTGCTGTTTGGTTGCTTTTTGAAAATAAGCGCCATCGTTGACAATATCAGCCGCCGACAAACCCAATTGCTTCCATATCAACTGTCGATTGCTCAATACTAAGTTTTCAAATTGAAACCCCATAATAGAGGACCATCCAGGTAATATGCTCATTGAGGACACTTGATAATGGCCACGCTCAATTTTATTTTTTTGTTTGTCAATATAGCGCAAATAAAATCGTATATAATTATCACTCAATCGATATCGACTGAATTTGGTCGGCGTTCCTGTTTTAAATGACCAAGCATAATCCCGACTAATAAAACCAGCTTCGACTAAATCCGTTAAGCAATCACTGATAACCCCACCCGACGAAATACTCAATTGCAGACAAATACTGTCCAGATTTGCGGGTTCATTCACCAAAATGGATACAATTTTCTTGTAATAGTCAGAGCGTTTATCAAATAAATCATGGAAGATGTTGTCAAACTCCCGAAATAATAACCCACCCTGTTCAAAACACAACTTTTTAATATTTTCCTCGACCGGCATTTTTGGATTCAAACTTTCAAGGTACAACGGAATTCCACCCGTGATCGCAAGATATTTAAACTGATCTCACTGCAAAGCAACTGGTTCCTTTGGAAAACAGGTCTTCAAGCGTTACAAGCTCTTGTTGTCTACCAATGAAGTTATGAGGCATAGGAATCTTGGATTAATGTTGCGGCAAAATACATTTTATGCTATTTGCCGCAAAAAACCAATGAATTTATTTTTGCGGCAAATTAACTTTTATGCAATTTGCCGCAGTAACAGGTAGGCTACACAATAAATTAGTAGCGTCATATTCTCTGGACTTTGGACAAAAAACCAATCTAATACGGGCCCGAGCGCGTGACCGAGCCCGAGCCCGCCCGAGTCCGATCAATCTGCTTTTTGTCCAAAGTCCAGTATTCTATCCGCACCGCAAAACCAAATGGAAACGGTACTAGCTTAGGTTTAACAATCTGGTTATTTGACCTACCAAATAAAAAGGCAATGAAATCAATGAATAATTTGCTGTTGCCTGGACTAGAGTCTGAGTATTTATTTCAACGATACTCGGTAAGTCTGCATTGATTCGAATGGCCAGAGGACGTTTTTTCAAAGCCATGAACACATGCAATGATTTTAAATGTCCCGAGCTGCCGGCCTTGACTTCAATGGGTACGATATTGGTTTGATGCTGAATCACAAAATCCACTTCCGCAGTAGACCGATTCTCCTCGCGTATCCAATAATAGAGGGAAGGTTCAACATATGGAGGTTCGATGGTTCGTAATAATTGCCCTGTGACTTGCTCCGCAATCGAGCCATTATTAATGAGTAAAATGTCCTCACTATTCATGATGTTATTAAGTCGCAATCCTAATAAACTACTGGCCATTCCCACATCTAAAAATATCATTTTAAAGTGATTATGTTTGATTTCGGATCCGATGGGGATCCCATTGGCAGAACAGGCCGATACTTTTGTGCATAATTTTGCTTTAGTTAACAAATCCAATGCTTGTTTGAGTGGGGCCGCGGGAATATCTTTATTGACCTGACTGTATACAAACTTTTTACCCAACAATTTAGGGATGGCCATGAGCACTTCCTCTAAACGTGAAACGTCCAAACGACCTGCATATTTTGAAAAATCATCTCGATAAGTCGCCAAAAGATTGTAATGAATTTGTCCTACCTTTTCCAAAGATCCGCGTTCGATCCATGATGCTACAGCCGCAGGCATGCCACCCACAATCAGATAGTCTTTGAATTGCATCATCAATTGCTGATGCAATGGAGCAGGCAATTGATGGAGAGTGCTTAATGTTAACTCTTGAATGAAATCACAGAGTTTTTCCTTTCCAACCGCCAATAAAAATTCTTCGAAACTCAGTGGTTCAAGATGCAAATAACCCACTCTCCCCACGGGCATGCTGTAAGGGTAATCGGCCAAAGTAAATTCAAGCAACGAACCTGCTGCAACAACAGGCAGTTGAGGAAGTTCTTCTGCAAACCACCGAAGCTTGCTAATTAACTCAGGCGCCGCCTGTATTTCATCTAAAAACAATAGACTGTCGTGCGGATTGATGGTGCATTGGAGTGCTGCTTCAAGGTAACGAATAATTATTACTGGGTCATTATGTATAAAATATTGTTTGTATTCCGGGTTTTTTTCAAAATTTAATTCAATTAATTTTTTTTTGTGAGTAGTGGCTAAATGCCGGATCAACCATGTTTTACCCACTTGTCGCGCGCCCCGCAGAATCAGGGGATTGCGTGAGTTGGATTGCAACCAATCCTGTAGAAATGCGAGTGCTGTTCTTTTCATTAAAAATCGCCTTGAAACGTGACTTCCTCACATATTTATAGATTGTTTTAGCGATCATGTCAACAATATACAGGGTAAAAGTAACTGGCAACTCTATGAAGTACTGGGTAAATAATCATTGGTATGTTGCGGTAAATTAACTTTTATGCAATTTTCCGCAGTAACAGGGAGGCTACACAATAAATAAGTTTGGGTTGGGTTTAGGGTAGACTGTATCGAAATATATCTGAATGTCATCTAAAAGAGTATTTGGGGTGGGACTAAATAATAAAAATAATCCCCACCTGTGCAGTTGTGGTGTATAAAACAGATCATGCAGTGGATGACGAAGGCTCTCATTGGGCTCTTGGCGCGAATCCAGGATGGCTCTTAGCAAAGCCCTATGCTCACCTGGTTGGAAATTTAAATGCGCAGGCTCAAGCAAACTTGCCCAAATTTCATGGCGGTACTTGGCTAATTCATTGAGGAACGAGGGATTTTTGGTCAATGAATCACGCATGAATTCGGGTTTTTTGATGATTTGATTTAAGTAATAATCGCGGATGGTTGCATCAGACAACAAGGCGTGCACGAGTGCCAAATACCCATTTTGAGCGGCGATGGATAACGGGTTATTGGGTGTCGTTATAGTCTGATGATGCAGTAGAGCTCGCACAACTTCAAGGTGGTTAAAAAGGACTGCCGTGTATAGCGGTGATTCGCCATCAGTCATCGCCTGATTGGGGTCTGCCCCTGCAGTCAGCAAGGCCTCGACAACGGTCAGGCATCCATGTTGTGCGGCCATGAGTAGCAGTGTTACACCATCGGTCCTTGCCTGATTAGGGTTTGCTCCTGCGACCAGCAAGGCCTCGACAACGGTCAAATGTCCATTTTGTACGGCCATGAATAGCGGTGTTACGCCATCGGTCCTTGCCTGATTAGGGTTTGCTCCTGCGACCAGCAAGGCCTCGACCACGGTCAAATGTCCATTTTGTGCGGCCATGAATAGCGGTGTTACGCCACTGGTCTTTGCCTGATTAGGGTACGCCCCTGCGGCCAGCAAGGACTCGACAACGGTCAAGCATCCATCTTGTGCAGCCATGAATAGCGGTGTTACGCCACCGGGCGTTGCCTGATTAGGGTGCGCCCCTGCGGCCAGCAAAGCCTCGACCACGGTCAAATGTCCATGATGTGCGGCCATGTATAGCGGTGTTACGCCATCGGTCGTCGCCTGATTAGGATTTACTCGTGGGTTGACTAGCAAGGCCGTGACTATTGATTGGTGACCATGTCCGGCTGCAATGAATA
>Ga0206878_10434_pt2 | contig 11743 bp, 7 predicted proteins | sample Alteio_BWOrgCont_8_FD_152621 | JGI IMG/M metagenome (GOLD analysis project Ga0206878, IMG submission 152621) | Enriched cells from forest soil in Barre Woods Harvard Forest LTER site, Petersham, Massachusetts, United States -... | ecosystem: Environmental > Terrestrial > Soil > Temperate forest > O... | reverse complement strand
TTACATGTACCCCGAATATTTTATAGAAAATTGAGAACAGCCACTGCATAATGGGAAACTCCATTCGGAATATGCCGCTGCCTGCACCACGATTATTTATACGGGGATCGAGAATATTAAAATCCTCTTTGGCAAAATTCTCAATATTAAGCTGTGTCTGGGTTTGGCGCCATACATGAAAGCCCACCAAGTCGCGGTTCATAATGTGAAAATGCATAACCAAGCTTAAGAAAGGAATAAAAAAACAGAGCACTATTTTCCTCTTCCTGCTTATTTTTTCGAGCCATAAGGGTAAAGCCATTACCTACTATAGTTAGGGGCTTCGCTGGTAATAAATATATCGTGAGGATGGCTTTCGGCCATTCCTGCGTTAGTGATACGTATAAAACGTGCCTTTTGCAAGGCGTTTATATCTTTTGCTCCGCAATAACCCATACCAGCCCTGAGTCCGCCAACAATCTGGTATATTACTTCAGCAAGAGAACCTTTGTAAGGAACACGGCCTGTGATACCTTCGGGTACCAGTTTCTTAATATCATCTTCGGCATCCTGGAAGTACCTGTCCTTGGAACCATGTTGCATAGCTTCTAGAGAACCCATACCGCGGTAAGATTTAAACCTGCGGCCTTCATATATAATGGTTTCTCCGGGAGATTCTTCTACACCTGCAAACAATGAGCCTGCCATAACGGTACTGGCTCCTGCAGCAATTGCCTTTACAATGTCGCCGGTATACCTTATGCCACCATCTGCTATAAGCGGTACACCTGAACCTTTAAGCGCTTTGGCCACTTCGTATACTGCAGTTAGCTGTGGAACACCAATACCTGCAATAACACGCGTAGTACATATAGAACCCGGGCCAATACCCACCTTTACAGCATCGGCTCCTGCTTTTACAAGTGCAATGGCTGCTTCTGCTGTAGCAATATTACCGGCCACCACATCCAGGTTAGGAAATCTCTTTTTGGCTGCTTTAATTTCTTCTATCACCTTTTTGGTATGTCCATGAGCCGTATCTATCACTATAGCATCTACCCCTGCGTTCATAAGAGCATCTGCACGTTCGTACATATCGGCAGTAATGCCAATGGCCGCAGCCACGCGCAGGCGTCCGAATGAATCTTTACAGGCGTATGGATGAAGGTGTATCTTCTGTATGTCCTTATATGTAATAAGGCCGACAAGTACATTGTCGGCATCTACTACGGGCAGTTTCTCTATCTTATATTTTTGAAGCATCTGTTCTGCTTTGCGCAGATCAGTTCCTTTTTTAGCGGTAATGATATTCTCTTTGGTCATTACCTCTTTTATGCTTCGGCTGGTGCTTTTTTCAAACCTAAGGTCACGATTAGTAACAATGCCCACTAATTTATGGTCATCAGTAACAACAGGTATACCACCTATCTTATTATCGTGCATCAGTTTAAGGGCATCGGCAATTTTTGCAGATTCCTTTAAGGTAACAGGGTTTTGTATCATGCCACTTTCGTAGCGCTTTACACGCCTAACCTGTTCGGCCTGCTGCTTAATGGTCATGTTTTTATGCAGCACACCAATGCCACCTTCTCCGGCTATGGCAATAGCCATTTTATATTCGGTAACCGTATCCATGGCGGCCGAAATAATAGGGGTATTAATAGGAATGTTGCGGCTAAATTTCGAGCTTATTTCTGTCTCCCTGGGGAGTACTTCGGAGTAAGCTGGTAGCAGGAGGACATCGTCGTAGGTTAAACCCTCTCCTGCAAACTTTTCATCATCTTGTTTCACGTGAACACTTTTGCAAATATAATTGAAATACCCTTACCGTGAAGATATAAAGAAAATGGTGATCATTCTTTTGTAGCAACATATCAATAAAATATGTATATATTTATACCCTATATTTCAAGTACCAACCACTGCCATGAGAAATCATACATTATTCACTTTAGCAATAATTTGGTTCTGTATATCTGCAAGTCCAGCGCAAGATACTACTACCATTAATTTTTCTTATACAGGAAGAATACAAAACTGGACAGTACCATGTGGTGTTACCCAAGTAACCATAACAGCCGCTGGTGCGGCAGGCGGAGGATCCAATGCTTTAATTGGAATTAACGGAGGACCGGGGGGCAATGGCGCTGCTTTCACAGGCCAATGCAAGGTAACTCCCGGGCATGAATTATCCTTTATTGTTGGAGGAATAGGAGTGGACGGATCTGGCTGTGGTGGAGCTCCAGCTAGCGGCGGCGGCGGCGGTAGCTTTGTTTACGACTCCACTTCGGATACTTTACTTGTTATAAGCGCGGGTGGAGGTGGTGGTAATTGCCCAGGTGGGAATATTTTAGGTAATGGTGGTAATGGAGGAACCGATCTTATGTACAATACCACTACCAATGTAGGGACTTACAATGCGCCTGGTGGAACAAATGGCAGCGGAGGGAGCGCAGTAAACTCATTTATCTGTGGTGCCGGTGGTACTGGATGGCTAAGTAATGGTGGCAGCATAAGTTCACTCTACTTTGGTGGCAATGACAAAACAAATGCTTTTACAGGTGGAATTTCTTCTTTAGGCTGTAATGGAGGGTATGGCGGCGGAGGTGGTGGTGGCAATTTTTGCGGTGGTGGTGGTGGCGGTTATAATGGTGGAGGTGGTGGAATACTTTGGACAGGAGTTAATTCTGGCGCCGGCGGTGGCGGTGGTGGTGGCTCCTATCTTAATGGGACTCTTATGGGCAGTGCTTTGGCAAATAACACTGGTAACGGATATGTTTCTATTACATATTCTACTTCTCAGCTTACAGTTGGCTCTTCTACAATAAATCAAAATATACTTTGTAATGGGGCAAATACTGGCAGCGCCTCATTCAGCGTTAGTGGCGGCGGCTCACCTTATACTTATTTGTGGAGTGATCCTTCATCACAAACTTCTTTAATAGCTGCAGGGCTATCTGCAGGGACGTATACTTTAAATGTCCATGACCAATGTAATAATACAGCAACTGCCTCGGTTACAATCACACAGCCAAACGCCTTAAATGTTTCCGCCAATGCAACAGCCAATGTAAGTTGCCATGGCGGAAATAATGGTAGCGCCGCTGCTAATGTTAGTGGTGGAACAACACCTTATGCTTACTTATGGTCGGATGGAAGTTCGCAGGTGAATGCATCAGCTGTACTATTATCTGCCGGAACATACACTGTTTCTGTAACAGATAATTGCAGTAATACAGCAAGCGCTTCGGTAACAATTACGCAACCTGCCAGTGATTTAAATCTTTCGGCCAATACAATCGCAAACGTTAGTTGCAATGGCGGAAATAACGGTAGTGCATCTGCTAACATTACAGGAGGTGGATCTCCATATTCTTACTTGTGGTCTGATGCAAGTTCGCAAGTTACTGCTTCAGCAACGGGGCTAAGCGCAGCAACATACACAGTAACTGTAACGGATAATTGTGGCCATTCTGCAACAGCTTCGATAACTATAACACAACCCAATCCTTCTGCTTTAGGCATCATCGCAAACACAACGGCAAATGTAAGTTGCCATGGCGGAAATAATGGTAGCGCCTCTTCCAACGTTAGCGGAGGATCAACACCTTATACTTACTTGTGGTCAGACGGAAGTTCACAGGTGAATGCATCAGCTATACTATTATCTGCCGGAACATACACAGTATCTGTAACAGATAATTGTAGTAATACAGTAAGTGCTTCGGTAATTATAACACAACCTCTTAGCGATTTAATTGCTGCGGCAAATACAACTGCTAACGTTAGTTGCAATGGCGGAAATAACGGCAGTGCATCATCCAACGTTACAGGAGGCACATCGCCTTATACTTACTTATGGTCGGATGCAAGCTCACAAGCTAGTGCTTTGGCGACGGGATTATCTGCAGCAACATATACCGTTTCTGTAACCGATAATTGCAGCAATTCTGCAACAGCTTCGGTAACTATAACACAACCAACCAACAATTTAAATGTTTCAGCAAACGCAACTGCCAATGTTAGTTGCCCTGGTGGAGATAACGGAAGTGCATCTGCTAACATTACAGGAGGTGGATCTCCATATTCTTACTTGTGGTCTGATGCAAGCTCACAAGCTACAGCTTCAGCAACGGGATTATCTGCAGCAACCTATACAGTTTCTGTAACGGATAATTGCAGCAATTCTGCAACTGCTTCGGTAACTATTACACAACCGAATCCTGCTGTTTTAGGCATCATCGCAAACACAACAACCAATGTAAGTTGTCATGGCGGAAACAATGGCAGCGCCTCTTCTAATGTTAGTGGTGGAACAACACCTTATGCTTACTTATGGTCGGACGGAAGTTCACAGGTGAATGCATCAGCTGTACTATTATCTGCCGGAACATACACTGTTTCTGTAACAGATAATTGCAGTAATACAGCAAGCGCTTCGGTAATAATTACGCAACCTGCCAGTGATTTAAATCTTTCGGCCAATACAATCGCAAACGTTAGTTGCAATGGCGGAAATAACGGCAGTGCATCATCCAACGTTTCCGGAGGCACATCGCCTTATACTTACTTATGGTCGGACCCAAGCTCCCAAACTACAGCTTCTGCAACAGGACTATCTGCAGCAACATACGCACTTATTGTAACCGATAATAATAATTGCAACACAAGTTCTTATGTAACTGTTACACAACCTAATGCTTTATTGGTTTCTACTTCGGCAACTGATTCTGATATTTGCCCGGGAGTTTGTACAAACCTCAACACTACCGCTTCCGGTGGCACATCGCCCTATACATATTCCTGGAATGTTACCGGCATATCATCTTCGATAAATGTTTGCCCAACCGTTACAACACCATACACAACCACAGTAACCGATGCCAATAACTGTACGAATACTAGTTCGGTAACTGTAACAGTAAATGTGTGCACTGGTATAGGTGAAGTAAATTCTAACACTTCCATTAGTGTTTACCCAAACCCTACCAATGATATTTTGAACATTCAAATGCCTCAACCTTTAGATGGCACACTGTCTATCACCAATGTATTAGGCCAACAAGTGTATACGGTTAAAATGGCAAACAATAGTTCACTAACACAGGTTAGCATGGGTAGCCTATCGCAAGGAATTTATCTTCTCAAGATAGAGTCGGCAAAGCAAACCACAGTGAAAAGGATTGTGAAATTGTAGTGACTTCTTTGGAATTGTAATTTACTTTTCATACCTTTAGGTTTATTATTCAACCACAAAGTTCCCCGGCATGAAAAAAATTATTCTTTTACTTATCGCTTGCAACTTATTACTTGCAACCTCCTTCGCACAAAACAGTTGCCAGTGCTGGATTCCAAGAGATACTTCTTTTAGAGTAGTGCCTTTTACCGCAAGCGAAGGCGCGCCTCTCTATCGCAACGACGATGGATCCTCACCACTAATGCCGCTTGCATTTAATTTTTGCTTTTGGGGTACCAATGAAACTGCCCTCTATATTAATAACAATGGCAATATTTCTTTTAGCGCGGCCTTTAGTGCCTTTACCGCCTTTACGTTCCCTTTAAACTCCTTTGATATGTTGGCCCCATTCTGGGCCGATGTGGACACAGAAAACCCGGCTTCAGGTGTAGTTTGGTACAAACAGACATCTACTTACCTTATTGTTCAATGGGATAGTGTAGGTTATTATTCCTCTCATGCAGATAAACGAAATACTTTTCAGTGCATACTGAGTAATGGCAGCGATCCCATAATTCCTTATGGTAACAATGTTCAGTTCTGTTATAAAACTATGCAATGGACAACCGGTGGGGCATCCAGCGGGGTAAATGGTTTTGATAATTCTGTAGCCAGTCGTGCGCATCCTGCAACCGTAGGCGCCAACAAAGGTGACGGAGTTAACTATATACAGGTAGGCTTATTTGGAATACCCGGCTTCTCTTATCTCGGCCAATTCCCTGCTTTCCCTTACGATGGAATTTCATGGCTGGATAACCAGTCCTTTTATTTAAATACCTGTTCTTCTTCGAATAATTTACTCCCTATTACCTCAGGTAATTCTGCATGCGATACCATAAGGCTTTGTGTAGGCGACAGTATTTCTTTGCCTCTTGCCTTTCTTTCCAGTAGCCCCTACGATACTATTCACACCGGCTTCACTCCTTCTATTCCGGGGATAACAATACTAAATGCGAATACAGATTCTATGAAAATAGATATTGTTGCCAACTCTGGTAATATAGGCATTCATAATGTTACTGTATACGGCTACAATAATGCCACACCTCCTGATACCTCTTTTTCTGCCTTTGTTTTAAAAATAGACTCGAATGCTATAGGTACCATTGTTGCAGCAAAGGATAGTTTGTGCCAGGGAGACAGTACCACCATAAAGATAAGCAATGCTATTACTGATTCTTATGTTTGGAGTACTGGACAATCAATAGATAGCATAGAGGTTAAACCATTAGTTACTACAACCTATACTTGCACATTAACCAAGGGCAGTTGCGGAGGTCTTCAACTTATAAAAACCATTTATGTAGGAAGTACTCCGGTTCCTAATGTTACTTCGGCTTTAGTTTGTAATTCTACCACCGGTTATGCCACATCCACTCCTACCGGTGGAGTTTCACCATATACTTTCTTATGGTCTGATGTAAACGCGCAAACCACAGCTACCGCAACTGGATTAAGCATTGGAGTCTATACGGTATCTGTATCCGATCATTGCGGTAATTCTGCAAATGGATTTATAAGTGTAACAATTCCAGGCGCCTTAAGCGCTTCGGCTAATGCAACCAGCAATGTACACTGTTATGGAGGCACTAACGGAATTGCATCCGCCAATGTTACCGGAGGCACTATACCTTATTCTTACTTATGGTCTGATATAAATTCTCAGACTTCAGCTTCTGCAACAGGTTTGAGCGCCGGAACTTATACGGTAACAGTAACAGATAATTGCAATAACACCTCAACAGCCTCGGCCACCATTACACAGCCTGCTGTTTTAAATGTTGTGGCAACTGCTACAGATTCTACTATTTGTTCAGGATTATGTACCGACATTTATGCAAATACCAGCGGTGGTACTGTACCTTACACTTATTTGTGGAGCAATGGAAACACTTCTTCTACTCAGAATATTTGCCCTGTTACAACAACTCCATACCTGGTTGGTGTAACTGATTCTAATAGCTGTTTAAGCAGTGGCGCTGTAACAATAAATGTAAATATATGCACAGGCCTGGATGAGTTACAGTTTAATAACTCGATCAACGTTTACCCAAACCCAACCAATGATATTTTAAATATCCAAATGCCTCAACCTTTAGATGGTACTTTATCGATCACTACTATTGTAGGGCAGCAAGTGTGTACTGGCAAAATGAATAACAGAAGCACAATCACCCAGGTGAGCATGGGTAGCCTATCGCAAGGGGTTTACCTCCTCAAGATAGAATCAGCACAGCAAACTGTGGTGAAAAGGATTGTGAAATTGTAAATACTATATATTATATATGTAAGTATATTTACAACCTGTTTCAACCACCAATATGAAAAAATCACTGATCATATTTTTCTGCATTACCCTATTATTCCTTTCACAAAGCAACGCTCAAATCATAACTACTTTCGCAGGCAATGGCACAGCGGGATATTATGGCAATGGCGGGCAGGCTACTGCTGCCGAATTAGATATTCCTTTTGGATTGGGAATAGATTCATCAGGCAATATATATGTTTCAGATTCCTACAATTCTGTTGTAAGGGTAATTAATACTTCCGGTATTATCAGCAACTTTGCAGGTAACGGAGTCTCTGCTTATTCCGGCGACGGAGGGCCAGCCACCAATGCCTCATTCATCCAACCTTTTGGCATAGCATTAGATTCAGCAGGTAATATTTATATCTCAGATCATTCCGCTTTTGTTATCAGAAAAGTAAATACTGCCGGAATTATAACAACCATTGCAGGTATTGGCCATAATGGCTATTCAGGTGATGGGGGGCCAGCCACAGCGGCCGAACTGCGCCAGCCCGCCGGAATGATATGCGACAATAAAGGAAATCTGTTTTTTGCTGATGCCACCAATAACCGTATTCGAAAAATAAATGCCGCTGGCATTATAACAACTATTGCAGGTAACGGTATCGCAGGTTATTATGGGGACGGGGGACAGGCCACTGCTGCTGAAATTGACAATGCCAACTATGTAGCTGAGGACACTGCAGGTAATCTTTACATTACGGATAAATTGAATTACCGCATCCGCAAGATCGACACCTCGGGTATCATTACTACGGTTGCAGGAATTGGTATTGCAGGTTATTCGGGCGACGGTGGACAAGCCACTGCTGCTGAAATTGATACTGCCACCAGTGTAAAATTAGATAGTATTGGCAACATCTATATTGCAGATAGTTATAGTAATCGGATCAGAAAAATAAACACATCAGGCATTATTAGTACTATTGCAGGAACTGGTGTTGCAGGTTATTCCGGTGATGGCGGACCCGCCACGGCTGCAGTGTTAAATCTTCCAGGATACCTGATGTTCGATCATTCCGGAAATCTTTATTTCCCAGAGCATGGTAATAATGTGGTGCGTGAAATACATTTCTCCTTAAGTCTTATTACAAGTACAAAAAATGCATCGTGCACAGGAGGAAATGGAAGTGCATACGTAACTGCAAACTACGGAATACCTCCTTATACTTATTCCTGGAGCGGACCTGGTAGCACAAATGATTCAATTACAGGCCTGAGCGCTGGAACATATACTGTACATGTAACAGACAGCAAGAACATAAGTGGCTCATCCATAGTAACCATCAATCCTTCTAATTCATTATCTATCTCAGCAAATACCACTACAAACGTAAGTTGTAATGGCGGAAATGACGGCAGTGCATCATCAAATGCTAATGGTGGAACACCTCCTTACTCTTACTTGTGGTCGGATGCGAACTCGCAAATAACTGCCTCCGCAATAAGTTTATCTGCTGCAACATACACTGTATCCGTAACCGATTTTTGCAGTAATACAGCAACAGCTTCTGTAACTATTACACAGCCCAATGCTTTAGGAATTTCACCAAGCGCAACTAACAATGTAAATTGTTATGGAGGTACTAACGGCAGTGCATCGGCCAATGCCAGCGGAGGTACGATACCTTATTCTTACTTATGGTCTGACGCAAGTTCTCAGATCTCGGCATCTGCTACAGATTTGAGCGCCGGAACTTATACTGTAACCGTAACCGACAATTGCAATAATACAACAACAGCCTCTGTTACCATTACACAGCCTGCTGTTTTAAATGTTGTGGCAACTGCTACAGATTCTACTATTTGTTCCGGGTTATGTACCAATTTATTTGCTAACGTTTCGGGTGGTACACTGCCCTATACTTATTTATGGGGGACCGGAGATACTTCGTCCTCAATCAATGTTTGCCCCACTATAACAACCCCTTACCCAATTGGTATAAGTGATGCACATGGCTGCTTAAGTGGAAGTTCCGTAACAATAAATATAAATATATGTACAGGCATAACTGAGTTACAGTTTAATAACTCTATCGAGGTATACCCCAACCCTACTAATGATATTTTAAATATTCAAATGCCTCAACCTATGGATGGTACACTATCTATCACCAATGTATTAGGCCAACAAGTATATGCAGGTATAATGGCAAACAATAGTTCACTAACCCAGGTTAGTATGGGCAGCCTATCTCAAGGGGTTTACCTTCTCAAGATAGAATCAGCGCAGCAAACTGTGGTGAAAAGGATTGTGAAATTGTAATTTGAGGCTGAGATTAAGGTTTAGAATCAGTAAATTGATTTGTAAAAATCACTTGATTAAATTTCTCCTGCCATAAGGTTACAGCCTCTTATATCGCTTTGATCGAGTCTGCCGGAGACCGCAAAACTACCATCCCTATGCACTATTCCGGCATCATCGGTAGCTATAAAGGAACAGGAATTTACATTGCCCAGGTCTATAATATTGATGGCTCCGCTAGTTTCTATCAGCCCAGTTTTTAAAGGATCATATACATCCCGGATAAGCACTTGCATCCATGGTGGAGTATTAAATATACCCTTGCCTTTTGAATATGCCTGCGATAGCAATTCCGTCATACCATATTCAGAATGAACTGATTCTATACCGAATGCCTGTTTTAATACTTGATGTACTTCTTCCCTTGGTAATTCTTCTCTTTTCCCTTTCATCCCCCCTGTTTCCATTATGGTGGTATGGCTTAATTTTTGCGAAAATTTCTCAGCAAGATTGAGCAATGCATACGTAACGCCTATCAGCAAAGTCTTTTGTTTTGCCTTTTCTAAAGCACTCAGCTTTGTCACCAACTCAGCGATGTTATGAAGATAAAAACCGCTGTGCGGGTTACCGCTTTGCTTCACCAGATCTTCTGCCATATAAACAAGCGAAGATCCGGAACGCTCTAGGTAAGAGGGCAGCAAGGCCAGAATACAATACTTCGTAATGTCACCGTAAAACAAATTGAACGCTGAACGAAAGCTTTGCTCGTAAATAGATATGTTCTTTACTATATGCATGGATGGTATCCCACCGGTGGTAGTGCTGCTGGTGAAAACCGTATCTGTTTCTTCCTGGTTGCCACATACAACCTTATGCGTTTTAAAAAAGGATATGGGCAGAAAAGGTATATCCCCTACCCTGCTCACTTGGGCAGGTGTTCTACCCATTGCCGAGGCATAGCTTTGATACACTGCATTATGCTCATACTGGTATCGAAATATTTCCATGGCAAGCCAGTCAAAATCTTCTTTTGAATTTGTCCCAAATACTTTTGTTACAAGTGAGTCGTTATGAATAAGAGGAGCCACAGAGGCTTCAAAAATAATGCATATATTTGCTTTAGAAACTTAATAGCATGCGTTTTCTTTCTGTAACAGGCTTTATTCTTCTATTATCTGTCATCTTTTCTTCCTGCGAAAAGAACACGAATACCAATCCTATTCCATCTATTTCATTTAAAAGCTTTACGGCTTATAGCAGAGATTCTGCTGTATTACAGGTAAACTTTACCGACGGCGACGGCGATATAGGTTACGCCTCACAGGACGCATCGGCCCCCTTTAATTTTTATATTCAATATTGGTATTCTACCGACAGTTTAGCGCCTTCCATTGCACAGTTTCCGGCAGATACCGTTTTCAGGCCCGATATAAATATCAACGTTACACCCCATGATACGCTGGGAGGGCAATATCATATACCAGACATAACCCAACCGGGAAACAACAAAGCCCTGAGTGGAATTATACAAATAGCGCTTACGGGCGATCCTGATAACAATGGCTGGTATCATACCTATTGCAGCTTAAACCCCAGCCATACTTATTTTGAATACAAAATATGGCTTTTCGACAGGGCCGGGCATAAAAGCAATGTAATTACCACCCCCATAGAGCAGGGGCTTTAGCGGACAGAAGTGTTTTTCCTTGCTCCTTTATTAAGGGTAGCTTCCTGGTAAAAAATAATTTCCTTGGCAATATTCTTCATCTGGTCGCCCATGCGTTCCAGCTTCATTACTATAGAAAAAAGATAGAGGCCGTTTTGTGCATTCTGCGGGCTGCGTTTTATGTATTCGCTTATCGCATCCATGGCTTTAAGGCGATGCTGGCCCAGCAATTCATCTTTTTCGAAAACAGTTTTTAAGGATGTGCTGTCACCCGTATCAAATGCCGCCTGGTTAGAGCCCATC
>Ga0206878_10445_pt1 | contig 11825 bp, 10 predicted proteins | sample Alteio_BWOrgCont_8_FD_152621 | JGI IMG/M metagenome (GOLD analysis project Ga0206878, IMG submission 152621) | Enriched cells from forest soil in Barre Woods Harvard Forest LTER site, Petersham, Massachusetts, United States -... | ecosystem: Environmental > Terrestrial > Soil > Temperate forest >... | reverse complement strand
GGAGAACTGTTCGAGTCCTATATCAAATCCGGCGAGAAGAACGAAGGCAGTGTCATCACCGGCACCATCGTCGCCATAGAAAACGACGATATCGTTGTTATCGATCTTGGCCTCAAATCGGAAGGCCGCGTTCCTTTGAAAGAATTTTCGCAGGGCGGTAAAGTGCCTGAACTGCGCGTTGGCGATGATGTTGAAGTCTATCTCGAACGTCTTGAAAACAAGCATGGCGAAGCTATCATCAGCCGCGAAAAAGCGCTGCGTGAAGAATCCTGGACCCGCCTCGAGCGTGCCTGCGCCAAGGGCGAACGTGTTGACGGCGTCATTTTCGGCCGCGTCAAAGGCGGCTTTACGGTGGATATCGACGGCGCGGTGGCTTTCCTGCCCGGCAGCCAGGTGGACATTCGCCCCGTGCGCGACGTCACTCCCCTCATGGGCATCGCTCAGCCCTTCATGATTCTGAAAATGGATCGCAAGCGTGGCAACATTGTTGTCTCGCGTCGTGCCATCCTCGAAGAATCGCGCGTCGAAGCCCGCAACGAACTGCTGGGCAAGATCAGCGAAGGCCAGATCCTCGATGGCGTTGTCAAGAACATCACCGATTACGGTGCGTTTATCGACATGGGTGGTATCGACGGCCTGCTCCATGTCACCGACATTTCATGGCGCCGCATCAACCATCCTTCCGAAGTGCTGCATATCGGCCAGAGCATCAAAGTCATGGTCACCAAGTTTGACCAGGAAAGCAAACGCATCTCGCTGGGCATCAAGCAGCTGGAGAAGAATCCGTGGGACGGCGTTGCCGAGAAATTTGCCGTCGGCCAGCGCTTCAAGGGTACTGTCACCAACATCACTGACTACGGTGCGTTTGTGGAACTTGAAAAAGGCATCGAAGGCCTCGTGCACGTCTCTGAGATGAGCTGGACGAAGAAGAACACCCATCCCAGCAAGATCATCTCGAGCAGCCAGCAGGTCGAAGTGCAGATTCTCGACATCGATCCGGTGAAGCATCGCATCAGCCTCGGCATGAAGCAGTGCGAAGAAAACCCCTGGGCGCATTTCGCCGATAAATTCCCGGTGGGCAGCCTTCTCGAAGGCACCATCCGCAATATCACTGATTTCGGCCTGTTCATCGGGCTTGAAGGTGATATCGACGGTCTCGTGCATCATTCAGATATCAGCTGGACCGAAACCGGCGAAGCCGCCATCAAGAACTTCAAAAAAGGTGATCATGTCAAAGCAAAGGTGCTTGCAGTGGATGCTGAAAAAGAGCGCATCTCGCTGGGTATCAAGCAGCTTACCGAGAATACCTCGGCAGGCGCTGGCGCGCTTGATAGCGTACAGAAAGGTGACGTGGTGACCTGTATCGTGACGGCCATTGCCGAGAGCGGCATTGAAGTAAAAATCAATGACTCGATCACCGCCTTCATCAAGAAGTCTGATCTGTCGCGCGACCGTCAGGAACAGCGCCCCGATCGCTTTGCAGTGAAAGATCGCGTCGATGCCAAGATCACCAACGTCGACAAGACCGCACACAAAGTGACCTTGTCGATCAAGGCGCTTGAAGCCGACGAACAGAAACGCGCCATCGAGGAATACGGTTCGGCCGATTCTGGCGCAAGTCTGGGCGATATTCTCGGCGCTGCCTTAAGCGATGCGTCTGAAGGCAAAGCCAAAGGTAAAAAGGCCAAGAAAAGCGAATAACCGCAGGTAAAGAATCATGTCGCTCAATGCCGACACCCTACTCGACCGCAACCGGCTCAAGCAGCAGGCAAGCAAATGGCGTATTATTGCCATAGCGGTGTTGGTGTTGAGCGCACTGTTCTTTCTTGAAAAAGGCTCAAAATATTCGCCTATCAAGTCTGATTACATTGCGCGCATCACGATTGATGGCGTAATTACCGATGATCCCCAGCTGACCAAACTTATTTCTACGACGGCGGATGATCCGCATGCCAAGGCGGTGCTCGTCTGGCTGGATACCCCTGGCGGCAGCGCTGTGGGCGGCCAGCAGCTTTATCTCGACCTGATGAAGCTTTCTAAAGTCAAACCGGTCGTAGCCGTCATGCGCAGCATGGCGACGTCAGCGGGGTATATGGCCGCACTGGGCAGCGATCATATCGTGGCACGTGAAGGCACTATCACCGGATCCATAGGAGTTATCCTTGAGGCATTCGAAGCCACCGAACTGGCTGAGAAAATCGGCATCAGGCCGATTGTCGTGAAGTCAGGGCCATATAAGGCAAGCCCCAATCCGCTTGAAAAATATACTGCCGCGCAGGACGCGGTGATGCAAAACGTCATTCATGATTTCTTCGGCTGGTTTGTCGATATGGTGGCCGCACGCAGGAATCTTCCGCGCGATATCGTGGAAAAGCTTGCTGACGGCCGCATTTACAGTGGCAAGGAAGCGCTCAAGGTAAAGCTTATTGATGAATTGGGCGTGGATGATGAAGCCATCGAATGGCTGCACAAAACCCATGATATAAGCTCGTCGCTGGAAGTAAAAGACGTCAAGATTGAGAAAGAATCCGACAGCGTCTTTGACGACATTTCGCAGATGGCAAATGGAAAAATTGGATCCAAGCTATTACAAAGACTTGACGGACTCAAATCAATATGGCAGCCTAATTCCTTGTAATACCATAATTTGCTGTGAAGCGATGATTTTGCGGCGCAGCGGTTTTAGGGGAATTAACCTACTAACAGGTGAGACAACATGACCAAATCCGAGCTTATCCTCCGCCTTTCCAAAAAATTCCCGCATCTCTATCAGCGCGACATTGAAAAGATCGTTGCTTCCGTGCTGGGTGAAATATCGAAGGCGCTCACTACCGGTGGCCGTGTTGAATTGCGCGGATTCGGTGCATTTTCCATACGCAAACGCGAAGCCCGTGTGGCCCGCAACCCCAAGAACGGCCAGGAAGTACATATCGGCGAACGTTTCGCCATTTATTTCCGCACTGGCAAAGAACTGCGCGAAAAGATCAACAAGAAATAGTCCGTTCCTTTTTTGACGGACGTTTAGAGGCTTCGTGCTGCGGACGATCGGAAAAATATTGAAATTCTGTTTTTATGCCGCGCTTGTTGCACTTGCGGTTACCTTTGCCGTTTCCAATCGCACGCATATCGATTTGATATTCTTTCCCCTGCCCTACGTCGTTTCTATGCCCATCTTTTTATTTGCCATCGTGGTATTTACCCTTGGCATCCTGCTGGGCTGGAGCGTGGCGCGTGTTGCGGGCATGAAACGTGGGCGCGAGCACCGGCAAGTCAGCAAGCGCGTGGCCGCGCTTGAGAACGAGATAGGCGCGCTGCGTTCTGAACAGATGGCAAAGCCCGCCCTTACCCGTCAATGACGCCGCAGGTCAAGATCTGTGGCCTTACGACTGCCGCTGGCGTTGCAGCAGCATCGGGCGCTGACTATCTCGGATTTATTTTCTTCCCTGCGTCCCCGCGTAATCTCATGCCTGCACAAGCCGCAGGCCTTGCCAAGGGAGTATCTCAGCCCACGGTAGCGGTGATGGTGGACCCGGATGATACGCTGCTGGACACGATTTTTGCCGAGTTTAAGCCGCATTACATCCAACTGCACGGCAATGAATCGCCTGCCCGCGTTGCACAAATTAAGAGCGCATTTAAGACGCCTGTCATCAAGGCGTTTAAAATCCGCACCGGGGATGATGTCGCCAAAGCGCATGCCTACGAAAAGGCTGCTGATATGCTGATGTTTGACGCCAAGGCCCCCGAAGGCCTGCCCGGCGGCAATGGCCTCAGTTTTGACTGGAAACTGCTTGCAGGCCGCAGCTTCGGTAGACCCTGGTTTCTCTCTGGCGGACTGAATGCGGATAATGTAGAAGAAGCCTTACGCATCAGCGGTGCAGCCATGGTGGATGTATCTTCGAGTGTGGAGTCGGAACCGGGCGTTAAGGATCCGGCGCTCGTGCGGGGCTTTATCGAGCAGGTTAAGCGCATCCGGTTATGAAACCTTCTGCCAAGCGCAATGATTATGCGGGACCCGACGACAGCGGGCATTTCGGCATTTACGGTGGCCGTTACGTCGCCGAGACGCTGATGCCGCTTATTCTTGAGGTGCAGAAGGCTTACGACGCGGCGAAGAAAGACCCGGCGTTTCACAAAGAGCTCGACTACTATTTTACTCATTATATTGGCCGCCCGAGCCCGCTTTATTACGCCCCGCGTATCACCGAGCATTGCAAGGGTGCAAAGATCTATTTCAAGCGTGACGAACTCAACCACACCGGTGCACATAAAATCAATAATTGCATCGGGCAGGCGTTGCTTGCGCGCCGCCTGGGAAAAAAGCGCATTATCGCTGAAACGGGTGCGGGCCAGCATGGCGTTGCCACCGCCACTGTTTGCGCGCTGTTTGGGCTTCAGTGCGTGATTTACATGGGCGCGCGCGATATCGAACGCCAGATGCCCAATGTGTTCCGCATGAAGCTTCTGGGCGCCGAAGTCATCCCGGTGGAAAGCGGCTCGCGCACACTCAAGGACGCGATGAACGAAGCGCTGCGCGACTGGGTGAGTAATGTTGCTGACACGTTTTACCTCATCGGCACTGCGGCGGGTCCGCATCCCTACCCGGTTCTCGTGCGCGACTTCCAGTCGATCATTGGCCGTGAGGTCAAAGAACAGATGCATAAGGCCGAGGGACGTTTGCCCGACACGCTGGTGGCCTGCATCGGCGGCGGTAGCAACGCTATCGGCCTGTTTCATCCGTTTCTGCATGACGAAAAAGTAAAGCTCATTGCGGTAGAAGCGTCCGGTGAAGGCGTTGATACGGCAAAACATGCGGCGTCGATTGCCAAAGGCACGCCCGGTGTTCTGCATGGCAGCCGCACGTACCTGTTGCAGGATGCGGATGGCCAGATTACCGAAACCCACTCTATCTCCGCAGGGCTGGATTATCCGGGCATCGGCCCTGAGCACGCCTGGCTGCATGATACCGGTCGCGTGCATTATGTCTGCGCCGGCGACGATGAAGCATTGGAAGCCTTCGAGCTCTGCGCCAAACTTGAAGGGATTATTCCGGCACTGGAGCCCAGCCATGCGCTGGCACATGTCCTCAAGCTTGCCCCCACCCTGCCTAAGGACCACCTGCTTGTGATGAATCTGTGTGGCCGTGGCGATAAGGATATCTTCACCGTTGCCAAGGCGCTGGGCGTCAAAATATGAGCAGGCGCCTTGAAGAAAAATTCACTGAGCTTGCCAGGGATAGCCGTAAAGGACTTGTGACCTTTCTCATGGGGGGCGATCCGGATATCGCAACGTCCGGCAGGCTGCTTGCGCAATTACCTGCAGCGGGCGCAGATATTCTTGAAATCGGCATGCCGTTTTCCGATCCGATGTCCGATGGGCCGGCGATTCAGGCAGCAGGTCTGCGTGCATTGCATGCGGGCGTTACATTGAAGGACATCATCCGCCTCGTCAGGCAGTGCAGAGAAAAAGACGCGACCACGCCCATCATCCTCATGGGGTATTTCAACCCCATCTATGTGTATGGCATCGAAAAATTCTGCAAGGATGCGACTGCGGCCGGTGCAGACGGTGTTATCCTTGTCGATTTGCCTCCCGAAGAGGAAAAAGAGTTTATCACACATGCCGCGCCGCATGATCTCAAACTCATTCGTCTTGCAGCGCCGACTACGGATGATACGCGTTTCACCATGCTGCTGAAAAATGCCGGCGGGTTTATCTATTATATTTCCGTCGCCGGCATCACAGGCACCAAATCGGCTGACCTCAAGCCCCTCGAAGCGCGCGTAAAGTCACTCAAGAGTAAAACCAAGCTCCCCATCGCGGTAGGCTTCGGCATCAAGACGCCCAAACAGGCCGCGGAAGTCGCCGCTTTCAGTGATGCGGTCGTGGTGGGCTCGGCGCTGGTGGAGATGGTGGGCAAAGGCGCGAATGATACGATGATTGCGCTGGTGAAATCGTTACGCAACGCGCTTGATGCTGCCTAGATAGTCTGCGAGCGCTTTACATTCCGACTGGTATCTTTTTGCTTCTGTAAGACTCTTGGCAAGCGCTTTGCAGTTATACTGGGCGAGCGCCGCATCGCCATACACCGGCTCGGACGGCTGGCAGTGATGCGCAAGGCCGTAATGTATCCCGGCAAGAATAGCGGCGATAACATCCCCTGTATCGGCATCGCTACCCGCCACGCGGTGTTCCAGGTGCTTATCGCTTGCGGGCTTCGTAGGCAATCGCACGGCAACGGTGCGGTTATTGGTACCCCAGCTCACCGTTGTAGGGGCATTAGACTGGGCTGTAAAACGCTCATAAGAAATTTCCCATGGCGCGAAGATGGGCATGCAGGGATTCATCAAATCAAGCAATCCCCCGACGGCATGAAGCAATAGCGGGCTGAATTTTTCGCCTTCGCGAAAGAACACATTACCTTTGGCATCTTCCAGATGCACATGCATATGTAACCCGCTTCCGGGGCTAGCGGGCAGAGGTTTTGCAGAAAAATCTGCCAGCGCCCCGTGTGATGTAAAACATTCCGCGAGCAGTATTTTAAAACGAGCAGTGTCGTTGATCAGCCGTTCAATGTCATCGGTAGGGTGCAAAGCGATTTCGAATTGATCTGGCCCGCGCTCCGCTTCTACGGAAGCCAAGGGAATAGAGGCTTTGTGACAGAATTCCGAAATAAGTGAAAGCACCTGATCGGGCATAAGGCTTACGCCTGTGCCGTGGAGATAAAATTCTATTTCCGTAGCAACAAAAGGCGTAAGGCTAAAATCCTGCCTCAGGCGCTCGGCCAGTGTTACGCTACCGAGGCCAGCCACTCAACTAGCTTGCTTTTGGGCAGAGAGCCTACCTTGGTGGCGACTGCCTTGCCGTCCTTAAACAGGATGAGGGTGGGAATGCCGCGCACGCCGTATTTCTGCGGCGTTTCGGGGTTTTTATCGATATTGACCTTGGCAATGGTAAGCTTGCCCTGCATTTCGCCGGCAATCTCGTCAAGGATGGGGCCTATCTGCTTGCACGGGCCGCACCATTCCGCCCAGAAATCCACCAGCACCGGGCCACTGGCCTTGAGCACGCTTTTGTCGAAATCGGCATCGTCAATATGTACTGTCATAAGGTCTCCTTGGAATGATTCTCAGTGTATAGTATGTAGGTGCAGAAAGCCAGTGCGTCAATGCCCCCTGGCGAACCACCATGTCTAGGATGCAATCGCCGCAATCTCACCTTCCGGCAGTATCATTAGCGTCGGTTCGGTAGTCCATAAGATGGCGCAATAAATTGTTTTATTAGGATAAATTTTCTTCATGAGTGCGCGGTAGGCTTCCATTTGCCGCACATAGTTTCTGGGGATTTTCGATATATTCTTAGGCACATCGCGGTTGGATTTATAATCGATGATATAGACTTCTTTTTCGCTCACGCGTAAGCGGTCAATGCGTCCGGAAATCACGATGGGTTGCCCTGCCTTGTCATGCACCAGCCCGGTAATGGGTGCTTCCGCAAGCGAGCCTGTGGCAAACACCGGCGCAAATTCAGGGTGGACAAGGATTGCGTTCACCTGATTTTTTATGGCTATACGCTCCTGCTCATCAAAATTCTTTGCGTAACGCTTAAGAAAACGTGCAGTTATTTTGCTGCGATCCGAAACAGCGGTTTCAGGAAGATATTGCAGCAGCCGGTGAATGAGCGTACCGCGTTCGCGCGCGGCAAGATTTTTAAGTGGTGAAAATGCGCGTCCCCGCGATTCCATATGTGATGCTGCCAATGGCTTGGGTGATGCGGGTTCATCCGCTGCGACCCTGCCCGCCCATGGCGCAAGCGTGGGAGTATGCACCGCGGTGGTAATCGAGGGTTTGGATTTTATCGTCGCGGTCTGTGGTGAAGAAAGCACCAGCTTGCCCTCGGTTTGACTCCATTCGCTTCGCGCGGCTATCGCCTTGCGGATAAGTTCGTACCAGCAACCGCCTGAAATAGATTTGCTGCCCTGCCAGCCGCAGATGTAAAGCTCGTCCTCGGCACGTGTCATTGCTACATAGAGCAATCTGCGATATTCCCGGTTCGCTTCCTCGCGCCGTCGCTGTTTTATCGCACTGTAATGCGTATCATCGTAAGCCGAGAAAGGCGACCAGAGCGGCAGGCCTGTCTGGGTCCATAAAATACCGCTGTCATATTGCGGGCTGCGCGTGGTATCAGGCAGAAGGACAATCGGCGCCTGCAATCCCTTGGCGCCGTGCACCGTCAGGATACGCACTTCTCCCGATCCTTTTTCCATATCGCGCTTTATCTCGGTCGCACCTTGCGCAAGCCAGTGCATGAATCCCTGTAAGGATGGCGGATGAGCCGCTTCAAATTTAAGCGCTAATGAGAGAAATTCATCCAGCGGATCAAAAATTTCATGGCCCAGACGCGCCGCGAGTTTTTTGCGTCCGCCACATACTTCAAGCACGTAGGTGAAGAGCGCATAGGGTGTGTGATAGTCAGTTTTAGCCAGCAGGTCGAAGAGAAAGTCAGCTGCTGCCGAGTATGTCTTGTTTCCCCGCAGGCTTTGCCAGAGCGATTGATGGCCGCGCTCATAGGCCAGTTCAAATAATGCTTCTTCGCTTAGGCCGATAAAGGGTGATTTGAGCACCGTGGCAAGCGTGAGATCGTCTTGCGGCAGCAGAAGAAACTCCGCGAGCGCCATACAGTCTTGTACCGCGATGTGTTCGGTGAGCACCAGTCTGTCCGCACCTGCAACAGGGATACCCGCCCGTTTGAGCGCGCTTAACATTGCATCGGAAAAGAGGCCGCGTCGCTGCACGAGAATCATGATATCGCCTGGCGTAATGGCGCGCCCATGCGACGCCAGCATGCGTTTTTCTTTCAGCCATTTGCCAATCGTGGCAGCAATCTCTTTTGCACAAAGTTGTTCCGGCCTTGGTTGATAGCGTGCCTTTTTCTCTGAAGGCCATGCAGCGGTATCGTCTTCTTCAGTAGTGGCGATAAGCGGCCAGAATTCTACATGCCCTGCCGCTCCTTTGCGATGTACGCTGTGAGAAATATCCTGTTCGGCGAATAACAGGCCATCACGTGCTTCGGGCAAGGCGAATACTGCGTCCACGGCAGCAAGTACCGGTGCGGTGGAACGGAAAGACAGTGACAGTTCCACACGCTTGAAGCTTGCAGGCTTGGCCGCAACTTGCCTCACCATGCGCTGGCGTGTGGCGTCAAATGCCAACGGATCCGCGCCCTGAAAACTGAAGATGGATTGTTTTTCATCGCCGACAATAAATACCGTCCGCGGGTAATCATGCGCGGCTTCACCGGCAAAAAATTCGTTTGCCAGCGCATCTACGAGCTTCCACTGCTCAGGGCTGGTGTCCTGCGCTTCATCGACCAGCAAGTGGTCAATACCATCATCAAGTTTGTAAAGAACCCATGGTGCGACCCCCGGCCGGTGCAGTAGTTCAACGGTATGAAGAATGAGATCGTCGTAATCAAGTGCGCCGCGCAGGGCTTTTAGATGACGATATAGCGTAAGCAGCGACGCTGCCAAAGTGACGACGTGGCAGGAAGCTGTCGCTACTCTGAATGCCCTGAGCCCCTCCATATAGGCACAAACAAGCGACTGTTCGGCGAGCAATACTTGGGTTAGCGCGGGCCAGTCTTTTGCGGACTCCCTAGTGTGCAGACGTTTTCGCGGCTCTGCGTCCCTGGTAAGATAGGCACTTGCATATTTCTCAGGGTCTTTATGGCCAGCAAGCCATATCCCAAGCGCTGCCGAAAGTTCCTTGTCTGTTTTGGCGCTGCTGCGGCCAAGGAGTTCGCTAGCATGCTTTAGGTTTTGCTCATCTTGCTGCGAGTAATGAAAATGGCTTTTGGCAAGGCTTACTTCAGTGTCGCACGGCGCGATTGACAGCGCATCACGAATTTTTTCCTGTAATGCTTCTACGCTATTATTAGCCAGCAGCGGAATGAATTTACGCCGGTTCTCGATAATTTCCTTTATCAGGTCGGTAAAGGAGGCCTCACTGAGTAGCGCCGCAAGCGCCCCGATAGCTTCGCTGCAACCCGAATTCTCTTCTGCTCCGCTAAAAAGGCGTAGGCGCGCCTCATTGCGCAATTCTTCGGCAGTCTGCTCGTCAATCAGGCTAAAATGTGGCGGCAGTCCGGCTTCCAGTGGAAAGCGCATCAGCACTGACTGACAAAAACTGTGGATAGTCTGGATACGCATGGCTTGCGGTGCATCAAGCACGGCGCTAAAAAGCTGGCGCGCACGCCGGAGTATTTTTGGCGCAGGTGTCTTGCCGGTAAGCGCAAGAAGCTGAGCGCGCAAAGCCTCTTCAGAGGCAATCACCCATTCTGCGAGTTGCGCTTTGATGCGCCCTTCCATCTCCGCGGCTGCTGCCTTGGTGTAGGTGATGCACAGAATCTTGCCGGGCAACGCTCCGCCCAGCAACAGGCGCAGGACACGGTCAGTCAGCACCTTGGTTTTGCCCGTGCCCGCGCTCGCCGATACCCAGACGGACGTGGCAGGATCGGAAGCGATGTATTGGTCCTGCATCATAAAAATTACGTTGTTTTAACGATTATGCTATATAATGTCCTATCATAGGAACCTGTCTATGGCACGCAAGCGCAAGCCCCCGGCTATTAAAAATGCTACCGTCGTAATTCTTCCCGGCATTTATAACGAAACGCTGATATTGCTTGCCGACGCGCATAACTATTTTCAACAGCATGGTGAAGAGGTGCAGGCAGGCTTGCAGCCATGCGAACGCACGATGTTTGCAAGCGAGATGTCGCGTATCACGATTCGCCTTTCCTGCGTTATGGCATGGCTGATGGCCAGAAAGGCGCTTTTTTCAGGCAAAATTACCAAGGAAGCAGCCGATACCCGTTACCGCCTTGATTGCCGTGACGTGGCCTTAAACCAGCATATCGAGGCTGAAACTATTCTGCCCGACAAGATGACGGATCTGCTTGATCGCAGTTTTGAGCTATACCAGCGCGTGGCGCGGCTTGACGATCAGGCGCATGGGCCGGTGGCTAAAAACCCCAAAAAACCTAGCTGAGTTTCTTTTTCAGCAGTTCGTTCACTGCAGCCGGGTTGGCCTTGCCGCCTGAGGCTTTCATCACCTGACCGATAAAAAAGGCAAAAAGCTTATCCTTACCGGAGCGATATTCGGCAACCTTATCCGGGTTTGCCGTCATCACATCATGAATGACCTTTTCAATCGCGCCCGTATCCGTCACCTGCTTTAGGCCCTCCTCGTCCACGATCTGGGCCGCGGATTTGCCGGTCTCGAACATCTTGTCGAAAACGACCTTGGCGATTTTGCCAGAGACGGTGTTGTTTTCAATCAATGTCAGCAGCCCGCTGAGCTTTTGCGTGGTGATCGGGGAAGCGTCGATTTCAAGCCCGGCTTTATTGAGCCGGCCAAAAAGTTCTGCCGTAATCCAGTTGGAGGCCAGTTTTGCATTGTGTTTGGCGGCAATGATAGTCTCGAAGAATTCGGTGGTTGCCTGCGCAGCCACGAGCACGCTCGCATCATAGGATGAGAGCCCCAGATCGTGTATATAACGCGCCTTTTTATCGTCGGGCAGTTCGGGCAGCGTTGCCTTGATTTTATCGACAAATTCCTGAGAAAATTTGAGCGGCGGCAGGTCCGGGTCGGGGAAATAGCGGTAATCATGCGCATCTTCTTTGCTGCGCATAGTGCGGGTCTCGCCATTGGTGGAGTCAAATAATCGCGTCTCCTGATCAATTTTACCGCCGCCTTCTAGAATCTGCACCTGACGATGGGATTCAAACTCGATGGCTTTCATCAGAAAACGCACGGAATTGACGT
>Ga0206878_10442_pt1 | contig 11928 bp, 9 predicted proteins | sample Alteio_BWOrgCont_8_FD_152621 | JGI IMG/M metagenome (GOLD analysis project Ga0206878, IMG submission 152621) | Enriched cells from forest soil in Barre Woods Harvard Forest LTER site, Petersham, Massachusetts, United States -... | ecosystem: Environmental > Terrestrial > Soil > Temperate forest > O... | reverse complement strand
GGGATTACAACCGCAACTGGTCGGAGCCGGGTTGGCCAGCAGCGCCCCTCGCCGAACAGAAAGAGGTCTACGTCAAGTATGTCGAGAACCTCTACAGCATTCTTGCCGAGCTGCGGGAAAAACATCCGCAGGTGGAGATTGAGTCCTGCTCAGGCGGGGGCGCGCGGGTAGACCTCGGGATTATGCGCCTCACCGATGAAGTCTGGCCTTCAGACAATACCGATCCCTTCGATCGTCTGAGCATTCAGGATGGTTTCACCTACGCCTATTCTCCCGGGCTGATGATGGCATGGGTCACCGACTCGCCAAACTGGATGAACAACCGTTCGACTTCGCTCGAATATCGTTTTCTCTCGTCAATGCAGGGCAGCCCGGGAATTGGCGCGAATCTGAACAAATGGACTCACGAAGATTTCGCGACAGCGAAGAAGCTGGTGGCGGAATACAAGGCGGTGCGTGCAACGGTGCAGGAGGGTGGCCTCTATCGGCTGATCTCACCGCTCGGAGGTAGTGAGTATTCGGCGACAGAATCAGTGGCGCGGGACGGTCACGAGGCGGCCGTTTTCGCGTTTTTGCACTCCAGCCAGCAGGGCAGGCCTTATCCTCAGCTGTACCTAAGCGGACTTGACCCGGATGCCGTTTACAGCATTCATACCCAGGCCGGCAAGCTCGTCGATTCAACCGTGCAGCGAGCCAGTGGCGATTATTGGATGCATCACGGAGTTGGTGTTTCGCTCCGCGGTGACTTTCAGGCGGCATTCTTTACGTTGGAGAGGGAGGGTCCGCAATGAAGAGGCGTTCGCCGATGCAGTACGCCGCTGCAATCGCCTTGATTTCCGCTGCACTCGCTAGTGCTGGCCCTTCATCTGCCCTCGCCAATGCGCAATCGAAACCGGAAGAGATCGAATGGACGTGGGAAGTACGGCCTCAGCATGCCGATGCATCGTTGCCGAACGTTCTCCTCGTGGGCGACTCGATCTCGCGCAATTATTTCCCCGAAGCGACGCGAGATCTGAAGGGGATAGCCAATGTGTACCTCATGGCAAGTTCCACCTGCGTCGGAGATCCAAGGCTGCCTGAGGAGCTTGTCTCGTTCGCGAAGACGGAAGGCGTACGGTTCCGCGTCGTGCACTTCAACAATGGCATGCACGGGTGGGACTATTCCGAAGCGGAGTACAAGGCGGGGTTCTCAGCATATCTTGCTGCGCTGCACCAGATCGCCCCCACCGCTGCGTTTATCTGGGCCACGACGACGCCAGTTCGAAAGGATAAAGAGCCGGGACCGACCAATGCTCGCATTGATGCACGCAACGCGATTGTAACGACGTTCGTGCATGGAATGACAGTAGACGACCAACACGCCCTGATGGCAAAGCACGCCGATCTCTATCAGGATGACGTGCACTTCAACGATGAGGGATCTACTATCGAGGGCGACGCCGCAGCAGAAACAATCCGGCATGCGCTGGACGGGCAGCGCTCGAAATAGCCGCCTCCCCTCTTGATGGTCAAGTATGGGTTGTTTGAGCCTCGATCTCTTCGAGTGTGCGACCCTTGGCGCTGCCCAGCGCACGGTTGATGAACGGAAATGAATAGGTGAGTGCAAACGACGAGATCCAGAGCGCGGAGACTGCTGCCGATACGCCCAGCGAGCGGAGACGGTTGGGAAAGATCTCAGAAATCAGTACCCAGGTAAGAGGCGCAAGTGTCATCGCGTAGCAGGCGATCGCGCAAAGCGTGAGCACCAACACTGCCGCGCTGTGCTGGCCGATGCGGTAAGCGAGTCCTGCCAGCAAGTGCGACACGCCAATGCCACAGCAGCCGATCAGCATCAGGGGGCGGCGTCCGAGCCGGTCGACGATAGCCATCGCCACAAGCGTGAAGAGTAGGTTGATGGTGCCGGTAATGACAATATCGAAAAGGATCTGGCTCGCGCCAAGTCCGGCTGCACGATAAACCTCTTCCGCGTAGTTGAAGAGAATGTTGATGCCGCTCCATTGCTGAAGGACAGCCAGCACAATCCCGACAATGAGCACTGTGCGCACGCTGGGCCGCAGTAGTCCGCGCCAGCTCGCCGTACGATCCTTTTCGCCGCGCAGCGCGTTGATGATTGCTGCGGTTTGTCCCGTCGCGTATTCGGCGCTGCCGCCAATTCTGCTCAACACTTTCAGGGCCTGCTCTGTGCGCCCGTGTGTGAGAAGCCAGCGCGGGCTCTCCGGTATTCCTGACGCAGTGGCGAGAAAGACAATTGCCGGCACGGCAACCGCCGTGAACATCCAGCGCCAGCCCAACTGGACATTCCACGACATTAGCAACGCCTCAGGCGAGGCGTGCTCGGGCACGGGAGCGGCAATCTGCCAGTTCATAATCTGCGCCAGGAGGATGCCGATGACAACCGCGAATTGATTAAGGCTTACCAGGCGCCCACGGTGCGCAGCCGGGCTCACCTCCGCAATGTACAGCGGTGAAATGTTGGAGCTGAGGCCGATGGCCACACCGCCGGCGATGCGCCACAGGATGAAATTTGCGAAGGAGAATGCCCATCCTGTGAGGAATGAGGAAACCGCGAAGAGCACAGCCGACGCAACCAGCACTGGCTTGCGTCCGTAGCGATCTCCGAGCGCTCCGGCGATGAGCGAACCGGCAAAGCAGCCCACCAGTGCGCAACTATTGGCCCATCCCACAGCCGACGCGCTCTGAAGATGGAAATAAATCTCAAAGAATTGGCGCGCACCGCCAATAACCACCCAGTCATAGCCGAAGAGCAGGCCCCCAAGCGCGGCAACCAGGGCGATGCCCCAAACGTATGTTGTCGCTCGTGTGGCGTGCCCGGGGTTGCTCATCCCGGCCGAAACCGTCGGGCCGTGCACTGCTAGCCGTCCGCCTGGTCAGCCGAATTGTCCACAAGCAGGTCGCGCGCGCCCGCATGAGAGTGATCGAGTCTCTGGACCTCATCGATCGCAGCGTGAGCTTCGTTGTCCTGGCCAAGCCCGAGCAGCGCCAATGCCCTGAGAAACGTTGCCGTGATGTGCTGGCGCTTCCGCAGGTCCTCTTCGAAGAGCAGCATAGTCGGCAGAGAAGTGGCAAAGTAATCTATCTTTGGAATTTCCCCCTCCAACGCTGCCGCATAGGCGAGCATGTGCCTAAGCAGCAGCGCAGCCTCCTCATTGCGGCTCAGGCGGTACAACGCCATGGCGCTCCAATAAGTCATTTCGGAGACGGCTCGGACCTGCATCTGCTCAAAATCGCCGCGCTGTCGTTCGGCTTTCTCCCAGTGCAGCTTTGCGCGCTCCGCATTTCCGGCTGCAGCCCAGGCTTCTCCAAGCCAGAACTCGATGTTGCTGCTGTTTGCCAGGAGATGCCGCGCCTCATTGAGGCTTTGCGGCGGATGATCCGCTGCCTCGAAGTGTTCGATGGCTCTATGTGCGTTGCCCGCCGCGAGCGCGTCGCGACCGAGCATAAGGTGCGCGCGGACATATTCGCCCAGCACCAGGCCTTCGCCACCCTCCCAGGGCTGGAAGCTTCGTGAGAGAAGCAGCGTGAGCGCATCAGCCGGTCCGCCAACCTGGTTGTAAAGAGCCGCGAGCTCCACCGACAAGTCGTCGCGCAGGTCAACGAGATCACGATTGGCTTCCAGTCGAGAGAGCCGTTCGGCGGGATCGTCTGCCAGCCGCTTGTGAAGCTGGTCCTCTTCGTACAGGATGCGCGCATCGCCCGGGTCTGCAATCCTCGCACGCCGAAAAGCCTCCCGCGCCCGTTGCTCATCATGTTCCACGTTGTAATAGGCAATCCCAAGATTGCGCCACACTGTAGGAAAGGTTGGATCGAGCGCTGCGGCTCTTTCCCATTCCTCGATCGCATCTCGATGGCGTTGACGGTCATAGAAGAAATTGCCGATATAGTATGGCGCGCGCGCATCTCCGGGGTTGGCGGCAATCGCTGCCTGAAGCACCTTCATCTCTTCGAGCCGGCTTGGAAAGACATAAGTTGCATCCGCGTCTTCGCCTAACGCGTAGAAATCGCGGCTCGCTGCAAAGTCACCCCGAATCGCCATGATAAAAGCGCGAGTATAAAGCTCTATCGCGCCCATTCGATCCTTAAGAACTTGGTCCGCATCGTCCAGAAGGCCCACACGGATGCAGTCATAGGCCAGGTCCAGACACTGTCCAGGATCGACCGGCGGAATGCTTGTCTTCAAAAAACGGCTCCAGGTGTCGAGCGGATCGAGCGCGAGCGCCGCATCGAGCTCGGCCTGCGCATCGCCAGTGCGCATCAGCCGGCGCAGAACAATTACGCGGAGATTTCGAGCACTTAGATTGTCGGCGTCAGCGCGCAGAGAGCGATCGAGATGCTCGATCGCTGTCGCGAGACGACCTTTGCGTACATCGATCTCAGCCAGACGGTGATAGCCGGGCCCGCGCCATGTCGCCGACCACGTTGCCTTGTAAAACGCATCATAGGCCTCATCGCTGCGATCCTCGAGTGACAGCACCATGCCGAGGTTGTAGCAAGGCTCGCTGTCATAAGGATTCGGATTGCGCGCAGTCAGTCGCTCAATAGCCTTGCGGAAGCAACTCTCGGCCAGCGCGAATTCTCCGCGACGCAGGTGTGTTCGTCCCAGCGCGTTGTTGGCGCGGCTGTCATGTGGGTCGCGCCGCAGCGCCTCGCGCCAATATGGTTCCGGCGGACGGGTAGCGTGTCGATATTGCTCGAGGTGAAGCCCGGTAAGGTAAAGCTCGTCTGTTGTTGCAATTTCTTCGGGCACCGGGGGCTCGGTAGCTTCCATCGGCGCAGGCGCAGGTGAAATTTCTGATGGCGCGTAGCGCAGGAGCACCTCGCCGCCTGATTCGAGCTCAAGTGCCCATGCGTCTTCTTTGCTCGGAAGTTCCAGGCTGATCTGCGAAGAGCTATCCGGTCGCAGTGTGCCAGTCCATGCGCTGAGTTCCCCATCTGCTGAAGTCAGCCGCACGGTGGCATCTGTGATCTTGCGCGTTACCGTCAGATACACCTGTGCTTTCTCACCTTCGCGTGTCACGCGCAAGGCGGCATGCAGATTGGCGGTATCCGGAATGCCGGTTTCACGAATCGGATACCAGAACTGGCTGAAGCTCTTCGTTTCTCCAGGAGCCAGGAACGAGAAGTCGGGTTGATTGTCGGTGTAAACGCCGGCCATCAGCTCGATATAAGGGCCATCCGCGTCAGTGAGACTGCGATCCCACGCGTAACCGAACTCGTGATTGCCCCAGGTCCATTGCTTCTTGCCGGGGGCAATGTGGTGATTGGCTACATGCACCACGCCCGCGCGCGCCGCGTGATCGTAACCGCCGAAGAAATCGTCGCCCGAGTTGGCGACCATGTAGCTGGTCGGAACCGGGATGTTGGCGTACCAGCGCAGGTCGTTCGCAGGATAGGAGCCGTCGGGAACAAAATTGCTCGGCATCTCGTCGGCCGGCACGCCGTGCAGGGCCCGCTCGCCATAGGGAATGCCGTAATACACGCCGAGGCTGTGGGGAAACTCGGTTACTGCGCGCTTGGCATGATCGGCGACATAGCGCACATCGTGCGGAAAAAAGGATTGGTAGTGTTCGTGGACACGCGTAGCAAGGTTGGCCCACCAAAGGAAGGTCTGCGTGTCCCAAGTGCGGTTGGAGAGACGGACCTTTAGTTCGAGATAGGCGCATCCTGGCCGCAGACAGATGCCGTGCATGCCTTTCATGCGTGATATGGGATCGTGGTCGCTGCACCACACGGTGACCGATCCGTCCTCATCGCGCTCGATTGCAACTTCCACGGGCAGAAATGTCGCGGGACGATGATGCTGCGGCCAGTTGAACTCGACTCCGCCTGAGATCCAGGGGCCGGCGAGACCAACGAGCGCGGGCTTGATCACGTTCTGACGATAAAAAAAGTCGTAGCCGTTGATCTTGTCATATCCAACATGGATGCGGCCGCCTATCTCAGGCATGATCATCAGGCGCAGGTATTCGTTTTCGATATGAACTGCCTGCCAGGTGTGCTCGCATGGCTCGGTCGCGACGCGGTCAATCACGGGCAGCGGATACACCTTGCCGCTGCTGCCTTGATAGACCCGCTTTTCCAGGAAAAGGGGGTTAGGGTCGGGTTCTGCCGGCAAATAGGTCTGCAGAACCACCGGTTCTCGCCAAGCCTTCACCGCGCCGGTCTCACCGGCAGGCGCAGCGGGCAGCTGAAGCACCGAATCTTCTGTCGCGCGTGAATTCATGGTTTGGCTGGACATAATAGAGCGATGGTGAGGTTTCAGTCGTTAACGTTATCGTACACGTTGAAGTTTGGCAACTGCTTTCTTTCGCGGGGGGCGATGCAGTAGGAAGGCTACGCGCCGCATAAAAAACTGTCGATTCGTTAAGCCTCCCCTTGACAACCCACGTCTGGCGGCTCTACATTGTGACCCGTTTATGCCTTTGCGTGAACGTTACCGTTCATTCGATCCATACTCACTGCAAAGGTCATGGAGGCCCCCAACTATGATCACCCGCACCTTCTCCTTCCCTAGCCCGCAGCCAGCCTCGAGCAAGACATCGATGGGCAGGTGCTTTCGGAAGCCCTGCGTCCGAACCCTCTTTTACAGCGCTTTCGCCATCACGCTGCTCACTTTTGTATCGGCTTCCGCGCAGGTGAGCGGCGCTGGACAGCGGCCCTACCTCGGCTGGAGCACCTTCAGCGAACAAACCATTAGCTCGGGGTTTCTCACACGGGCCAACGTTGCTGCCGAGTCTGACGCGCTGGCATCTACCGGACTGCAGGCGGACGGTTTCCAATACATCAATATCGATTCAGGCTGGCAGGGAAGCTTTGACGCAAACGGGCGACCCATCCCTAATACCAGCACCTTTCCGGACATCACGGCGTTAGTCAATCACATTCACCAGAATGGTCAAAAGGCCGGTATCTACTGGATCCCCGGAGTAGAGTATCCGGCTGTCGTTGCGAATTCGCCTATCCTTGGTACGCCCTATCACATCCAGGACATCCTGGTCGTCCCCTATACCGCGGGCAATGCTTTCGGTGCACCTGGGGCCTCACCATATCATTACAAGATCGACTTCACCAAGCCAGGGGCCCAGGAACGCGTAGCGGTCAGGCCCAAACTCGCTGTGCTGTTCGGTCGCGTATACGCGGTTGATCTCTGCCTGCATCTCTGCAACGGGACGGACTGGATCGAAGATTCGCACTTTCGGCCCAAGATCGGGAATGAAGCTTTCTGAGCGATTGACGGAGCAGCTTGCAAAAGAAGGCCCAGTCCAAGAACACAGGCGTGCGCAGCACATATCACAAAACCAAGATACATGAGGGAGGTTGGGCAAACTCGGCAGAGGCTTAGAAGCGGCTGCCGGAAGCCGGCCAGAAAGCCTCTTAACTGTTCGCGAGCTGAGGCAGCGTGCACAGATTGTCTAAGAGTGGCCGCTGTTCTTCGCGGAGGTACTTCCGTGCTTCCTCGATAGAGAACCATCGGCCACAATCAACTTCAGGAATTTCGATACGGCGTCCGGAGCGTGGAGGCCATTCGATCTCACACGTATTGCTCGTCAGGTTGGCTGGGTCACAATCGCCTTCAAAGGCCCATGCCATCACCAGCTTTCCGCTCTTCTGCTTAATCGTACCGAGATCGAGGAATTCCCCGTTAGCCCGAAAGCTCGTCTCCTCTTCAAACTCGCGCCGTGCTGCGTCAAGAGGATTCTCGTCTGGTTCATATTCACCTTTCGGAATCGTCCACGCGCTCTTGTCCTTCCTGGCCCAGAGTGGTCCTCCAGGATGAACTAGAAAGACTTCGAGATCCTGAGCCGATCGGCGGTACATCATGAGGCCTGCGCTTCGCTTTGGCATTGTGAAAGCTTAAACTAAATTCCAGTTACGGATGGCGGATACCGGGGTGAGGACCATAAACTCCGGATCAACAGGAATTTGCAATGCTGTGGCCAGTGCATTGGTTTCGTTCGCCATCCCAATGATCGCAACCAGTTCCGCATACTGTTCGTCGTTAAGTCCCTTCGCTCGTGCTGCGGCTGTATGGGAATGCACACAGTAACTGCAAACATTCGTTGCAGACACGGCAATATAAATCAACTCTTTGGTCAGAGGATCGAGAGCGCCCGGCTCGATCATGACCTGCTTGATGCTGGACTATGTTCGTTCGAGCAGAGCGGGCTTACTCGCAAGTGCTCGCCAGAAGTTGTTGATGAAATCGGACTGGCGCGTAGTGCGGATATCATCGAAGATCGCTTTCACGCGCGGATCTTTCGAAACTTCTTCATCCGTCCAGAGTTTTACAGTACTCATCGAAAACCTTTCGAGAATCAATTTACGGGAGATGGCCCAGCCGATTAGAAGCAGGCTGGTTGGAGCATGTCATCTGTCAGAAGGTGACATGATTTCGCAACGAACCGAATTCCTGCACGAGATCGCGTGTAAGTTTCGACTTCCAATGCTTGTTGTAGTTGTCGAGGGAGCAGAAGCTGCGGCTCCACATGCGATCGATATACAAGGTGCCTTTCAGATGATCGATCTCATGCTGGAGAATGCGGGCGTACCAGCCCTCCGCCTCGATGTGAACAGGTTTCCCAAACTGGTTCAGCGCTTTGACCGATACCTTTCGAGCGCGAGGCACCATTCCGAGAAATCCCGGCAAGCTGAGACATCCCTCGAAGAAGGCAACATCCGGAGACGACAGTAACCGGATCTCGGGGTTGATCAGGACATGAAAAGAAACAGGCCGGCGTCCACGTTCGGCAAGTTCTGCTGCTGTCAGGCTTGCTTGATATTCCGCTTTGTCTTCAATGATGGCCAGCTGCAACGGCTCGCCGATCTGTGGAGCCGCGAGGCCCACACCGGGAGCATCCGACAACGTCTCGCGCATGTGCGCGATCAGCTCTCGAATTCTGGCGCTGGAGATCTCCTCCAATGTGAGCGGCCTTGCCTCACTTCGGATGACCGTTTCGCCGACGCTGGCGATCTTGATGCGCATCCCAATTCATTTTCGCAGATGTCAAAAGGGTAGTTCGAGCCTGTGTCGACGATCCCGTTTAAGCAAATGTCATCGCACGCCATGCAAGGTGAAGATCCGCCTGGCGAGCGCGTTTCTCTTACGAATGGTTCATCCGGTTCTGGTGCAAACTTTGCCAACGCACGTGATGGGTGTCTGAAAAGAATTCTCGATGGAGTCAGTCAGCGAGAATAGCTGCCCAAATGTCCGGAGCAGTTGCGGGTCTGCCCGGCAAGTTTCCGGTTTTGAACTGCTGTTTCCGAATCTTCTCTGCAAGCTCAATGCCGCTGATGGTCATTTCCGCTGAGTGGAATCGCTTGACTGCCGAGAGGAGGTCTTCATAGAGCAGCTCTAATTCATCCAACCGTGATGGCTGCCACTTCGTAATCTTCCAGAGACGAAACCGTGACCTGCAACATCTGGTTCCGGAACTCAAACAAAGGACTCTGTTCCGCTCTAAGAAGCGCAACCGATCTAACTTTGACTCCCGATGGCAGTCTCATCGTCACCTTCTGTGGGCCAGGCGGGTTGACCGACCGCAACCAGCCATGCTGTGCGCTGGGGTTGGTGTAGTTGAGCAAGTGAATGGCATAGCCAGGAGAAGTCTCCCAGCAAAACACCTCGATCGAACCCAGCCTGCTTCAGTTCCATCCGTAGATAGGTTGTGCTCCCAAACAGGTCCGCGGACATCATCCAATTCCCGCTCACATCTGTTTCGGACCTGGTCTGTTGGCCGAGCGCAAGGCCCGAGGCAGCGCAGGCAAACAGCATGAAAACAGCGTTAACCCTGAATCGCATCTTGGAACTCCTCTTTCACAGGATGGATGGATGCTTCGAAGGTTTGATCATAGCTTTTTCACAAAACGGTTAGCTCCAACTGGTCTGTCCGCTCTTTGTACTGGTTGGGCATTAGTGTAGCGCCGTTATCTCGTTGCTGAGATAGCCGCTGTCGGGATGTGGATAAGTCCACCCCGTTCTCTTCTGCGACACCGAGGGTGTCTTAGCTGGAGTGCCCAGCTCAATCGAAGTGGCTTTGCGAAGACTTCGACAGCCAGGACCAGTAGCGGACTACCTTTGGCGCGCGTTCAGCTTGTCGATTGCGCGCTTCAACGCTTCGAGCTTTTGACCAGCCTCGCCGAGTTTTCCTTCCGCCGTCAGACGCTGATAGTCGGCAAGGTCTTTGCCGGCTTCCGCGATGAGTGCGTTGAGATCACCTTCGGCGCCGGGCCCAACCGCGGATGCCGGGGCGGCGGGTCGCGCCTGTTCGGCGGAACTGAGCGACGAAGCCGCTCCGCCAAAAAGGGACGCCAGGGCAGCCTCGAAGGTTGGCCCGTACGCGAGCCGATCTTGAAGCGCGAGCACGACCAGCCGCAACTCCGGCATCGGGCTCCGCTCCGCCTGGAGGTAAATGGGCTCCGCATACAACAGCGCACGCCCACACGGAATTACCAGCAGCGTCCCGCGCCGCACGTGCGAGCCTTGCTGATTCCACAATGTCAGTTGCCCTGAAAGCTGCGCGTTCTGATCGATTCGCGCCTCGATCTGCAGCGGTCCGTCAATCAGCCTGGTTTTGGGAAAGTCGTAGACCACCGACGTGCCATAGTGTGCGCCGTCGCTGCGGCCGGCAATCCAGCCAATCAGGTTGTTCCGGTTGGCCGGCGTAAATGGCAGAATTTCTACGAACTCCTCACCGCCTTCGCCCGGCAGTTTCATCAACACGAAATTCGGCTGCATTTCCTGCGCCGCCTGCTCGCCCCCCTCGGCCATGCCCACTTCGCTCGCGACCGTCCACAGATCCTCACGGTTGTAGAACACCTGCGGATCTGTCATGTGATACAGGCCGTATACGTCCGCCTGCAGTTTGAGCAGTAACTCCGGGTAGCGCACGTGTTTACGGAGACTGGCAGGCATGGCCGACGCATCCTTGAACAGGCCAGGAAAGATACGGCGGTAGGCGGCGAGAATCGGATCCTCGGTGTCAAACACGTAAAAGGTTGTCGTGCCATCGTAGGCGTCGATAACCACCTTGGCACTGTTCCGCATGTAGTTAATCGGATCCTCGCCGAGACGGTAATGTCGCGAATACGGATAGCTGTCTGAAACTGTGAACGCATCCATCACCCACGACAGCCGGCCATCGTCGCCGACCACGATGTACGGATCCGGGTCGAAAGTGAGGAACGGCGCGAGGGTCGATACGCGATCACGCACGTTGCGCCGCAACAGCAGCCGGCTCTCCGCGCTCACGTCGTCGCTGAACGGTAATTTCCCCACATCGCCGCGATCCAGCGCTAGGAGGATGCGGCGCAGGAAGCCGCCGAGGACGATGCCGCCGCTACCCTCGTAGGATGTGAAGCTGTTGGTCTGGCCTTGCGGGTAGTTGAACTCCTGTTGCCGCGTCTTGACGTATACGTCGGTGTTGGTCAGTTCGCCGAAATAGATCTCCGGGCGAGTAACGGTAAGCCCGGGCACCGCGCTCTGCACTGGCATGTTGCTCAGCATCAGCGTGGGCAGCCCTTCCGGGGTGAACCCGTTTACGGAGTTCATCGTAATGCCGTAGCCATGGGTGTAAATCAGCTTCTCGTTGATCCAGTTCCGGCTGCTCTCCGGCAGCTTGTCGACGTTCAGTTCGCGCGTGGCGAGCATCACCTCACGCATCGCGCCGCTGATTTCATAGCGATCGATGTCGATGTCGGGAAAGTCATAATAGGTACGGATTTCCTGAATCTGACGCAGCGTGTCCTGCAGTGCATGCACGTCCCATAGCCGGATGTTCTGGATCGTCGGCTGATTGTTTGCCGGATCGATCGCCTCGACGGTCGTCTCAGCGGGAAACTCGCGTCGCGAGAACCGGTCCAATCCGTAGGCCTGCCGCGTCATGTCGATGTTGTGGGCGATATAGGGTTGTT
>Ga0206878_10441_pt1 | contig 11950 bp, 14 predicted proteins | sample Alteio_BWOrgCont_8_FD_152621 | JGI IMG/M metagenome (GOLD analysis project Ga0206878, IMG submission 152621) | Enriched cells from forest soil in Barre Woods Harvard Forest LTER site, Petersham, Massachusetts, United States -... | ecosystem: Environmental > Terrestrial > Soil > Temperate forest >... | reverse complement strand
ACTCTTATAGCAAAGTCGGGGATGTTAAATCGGGACGAGGTGGGGCGGCATTGCTATCTGGTTTCCTCACTTGCGCTCGTTGTGGGCACCGCTTGTCGATAGCTTACAGAGGGCATGCGCCGAGACAGACCGTTTATCGCTGCAATAGCATGGATCTGACCGGCGCAGCCCGATGCATGACGTTTGGGGGTTCCCGTGTCGACGCTGCCGTCACAAAGGAGTTGCTGCACGCAGTGCAGCCGATGGCTATCGAAGCAGCCATAGAGGCAGAGCGTATGCATATGCAGACTCTGAACGAACAACGGCGCGTTGTGGAGCTGGAACTTGTGCAGGCGCGCTATGAAGCCACGCTCGCCGAGCGGCGCTATGGCGCTTGCGATCCGGAGAATCGCCTGATCGCCGCGCAATTGGAAAAGAGCTGGGAAAGCGCACTGCGCCGCGTTGAAGCTTGCCAATCGCGACTTGATGCAATGTGCGCGCCTGCACAGGAAAGTGCTGCTGCACCGGACTTCAATGGACTTGCCGAAGATCTTGACGCGGCATGGAATGCTCCTGGCGTAACCATGCGCGCACGCCAGAAGCTTGTGAGAGCCTTGATTACCGACATCGTCGTCGACATCGATGAGAAGGCGCGTGAAGTAATCTTGACGATTCATTGGCAAGGAGGCCAGCACTCGCAACTGCGGGTACGCAAGCCAAGAACAGGTGAGCATGGCCGCCGTACCTCTGAGGAGGCGCTTGCTGTCATCCGAAGCATGTCTTGTCGATGGTCCGACCAGGACATAGCCGCATCACTCAATCGCATGGGCATGCGCTCCGGGCAGGGCATGACCTGGAATGCGTACCGCGTCAGTTCTGTGCGGCGCGAGCATGGTATCCATGCCTATCGTTCAGCCGAGAAAAATGGCGAGTGGCTGACGATGTCTGAAGCTGCCAAGCTAGCTGGCGTGACTCGTTACTTCATCCGGCGTCTGATCGACGAGCGGATTCTGCCTGCCGACCAGGTGGTACCCGACGCCCCATACCAAATCCGGGCCAGCGATCTGCAGAGCGAGGTAGTTGCTGCCGCTATCGCCCGTAAACATCGCCCGTGTCGATTTGATGCCGAGGGCCAACTCCCAATGTTTATAAGTACTTCAGAAGGAGGAGCATAATGAACGCCTCATTGCCACGGGACGCATGGAATTCTCTGCAAGGTTATTGCTCAGCTCAAGTTCCGGATATTCCAAGAATCGGGTTAGCTTCCTCCACAGTGTGAGCGCGTATTGGCAGGCCTTGCTGAGTGCACTGGAAGGCAATGCAACGGACCGTGCTGCCTCGATCTTGCTACGGATATCGTCCAGAAGAGGCTTGGCTCTTTCCTGACGCAACGCATGACGCCCAGTGAGACCAATTACTCTGCGGCGAGCTTCCGAGTCGACGGCAAACAGTGCGTCCATGCGCGCTACGATCAGAGTTGCAAACGGATCTCGTGGATTGAGCTGCACCGCCTCGAAAAATTGCCTTCTGGCGTGAGCCCAACAAGCGGCATGTACCATTCTCGTCCCGCCGATCTGGTCATAAGCCGTGTATCCGTCAGTTTGCAGAATGCCTTCGAACTATCCCGGGAACCGCTTCGATCCATCGCGTCCCCGCCCTAAACGGAAGTCGAACACCACGCTTCCTCCGGGTCGGCCGTACTGCCACAAATAGGCTTGATGATTCTTTCCTCGGCCCTCGCGCATCTGCACATCCACCGGGTTTCATCCGCTTGGATGTAACTTCCGTTGATTAACTCTCGCCTCATCACGGCGACCATAGGGATCAGCAACTCGCCGACTTTGAGGACCCAGCCGTCCAGCGTCGCTCGGCTGATTTCCAAGCCAATCTCTCTTTCCAGAATCATGCTCTGCCGATGAAGAGGTGTGTGATTACAATACTTGCCGATGACGGTGTCGATAACGATGCGGTCACTCGCCAGACACTTCTCAATGATCCGTGGTGGCAGCGGGGCTGAGACCACTCCAAGTTCCTCGCAGAACCGGCAAGCCCGTTTCTCTCGTAGGCGCCCGAACGTATTCGTATCAAAATCAGGATATACCTCGATACGCCGCCCGCGCGATAGGGCCACGACCAACCCACAACTCGGTTCGTGTTGCGTCGGCGATTTCTTTGCGGCCAACTCCACCGGCACCAACCGGTCGGCCGGAGACGCTGCTCGACTCTTCCTCTTCCAGCGTTGCTTTTTCAGATGACGACTCAACGTGCTCAAGCTTAAACCCCGACTCCGACAAAACTCGCTGCGTCGCATGCCGCTGCCCACAAACTCCGTCACTAGCTGCTGAACTTCCGTTCGCGTACGCCGCTTGGGAGCTACCAACTTCTTTTCTATGGTCATCCGAGCTACTTCAACACAGACCCGACTCCGCGAACAGGTGTGTTGGTCAAACGCCTACGGTGCGGCGTCTGCGCTCCTCGTCTACAGGTACGCTCAAGCCAATCTGCTCTTCCCGATTAGGAACGCGGCACGCGAGATGGGATGAGCTTTCCAACGGCGTCCGCCGCGGTGGATCGCATGATCGAAGTCGGCATCCTGCGAGAGTCCAGTGGAAAACGAAGAGGACGTCTGTTTCTCTACGAAAGCTACCTCGACATACTGAATAAGGAGTCCTGATTTGTCAGACAAGTTTCGGTCGAGAGCCAAGCACAACTACGTCGCGTGCCTTGCGCGTAGATCTCGCTGCACGCGCCTCGAACTTGAAATTTGGTGCCGCTTTTGGTGCCACTTTGTACCGCCTTAATTAGGAACAGAGCGAAGCGCATTCCATCCTGGCCCAGAGTCACACACTCCAACAAGGCCGTATACATACGCGCAGACCTTACCTGCTATTCTCACTTTTCGCTTGCGACAACGCGGCGGACCATACATACCGAAATGCTGACCTGCGGGAACTTCAATTCGCGGCCTATCTGGAGGAGAACAATTCGCTTTGCGCCGAAGGCCGCCCCTGTAGGGTCGGCCTTTCGTTTTCTTTTACCCATCCTGCATGTCGAGGGCTGATCGGAAATCATCGACTCATTTACTTGTCTTCACGATGCAGTCGCTCAGTCTGTATCGCCACGCCTCATGGTGACTTTCTCTGATTACGGCAACGTGCTCGGGCAAATTCACACCATCTACGGTCTGGTAGGTGTAGGTGAAGATCAGGCGGTGGCCCCGCTCGGAGTCCCGTCTTCACCAATGGTCCATGAGGTCAAAAGCAACCCCTGCCGCCCAGACGCGAATGATGTCTCGAAATGGGAGGATTGAGGTGCTTTCAAGGTTGCGCTCTGCAGGCCCATATCGGGGGAAAGAACCATCTCGACGTCAAAGGTCTGCATCTTGAAGGCAAGTTTGTAGCCGGACGGCGATTGCTCGAAGGAGACCGGCGTAGCGGGATCCGGAAGGATCATGTTCGTACTTCCTGGCAACCAGCTATAGAGGCTCTTCTGCACCGCGTGCTCCAGCAGGAACTCGGCCATGCCGCCATGGGGAAGCTTGCCTATTGCGTCGTCGGTAAGTCCGGAGGAAACGGTAGCATTCTGTCGCGTCACCGTGACGCGGTTCCGAATCGGCTGAAAGATCTTTTCGAGTTCCTCGTCTGTCCCTTCATCTCCTACGCGCGTCGTCTCAGTGAAGTGCTCTTTCCAGCTGAAATCGACAGCGCAATCGAAGGACTGCAAGTTCCTGTTGAACGGAGCGTCATATTTTTCGCGCGCTTCGTTGAGCAGCGGCTGGTCTGTCTTTGTCGCTTGAGCGTGGCAAAGCATAGCGCAAGAGCAGAACACAATCAACGCACGATAAATCTGCATCACATAATCTCCACTGAATTGGAATGAAGCCCGAGCTGAGAATGAGTGTGGCCAGCATACATCGTAGCCGACTCCGTTACGGGGTCGGCTCTTGCTGTTTCCCTCAAAACGGGGCGGGCGTTTTGAGCAAGTTCGCTGCTCGACGTCCATTTCCGTCGGCATACCGCAAATGTGCCTTGCCCGTCATCCAGGCCGGAGACTTATCTTCTTGCCGCATCTGCCTCCTAATGGGCTAGATGATCAATCTCAAACGTTCCCGAGCAATGACGTGCGGTACCTTATCGATTGACAGCCGGGATGTTGTGCAGGGTACACTTGCACGCTTAGGGGAGTTTGTCCGGAGTATCCTCGATGTCTGCTACGGGGCAGCAGAGCCATTTGTCGATTGCAGCCATCCAGCGTGTGCTCACGTCCCCGCTTACCCAAGTTTCCACCAATCTTCAGGACCTTCGTGTAGTTGCGAGGCAATGATGTCTTCTAAGGTCGCGATTCTGGGTGGCGGCGTTGGTGGCCTTAGCGCCGCACATGAGTTGATCGAGCGAGGATTTGCGGTTTCTGTGTTCGAGCGCAACAGCATCTTCGGAGGCAAAGCGCGAAGCCTTTACGTTCCCAACTCCGGCACCGGAGGACGTACCGACTTGCCCGGTGAGCACGGTTTCCGTTTCTTCCCCGCATTTTATAAGCATCTCCCAGACACCTTGACACGCATCCCTTTCGCCGGCAATATTAGTGTCTTCAACAATCTCGTTCATGCTACCCGCATTGAGGTGGCACAAGCAGGGAAGCCACCCCTGATGCTGACCGGGAGGCTGCCGCAAAGCATGGAGGATTGGCTGCTTGCCTTCCAGGAGCTCTTCGGAGGCATAGGGGTTCCCGACAACGAAGTGCTCTTCTTCGCTGACCGCCTGCTCACCCTCCTCACGAGTTGTCCCGAACGCCGTGTGAAGGAGTATGAGCAGATACCCTGGTGGACATTTGTCGCCGCAAACAGCCACTCTGCCCGCTATCAAACACTCCTCGCAAAGGGTCTCACGCGATCTCTCGTCGCAGTCCGGGCCCAGGAGGGCAGCACACGTACTGCCGGGTACATCCTTCTGCAATTAATCTTCGGCATCTTGACCTGGGGAGGCTTCGACCGCCTGCTTAGCGGCCCCACAAGCGAAGTCTGGCTATCACCATGGACACAGTATCTTTCCCAGAAGGGCGTCCAGTTCCAGTCAGACTCGACCGTCAAGGCCTTCAAGACGAACGCTGGCGTGATCACCGGCGTGACCATTGAGAGAGCCGGCCAGCAGACTGACATCACGGCGGACTTCTACATCGCCGCGCTTCCCGTCGAGATTATGTCAGGCCTCGTCACCGACGAGATGAAGACGCTGGCACCGTCGCTCGCGCACCTCGGCGACCTCCGCACCGCGTGGATGAACGGCATTCAATTCTTTCTGAAGCAGGATGTCCCAGTTGACTTCGGTCATACCCTCTATGCGGACTCACCCTGGGCACTTACTTCGATCTCTCAAAGGCAGTTCTGGAACCAGGCCAATCTGGCCAACTATGGGAACGGGCAGGTCGGCGGCATCCTCTCTGCGGACATCTCCGATTGGGAGACTCCCGGCATCCTCTACGGCAAACCGGCAATGCAATGTGCCGCAAAGGAGATCAAGGAGGAAGCCTGGGCGCAGATCAAGGTCCACCTCAACGTCGCCGGGGCCGAACCCATCCGCGACGAGAACCTTATCACCTGGTTCCTCGACTCCGACATACAGTTTCCAAATCCTTCCACAGCTACCAACCTGGAGCCGCTGCTGATCAACACGGCTAACTCTCTGCAATACCGTCCAAACGCAGACACCGAGATTCCGAACCTGCTGCTCGCTTCCGACTACGTGCGCACCTACACCGATCTCGCCTGCATGGAGGCGGCAAACGAGGCCGCCCGCCGCGCGGCAAACGCCATCCTCACCAAGACGAATTCGACTCAGACGCCAGCCTCAGTATGGCCGATGCAGGAACCCGACTGTTTCAAGCCTCTGATCGAGTATGACCGGCTACGATTTCGCATGGGCTTGCCGCACACAAGTCTCGGACTAATGTGAACCGGGGCTTGGGTCAGCGGTAGAAAGTGGCCGAGCAGGTCGGGCATAGCTCCGCGAACTTGCTCAAAATCTGACTTTCAGACACTACGGAGGATCACTTCCGAGCCGCTGGTCATCCGCCCCGCATTGCTCGATGACTGAATCGGCGCGATTTCTCCCCAACTGACATGAAGAATCGGCAGAGTGCAACCCACCCAAAGCTGATGTAGAGTTGCAGCGCCCATGGATTCAGTAATGGAATCATCATGTAATTCGATCTCTTCATCAAGGAGTCGAGCCATACATAGAACATTTCTCGGAACCGTCGCATTGGCATTCGTGCAAGCGCTCTCTTCGAGCGTGTCGGCTTCGGCACAGGCTGCGCCGGTCATGGACGACTGGCGCGAGCAATACGCTTATTCAGTCGGCGTGCAAGCCTATATCTACGCCGGACCCCTGCTCTATCTGACCCAATTGCGCTACAAATGGACGACCGATGCCAATTCGTTTCCCTATACGCCGCTGAATCGCCTATACAATTTCAGAAACATTGCCGACGCCACCTACAAGGACGGAGGCTCGCCCAACAACGACACGCTCTACTCCTGGGGATTCTTCGACCTCTCCAAGGAGCCTGTGGTACTCGTTCACCCTGATATGGGTCAACGCTACTTTACGTTCGAAATGGCCGACATGTATTCGAACAACTTCGGATACGTTGGCAAGCTGACAACCGGATCAAAGGGGGGGAGCGTTCCTTATCGCCGGTCCCGGCTGGAGCGGTCAGAAGCCGAACGATGTGCGGGAGGTGATCCATTCACCCACGCCTTACGCACTGGTGTTCGGACGAACCTATGTCGAAGGTCCTGACGATGTTGCCGCTGTGAACAAATTGCAGGATCAGTATCAGGTAGTGCCGTTCAGCCTTTGGGGCAAGCCGGGGAGCACATTGTCCGAGGACCGCGACGTCTGGGCACCATTCGATGGCAAGGCCGACCCGCTTGCTGATTGGAAAACCATTGACCGCGCGATGGCGGAGAACCCGCCTGCAGCGTAGGACAAGCAGTTGCTCGAAATGTTCGCAACGGTCGGCATTGGTCCCGGCCTTGCTGAAGTTCTGGACAAATTGGACCCGCCGAGCAAACGCGGTCTGGCACGTGCTTCGGCGGGCGGATGGGCCATGATAGAGGGAATGTTAGCGTCGGGCGTCAGCAACAGGATAGTGAACGGATGGCTTTTCCCGCCTCCTACGCTGGGGCGACAGGGTGCTGTGGACGATGATTTCCGGGGCCGGGCTGTCTGCTCCATCGGCGGCATCATCTGTAACGACGCTGCTGAGGCGGTTTACATCGTGGCTTTTACCGACGTGGAGGGCCAGCCGCTCGACGGTGCCAATCGCTACACGCTGCGATTCGAGAAAGGCGCACTTCCACCGGCCAAAGAATTCTGGTCGCTAACGATGTATGACCCGGCCCACAATCTCGTCGACAATCCCATCAATCGATACGCAATCCGGGATCGTACACCCGGCATCAAACACGAATCCGACGATTCGATCATCCTGTATTTGCAATCGAGTTCGCCGGGTCCGGACAAGGAATCCAATTGGCTGCGACGCCAAAGCAGGGCGCCTTCAGCATGGCGCTACGCACCTATGGGCCAGGCGAGGCGATCGTAAAACAGACTTGGCTGCCGCCAACCGTGAAGAAGATGCCGTGAGGAAGTTGGTATCAACAGGTTAAGAGGTGACTCAAAGGCCTCGCGATCGTGCTAGTAGTCGGCCATCCGGACATTACCCGCAGCAGCAATCCCAACTGCGGGGCCGTCGTGCTTGAAAAACGTTAGGTTCAAACGTTAGGTTCCTATCGGGACTGCCCGCGCGAGATCACGAACCTCCGGAATAATTTCTCCGGGCAGTTTCGATAGGATCGTTTGAAGTGAGTCGATGTGGTTTGCGGCGGACGCGGTGATCTACGTACGTCTATGGGATTTCAATTGTATGCATATGATTACAGGGTACTTGCTTGCAAGCAGCATAGTCGCTCGTACGTGCCACAACGATGATGTTCATGGCCAACCCAGTATAGCGACCAACCTAAATTCTGACCAGACGACGTGACGTCGATCGTCGCCCACGCGGCAGCGTCCGCCGCGCAGCGGCTTAGTTCAAACGGGGTTTTAGGTAAGTTCATTCACAGGGCGGCGAACTTACTGGCACTAGAACTCCTCAGGAACTAATGCACTAAGCTACTGAGTTCGTTGAGATGGGTAGGAGCTGAAAGCCGAGTTGAGCGGCCTGTTTACGGAGACGGATTTCCGCTCGTTGTTGTGCTTGTTCATCGCAGCGATGGAAGATGCTTTCGGTATAGGGTTTTTTGTTGTGTAAGACATGGAAGAGGATGCGTGCGAGCTTGTGAGCAGTGGCGGTGATGGCCTGGGCAGTGCCAAGCCTGGCACGCATTCTGCGGAAGAACTCGCCGAAGTAACCCTTGGCACGGGAGAGTGATTTGGCTCCGAGCCTCAGCACGATGGCGATCCGGTTCTTCACCTTACGTGTTTTCGTGGACAGCACTTTACCTCCGCTGACCCTTTTGTCCGGGCAGAGTCCAAGCCAGGATGCGAAGGCAGAGGCATTACGAAATCGACTGACGTCGGGACCGATCTCGGTGAGGACAACCTGCGCGGCGATGGCACTGAGCCCGGGGATGTCGGTGAGATCGACACCGGCAATGCGGTACAGTTCGTTGCGAAGATCGAATGAGGGGTCATTTCCCATCCGCTGATAGGGGGTATGTTTGGTGCGCTTTGGCATGGGTGATGAATGCTCCATGGCGCTCGGTAGATGGTGCATGAGTCGTCCTATCTCGTCATCCAGCTCCGCGATCAGCTTTTGATAATAGCGATAGCCGTCGAGCGACTGCTTCAGCGTAAACAGGTGCTCCGGCCGGTAGTCTCCAACCAGAGCCTGGGCCCACCGTCTCTTGCGGACTCTTCACCCGGATGTTACAGAGTTTTGCCAGTTGCACAGGATCACGCTGGCCAGCCAGAATGGCGTCCAGGATGGCCAGCCCGCTGGCTCCGGTAATATCACTCAACACCTGGTACAGCTGCAGGTTCATCAGGCTCAGAGACTTCTGCAGGTGCAGCGTGTGCTCGGCGGCCATCTCCAGCAGACTGCTGCGATGCCGCCATAAAGTACGCACGGCACAGATATCTTCCTTCGGTCGGAAGCTGGCTCTCAGCAAGCCTACCGAGTGCAGATATTGGATCCACTCGCAGTCAGAGACATCGCTCTTGCGGCCCGGCACGATCTTCAGCGAATGCGCATTGACAAGATAGACCATGAAGCCGCGCTCTTCTAATATCTGAAACAGCGGTATCCAATACACCCCGGTTGATTCCATCGCGACCGTGCGAACCCGGCAGCTCTCCAGCCAATCAGCCAGTGCCTGTAAGTCGTGGGTAAAACTGCTGAACCTGCGTGTTGTCTCTTGATCGCAGTCAAGTGGGACAGCTACGTATATCTCGTGGGCTCCGATATCAATGCCCGCTGCATCCGGCTCCAGCACGGCCGATCTGCGCCCCCGCTTCTCTACTCGCTTCGCCATGGTCTTCTCCTTGTAGCCGGAGAACGCGGCCTGAGGTGCGAATCCTTGCAGTCTCCTCATCGAGATCGCTGCTCTCTTCTGCAGACGTCATCACTGAACTGTCCGCGACCTCAGACCCATGCTTTACAACGGGCTCGGAAAGCACCAATGTCTATTTCGGGCCGTAGCTTGCCGCCCTCTCCAGCCACAACATCATCGCTCAAAACAAGTCCCCTACGTCCCTGTCTGGGCACAGCCCAGCACACTGCTTTGCAGGAAATGCGCGTGACGAATTCCGAATAGGGGTAAACCACACCAAAAGTCAAGAACAGTACGCTAAGCACCGAGCCGCCCTGAATCGTTCAACCAAATAACTTCGATCCAGGCTCGGCTCCACGGTTGCGAACTTGCTCAAATGCTGACTTAACAGGACGTTAACTGCTAGGCTCTCATCTTTAGGAGATCAGTGATCGAGCTCGTTCCATCGCCGCAACTAGCTTTTTCACCCCTTCCGGACCGGTTTCACCCATCACCTTCGCCTGATCGAGAAAAATTGCCGCATCCTCACCCGACAACACCAACCGCTGACTGATTAGAGTCCGCTCTGCCTCAAGATCCTCGAAGCTCCAGTAAAAACAAAAGGCTGCGTTTGGCAGATTCACTTCAATCGTCGCAGCGCGACCCGCCCGGACATCTCGGATCACCGATACGAGAGTCTGCCCAGGCAGCTCGGTCGTGATCCGTGAGCCGTCTTCAAACGGCCCTTCCAGACGAAACTTTGCTGGCGGATCATCCCAGTTGGCAATGTTGGTCCAGTAACTCCAGCAAAAGTCCCGAAGCGCATCGCACTCGACAGAATGCTCGAACTCCCACGCCGCATCGACCAAATTCATCCCCACACCTACTCAATTCTGAATAATTCCCGTTAGTCAATCAGCGAGATCAGAGATTGCAGACCATTCGCAACCCATTGAACACGATTGGTCCGCCCGGTTCCCTAGTAACATTGAAAGTGTTGAGCAGAAGTTTATCAAGATCCTTCATCGTGATCGAGTTCCCCGCAAAATGGGGTTTCAGGTATGTATGGTCCGCCGCCTTGTCGCAAGCGAAAAGTGAAATGAGCAAGTAGGGTCTGCGCGTATGTATACGGCCTGTTGGAGTGCGTGACTGCTCCGGGCCAGGATGGAATGCGCTTCGCTCTGTTCCTAATTAAGTTCGCGGTCTTCAAAGACCTTTACCTGAAGCAGCTTTCAGAGCGACGGTTAGACCGTGGTGCCATCTCATTCTTCGCCAGCAGACCTGGCAGGAAAAGTTAAACTCCATAGTCGTCGATGGGCTGCGGATGTGGGAATCGCGTGAGCGATTTCCAAGCCTGGCTTTACAGGCGTCATCTGCAGGCCAGTTAAGTTGCAGCGGTCACTTCGATCAGTGGCGGCCGGTAAACTTCGTTCTTCGCGAGCACCGCCCACGCCATACGTGCCAGCTTATTAGCCAGTACGACGATGGCGATGTTGTGATGAGTTCGCGCCGTCAGCTGTGTCAGCCATGCAGTTAGCCCGGATGACTGTTTCGCCTTGTGCTGCATTACAGCTCTGGCCCCTTGCACGAATAGCCTGCGCAAATACTTGTTCCCGCGCCGAGGAAGCTCCCAGAGCGTCTGCTTGCCTCCGGTTGAGTGCTCTTCCGGAACCACGCCCAGCCACGCAGCAAAGTCGCGCCCCTTACGAAATGCAGCCCCATTGCCAATCGTCGCGATGATCGCGGTTGCTGTCACGGGACCGATTCCCGGCATGGCAACCAGCCGCTGACAGGCTTCGTTCTGCCCAGCAATCTGCGCGATGGCAGTATCAGACCGATCGATCTTCTCCGCCAGTTGCGCCAGTTCCAGCTTCAGCTCTGTTAGCAGTACAAGCAGTGAGCCCGATAGATTCGATGTGGCATCGGCAAGAATCCCGGGCAGCGCTGCGTCCACATAGCGCCGACCCTTACGTAGCGTGATGCCGCGTTCCAGCAGGAGTCCGCGAATCTGGTTCACGACGGCGGTCCGGCGCATCACCCAGCGCTCGCGCACTCGATGCACGGACTGCAGATCCAGCTGCTCTTCGCTCTTGACGAGCACAAAACGCATGGTTGGCCGCCCGACGGCTTCGGCGATCGCTTCCGCGTCGATGTAATCGTTCTTGTTCGTCTTCACGTACGGCTTCACATACTGCGCCGGGATGATTCGCACTTCGTGACCCTGCTCGCGCAACGCACGACCCAGGAAATGCGATCCACCACAGGCTTCCATGCCAATCAGTTCCACTTTTAGGTTCGCCGTGAAGTGCAACAGCTGGGTGCGGGACATGCGCTTCCGCACCACTACCTCTCCCCGTTGGTTCATCCCCACCAGATGGAATGTAGTCTTCGCCAAATCGATACCGAGCGTAAATATTTCCATGGCACTCCTTCTCTGTA
>Ga0206878_10440_pt1 | contig 11997 bp, 8 predicted proteins | sample Alteio_BWOrgCont_8_FD_152621 | JGI IMG/M metagenome (GOLD analysis project Ga0206878, IMG submission 152621) | Enriched cells from forest soil in Barre Woods Harvard Forest LTER site, Petersham, Massachusetts, United States -... | ecosystem: Environmental > Terrestrial > Soil > Temperate forest > O... | reverse complement strand
TCATGGTGGTGCCTAATTTTAAGCTTGCTGAATCGCCCTGTGAGAACAAAATAGTTGCGTTATGGCCGGCATTAATGTAATTCAGTTTTCGGGTGTTTTGGTTGTACTTGGCTAAAAACAGCGTGATAAACCGTTCGCCTTTGGTATTGTTGATCACGATCTTGTTCAGCCGGTCAACAATATTGGTCAGGTCCTCTTCTACAGCCGACCATGCACGCAAACTGGCCTGGAAATTCGCCATCAGCAGCGCCGCTGAAATTCCCTTGCCCGAAACATCGGCAATACACCATAAAAATTCGTGATCGTTCAGCCGGATAAAATCAAAGTAGTCGCCGCCGATATTTTGGTGCGGTATATACCGCGCGCTTACCTCCACACTGGTGTCCTTATAAACTTTTAAGGGGATCAGCATGTTTTGTACCTCGGCAGCTAGTTCCATTTCACGCTGAAAACGTTCGGACTCCAGCCTTTCGCGGAACAGCTTTTTATTTTCCAGCGCAACTACAATAACATTTATTACCGTTTGAATAAAATTCAGGTCGTTATTCAGCAACTCGCCGGAGGTGTTAAAGTCACCGATCAGTGCGTAGGCCAGCGCTTTCTTTTTGTGGTAAATGGGGATAAAGTAATCGTATTTGTTAAGCAGTTCGTCCTCATGGTCCGCCAGGGGGGTAGGCCATTTTATTTTGCTTAGTTTAAGGCATGCGGTATGCAAAGCACCCACCTGTTCAATTTCGCCGCCGTATTTAGAGAGCAAAACGAAGCTTCCTTCCTTCTCAATTAAAAACCTGAGCTTGCCAACCTGCAGGTAGCTTTTTAAAATAACCTGCAGCATTTGAATCAACACGGCGGTGCGCGTATCCTTGTTAATAGCCTGTGTTACTTCAAGTAAGGCGTTTAATTCCGTTTGCCTTTTGAGCAACAGACGAATTAATTCGTCTTCGGCTGAAATTTCGTCAAAATCCGGCATCAGTTATTTAAAAGGGATTGCCTAAAATAAATATATTTTTTTTAAATGCGGGTACTTTGTGATTTTATATCGAACGCATCTCTTAAGCCTACCGTAACCAGGTTAAAAGCATAAACCAGCAGCATAATTGCCAGCCCCGGCATAATGGCCAGGAACGCCGAGTCCATCACTATATACCCGTAATGCTCTTTTATCATACTTCCCCAGGTAGGCATTGGCGGCTGCGCCCCAAAGCCCAAAAAGCTTAGTCCTGCTTCTAACAAAATAGCAGAGGCAAAGTTTGAGGAGGCCAGCACCAAAATCGGTCCTATGATATTGGGCAAAATATGCCGGGTAATAATGCGCGTGTTGTTAAAACCCAACGAACGCGCTGCTTCGACATACTCCACTTGCTTAAGACTTAGCACCTGGCCGCGTACCAGGCGGCCCACCTCAACCCACATAGATAAGCCAACTGCAATAAATATTTGCCATAAGCCTTTGCCCAGCGCGAACGATATGGCTATAACCAGCAATAACGCCGGCAGCGACCACAAAATATTCATTAGCCAGCTTAACGAGGCGTCGATCCAGCCCCCGAAATAGCCCGCCATTGCGCCAATGGTTACCCCCAGCAGCATGCTGATGATAACCGACATTAAACCAACTGACAGCGAAATACGCGTCCCCAATATCAGCCGGCTCAATAAATCGCGGCCATAAACATCCGTACCGAGCCAAAAGGTTTTATGAACGATGCCCCATGCGCCGGGACCCGGAGCATCATTACCATACTTACCGCCTTTGGGCGCATAATATGCTTTTCGTTCTGGTTTATCTTCGGCGCCGATATATTCATCCACAATAATGGAATCCCTGGCCGGATGAAAGCCGGTTATGGGAATATCCCTGTAAAACGACGGCTGCCCGAAAAGCATTTTGGTAAAAATGTTCACCGTGTCAACCGGTTCGGTTTTGGGCAGGCGCAACATCATGAATTGGGAGCCCGGTTTTTTAATGCTGAGCTGGATGGTCATGTTATTGGCTCGCGGCGTTGAATCGGGCATTATCAGGTAGCCCAGTATAGCAACCAGCGTTACAAAAACGATAAATGCCAGCCCGGCAACGGCAATTTTATTGCGTTTAAACGTTTTCCAGGTGCGCTGCGAGGGGCTAAGATCAGTCAAGGGTATGTTTGTATTCTTTTTGGCTAAGGTAGGGAAAATTGAGGGGTTTATTTGTTCACTGGTTCAATAGTTCATTGGTGCAATAGTTTGTTAGACTTGTTTATTCGTTCAGTGGTTCAGTGGTTCATTGGTTCATTAGTTTATTCGTTCAGTGGTTCATTGGTTCATTAGTTCATTGGGGCAATAGTTCAATAGCTTGTTTATCCGTTCAGTGGTTCATTGGTGCAATAGTTCAATAGCTTGCTTATTCGATTGAACATTCGCCCGCGTTTATTACCAGTGAACTGATGAATTTCCCCGGACATTATCCAGCGCAAAAGACCAATGAACCAATGAACTAATGAACTAATGAATTTCCCCGGGCATTATCCAGCGCAAAAGACCAATGAACCAATGAACTAATGAACCAACCTACCTCACCTCCCGTCCCTTCCACGTATAGGCCCGGTTGTTGCCCATAAAGCCGATATAGATAAAATACAGGATGTGTACCGGTATGATAATAACGAGCAAGGCAATAAACTGCGGGCGTTTAAAAAATGTGGCTATGGGCAGCAGGAATATGAACTCGAAAATAAATTTCAAGGAAATTTGTGCGATGAACATTTTAAAGAAAAAAACATCGTAAAAACCGGCCAGGGCATTTAGCAGGAGCGAGACATTAAAAAGCCAGATGCTGACGGTGAGGGCAATTACCCGCTTATCTTTATATTTTACCGATTTTGATGCCCAGCGGCGCCTTTGCTGTAAAAACTCTTTCAGGTTGGGTTTGGCGTGCGTGAGTACCACGGCATCATAAAGTTTTATAAAACCAATCTTCCCCGGGTAGCGTGCGGCTACTTTTTGTAAAAGCAATTCATCATCGCCCGAGGCAAGGTCATCTATCCCTTTAAAACCGCCTACTTCGTTAAAAATATCTTTCCGGTAGGCAAAGTTAGCACCGTTACAGGTAGAGGCGCGCTTGTTGCCGATGAAGCCGGCGCCCATCCCCATCAGGTAGTTAAACTCCAGGGTTTGCATGCGTTCGAACAGCGACTTTTCTTCAAAATAACCCACCGGGGACGAGATCATAACCGGCTGGTGCATTTCGTAATAACCAACAATGGTGGAAAGCCATTTGCTGCCCATGCGGCAGTCGGCATCGGTGGCCACCATCAGTTCGCCGGTTGATTGTTTAATGGCCTCCGTTATTGCCTTTTTTTTGTACGAGTTTAACGGCTTGTCCTCATAAAGCGTCATCAGCTTTACACCCCGGTCTGCGTAGCTGCTGATGATGGCTGAGGTACGGTCGGTTGAATGGTCGTCCACGATGATTATTTCGGTAAGGTGTTTGGGATAGTCCTGCGCCAAGATATCCTCAATGGTTAAATGTATCTTTTCCTCCTCGTTACGGGCGGCTATCAGCACGCTGACTTTGGTGGTAAAGCCGCCCGTTTTAAGTTTCGGCGGCTTCAGGGCATGCCAGCCCTTTATGAAAAATGCAACAACAGACAGGTAGATGACTGTGAAAATGATGGAAGGGATACTAAGCAGTGCGATCAAAGAATTTCAGTTTAAAAACAAATACGGAGCCTAAAATAGCAGGAATTATCATGTTAACGATATAAATTATGGAAACAGCCACAACCACAGCAATATGCTGATCGGTGATGTAGCCGAACAATTTATCGGCGGTGATGCCTCTTACGCCAATATCCACAATATCCATTGAAGGAATGGCCGACAGGATGAAGAAATAAACAAACATCAGCAGCATCATGGGTATAGGCGCAATATCGGGGATAAACAATTGCATAATGAGGTAGTATTGAAAGGTAAACACCAAAAACCTGCCCAGGCAAAACCACATGATATTTAACAATTGGTAAAATTTGTATTTCCCCATAATATCAAAAAAGCGATGATATTTTTTGAGGAATTTAATGCTGTTGAGCAGCGATACCATCCATCTGATGTTGAAGTAAAAGAGCAGCATAAAAGTGATGAAGCCTACGTCAATGGCAACAGCCCCGGCCATTAGCCAGGAGTCGACGTGGATATAGGTGCTCAAAAACCACATGAGCGCCCCCGCACCCAGCACGTTGGTGACAACACTTTGGCCGAAGGCCCCCACCGTCATGGCGAATACACCGTGAATGCGTTTGCGGTTGGGCAAAAACATTACCCTGCCGCCAAACTCGCCCAGTCTGTTCGGGGTAAAAATAGCCCAGGTTAAGCCGCAAAATACAGATTCAATGGCCTGCCATACCGTAATGGGGAACAATTCGCGGGTAACATAGCGCCATTTTAAAGATTCAAGCACCCAGTTGGCTATCATCAGCAAAACGATAAATATCAGCCTGATCAATACCCGCGAATAGGTAATATTTTCAACCAGTTTGTTAAACTTTTGAAGATTATCCTCGTACTTGATAATACCGTGGTATATATACCAGAACGCAAGGGCCAATATGCCCAGCTTAAGCAGGTAGGAAAATATTTTTTTTGTACGGGCAGTCAAAAGGCAGATTGTTTTTGCAATGTTACGGGATTGATTTCGGATTTCGGAATTACGAGATTTCGGAATTCGGATTTTCGATGTCGGAATTGCCGTATTTCGGAATTCGGATGTTCGATTTCGGAATTAAGAATTTGAAAGGCTGGCGAAAGAAAAAAATTTCGCGATTGACATTTCGCACTCCATATTAAAATCCGATCCCGATATCTATCGGGACGAACATCCGAAATCCGAAATTACTTCAGTCTCGGCTTCAGAAAATCCAGCGTGTATTTATAAGCATCGGTTGTGGCCTGGCTGTTGTAAATGGGGTTGCTGGGGTTGGCAAAACCATGGTCGGCGTCAAACTCGTGTACGCTGATGTTTTTGCCCGCAGTTTTCATATCCTCCTGGAATTTGGCCACCACTTTTGGGTTTATCCATTGGTCTTTGTTTGCAAAATTGCCCAGTACATCGCAATTAAGGGTTTTTAACTTGTTAACGTCCTGCTCGGGCATGCCGTAATACATTACACAGGCAATGGCCTGTGTCCCGGATAACAACGCAGATTGCAGGCTCCAGCCGCCGCCAAAGCACCAGCCAATGGTTGCAATGCGGGCATTCGGACCTGCATAGGCAATGGCGCCTTTTATGATCGCCCCGGCGCGGTCTTCTTTTACACCCTGCATGTATTTCCCTGCATCTTCGCGGGTGGTGGCAACCTTGCCGTCGTAAAGGTCAAGGTCAATAATGTTTACATCGCCCAGGTCTTTATAAAGCATTTCCGATTCTTTTTTTATCCAGTCGTTTAATCCCCACCATTCATGTACTACCAGAAGGTAATTATTGGTTGGTTTTTTGGCTTTAAAAAAAAATGCGCCGGCGTCCTTGCCATCGGGTGTTTTATAGGTAATGGCTTTGCCGATATCGCTTTGAAAATGCATTTTTAACGGGTTTGGGTGCGACATCACAAACTTTTTGTCGGAGGCCAGCATGGCAAACTGTTTAGTGGCCGATGGGTTGCTGCAGCACACTACTTTGCTTTGGCAGAAAGCGCCGATAGCAGAAGAAACAAACAGGGAAATCAGTAAAATCTTTTTCATGATCGGTTAATATTTTAGGGTTGATTTAACAGCGTTTTTATAGATGTTTGAACAACCAATATTAAGATTAATTTGTTTGATATTTTCATGGGATTTCACCGATTGTTTTTTATAATTTGGGATTACACCGATTGTTTTTTGATTGCACCGATTTACTTCGGAAGTCGGTGGACGTTCCGGAGTCGATTTTATTTCAATTACGATCACTGTTTGATTCGGGTTGCTACCGGCTTGTATAAAATTATATAAATCCTATCTTTAGCACTATGAATCCTGCTTTTATCACCTATCAAAAATTCAATGATCCGGCCCTGGCCGAAGAACTTACGCAATTACTTGATGGACACAACATCGAATATGATTTGGAGGAACAATCCTTCCGGTTCGATCCTTCGCTGGTTTTGAATAACGCCGCAAAGGAATACGCTGTAAAAATAAGGCATGAGGACTTTGAAAAAGTAAATGGACTGTTGAAAGAAAATGAGGCGAACAATGTTGATGAAATTGAAAAAGATTATTACCTGTTCAGCTTTAGCGACGATGAATTGATGGAAGTAATAAGCAAAGCCGACGAGTGGAGCGCCTTTGACGTCGTCCTTGCACGCAAGCTGCTCGCCGAACGAGGAAAGGAAATCAGCGATCAAAAAATATCGGCGATTCATGTGCAAAGGATTGAGGAATTAAAAAAGCCGGAAACGTCTCAGCTTTCCTGGATAATTGCAGGTTATTTAATTGCCCTTGGCGGAGTTCTTTTGCCGTTTTTTGTCAGTGCAATAGGGGTTTTTATTGGGTGGCACTTATCAACTTATAAAAAGACCTTACCTGATGGAGAACGTGTTTACGGATACAGCGAAACAGATAGAATGCACGGAAAGCGAATATTTTATTTAGGCATCATCGTATTTGTGCTGAGTTTCGTCTATTTCATTTTTATAAAGTAATTTCCCGGAAAAGATTTACGAAGTTTAACTCGGGATTGTTTATGTTTCAAAGGCCTCGTTGATGGCTTCGCCGTTTTTAAACTTGTAAATCTGGCAGCTAAACCGAAATCAACCAAGTATTTCCTTTATATCCTCCACCGAAAGCGATTTAATAAAGCTTTCCTCGGTGGTAATGAGTGCACGCGCTACGCTTAGTTTGCGTTGCTGGAGGGCCAGTATTTTTTCTTCAACGGTATCCTTGGTGATGAATTTATAGATGAACACGTTTTTGGTTTGGCCGATGCGGTGCGTGCGGTCGATGGCTTGTTGTTCAACAGCGGGGTTCCACCAGGGGTCAAGGATAAAAACGTAATCGGCTTCGGTTAAATTTAGACCAACGCCGCCTGCTTTTATCGAAATTAAAAATACCCTTGTTTTTTCGTCCTCCTGGAATTGTTTTACCACATCGCCGCGGTTTTGTGTGCTGCCGTCAAGGTAAACGTAGGGGATGTTTTCGTTGTCGAAATGCTCGCGGTAAATATTCAGCTGCCGCACGAATTGTGAAAAGATGAGCACTTTATGGCCGCCGTCCAGCACGTTGGAAAGGGTATGCACCACGTTCTCGAATTTTCCGGAGTCGCCCTCATATTCGCTGTCTATCATTAGCGGATGGTTCGCTATCTGCCTCAATTTGATAAGGCCCTGCAGAACATGTATCTGCTTTTTGGCAAAGGTGCCGTCTTCCAGGCTGCGCAGCAATTCGTTGCGGTATTCTGATTTTACATTTTCATAAACCGTTGCCTGCTCTTCGCTCATCTGGCAATAAAACAAGTTCTCGGTTTTTGGAGGCAGTTCGGTGGCTACCTGTTCTTTGGTGCGGCGTAAAACAAAAGGTTTTATTAATGCCTGTAACTTACGGGCTTTGTCTTCGTCTTTTTTCTTCTCAATCGGCGCTACAAACTCATTCTGAAAAAACTGCTGTATGCCTAATAGACCGGGGTTGATGAACGACATTTGCGTCCACAGGTCGTTAACGGAGTTTTCAACCGGGGTGCCGCTCAGTATCAGCTTAAACCTTGATCGCAACTGCTTTACCGCCATAAAAGATTTTGACGACGGGTTTTTAATATTCTGGCTTTCGTCCAGTATCACATAGTCAAAAAAATACGATTTGAACAGGTCAATATCTATCCGGCTGATGCCATAAGTGGTGATCACAAGGTCGTAATTGGCAAACACCTCTGGTGATTTATAACGAAGCGTACCCGTATGCACCATTAACCTTAGCTGCGGGGCAAACTTTTTGGCTTCGTTCAGCCAGTTGTATATCAGCGAGGTAGGCATAATGGCCAGCGACGTGGCTTTTCCACCGCCTGCCTCCGTATCTTCCTTGTGTTTTTGCAGCAGCGCCAGGGTTTGTATGGTTTTACCAAGACCCATGTCATCGGCCAGGCAGCCGCCAAAATGGTGCTGTTTTAAAAAGTGAAACCAGTTATAGCCCGCTTTTTGGTACGGCCTTAAATGCCCGGCAAAGTTTTGGGGCATTTCAATTTCCTCCAGCTCGTCAAAGTTGCTTAGCCTTTGCAGTTTGCGGCTCATGGTTACGTTAGCCATTTCGCTTTCGGCAAGGTCGTTCACCAGGCCAATGTGGTGCGGTCGCAGTTTAATGTTGGTGGTGCCTTCGGCAAAATGCAGCAGGTTGCCATATTGCGAAAACCATTTATCGGGTATCACAGCTATTTCTCCGTTAGGAAGAATAAACTCTTTTTTATGGTTAAGGATATGGTTTTTTAGCTGGATGAACGGGATGCGGTAGGCGCCGAAACATACCATGGCGTTAATATCAAACCAGTCGTTGTTTTCTTTAACCTCCAGGTCGATTTTGCTGCTGCCAAATACATAGCGTTTCTGGCTGCTGTTATCAGGCTGTTCAATCTCGAAGCCCTCATCGGTCAGTTCATCAAAATGCTGGTTTATCCATTCAAATATCGTGAACGACTGGTCAGCATCTTCATCAACCGAATCCACTTCCAGGTTTTTAAACAACGACGATGTTGTTTTTAAACCCATGGCCTCCAGCTGGTGAAACTTATTTTTCTCCCATTGTACCGAACGCTTAATGCGGTGAAAAGTATAATTATCGCCCTCGCATTCCATCCTTACCGAAATATGCCGCTCATCGCCATAATTAAATATATAGCCCGCATATTTAAAACAAAGCTGCAGCTGCGAGGTGCCGCCCTCAATATAAATGGGTTTTAAAACAGGCTTGGCATCGTACTTTTCGGTATTTATGGTAAATCCTTCGGCGTACACATGGTGTTTTTCGATAAGCGGCGCCACAAATTTCTCGAAATACGATTTTTCCGACGAGCGGGGTATGGCGATGTAGCGTTTATTCAAAAACGGCACCAGTTTTTTGCCCTCTATTTCTTTTTCAAAATAATACAGGGTATCGTCCAAAAGCATCCAGGCCGGGTGATTGCAAATGACGCCTGCGTTTTTAAACATAAACTCAATGCGCATGCCCTGGTATTTAATGGTTGGGAAATACCTGATCTCCAGGTCATCGCGCCTGAAATGAAATAATACCGTAGCAGCCTCGGTGGCTATTTGCAACTTACGTTCGGCCGGGTATCCCTCTTTACTCATCAGGTAAAGGTTTTTGTTGGCCAGCAGCGCAAGTGCATCGGCCATGCGTTTTTCAATTTTTGGCCTTATGGTATCAAAAAGCTGCTCGTTAAAAATTTTTGTAAAAAACTCGAACGGGCGGATGGGCTTTTTATAGAATTTTTTGATGAGGTTACCCTGCTCAATTTCTTCCAGTATCTTAATTAACTTCAGGTCTACCTCGTCTATCCATTGAAAAAACTCTTTGGCTGTGTTGGAGAATAAACGCTGGTGGGTTAATGAAAATTCGCCGTTGGGATTTAGCTGAACGATGTGAGGTTCAATAACGTACGACAAGTATTCGTGCCGGGCTATGGCATAAATTATCTGGCAAGGCTTACTGCTGTCGACACGTAACATATAGCTAATAAAAAATTATTAGAAGTTACATCAACAAAAAATTCAAACGTAACGAGAATTTGCAGCAAGTGGAAATGTTTTATGTTAAATATTTGTTAACATTAGTGGGGGTGGTCGCCTCACCTAAATCCTCCCCAGGGGGAGAGGACTTAACTTCGCTCTTTTTTAGAACCCTCTCCCTTGGAGAGGGCAGGGTGAGGCAACCAATCATTGCTTATCCTTAATGGATAAAAACGAACGGCCGTTTCGTTCACATGGGTACATGTCCCTGATAAAAAATATGCCGTCGAATACGTTATACCACTTGCCCTCGTAGTTTAAATGTCCCAGGGCCTTCATAAAAAAGTATTCGTCGGCGTCGGGGTTCAGTTTGTTAAACCCGTCAAAATCGACAAAGGCATAGGGATAATCCTTGTTCAACCATGTTTCAAAACCGTTGCCACGCGGCGCGTACACATCGTGATGTTTAAAGCCAAGTCGGCCCGCAACACCCTTGTACGATGTAAAACCCAGCACATAAACCTTCTCGTTGTTTTTTAAGCTGCTCACAAAAACATCGCCCATTGAAACCGTGGGATCGAAGAAACTTTGCTTCATGTTTTTCAATGATTTTGCAACATGGGCGTCGGCAGCCCAAACAATAATTTTCTGGTTTTTAAATTTATTTTCATTAAGCCATGCCAGGTTTTTGGCCATGCGGGTGTCCCGTTCATTTGTGGCGTATTGTTTGGTTTTGAACATGGTTTTCACAGCCTCGGCCTGCTGTAACAGGTTGTCCATTACGTATCGCCAAAAACTGCCGGAATCCGTTACCGCAGTCATTTGTCGGTTTATCGCGTACAAATTAACCAGGCATTCATGTAGTTTTACCGTGTCTTTCGGTGCGGTAAATATCCAGCGTCTCGGCGAATCGATGAGCGGCAATATTTCCCGGACATAATTATTTTGATGGGTAATGGGCAGGTTCATTTCACGGAATACGCTGTCCAAAACCGGTTTTAAATTTTTGTACGAATACCACAGGTATTGCTGACTATCGAAACCCGAAATAATCAAAGGATTGCCGGTAGAATAAGTAGCAGGGATGTAGTTGTAAAATAAATTATCGCACGACTGGCATACCGTCCATATAGGGAAGATGTTTTTTTGCAGAAAGGTATCAATTTCCGGCTGTGTTTTTTTTAGCCTGTCCCAGCCATAGTTCAACCCAAAAAAGTCGGATTCAAAAGCGAGCACATTGAAACCCTTTTTTTCGTGCAGGTACTTAATTAGCCTGGTTTTGGCGAGGAAAGTAGGAGCGTCGCCATGGTCCTGTTCGCCCAGCATCACCACTTTAGCATCGCCGATGGCATTACCGATGGGCTCCAGGTCGCTAAAGTCGACCGAGTCCGGTGCTATTGTGCGGATGGGTACACTTGTGGATTTTACATATTCTTTTACCAGTTTTTGCGAATACCCGGCCGCCGGGCAAAAGGCGGCAACTGCCAGCATTAATAATAAATGGAATGGCTTTATTTTATTTGCACCCGTTAATTTGTTCATGAACTGTGAATTGCGAAATTTAGATTAAGTTACCCTCTAACGTTGTAAATTAGGGATAATTATTAAAAACCAATCATGACGAAGGAATTTATCCTCGACTTTATAAAACAGCATCGCCTGGCCATAATTTCCACTGTTTCAAAAGAAAACAAACCAGAGGCTGCGCTGATCGGTATAGGGGTTTCAAACGATTTGGAAATTGTTTTCGATACGGTAAAAACCTCCAGGAAATACCATAACCTGTTGCAGAATACCTCCGTTGCGCTGGTAATTGGCTGGGATAACGAAACCACCCTGCAATATGAAGGGGTTGCGGCGGAATTGACCGGGGAAGGTGCTGAATACTATAAAGAAATCTATTTTGAAGTGTACCCCGATGGTCGCGAACGCGCCAAGACCTGGCCCGACATTGTTCATTTTAAAATTACACCGACCTGGGTAAGGTACAGTGATTTCAACGAAGGTGGGGCAGTTGAGGAGATGGTTTTTTGATAGGCGGATTTTTGATGTGCAAATATGCAGATGTGCGAATGTGCAGATTGGGGCTTCTTTTTGCTACTTTTACAATACGTTTTATTTTTAAGAATGATAGTACATGCTTTTAGAAAATAGTTATGCCGCCACAACCGCTAAAATAAAGGCCGAAATACAAACAGCCAGGTTAAGGGCGGCTATTTCGGTGAATCAGCATTTGTTAACGTTGTATTGGAAGATCGGCAAAATTATATTGGAGCAACAAAGTGCCGAAGGCTGGGGGGCTAAAGTTATTGAGAGGCTATCCGTCGATTTG
>Ga0206878_10438_pt1 | contig 12024 bp, 12 predicted proteins | sample Alteio_BWOrgCont_8_FD_152621 | JGI IMG/M metagenome (GOLD analysis project Ga0206878, IMG submission 152621) | Enriched cells from forest soil in Barre Woods Harvard Forest LTER site, Petersham, Massachusetts, United States -... | ecosystem: Environmental > Terrestrial > Soil > Temperate forest >... | reverse complement strand
TTAAAGATGTCCACAGGATAAGAAAGATAGAGATGCGCAATGTTTTTTGAAGCGGTAAAAGTGTCAACCCAAGGAATAACCAAACACCCCAGATGAAGAATAGCAACACGAATCCGAAAGAGGCCAAGCCAAACCAATGGCCTATGAATAGGTTAGAAAGCATGGCCCCAAAGTTGCCGAGCCAATTTTGTGTTTTTATGGTTTGAGAAAGCATTGATGTAACGGGGCCGCTTACCTTATCGTAATCTACTTGCCATGTGAACAGGTAAGACACAAATGCTATGAACATACAGACAGAGGAAAGCACAAGGAACAAACCTGTGAGTGGTAATACTTTCCACTTGTCCAGATTTGCCTTAGATCTTTGTAAAAATGAATCTCCTTTGGGAGCGGTGGGCTTTTCTTTCTTTTCCTTCTTCTCTGCTTTCTCGGTCTTTTTCTCTGCTTTCTTTTCCTCTAATGGCAAAGCAGTCTCATCCACAATATCATTATTGTCCTCTATAAATAGCTTATTTGTCGGGCGTTTTGCCATCTTCCTTATTATAATCTCTCAAAAATAGGAATACGTTACCCTTATATAACGCAAAAAACTTGATTTTATTCACGAGGGTTTGTGCAAAACCTAAGCAGGTTTCCCTGCTCCCCTGGCGGCAAATATCCTTACAGGATACCAGGAAGCTAAAAGCCCAATTACCATAACGGCAATGAATACGTAAAGAAAGTCAGCCGCTTGCAGGCTAACAGGATATGCATCTACCAGGAAGCCCTGGTTAAAACGTACTAGCTTAAAGTGTAGTTGAACTAAGCATATAATGGTACCAAGCGCAAGACCACCGACGGCCCCTATGAAGGTAATTAGGACTCCTTCGTACAGAAATATCTTTTTTACTGATCCCATATCCACACCCATTTTCCAAAGAATATCTATATCTTTTTCTTTATCCAGTATTAGCATGGAAAGAGAGCCTACTATATTGAAAGTGGCAATGATCAATATAAATACCAGTATAATAAAGGTCCACAGTTTCTCAGATTTAAGGGTTTTGAATAACAGTTCATTTTGTTCGAAACGATCTTTTACTTTATAATCGCTTCCGAGTAAGTTCTTTATTTTGCTCTTTACTTCTTCATTGTTTGCAGTCTTTGCTAATCCGATCTCGACAGATGTTACCGAGCTATCCTGGTAATCGAATAATTGTCTCGCGAAGCCAATGGACGTGATGGCATAACGAAAGTCAAAATCATCGTTTATGGAAAATGTACCAGCCGGAAAAAGGTTTTTCTTTATAATGGCATCAGCGGGATTGGGAGTGCTTGTCAGGCCACGTTTGATAGAATAACACGCAACAGAATAATAATCAGAATTTGAAACTCCAATGCCTAATTGATAGGCTATTCCTCTTCCGAATATACCATAATCTAATCCGCCTTTGTTTAAAGTAAACGTACCATCACGTATTAAAGTATCAAACTGGGTCATAGCTTCAAAGTCAGTACTAACGCCTTTTATCACTCCAAAGGCTTGTTGGTCGTTATACTTAAGCAAGGCCTTATCCTGCATCACCTCGTTAAAATATTTTACATCCTTCATGTGTCTTACAATGTCGAACATTGCTCCGGTGGGCTGAAATATTTTTCCCTTGGCAGCAGTTATCACTATATCTGATCCAAAAGAATTGTAAAGCGATTGCACTAAATTGGATATGCCATTAAAAGCAGAGAGGACAATAATAAGCGCCATGGTACCTATGGCTATGCCACCCAAGGCTACACCCGATATAATATTAATAGCGTTGTGCGACTTTTTAGATACCAGGTACCTGCGCGCTATGAATAATGGAAAGTTCATTTTATTTCCAGGCCTTCACTATCAATCCTGTGCCCGTTGCATGAGTTCCGTCTGTATCCATTTGATTCAAGATAAGGCAGAATGGGAAAGTAATAAGGTAATAAAATGGCAGGATTACAATAAAAGCTTTAGATGCAGAAAGCATTTTCATTGGCCACTTCATAGATAATACCCAGGAAATGTGTCCAGGTTTGCCATAAGAATACCTTGCATCAATGGTTGAAAAACCTGCTGATTTCAACTTGTCTTCTATGTCTTTAATGTTGTAACCGTTCCTAACATGTTCGCCAATAAAGGATTCACCGCTTTCTTCTGCATCAGAGCCACCCTGGTCAGATGGGGTAGAGATAAGCAGCATGCCGCCTTTATGCAATGAGGCATAAATGTTTTTAAATACCTCTACATCCTCTAATATATGCTCCATAACATCTACAGACAGTGCGAAATCAAAAGTATCTGGCTTTGAGAATTTGGTAAGGTCGGCATACTCAAAGCGGGCATTTGTTTTACCTGTTTTTGCAAAGAAGTTGTTGCAATCAGCTATATAATCATCCTTTACATCTACGCCCAAAATAGTCCATTCAGGATGCTTGCGAGCCATGTAAAAAGAATACTGTCCGAAACCTGAGCCGGCATCTAATATGTTAGCTTTTAGATTGGCAGTTTTTGCCCAGTTCCTTAGTTCTTTATGTATATGCCAGGTGCGCAGCAGTAGGAGATCCAGCAATTTGTAAAACAGTTTTCTCAGCGCAGGTGACTGGTTGAAGAAAGCTCCAAGTTTATTTTTGATCGGGTCGTATTCCATAAGAATAGTTAAGGGAATGATTTATAAAAATTACTTCGATTGCCAAAGCATTATGGTGTTGTTTTTTATCACCATCCCGATACGATAATCGTTCAGTACCTGTATGCGATAATATACTTTAAACTTTTTAAGTTTTTTAAGGTTCGGAATTTGCGAAATATTTTGTGCTCTTACCAGTTGCTCTAATGTTTTCTGCACTGCTAAGGCTAATTCGCGATTAGAGAATTTCTGCAGATCCCGGTAAAAACTTCCTTTAGCCTTTAGCTCCATGTTTTTCCAGCAACCTGAAAACTTTTTTTATATCTACATCTTCTGTTTTCATGCCCTTTTTTATCCAGCCCGCCAAAGCCTGCTCTTCTAAATCTTCTTTAGTCAGTACCTTGGATTTAAAATGAAATTTTTTCATCAAAGACATAAAAAAGTCTTCTTCGTTTTCAGGGATATTTACAAGTAAGGTCTTCATTTTTTGAATGTTTTTTAATCTGTAAGAATAGATGCTCTACAAAGATAAAGTAAATTCTAAATTATGGCAGCTATTTTACTTCTTCAATAACTCATCTATGCGCATCATAGCCTCGTATGATTCATCAATAAAAAAGCGGAGGTCGGGTACTATACGCAGTTGATGCTTTACTTTTTGCGAGAGTGCGTTACGCAATTCCGGCTTCTTATCCATAAGCATAGCAAGGGTTTCCTTCGGATCGAGCTTACCCAGTATGCTGAGATAGAATTTAGCTATCGAGAGATCAGGGCTCACCTGTACATTGGTTATAGTTACCATTCCACCGGGGAACAAGCTTCTGCCTTCTTTTTGGAAAACGTCGCTCATCTCCTTTTGCAGGAGTCGGGAAACCTTATTTTGGCGTATCGTGGTCATAGTAGTATACTCACCCCTTGTCATTTTATGACGTTCCCCTCTCTATTTATATAGAGGGGCTTATAGGATTAGTACAAACGTACAATTTTTTCCTTTGTCTTCCCTAATCAAATCAAGGGTTTTATAAAATCTGTACTTTTACCTTATAAACTATATGTTATGGCAGGAAAGCAATTAGCATTACCGATCAATCGTCTGGAATCATTCAGCGATGGCGTTATAGCTATTGTAATCACCTTAATGATCTTTCAAATTAAGATACCGGCTATCAATGAAAATGCCACTGCCAGCGATGTATGGAATAGCCTTTTCACCTTGCTGCCTTCTTTGGTAGCTTATGTTTTAAGCTTTGTAATGGTGGGTGTACTGTGGGTGAATCATCACCAGTTTTTTCACCAGCTAAAGAATATAGACCGCAAATTACTTTGGTATAACTTGCATCTGCTGTTTTGGATGTGTATTATTCCTATTCCAACCGCATTTTTAGGACAGCATTTTCAAAAACCGGAGGCAACGGCATTATATGGGTTTACTATGTTCATGACAGCGGTGGCTTTTGCTATTATGCGTGAATACGTTCATAAATCAGAGCATCTGCTTATTGATCATCTGTCTAATACTTTACGAAAAAAGCTGCGCAGGAAGCTATTGATGACCGTTGGGCTTTATTTCATTTCCATATTTACGGGCTATATCTCTATCTATATTCCCATTTCGATTTTTGTTTTAGTTATCGTTATGTACTTTATGCCACAGAACATAGTAGTAGAGGTGGCTGAGTAATTTGGGTTTCTTGTATTTTGCGTGAGAGATGCGAACGGAAAGCCCAACCTGTGCACTGAGTTGTTTTTTGAACCTACTTAACTGACTTTGTGCTACGGAACCTTAAAGTAATACCGCCTTCAATAAAATAAGGTGTTCCTAAAGCCCCCTCAAGATGCAGGCCGAGGTTATCAATTAAATATGCTCGGATACCTAAAAGCCATTGGATGCTTGGTAAGTTAAAAGGGCTTGTGGAACCTACAAAACTAGGATCGCCAGAATTATTAGTGTTGGACCAATGAGAGAATCCTGGTCTGCCTCCCGTATATATATCAATTCTTGAATTAGTAAAAAAATGGTAAAGAAGACGAATACCTATATTGAGCCTACTTATATTTTGAACAATGGATTTTCTTATCAAAAGGTTATCATAATTGTTATAGGTAATGGTAACAATTTGGTATCCCATAGCCGGTCCAATACTAAATTGGTTTGTAAGCCCATAGTCCGCTGTGAGGCTATATGCCGGAGAATAAGATATATTGATACCAGTAGTAGTAGCCGACACATCATAGAAACCGATAAGCAAGTAGATGGCGCTACCACCTACACCTGCGTTAATAGCCACATCATTCTTTTGATCCTGTGCCAGAATTTTCTCTGGCTTACAGACCACTAAAAAGATAACTCCAATTAAAAGTGCGATTTTTTTCAACTAATACAATTTCGAAAATTAAACTTACTGATTTTTTTGCATCGTTACTGTATTTGTTTCCATTTCCCTTATGAATTCTGTGTTCAAGCTTAAGAGCTAAGTTCTTATCTTTGCTCAACGAAAGATTAAACGAAATGCCAGAAAGAGCCGTAAGAGTAAGATTTGCCCCCAGCCCCACAGGTCCATTGCATATAGGCGGGGTGCGCACAGCCTTGTACAACTACCTTTTTGCCCGCAAGCATAAAGGCACATTTATATTAAGGATAGAAGATACTGACCAGAACCGTTTTGTACCCGGTGCCGAAGACTATATAGTAGAAGCATTGACATGGGTAGGCATACAAATAGATGAAGGCATATCAGTAGGTGGACCATATACTCCTTACCGCCAATCGGAAAGAAAAGAAATGTACAGGCAGTATGCCGAAAAGCTGGTCGAAAAAGGCTTTGCTTATTACGCGTTTGATACCAGTGAAGAACTGGATGCCATGCGCAAACGCTTAGAAGCAGCCAAGGTAGCGGCGCCGCAGTACAATGCGGTTACACGCTCTACTATGAAAAACTCGCTAACTCTTTCGGAGGATGAGACCAAGAAACTATTGAATTCAGGTGCACCTTATGTTATACGTATTAAGATACCACGCAACGAAGAAGTGCGATTCCAGGATATAATAAGAGGATGGGTTGTTGTGCATACTCAATCACTTGATGATAAGGTTTTGTTTAAATCGGATGGTATGCCGACCTATCACTTGGCCAATGTGGTAGATGATTACCTGATGCAGATAAGTCATGTTATAAGAGGAGAAGAATGGCTTCCTTCTGCACCCTTGCACGTGTTGCTATACCGCTATATGGGCTGGGAGGATGTAATGCCACAGTTTGCGCATCTGCCTTTGTTGCTCCGCCCTGATGGCAATGGTAAGCTTAGCAAAAGAGATGGAGATCGCTTAGGGTTCCCTGTTTTTCCATTGGATTGGAAAGACCCAGAAACAGGTGAGCAATCCTCTGGTTACAGAGAGAGAGGTTATTTCCCTGATGCTGTAGCTAACTTACTTGCATTCTTAGGATGGAACCCTGGCACAACGCAGGAGATATTTTCCATGCAAGAACTGATAGATGCTTTCACATTAGATAGGGTAAGTAAGCACGGTGCCAAGTTCGACCCGGAAAAGGCAAAGTGGTTCAACCAGCAATATCTTCGCGCCAAGAGCAATGAAGAACTGGCTAAAATATTCTTGCCTGTAGTAAAAGAAAAGGGTGCTCCTGCTGCATTGGCGACTATAGATTATGTTGGAAAGGTTTGTAATCTTATAAAAGAAAAGTCTCATTTCCCTTCAGAGTTTTGGGATCTGGGTAGCTTCTTCTTTTTTCCTCCGGATAAATATGACACAATTGCAATTCAAAAGAAATGGAAGGACAATGTGCCTGCGTTTTTTGCGAAGCTTAGTAGTCAGTTGTCAGCAGTCAGTGGTCAGGATTTTACGCATACTAATGTAGAGGCAATATTTAAAAAGCTGGCTGAAGAAAATAGTATTTCACCGGGTTCTGTAATGCAGCCTTTTAGAATATTGGTTACAGGGATGGCGGCCGGACCTGCGCTTTTCGAAACCATAGAATTACTGGGTAAAGATGAAGTCGTGAAGAGGATTGAAAAGGCTTTGCAGGTGATAACATAAAACTTCTTACCACAGATAACACGGATTAGCACAGATTAATAGCAATGGGCACAAGCCAAGAGGATTTAAACGATTTGTCTTACAAGATTATTGGTTGTGCGTATAAAGTACACACTGCCCTTGGTCCGGGATTACTTGAATCCACGTATGAGGTTTGCCACCATTTTGAAATGACAAATGCCGGATTGTTTGTTGAAAAACAAAAGGAATTGCCTTTGGTATATAATGATATTAAATTGGAAGCAGGTTATCGTATAGATTTGTTGGTAGAAAAGAAAGTAATAATTGAAATAAAGTCGGTTGAAGCGATTGCACCTGTGCACAAAGCTCAAATCCTTACTTATATGAAATTAGCTAACGTCAGATTAGGCTTGTTGATTAACTTCAATACAGTCGATCTAAAGAAAGGGATTGAACGATTTGTTTTGTAATCTGTGAAAATCTGTGCAATCGGTGGTGAATAAATAAAATAGAAAATGCAAACCATTAACATACGCGGAATTAGACTATTTGCCTACCATGGCTGCCTGGAAGAGGAAGCTTTGATAGGATGCGATTATGTGGTTAATGTGCAGCTTAAAGGAGATTTTTTGCAGGCTACCAAAACAGATGAACTTTGCGACACAGCGGATTATATAATTGTATACCGCATTGTAAAAGAAGAAATGGCCATTCGCTCAAATCTTATTGAGCATGTGGCTGAGCGCATTATTACGCGTATTAAAAAGGAGCTTACCATTGTGAAGCAACTCACTGTCGAAGTGATAAAGCGCAACCCTCCTATGAATGGAGAGGTAGATGAGGTAAGCTTTGTAATTGAGAAATAGAAATACTTAATAGAACGCTGATGACACGGATATGACTGATTCGCACGGATTAAATCAGTGATGATCCGTTTAATCTGTATCATCCGCGTTCCAATTGAATTCCATCTTCTAACTGTTTTCTGTTAATAAAATAGATGCCCCTGCAAAGTGCGGTGCTTAATTCATGGGTACTTTCGTGCAATGGTTAATATTGATAGATACCCCAGTCTGTTTCATAGTATCGTAAGGCAACTAACTATTTGCTTTTCACTTTTAGTTTTTAGTTTTTCGTTTACTCACGCTCAAACCAATGTTCCCTTTTACCAAAAGCAAAATGAGGTGTGGGCCGATTCTGTTATTAAAACTCTGAGTCCGGATGAGCGCATTGGGCAGCTGTTTATGGTGGCTGCGTATTCTGATACTGCCAGTCATGGGAATAATATAGGGAACGTCACCATGCTTATTGAAGAGCAAAAAATAGGGGGACTTATATTTTTCAAAGGCGGTCCCGTTCACCAGGCTCAGCTTACCAATATGTATCAATCGCTTTCTAAAGTGCCATTGCTCATAGGCATGGATGCAGAATGGGGACTTGCTATGCGGTTAGATAGTGTGCCTAAGTTTCCATTTCAGATGACATTGGGAGCTATGAATAATGATTCTTTGGTCTATAAAATGGGTGCAGAGATAGCCCGTGAATGCAAGCGATTAGGCGTCCATGAAGATTTTGCCCCTGTGATAGATATCAATGATAATCCTGAGAACCCGGTGATCGGCATGCGTTCTTTTGGTGAGGAAAAGCTGCATGTTACAAAGATGGGCATCGCTTATATGAATGGTCTGCAGAGCGAGCATGTTCTCGCCTGCGGAAAACATTTTCCCGGACATGGAGATACCAAAACAGATTCGCATCTATCCCTACCTATTGTAGATTATCCTGTCAGCAGGCTCGATACGCTTGAGCTTTATCCTTTCCAGCAATTATTTAAGAATGGCCTGAGCAGTACTATGGTGGCTCACCTCTATATCCCTTCGCTAGATTCTACGCCAAACAGGGCCTCGACACTATCTCCCAAAATAGTGACGGACATGCTGAAGAAGCAAATGGGCTTCAATGGTCTGGTGTATACGGATGCTTTAAATATGCAGGGCGTGGCAAAGTTCTATGACCCCGGAGAAGTAGATGTAAAGGCCTTATTGGCCGGTAATGATGTCTTGCTTTTTTCCCAGGATGTACCCAAAGCCATAGAAGAGATAAATAAGGCAATCAAGAAGCATGAGATATCCCAGGAAGAGATAGATGAACGTTGCAAAAAGATATTGATGGCAAAGGCTTGGGCGGGGTTAAATCATTACCATCCTATTTCACTGAAGAATCTTGTGCAGGATATCAACTCTCATAACTCGGATGTTATCATAAGGCAGTTGGCCGAGAACACGGTTACTCTTCTTTCCAATAAAAATAATCTGCTGCCATTACAAAGATTAGATACTTTGAAAATAGCCTCTGTAGCTATTGGAGATACTGTGATCGATCCTTTCCAGACGAGGATGAATGACTATGCGAATGTTACTCATTTCAATATGTCCATGTATAGTAAGGATAGCGTGATCAATGCCATATATCCAAAACTGAAGGGCTATAATCTTGTAATAATTGGGGTGACAAAGACTCTGACAAAACCTGCCGATACCTTTAATATGAAAAGGGTTGCCATAAAAATGATAGATACTATTGCTAAGAGATATCCTACAGTTGTAGATTTCTTTTCTGATCCTTATTTGCTTGCATATTTACCACAGTTAAAGAATACCAAAGCCATTGTGATGTCCTACCAAAATCTGCCGTATACTCAGGATTATTCCGCCCAGGCTATTTTTGGAGGAATAGGAACCAAGGGCAAATTGCCTGTCACTGTGTCGGATGATTTTAAGCGAGGAGCAGATATCATTACCAAGCCTATACGATTTGAATACACAGTGCCTGAAGATGCAGGATTAAACCCTAACATGTCAGCTAAAATAGATTCCATAGTTAATTACGGAATGGCTCAAAAGGCTTATCCGGGTTGTGTAATATTGGTAGCCAAGGATGGTAAGGTAGTTTACAACAAAGCCCTGGGATATCAGAACTACAATGATACAACTCATACTCATTTAGGCGACATATACGATCTGGCATCTATAACTAAGATTGCTGCAACCACTCCTGCGGTTATGAACCTGGTGCAAAACAAACAGCTGGATATAAACAAGACTCTGGGTACTTATTTACCCATTGCTAAAAAGTCTGATAAAAAGAATTTGGTTATAAAAGAAATACTGGCTCACCAGGCTGGACTAACACCGGTTATCTTCTTTTGGAAGAACACCATGAATGGAGATAATTACCGCAAGGGAATATATAGCACAGACTCTTCTGCCATATATCCTTACAGGGTAGATAATCATTTGTTTATCCGAGCCGATTATCCAGATACCATTATGAAAGCCATCCTAAAATCTAAGATTGATAAAACTAAAGAACACACCTTTGTATACAGTGACCTGGATTTTTACTTGCTGGCTGCTATGGTAAAGAATTTAGAACATACTCCTATTGACATATTGGAATACAATAACCTCTATAAGCCCCTTGGCTTAAGGACAATGGGCTATCATCCCAGATACAGGTTCATGCCTTCACGCATTGCTCCAACAGAATATGACAGCGCTTTCCGCAAACAATTATTAAGAGGGTTTGTACACGATCCGGGTGCAGCTATGATGGGCGGAGTGGCTGGTCATGCAGGTCTGTTCTCTGATGCTAATGACCTGGCTGTGCTGATGCAAATGTTCCTGCAAAAAGGTGAATATGCAGCTAAGAGATACTTTGATAGCAATGTAGTTAATCAATTTACTTCTTGTGCATATTGCAGCACTGGCAATCGCCGTGGATTGGGTTTTGATAAACCCGAAACCGATCCCACCAAAGATAGTCCCGCTTGTAAATCGGCTTCACCTGAAAGCTTTGGGCATTCCGGCTTCACAGGTACGTATACCTGGGTTGACCCCAAATACCATTTGGTATATGTGTTTTTATCCAACAGGGTAGCAGGTGGTTCAATTAATAATAAGCTTGCAAAACTTAACATACGCACCGATATACAGCAGGCGGTGTATGACGCTATGGAAAAGAAGTAAGTATATCAGCTTAAAATATATTCACCATTAGAGTCCTTCTTTAAGTGGCTTGGACTGTAATATGGAAACATATAGTTGTCGAGATAGAATGCAAGTCCAACGATTAGAATGCAAAGAAATGCACCTATCGTTATATCTAAAACAGTTCCTCCTTTACTAATACTTTGCAAGAAGCTGGCCATAGTTAGCAAACCTAATATCCTATATATTGTACCATTATATCTTAATACTTCATAGAAAAAATAAATATTCAAAAGGGGTACTAAGAAAATAAAAATTAATGCCCAAACTTGTCCAGCGGATAGGGACAACTGTACTATTGCTAGTATCTTGAATAATATTGTGATACTAATAAGGACAAGTAATAAGGTGTTAAGTACTTTATACTTCTTTCTATTCTCTGTCGTAACTTGGGATGTGATTAGTAGCGCAATCGTTTTTTTATCATAATACTGTTCTGCAAGCAGATTATAAATTTCCTGATCGGTTTTACCTAGGCTTCTATTATCGATTATGAATTGTTTTGTTGCTTTTCTATCGAGGGATTTTTTACTCACTTTATTTTATGTTTTAGAAGTTTCGGAATAGTAAAGCTAAGTATTTTAGTTGTGTATCCTCCCACACTAATCATTAAAGGAGTAATTTTGCCCTATGAACATCGGCATAGTTTGTTATCCAACATTTGGCGGTAGTGGTGTAGTGGCTACAGAACTAGGCAAGGCGCTTGCTTTAAAAGGCCACCGTATACACTTCATCAGTTATGCGCTTCCGGTAAGGCTCACTGCTTTCGAAGAGAACATCTTTTATCACGAAGTGAGTGTTTCTGATTATCCCTTGTTCGATTACCCACCGTATGAATTGGCCTTATCCAACAAGATAGTGGATGTAGCCAAATATGAAAAACTTGACCTGCTGCATGTGCATTATGCTATTCCTCATGCATCGGCGGCCTATATGGCCAGGCAGATGTTAGCTTCACAAGGTATTAAGCTGCCCTTTATTACTACCCTGCACGGAACAGATATTACCTTGGTAGGTAAGGATGCTTCTTTTGAAACTGCCATTTCATTTGCCATCAATGAATCAAATGCTGTTACAGCAGTGTCTGAAAGTTTGAAACAAGATACTTATTTCTATTTCAGGACTGTGAAAAAGGACATCCAGGTAATACCTAACTTCATACGCATGGAGCATTACAATATACCCGATGCTGCCAGTTATAGGAAGTTATATGCAGCCGATTCTCAAAAAATAATGGTCCATATATCTAACTTCCGTAAGGTAAAGAGAGTGGAAGATGTATTGCGGACATTTGATCTTGTGAGAAAGGAGATACCTTCTAAATTGC
>Ga0206878_10437_pt1 | contig 12126 bp, 8 predicted proteins | sample Alteio_BWOrgCont_8_FD_152621 | JGI IMG/M metagenome (GOLD analysis project Ga0206878, IMG submission 152621) | Enriched cells from forest soil in Barre Woods Harvard Forest LTER site, Petersham, Massachusetts, United States -... | ecosystem: Environmental > Terrestrial > Soil > Temperate forest > O... | reverse complement strand
CGCGGTTACGTTGCGAAGCAATGTGTAACCGCGCTATTCGGCAAATTTTCGCTCCGGCCCCTGTCGTGGCCGTCGCGGGTGCAACACGCTCGCCTCAAGCCTTGCTTTCGGCTCGCGGACGACAATGGACAATCGCCGGAAAGTGGCTGTCAGAGCCAATCTCCGTGAGACTGAACTTTTAATTTCTGATATACTGTTCGTAATGGGAAAGGGGGTGCGACTGCTAGGGGTATATGGCGATCTATCGTTGCGAAGCTCGGATTATTACACGCGGAAAAGGACACTCCGCCGTAGCTGCTGCCGCCTATCGCACCGGCTCTAAAATTCAGGATGAGCGGGCGGGCATTACCCACAACTATTCCAGCCGTCAAAAGGGTGTTGTCGAGTCGGTGATTTTGAGGCCGGAAAAATCGCCCGCATGGACGGCCGACACCGCGACGCTTTGGAACGAAGTCGAGCGCAGTGAAAAGCGCAAGGATGCCCGGCTCGCCCGCGAGTTCATTTTAACCCTTCCGAGAGAACTTTCGCCCAAGGAGAATTTTCAACTGACGGTTGAATGGGCGCAAAGCAACTTGGTGAGCAAGGGCATGGTTGTGGAAGTCTCTCTGCACAACCCGAAGGGCGGAAATAATCCTCACGCTCACGTCCTCTGCACCATGCGGACAATCGAGGGCGATAATTTCAGCGCGAAAAAGCCGCGCGAGTGGAACGATGTCGCGGTGCTTATGGACTGGCGCAAGTCATGGGAAGTAACGGCCAATGCAGCCTTGGAAAAAGCCGGTCGCCCGGAACGGATTGACTGCCGTTCCCTGAAAGACCGTGGCATTGACGCGATACCACAGCCCAAAATCGGCAAAGAGGCGATGGGCTTGAAAAAGCGCGGCGTGGTCGAAGACCCGGAGCGGTTCAAACTCGTCCGGTGGGTTAAGTCCCTGAACTTCGTCCGCCCTTGGCTCAAGAACATTGAGCAGTCCGAGGAAGTCCGGCAGGAGGGCATGGGAGCGACATGGTGGGAGCGTTCACTGGTCATGGTCGAACAGGCCGGGCGAGCGGTGCGCGAAACCGTCTTTGACGCTTGGGCCAAGATGCTGCACTCGCGGCAACCTGGCGGACAGGACATTCCGCCCCAAGACCGGGGGCCGGATTTATCGAGATGATTTATGCCTGACGATCCCCTGGCACAATATCGCAGAACGTCGCCGAATCCCGTTGGCCGGGTAGTGCCGACGGACATGGACGAATACACTGCCTTTGGCACAAAGGACAAGGTTCACCGGCTGCGGATTCGCAGCCTCACGGCTCCGGTCAATTCGCCCGGTTACAACATCCTGCTCAACGTCGTTTATGACGGGGAGCAAGGCACGCACTTCATGCTGGTTTATACCGTGCTGATGGTGCTGGTGCAGGGCAGGAATTTGCAGAAATTGGTTTTTGCCATTGAGAACGGGATGGCGGATTACATCCAGCAATTTGATCCTGCCCGTTGGCAGAAGCCCGCTGACGCGGGCGCGACGATTATTGATTCCATCGAAGTGCGGGCAATCAATTCGGGGAATACGGAGACGGAGCATTAAGTTTTTTTGGGTTCAATTTTTTCAAGAGGTTTTTTATGCAAGTGACTATTCCTGAAACCGGCTTCATCCGGTTGGCTCAAGTTCTGGAAGTGATACCGCTCGGCAAAACGTGCTGGTGGGAAGGGGTGAAGTCGGGTCGCTTCCCCAAGCCAATAAAGCTGTCGGCACGCTGTGTGGCTTGGAAATCCGAGGACATTCACGCTTTGATTAAAAAGCTATCGGATCAAAAAGAGAGACTCACACAGGTTCCAGTTGAAGTTTTGGAAAAATAGTCCTATGATTTTTCAGTGGAAAAAAGTTGGGAGTTCGAGTCTCAAAAACAGAAAATTTTATGGGGAAGTTTTTGGGGGCACATCGGAATCTGCCACACGGAATTATTTAATTAAATCAGCGCCTTGGAGTTTAAGTGTGAGTCTCTCCGGGGCGCCAATCTCCGGGCGCCATTTCTCTTTTTATATAGTGTTTATTGCAGCACGAAAGAAAGTGCGCAATTGGGACCGTTGCCGCCGTTGATTTCCAGCGAATAGGTCTGGTTGGTGTTTGCGATATTGCCGTTATCGTAGCAGGTATAAGCGGTGCCCTTGGTTGCTGCCGTTCCTATACCGCCTGCAGCAGGGGTTGAACCGCTAATCATCTCGCTGCCGGCCGCGCCAAACACGACATTGCCATCGACGTAATTGGCAAGCACCACGCCCAGCTGCGGATAACCATCATCGATCTTTTTATCAATGCCGTATGCCTGAAGTACGGTAATGGAGGTGATGGAATACATCACATTGCCTGCGCTGACGTTGGTCAGCGAAGAAAGGCCGATATAATTGACGCCATTATAACTATAGACAAAAAAGTAATTGCCTTTGCCTAGTTTGGCTTCCGGGAAATAACTTCCAAATGCGGTTCCCTGAATGGCGCTGGTTAATAGGCTGGTAGGGGTGGCGGTGTAGAAAGACCCGGGTATCAGGTTGAGGTTATGGCCGTTAGCTGTGGTCAGATCGACCCAGAACATGGAGGTTTCACCGCCGCCCTGTGCGCGGCCGTTATTGCCGCTGCCGGTGATGCCCTCAATCAGATTGTTCCCGTCCCCCTCGCCTGCGCTGGTGCCGCGTGCAGTAAATCCGAAGCTGGTGGCAACGCTTTTAGGCAAATCTCCCGGCAGGGCACCATATTTCTCCTGAAAGGCGGCAGTGGCCGACTTGAATTTCTCGACCTGGGTGATGGTGGCGCTTATTTCCGAGGCGGTGATAAGGTTTCGGCCCACCAGAATGCCACCCACTATAAAACCAATGATGGTTAGCACGATAGACATTTCAAGCAGGGTAAAGCCGCGGGTCGAATTCGGAGTCATGGGCACCTTCTAATAAGCTTATAGCAATACGCCTTGAGTCTAAAAAATCAATTAAAAAACGGACGCAGCATATGGCGATAAAGCAGCAGATAATCTTGCTGCCAATGCCGCGCCTGTGCGCATTCCCGCTGCCTGGCAGGGCTGCCATTGACAGAATGATGGATGTCCTTGGAGGTTTCGCCTTCCTGGTCGCAGTAGCGCTTGGCAGGATTGGAACGGTATACGACATCGTCTGCCAGCAGCATATAGGGTTGGCGATAGAGGCAATGGTGTATGCTGCACCAGTGTCCGCGGGTCATGATATCCACCAGCATATCGGCCACTTCAAACTGTTCAAAATGCTCCTGCGGCAGAAAGCGGTTTTTATACTCCATCATGCCGAAGGTCTGATGATCCAGGTTATACAAAGGATGTACCGGCGTGAAAGAAGGTGCATCATGGGCCTGTTTTGCTTGCCATGCCACCAGCGCGTCATCGCTATTAATCACATAGGGAAAATGATCGCCCATAATGACAATCAGCGCGCCTGGGTCGAGTTTACGCAGCGCTTCCAGATAGTGGCTCACCGCATCGGAGGTATAATAGGAAAGCTGCAATGACTTCAGTGCCAGACTTGGTATCGCAGGGTCGGTTTTGAGCATGGCCGGGCGGCGCGCATTGAGTTCGTAAGGAAAGTGGCCGCCTACGGTCATAACGTAATTGAGAAAAGGCGTATGCGTAGCCAGTTGTTTTTTGACCATCTGGAGGTTCTGGCTGAGAAAAGCATTATCATTAAGCCAGATGGAATCTTTGTCCTGCATATCGAGATCGGTGGCAAAATATACGCGGTCAAATCCGAGCAGGGGATAGGCATTGCCGCGATTATAGATGGAAGGCGTATTGGGATGGCTTGCAATGGTGATATATCCCAACCTCTTCAGGTAGCTGGGCAGGCAGCTAAGCGAATCGGCAGGGGCTAACAGCTGGTTGAATACCTTGCTGGTGTAGCCCTGCTGGTTGGGCATGCCGCAAAGCACTTCGAATTCGGCGGCGGCCGTGCTGCGTATCGTGTAGAAAGCCGAGGTGTCGTGACCGGCGGTTTCTAGGGCAAGGAGGCCCTGCACCGGAGGAATATTGAAGCGCAGGTTATGGAAGTAATAGGGGTCGAGATAGCTTTCCAGCATGAGAATATAGATATTGGGCTTGTCGAGAATCGCCCGCGCGGGAACGGTTCTGAAATCATCTTTGGGGTGCACGTCGGGCGCCATCGTGTCGTCTTTAAGAGCCCGCATGAGCTGGCGAAAATGAAGCTCATGCACAAGGATGGCCATGACCGGGCCATTATGCAGAACCATGCCGTAAGGATCCTGATCGACCTGATGGATGAACCCGTCTTCCCATAATTCATTGAGCGTGTCGCCGGGGACGGCAAAGCCGTACATCGTCAATACGATCAATGCCAGGCAGATACAGAGCCGCACTTTAATAATGCGCCAGTTGAAATAGCGATAAAGTATGACGGCGAGCGCTGCAATAAGCGCAAGAAGTGCTGCACGCGCTCCCCAATCAACCCCGATCCATAAATCGCGGATATGCACGAGATCGTTATGGATGATATATTCCCTGAGAATATAAATCTTGGCGAGATTGGCGAGATAAAGCATGACAAAACACGCAGCCCCGGCAAAGCGCGAACCGGTGACAAACACCAGGAAGAGCGCTGTAAAGAAAGTGACCACCAAATCACCCTGGTGGTTGATGATGGGATCGTAATAAGGCGGGTTAAGCGCGCTGTAGGCTTCGTCAAAGAAGAATGTGCTGCTGCGTGTGGGCCCAAGCAGGTACAATGTCAAACCAATGGCGGCGGCAGTGAGCAACGCCGAGGTAAGAATAAAGCCGATGAAGCTTCTGGCGTCGGAAGATAAGGTGAGTCTGCCGCGCTTTTTGTGCGTTTCTTTGACTGTAAGTGGAAATTTTTCCGACATCACCATCAGTCCCGTGGCAAGTCCGGGCGCTGCCACTACCATAAGCAACAACACCCACAGACGCAGGTCCGGAGTGATCGTGAAGAAATCATAAGAAAAGAATTCGGCAAAACCGAGCAGGCAAAACGAGCTAAGCAGAGGAATCGCAACACTTGGCATTCGCAGTGCGTCGCGGATGCGTCTTTTGTCTTGCTGCGCTTTGCGGGTAACCTTGAAGGGATAATGCCGGTAAAAAATGGCGGTGAATACGCCGTGTGCAATCGTCCAGACCAGCGACAGGCCGGCCAGAAGAGAAAACAACGTGCGTTCGGCAGAAAGCTTGAGCCGTTTGCGGTATGTCAGGCAATTGCAGACCGAATCCACCAGCACATAAAAAAGAATGGGCAGGAAGAGTACGCCCGTGAGCACATAACGGTCGCTCTTGATGCAATAAAATGACAAGATCGTGGCCACCACTACGAGAATAGGGTGGAAGATGTTGCCTATCCACGGCAGCCATCCCAGGATGAAATCCATGCGCTGTTTGAGGGTGAGTTTGCCGCCGCGATTAAAGAAAAATGCGCCGGCATACTTTATCAGAATACGCGTCGCACCGTAGGCCCAGCGGAAACGCTGCTTTCGGTATTCGGCAAAACGCGTGGGCAGGCGGCCTTTGCCATAGGAGCGATTGACGTAGATGCACTCATAGCCGCCCATGAGCAGGCGCACGCCCAGATCCGTGTCTTCAACGATGCTGTCGGTATGCCACCCACCCGCGGCGGTAAGTGCGTTCTTCTCAATCAGCACCATCGTGCCTTGCTGAACAATAGCGTTGCGTTCGTTGCGCTGGATCATGCCGATTTGGAAGAAGCCGCGATATTCATCATAAATGGAACGCAGGAACAGGAAGGGCAGGTCCTCCACATAGTCTTGCGGCGCCTGCACCGCGGCTATTTTGCCGGTCAGATAGCGGCTGCAGTCATAAAGCCAGTCCGGCTCGACCATGTAGTCGGCATCCAGTACGCCAATGACGCTTGCCTGTTCTGCGGTATGCGAAAGCGCGAAAGAAAGCGCGCCCGCCTTGAACCCCTGAAGTTTTTCGACATGAAAGAATTGTACTTTTTGCGCATGCCTGCGGCAGAACTCTTCCACCGGCTGCCAGAGTTTCTTATCGGTGGTATTGTTATCCACCACGATAATTTCAAAATGCTCGTAACGCTGGTTAAGCACGCTGCTGATGCAGGCGATCACATGGTCGGGCTGTTCGTTACGACAGGGAATATGCACCGAGATAAAAGGCTGATCGGTGCGCGCACCTTTGTGACGCTCGAAGCGACGGTGCAAAGGCCGCTGACCCATGACGTCGAGCGTAATATGCAGTTTGTAGATGAGATTGATGAGCAGGATGATGCCGGCCGGTATCAGCACGCAGGAAGCAAGCACATTGAGATAGACATATTCCTCAATCATGGCGCTTGCGACGCAGACGGCGACATAGGCAAGAACGAATGCCATCAGCGGGGCTACTACTCCCATCCATAATGAGAAGGCGGCGGCAAAATCGGTCCATAGCAGCAGGAAAAGCCCGGCCAGGATCAATGTGGCTAACTCTTCATAAGTCAGGCTGAAGACGCCGAAGGAAACCATATCGGTATCGAACTTACTCTTGCCGTTGATGCGGAATACGCCCCAGTGGGCGCCGACCTGGCCTTCGTGGAACTGTTGCTTCCACGGCTGATCGAACGCTTCAATCACCACATAGGAGAAATGCTCGATTTTGCTTTCACGTTGAAGCATTTTAAGAAAATCATACGCAGCCCATTTATTGGGGATGGCATTACGCACGGCGCTGCCGCTCGTCGGCTCGCCGACCTCCGCCAGAAGAATCTGTTTGCCGGGAAAAAGGCTTTGCAAGGTGTTGTAGACCTTCATCGTCCAGGTAGACATGTTCTCATCGCGTATGCCTTCCCAGTAGGGAAATACATGTGCGGCGACGAAATCGACATGCTTGGCCATGTCGGGATGCCAATACCACACGACAAACGGCTCGCCGGTGGAAACCGGCTGTTTCACGCGCTTGCGCACATAATCGATTTGCGCGTAGAGCTGCTTGGGCGTTACGGCATTCTTGCGCGTTTTCGACCAGGTCTGCAGCAGCGCCTCGTTGCCGGCTATCACATGCGAGATATTGGGATTCTCATGCGCGAGCGTGATAAGACGGCTCATGTCTTCCTTGGTAATATCGGGGTCATCGTTGATCTCGGCGCCGGCAATCACCTGCATATGATATTCGGCGGCGATTTTAGGAACGATATCCATGCCGAACATCGTGGTGTAGATACGGATGCAATGGGTGTAACTCGTAAGCATCTGCAGATCGGATCTGACCCATTCAGGCTTCACACGCTGGCTGTAATCCCGGTAGTCAAAATGGAAAAAATGGAAAAACGGATCGTAACTCACGCAATCCATCGGCGGCAGTGGATGCGGGTGATAGGCTTCGGGATCCTGCTGGCGCAACATCTGCACGCCCATCACACCGAGTGCGATGAAAATGGCGAACAGCGTCAGCTTTTTTCCAAGATGTGTGCGAAGCGGATGCATGGCGGTTAAAGGGAAAATAGCGATAACATATTGATTCTATGCCTGTTAAGGCTGTTTTTGCCTTGCCGTAAACCGAAAGAATGCCTCACTATAGTGAGGCTTTTGTCCCATGCAAACATTTTGAATAAACAGGCTAATTCCGCGCTCTGGCGCTGTTCTTGCCCTTGACCGTCCAGCGTCACCCCGGTAGTGGTGAATGCATGAGCGAACGCGTCTATTTATATGATTCTACTTTAAGGGATGGTGCGCAGACCCGCGGCGTCGATTTTACCGTCGCCGACAAGCAGGCGATCGCGCGCGAACTCGACAAGCTCGGTATCGATACTATCGAGGGCGGTTTTCCCGGCGCCAATCCCAACGACGACATGTTTTTTGCCGATGCGCCTAAGCTCAAGCACGCAACGCTTGCGGCTTTTGGCATGACGCGCCGCACCGGGCGCAGCGCGGAAAATGATCCCGGACTGGCGGCGCTCCTTGACAGCGGTGCACCAAGCATCTGCATCGTTGGCAAGGCTTCGGACACCCAGATTGAAAAGACGCTGGACATTTCCAAGAAGGAAAACCTGCGCATGGTGAGCGAGAGCCTTCAGCATGTAGTGAAGAAAAAACGCGAAGCATTGTTTGACGCCGAACATTTTTTTGATGGCTATAAGTCGAATCCTGAATATGCGCTCGAAGTCGTGAAGACGGCGTATGACGCCGGTTGCCGCTGGGTGGTGCTGTGTGACACCAATGGTGGCTCGCTGCCGCACGAGATTGAAAAGATCGTCAAGGAAGTGGTCAAACATGTGCCCGGTTCGCATCTCGGCGTGCATTGCCATAACGATACCGAAAATGCCGTAGCCAATTCACTCGCTGCCGTGCGTGCTGGCGTGCGTCAGGTGCAAGGCACGCTTAACGGTTTGGGCGAACGCTGCGGCAACGCCAACCTCACCAGCATCATTCCGACACTAATGCTTAAGATGGGGTACAAGACCGGCATCAGCATGGAAAAACTTGCGCATCTCACCGAAGTGTCGCACCTGCTCGATGATCGTCTTAACCGCGCGCCCAATGCCCATGCGGCCTATGTCGGCAGTGCGGCGTTTGCCCACAAAGGCGGTCTGCATGTCTCGGCCATGGCCAAGGACTCTACGAGTTACGAGCATATCAACCCGGCGCTGGTGGGTAATGAGCGCGCTATTCTGGTGTCGGACAAATCTGGCAAATCAAACATCACTCAGCGCCTTGCCAAAATGGGTATCCGTCTTGCATCGGACCATCCGCAAATCGCACGTCTGGTGAGCGAAGTGAAAGAGCGCGAGACGCAGGGCTATGCCTATGAAGGCGCAGAAGCGAGCTTTGAACTGCTCGTGCGCGGCTTGCTCGAGCGCGTGCCTGAATATTTTACGGTGCATAAATTCCGTGTGCTTGATGAGCGCCGCTGGAACGCCAAGCGTCAGCTTGTTACTGTATCGGAAGCGACAATTCAGCTGGAAGTAGACGGCGAGGAAATCATGACGGTGGCGGAAGGCAACGGCCCGGTGAACGCGTTGGATACTGCGTTGCGCAAGGCGCTGGTGAAGCATTATCCCAAGGTGAAGGACATCACGCTTACCGATTATAAAGTGCGCATCCTCACGCCGCAGGAAGGCACCAAGGCGCTGACGCGCGTGATGATCGAAAGTCGCGACAGCAAGGGCCATATCTGGAATACGATCGGTGTTTCGCCCAACATTATCGATGCATCGTTTAACGCGCTGAATGACTCCATTACATACAAGTTGCTGACGAGTGCGTAATCCCGCCATTGTTCTTGTGGCCACCCAGATGCCCGAGAATATCGGCGCGGCTGCGCGCGCAATGATGAATTTTGGTCTGACCGATCTGCGTCTTGTTGCTCCGCGTGAGGAATGGCCCAACAAGCGGGCCCATGATCTCGCCGGTCACGCATCGGGCATTCTTGATAATGCAAAAATATATGCCACCACGCGTGAAGCGGTAGCGGATTGCCGGCGCGTCTATGCCGCTACGGCACGCTCACGCGAGATGGTCAAGGAAGTATGGCCCCCGGCGGAGGCTTCGGCGCGTATACTCGCTGAAGCAGTGCCCACCGCCATTTTATTTGGCCCTGAACGTACCGGCCTTACCAATGACGATGTGACGATTGCCGATGCGATCATCACTATTCCCACTGCACCCGAGAATGCCTCGTTGAACATTGCGCAATCCGTAGTGGTCGTAGCGTATCAATGGTTTGTCTCTGCCTGGCAGCAGGAAAAGGAATCGCGCGACAATGACGCAGCACCTTATGCTATCCCTGGCAGAAAACTGCGTGGCCAGCCAGGCACGACCGGGCCACAAGCTTCGCCCGTGGCGCATAAAAGCGAATTTGCCACCAAAGAAGATCTTCAGGTGCTGTTCGATCATCTGGAACGCGAACTTGATGCGATAGATTTCTGGAAGGTTGCCGATAAGAAGCCCAAAATGTGGCTTAACTTACGTAACATCTTCACCCGCAATGCGCTTACCCAACAGGAAGTGCGCACGCTGCATGGCGTAATTGCGGAGTTGAGGGACAGCTAGACTTTACGGGCGTTCTGATGGAGATGGTTCATCCCCGGCGTTTGATCGGGATGTGCCGAGGAGGGTGCTGAAGCCGCTGCGATGCAATGGACTTCTCCCGGAATTTTTATTTTGGTAATAAGCGCGCCGATGCGAGCCAGTTCCTGGGTGCCGCCGTCGTTTAATGTATGTTCGGTGAGCGCGCGTACCACCATCCCGGCAGAACTGCGATCAGTAACCCGCAAGATGCCGGAAGGGAAACCTGCTTTTTCCATCTCGGCGATGATAGCCAGGCCTTCCATGCGGTCGGCTGCCTTGGTGCGGTATGCGCCTTTATTATTTGAAAGCTCTATACGGTTCCATTGCCGCATCACAGCAGTATCATCGGGAGTATGTCCCGATCTGTCCCGCAGTAAAAACTGCGGCAAGCATAATTCCGAAGGATGCGCTGCAGTGGATTGCTCATCTAGCTGCCTCACCACGGCGACTGCCTTGGCTAAGTCTGCCTCGTTCTGCTGGGCGATAAAATAGGCTGCAGTGCGCTTTTCTTGCGCGGTTACTTGCGCCGCTTCACCCAGATCAAGCGAGACGGTGACATTATTGGTAAAAACACCGTTAGGCATCACACCCATGCGGCAAATATAGAGCATGCTGCCTATATCTGTTGTACCGAGATCTTTGCCTATGACGGCAAGTTTATCGGCAATCTTATTAATTTCTGCGCTCATAATGTCCCGCATTGGTAGAAGTTGAATCTGTTTATTCTAGCGCAGGATTATTAATAACTGCTTAATGCAGAAATGAATATAGTTATATATATCAATATATTGAATAATTATTCGCTGAAAAGACGCACCAGTTCCTTGGCCATGACATCGCCTAGCTGTTCCACATCACTGATGGTCACGGCGCGTTCATAATAACGCGTTACATCATGACCGATACCGATGGCCAGCATTTCGACATCGGAATAATTTTCAATCGAGGTGATCACCTGACGCAGATGCTGATCGAGATAATTGCCGTTATTAGCCGAGAGCGTGCTGTCATCGACCGGTGCGCCGTCAGAGATGACCATCAATATGCGCCGTTGCTCTGGGCGTGCGAGCAGGCGTGAATGCGCCCAGAGAATTGCTTCGCCGTCGATATTTTCCTTCAATATGCCGTCTTTGAGCATGAGGCCTAAACTGCGCCGCGCCTTCTGCCAGCGCGTGTCGGCGGATTTATAGACGATATGGCGCAAGTCATTAAGGCGACCGGGTTTTTCCGTGCGGCCGGCTTCCACCCAGCTCTTGCGGCTTTGCCCGCCTTTCCAGTCGCGGGTGGTGAATCCCAGTATTTCCACTTTCACGCCGCAGCGCTCAAGCGTGCGCGCGAGGATGTCGGCGCAGAGGGCAGCTACCGTGATGGGGCGTCCGCGCATCGAGCCAGAATTATCGAGCAGCAGGCTTACTACCGTATCGCGAAAATCGGTTTCCTTGACCTGTTTGAAAATATAGGGGTAACGCGGGTTGACGATGAGACGCGAAAGACGTTTGGAATCGATGATGCCTTCCTCAAGCTCGTAATCCCAGGCATGTGCTTGGCTTGCAAGCAGCAGGCGTTGCAGGCGGTGAGCAAGCTTGCTGGTGACAGTATGCAAATGCACGAGCTTTTGATCGAGCAGCATGCGCAGGCGAACCAGTTCTTCCGGCGTGGTGAGCTTGTCGGCATCGACGACTTCATCAAACCGCGTGGTGTAGGGATGGTAGTGAGCAGTATTAAGCAGCGCATCGAAATCCGGGGTGTTGGAAAGCATGCGCGGGTTCTTCGGCGCGTCGTCACTGCCTACCTGCTGCGCATCGTCCGGCGGCGTCTCATTGCTTTGCTCAAGGCCGGTAAGCGTGCTTTCACCGCCTTGGCCATCAGAAATGCCTGTGAGCGAAGGAGCGCCTTCGTCTTCATTGTCACCTTCCGCGTCCGACTCAGCGGATTCTTGCGACGCTGCCGCTTCGTCTTTCTTCAGGCTGGCCTCTTCACTGCCATCAAGCTTGCCTGCCACTTCGAGCGACTTGATCAACGTATGGATAAGTTCGCCGTATTGCTGCTGATCATGAAGATGCGCGGGCAGATTTTT
>Ga0206878_10436_pt1 | contig 12142 bp, 8 predicted proteins | sample Alteio_BWOrgCont_8_FD_152621 | JGI IMG/M metagenome (GOLD analysis project Ga0206878, IMG submission 152621) | Enriched cells from forest soil in Barre Woods Harvard Forest LTER site, Petersham, Massachusetts, United States -... | ecosystem: Environmental > Terrestrial > Soil > Temperate forest > O... | reverse complement strand
GTCACCAACAGACATTCGGCTTACGAGGTCAGTTATGTTAACCGGTACCTCGATGACGGCTGGGTAATAAAAGAGATCATCCACAGCCCTACCGCTGCCGCGAATTGGACCAATATCACTTTCGTGCTGGAGAAATAGCCGCTGAAACGATACCGTTCCAAAAAATCAACTTTGTGAAACACCTGATTATCAGTAATTTACAACTACTTAATCAATTGCAAAAACTTAAAGTCATTGATTATCAGCATGTTTCACAATGTACCGGGTGTTCCGTGTGTAAAAATGGAACACCTGAGCATTTGTATCGCTGCCTGGAGCCGATAGATGTTTTCCCGCGTTTGCAAAAAAATGTTTTGTAACTTCATTCCGTCAAATCCTCCATACAACTATTTAAACTTTGTGAATTATGAAAACTCCTTTACTGTTGTTTTTTGGCCTGTTAATTTCGGGCTATACTTTTGCCCAGGAAGTTCCCGCACGCTGGGACGAACTGGTTGCCAGTGATTTCCCGAAAGCGCTTGAAAAATCGCACAGGACCTGTATTTTGCCTATCGGTATCCTCGAAAAACATGGCCCGCACTCTCCTATCGGTACGGATCTAATACACGTTCGCGAATGGGCCAACCGCGCGGTGAAAGAGGAATACGCCGTAGTTTTCCCCGATTATTTTTACGGACAGATAAACGAAGCCAGGCACCAGCCGGGCACTTTTGCCCTGCCAAGCAAAGTGATATGGGACTTGCTGGAAGCTACCTGCGATGAAATTGCCCGCAACGGTTTCGATAAGATCGTGATCCTGAACGGGCATGGCGGCAATCCAGAGTTTTTACATTTTTTCATGCAGTCGCTGCTGAATAAAAGGCACAATTACGCCGTTTACCTTTACGAGCCCAATACCGATAAGGATTATGCGGCTGAATACCGTAAAATGCATAAGTCTCCCATAGAAGGAGATGAACACGCAGGAGAATCGGAAACTGCGATATTGCTTTATTACCGGCCCGACCTGATGCGGATGGACAGGGCAAAAGATCAAAGCGGCGCCGATCAAAAACGTTCGAGCCTGCCCAATATTTATACCCCGATATGGTGGTATTCGTCTTTCCCTAACCACTATGCCGGCGAAGGCGACAAAGCCACAACCGAGTTCGGAAAATTCATAACCGATCACGAGATCGCCTCATTTGTAAAAGCGCTCAAAGAAGTAAAAGAGGATACCAAAACTATCCCGCTTCAAAACGAGTTTTACAACAGGGTAGATAGTTTGGGGAGGCATTAGTGAGTGGTTGATTAGGTGAGTGGTAATTGGTGAGTGAGTTTTTTAACCTAATCTAACTCAATCAACTTATTCTAACTTAATCAACCCAATCTAACTTAATCAACCCAATCTAACTTAATCAACTCAATTTCCGCTCATTGCCTTCAGCGCTGTGTACGACATCGATTCGTAATCTTTCGACGCGGTAAAAAACCCGGCGGGGACTGGTTGCGCTTTAATTTCCTTCACAATGGCGTTTATTTTAACGCCGTTGTTAAAAGTAACGAATTTAATAGGTACACCGCCGAATGTAGTCACCGCCTTGCTAACCGAGGTAGCCGGGATATCGATATCGTTGGTTATCCACTCATCGTAGCTAATGCTGGTTTTTGGATCGGTAACGATAGTTTTAATGCAGTTATAGCCTGCAACAACCTGTTTTTCTGTTCCTTTTTTGCCGGTAAATTGGGGCATACCTGCTTTTTCCTGTGCTACTTCATCGGGGGTCATCACCACCACTATTTTTTTCCCAGCCGCGGCGATATTAATAATAAGGCAATGGTAATCCGTTTTAAACACGGAGACTCCCTTGATGACGGCAGCACCCTGGTCAACGATGGCTGCCGATGAGTCGCCCCTGAAATAGCAGCTGATCTCTTTTGGCAACATATCGGCATATTGCTGCCTGTCGGCAGGCAACTCATAACTTACGGTATAGGTGACGACGCCTTCTGTTATTTTCTTTTGGGCACAGGCAACGCCGGTTAATGAAAGGAGTAATAAAAATAAAGGGGTAATTTTTTTTAGTGATTCCATTTTATAAATTAATTCCCCAAAGTAATTATTTTAAAATTAAGCGTTCTTTAAAGTTTCAACAACAAATTGGGCATTTGTAAACCTGCATCGATTGGTATAAAATGCGATATTTACCGCCTGAAATAAACACACATTGACGGATAAAGCGATAGAAGATATTTTCTCCGGATTCCGGGTACAAGGCAAAATGGTATCCGCCCGGCCCTTTGGATCGGGACATATCAATGATACCTACCGGGTTATAACCGATACCGGCAGTAGCTATTTATTACAAAAGATCAATCATTTTGTATTTAAAAATGTTCCCGGACTAATGAACAACCTGGCACAGGTGACCGCACACTTAAAAGCAAAACTGGAGGCAATACCCGGCGCAAATCCAGAGAAAGAGGTGCTCACACTGATTGAAAGCAATAAGGGCGGGTATTTTATACAGGATGAGCAGGGGAATTACTGGCGTGTTTTCATTTTCCTAACCAATACGAAGAGCTACGACCAGGTACTCACCGAAAAACAGGCCTTTGAGGGAGGTAAAGCCTTCGGCCGTTTCCAGGCTTTGTTAGCAGACCTCGATACAAACCTCATCATTGATACCATACCGTATTTTCACGATATCAGTTTTCGTTTAGAGAACCTGGATAAGGCCATCGCTGAAGACGGGACCCACCGGTTAAATAAACTTTCATCCGAAATTGAATTCGTAAACCGCCGGCGCGATGAAATGTGCCGGATATTGGAATTAGGACATCAAGGCGTATTGCCCGAAAGAATTATCCATAACGATACCAAATTCAACAACGTTTTATTGGATGAGCACCACCAAGCCCAATGCGTAATTGACCTCGATACCGTTATGCCCGGCTATGTTGCTTACGATTTTGGCGATGCAGTGCGCACTATTATCAATAGCGCCCCGGAAGATGAAGCCGATTTGGATCAAATCAAGCTAAACGTCCCCTTATTTACGAGTTTTGTAAAAGGGTATTTAAAACAAACGGCGGTCTTTTTAACCGAAGCGGAAGTTCGTTCATTAATAAGCGGCACGTTGCTATTGCCTTACATGCAGGGTGTGCGGTTTTTAACAGACTACCTTAACGGCGATATTTATTTTAAGATCCATTCGCCCTGGCATAATTTGCAGCGTACCAGGGCACAATTTCAATTGGTAAAAAAACTGGAAGACGCGAGAGAGACACTGGACGATATTATTATAAAAACCTGGCGGCATGAAATCAACTAAATTCCACCTGGTATTCCTTACGCTTTTATTGCCGGGCATAGCATTACGTGCATTTGCCGAGAGACTTTCAGCCGACACAGCAATAACCATCCCGCTTGGCGGCAATAGCTGGAGAACAGATAAAGACACCATTGGCGGCAACATCAGCAATGATGGCATTGTGAACTGGACAAACAAGAACGCGGAATTTGTTACCTATGTGCGATTTGCCAAACCCGGCAGGTTCAAATTATCGCTCACGCTTAAAGTACCAGAAGGTAAAAGTCTGCTTTCCGTTACGGCATTGGGGCGGTCGCACCAGGTATCCGTATCAGGCGCTACTTTAAACGATCATTATGTTGGTGAATGGTCGGTCACCGATACCGGTTATGTTGCGATCAGGATTAAAGGCATGACAAAAACTGATGGCGTATATGCCGATATAACATCTATAAAACTATCGGGCACAGCAATTGACAGCCATACTGCCTATGTTAAAAATAACGATGGTGACTTTTTTTACTGGGGCCGCCGGGGCCCCTCCGTGCATTTTGGCTATTTATTTCCCGAAAAGGAAAATATACAGTGGTTTTACAATGAAGTAACGGTGCCAAGGGGTAACGACGTTTTAGGTTCTTATTTTATGGCCTGCGGCTTTGGCGAAGGCTATTTCGGGATGCAGGTTAATTCGCCGACGGAAAGGCATATCCTGTTTTCGGTATGGAGCCCGTTTAATACGGACGATCCTAAAGCTATTCCGGACAGTCAGAAGATCGTGATGCTAAAAAAAGGGCCGGGCGTACACACCGGCGAGTTTGGGAGCGAAGGATCAGGAGGTCAAAGTTATTTGTTGTACAACTGGAAAGCCGGCAATACTTATAAGTTTTTGATCTCGGCAAAACCCGATGATCATAACCATACTGTTTACACCGCATGGTTTTTTGCGCCGGAGCTTGGTAGCTGGCAACTTATAGCAAGCTTTAGCCGCCCGCAAACCAACAATTATTTAAAACATCTACATTCCTTTTTAGAGAATTTTGACCCTGAGCAGGGAACAATAACCCGCAAAGTTTTTTTTAATAATGAATGGATAGCCGACGAAAACGGCAAGTGGACGGAGCTGAACAAAGCCTGGTTCACCATTGATAATACCGGCATTAAAGGGTATCGTATGGATTATTCAGGCGGAATCGACGGCGGGTATTTCTACCTTAAAAACTGCGGTTTCTTTAATAACTATACCATTCGTAATACTATATTTGAACGGCCTTTGGGTGGCAAAATACCGGATGTTGCGTTGGATAAGCTGCCGTAGTCCGCTCTGTCATACGAACGAGGTACGAGTGAAGCAACCTCGTAGCCAATGCATTACCGTTATTGCAATTAAGGATTATTTTATTGGGACTAAATAATCAAAAATACACTTGCCGTTGTGAGGTTTTGCGATCCAGTGCTTTAATATAAACCAACTGATGAAGCATTGGCGGCGATGCATTGGCTACAAGGTTGCTTCGTCGGTGCGCTCCTCGCAATGACATAAAAAATGTTAACAACCTCACTTTTCTTTTATCACCAGCAACCACCCCCTGCCTTTTTCAACAGCAATATCCTGCCCGTCCTTAAAACTTGCTGCCTGTTGAAAATTCTTCACTTCGGACGCGGTTATACTTGCTTTTGCCGGATCGAGGCCTAATGCCTTCCAGTCTATCGATAACTTAACGTTGGTATCCTCTTTTGCCCAGCTGGCTATGGAAACCAGCACTGCTTTATCTTTTTTGTATATTGTTGCCAGCACTTCAGGGTTATTGGTTTTTACCGGGTTATTTTCCACCCAGTAGCCAATCATTTTGGTGCCCTGCATGCCAAAACTATCCCAAACTTTCCATATCGGCCGGGGGTCGGCATTGTCGCTCCAGGGCATGCGGTTGGTCATCCCGTATACCATCCCCCGCCACGGGTTGCCGCCGCCCTGCAGCATTTCGCCCATCAGGCCAAAGGGGATACCCGAAACTTCGGTTAAAAAGAAATCGGGTTTATTATTTTCATAGTCGAAATACTCCCCAAACCAAAGGCGGTTCAAATACGGGAAATGCTCCATATACAAATTGGCGCTGTTGTTAAAGCCGTCGCTTTTATCGTACTGGTTTGCCGAGTGGAGGTCGATAATACCCGGGTGGCCGTTTTGCGTCAGCACCCTTTTTATCCGTTTCATGGTGGTACGGTCAAAAGCGACATCGTCCAGGTAAATACCATCGATACCAACATTTTGCACCAGCCAGTTCATGCCTTCCACATAATAGTTATGCCAGCGGCTCATCCCGCTGTTCACAATCGCGGCGTCGTGTACTTCGGGCACATACCAGGCGGCTATGTAATCGTCGCCCAAATGTTCCTGCAACCACGAATATCCTCCGCCCTTACCAGTTGAATATATCTCATATCCCAAACTCCGCATGGCAAACGTTTCATAAGCACTGTTGGATAGTTCGCGAACGGTATTATAAATTTTAACCTTTAATCCTTTTTGATGCGCTTCGTCGATGTAAGCCTTCATAGCATCGTGGGCGATAAAAGGATAATTAATATAAGGATTTATAGGGGTGCCGTGGTGAATATTAATTACCGTCGCGCCTGTAGCCTTTATCGAGTCGATGTTATTATATTTATGATAAAACCGGGTAGCCCATTGGAAATCGGTATTAATGGGATGGAAAGGCGTGATGAGGAGGTTAAAATTATAATACAGCACATCCCCCTTTTTCATTGTTCGCGGGCCGCTGTAGTTGTTTACCATTACCCTATCGCTATTTTCGCTTATCCGGATGCCGCCCTTATTATCGTTCCCCCATGACGTGGGCAGCAGCAATGGCTTTTGCAGGTAAAAATTGGTATTCAGCGGGCGGATGTAGTTTTCATCCCGTAATGAGAATTGCAGTCCTGCATTTACATCGCCCAGCCAGGCGCCATCCTGGTTTTTATGAGCCACATCCCATTTCCAATCATAGCTTTCCGGCCTTTTTTCTCCTTTCAAATTAAGGCCGATGATATATTTAGCAGCGTCCTTATTAAAAGGTATCTCCATCCGGATGTCTTTCAAATCGATATCCTTCAACGCGGTTACCTTTACAGTGTATTCCGAAAAACCGTCAAACTCCAGCAAACCGTTTACATCCATTTGCAGGTCGGCCGAGGTATTTGTCACCGCCCATTTCACTGTGCCGGGCTGTACCTCCGTGAATTTAGCACCCGCAGATGCCCAATTTTCCAGGCCGTTTTTATTTTCGGCGATCAGCGATACCGGGCTTACGATCACTTCTTTTGCTTTATCCGAAAACGAGGTCATTTCCGGGGTAAAATAGGTTTCAATTTTTTGCGGGAAACCTGTTTTATCCAGCACCACCCTCCGGCCCAATAAAGTAATGGCGTTGTCCTTTACAACCAGGGGAATATATGGCTTAATGACATCATTTTTTTGTGCGAGGGTGGAGTTTAACCAGGTAAGCCGTGTCTGTTTCCAGGGTTCGTTTACGCCGCCGTTAACCGCTATCGAATTATCTACCTTTAATCTTACCCCTATTTTGGTATTTTCGGCATTCTTCGCGGAAACGTTAACGAATCCTTCATAGGTTCCCGGGAGTGCGTTTGCAGGCACATTCACCAGGCACCATAAAGCCTGTACGTTGCCTTTGGCAACAACCACCTGCTTATTGAATTTACCTCCTTTAAAATCGGCACCATCTGTATTAAGGCACGACATCAATTTGGATGATATTTGCTTGCCCGATTTGCTTTTCAGATCAGAGAACGTAATTTTCACGTCATCAATATCTTTGGTAATAGGGTAAATACCCAATTGGTACGCATAGTTCTCGCGCTTTTTGGCCTCACCGTTAAAAACATTTTTCACCCCGCTAATGATCCAGCGCTGTGGCAGGTCATGTTTCATCCTGATGGAATGCAGGCGGTCTTCCGGGAAAACGAGGTATGATTTTCCTGCATTTTTATGGATAAGATCAGTCATTTCCGCTTCGGTTGCAATAACCTCCATCGGGTAGAGGCTATTGAGGGCATTTACGGACTCTATCGATTGAACCTGTGCCTTATCAATACTGTTGCTTGTTTTTATCGATTTTACCCAATCTTCATCGGCAATCTGCTCCGGCTTCAAATATTTTACATTGGGGTAATTTGATTTCCGGTCGATCTTATAGGGCAGGTAATACAAAAAATATTTATTGTCGCCCGGTACAGGTTGAAAATATAAGGCGCCGGCTTCTCGGCTGATCTCTTGCACAAAAACATTCTTAACCTGCTTATTGGTGGTTGAATCAACAAGTATCACCGCCTTATTTTCGGGATGCAGGTCGTTTCTTCTCCATTTGATAAGGGCTGTTGCCAAATTTGGCGAATTAACGGTAAGTACAACGCGCTGGTTACCCAACGAATCGGGGTCCCATTCGTTATTTTTTATGATGTATTTTATTTCCTGCGCAATGGAGGCTGTGGAGATGAGTAAAAAAAGAAAGAAAAACAGGAGAGGCTTTTTCATTGGTCAAATTTAGCCAAAAGTAAATTGTTTTTGATAAATACACCACCTCCTTCCGTGGTCTGTGTCCCCACAGACCACCTACTACAGTCTGTGAGGACACAGACTACGGAGGCTTCCTACTTCAAAATAACCTTGGTAGCGCCGTAACCGAATTTCTCTTTTTGGGCATCCATAAACGTTTGTACTTTGGGGTGTTTGCCCAGTATTTTATGGATCTCATTCCGCAAAACACCGTTCCCTGCACCGTGTATAAAAACAATTTCGTGCAATTGGTGCACTATGGCGGCATCCAGCGACTTGTGAAAATAGTCCAGCTGAATTTTTAGGATTTCCGCGCTATTGATAAATTGATAGTCGTTACGCAATTTCTCAATGTGAAGGTCGGTTTCTTTTCCGGGCTTTTCAACTACTGCTTTTTCATCGCCGCTCTTAAAAAAGCTTTCCTTCAGTTTTTGGGCATCAACAACCATCTCCGGTTCACCTATCCGTATCAGCCACCCTTGTTGCTTTAGTACCGGAAGCTGTTTTTTGGACCCCGCAAAATCTTTTGCTTTGAACTTTTCGCTGATCACCAGCGGCGGCGGCGGTTCGTGATTGAGTTTAGTATTGAAAATGATATTAAAAACCAATTTAGGCCAAAGCTGCAGGTCGGCCAGTTGCGCCGAATACACCTTCGCCTCGGCTTTTGGCCCAATGCTCCCTGCAAACTCTCCTTTAAAATAATTTTGCTTGTCGGTAGTTAAGGAGGCCAGCAGTTGAAACGATGTATCATTTATCAAATGAAAATGCACCACAGAATTCGCTTTCGCATCGCTCACAACGCCTATATAAACCCCTGTTGAAATAAACTCGCCCCTAACTTCCGGCTCAACATCTATATTGCCTTTGGCAGTTCCCGGAGGTTGGTACCCATGCACGGTGGTCACCTTACTGGCCAGCACGGGTATTTCAAAATCGTCCGTGCCGGTAACACCTATCATCTGGTCGTCGATGATACGGGTAACAAAACCCTCCATTTTTTCATCAACAAAGCGCACAAAATCCCCAAGTTTATATTTCATCCTATAAAAAACAAAAAACCACCCGCCCTAAGGCAGGTGGCTACAAATTAGTTATTTAATACCCCTATTAAAATAACTTCTGCAAAGTAAAAAAATATTTATTGGAGTGCAAATAGTATTATGCATTTTTTTGCAAACTTGTTGCAACAACGTTTAACTAAAGCAAAGCATTGAAAATAAAGCAGTAAACGTTTAAAATGCAGTGCATGCCATAGGCAATCGACCCATTTTTGAATAAATTATCTTTAATTTGCCTTTACATTCTTCTTAAACGAAGGCGAAAATGTGTGTTGCGGTAAATAAATTTGTGCGACGGAGGGTATCCGTTCGCCACATTAACGCCAAAACTCCCGGTATTTGCAGCTATTTATGTAACGTTTTAAACTTGTCTTCGTCTTAAGTTTGTATTTTAAATTATATCATTGCGAAACCTTTACATCCATTTAATCTCTTCCTCCGGTCGTAATTAACGTCTCAATCAAATGTATAGATCAATCATTTTTTCTGCTTTTATCTGCCTGGTTTTAACACAGGCACAAGCCCAGGACCTTTATATGCCGCGCGATATCCAGCAGGCTTATAAAAAAGGCACCCGCGCTATGGATGGCCGCCCCGGCAAAAACTACTGGGAAAACCATGGCCGTTACAACATTTCTATTACGGCTATGCCGCCTGATCGCGCGGTAAAAGGCACGGAGCAGATCACCTATTTTAATAACAGCCCCGATACCTTAAAACGGCTGAACATGAAGCTGATATTAAACATACACCGCCCCGGCGCTGCCCGTTTTGGCGGGGCAAGCGACGATTATTTAACCCAGGGTGTTCAAATTGACAAGTTTATTGTTAACGGAACAGCCAAAGACTGGGATAATAACGCCGCTTCGGGCACCAACAAGATGGTTAAACTCCCCACCCCACTTCTGCCGCACGACTCGGTAAAAATGGACATTACCTGGCATTTTGATGTTTCGAAAGAAAGCGGGCGCGAAGGGATGATAGATCCTACCACTTTCTATATCGCCTATTTTTACCCGCGGGTATCTGTTTACGATGATTATAACGGGTGGGATACCCTGGCGTTTTTAGATGCCCAGGAGTTTTATAACGATTTTAACGACTATACCTTAAATGTTACCGTACCCAAAAACTATATTGTTTGGGCCACAGGCACCTTGCAAAACCCAAAGCAGGTTTTACAGCCGGAATACCTAAAACGCCTGGAGCGGTCAATGACGAGCGATTCAACTATCCATATTGCCACTGTTGAGGACCTTGCTAAAAAGCAGATCACCGCGCAAAATGACGTAAATACCTGGGCATGGAAGGCCAGCAACGTATCGGATATGGCGGTTGGCCTGAGCGATCATTATGACTGGGATGCCGCCAGTGCTATTGTTGACGATGCTACACAGCGCCGCGCAAGTATGCAGTCGGCCTTCCAGGACACTGCCAAGGATTTCCACAACGCGGTTAGGGCCGGTTGCCATTCCTTAAGCTGGCTGTCGCACAACTGGCCGGGCGTACCCTACCCGTTTCCAAAAATGACTTCGTTCCAGGGTTTTGCCGATATGGAATACCCCATGATGGTTAACGATAGCCATAACGATGATATCAGCTTTTCGCAATTCGTACAGGACCACGAGATAGCGCATACTTATTTCCCTTTTTACATGGGTGTAAACGAGAGTCGTTATGCTTTTATGGATGAAGGCTGGGCAACAACTTTCGAACTGCTCATTGGCACTGCCGAGGTAGGTAAAGAAAAAGCAGAAAAGTTATATAAAAGCTTCCGGGTTGCCGACTGGATAAATGATAAATCGACAGGCGAAGATTTGCCCATTATTACTCCTTCGAGCGAATTACGGGAGGGATACGGCAATAACTCATATGGAAAACCGTCGTTAAGTTATTTTGCGTTGAAAGATATGCTGGGCGACGAAATGTTTAAAAAAGCGCTGCATACCTATATGGACAACTGGAATGGTAAACACCCTATTCCATGGGATTATTTTAATTCGATGAACAGCGGCTCGGGCCAAAACCTCAGCTGGTTTTTCAACAACTGGTTTTTCACCAATAATTACATCGACCTGGACCTGCAAAAAGTTGCAAAAGCCGATGGCGGTTACCGGTTGTCTATCGCCAACATCGGCGGCTTTGCTATACCATTCGACGTGATATTGACCTATGCTGATGGCACAACCGAAAGTTTTCACCAAACACCCGCAGTTTGGAAGATGGATCAAAAACAGGTTAATATTTTTGTAAGAAGCGGCAAAGAAGTTAAGTCAGCCTTGCTTGACGGCGGTATATTTATGGATGCCGACGAAAGCAATAACAAATGGACTGCGCAATAAAATCACTGTGTTTTTAATACGATATAAACGAAGAAACCCGGCTGCTGGCCGGGTTTCTTCGTTTATGACTCAATTATTTATGAATTCTGTACAGAATCATTCAGCTCATTTGAGCCGTTTTTAACTTTTGCTTTGGCTTCGTGGAATTTGCTTTGTGCATTATCCTTTAATTCGTCGACTTTTGCACGTCCAGTTTCAACTGCAACATCTTTATAATCGTTAGCATCGTTAACGATACCGGTAATTTTGGATTTTGCTTTGTCGTAAATGGTGCCGCCATACTGTTTTACATCGTTGGTTGCCGCCTGCGCTTTGTCTTTTGCAGCTTCAACCAAATCGTTTATGTAGTCGGCTATACCGTCCCTCAGGGTTTCGCCTTTTTCGGGGGCTAACAATAATCCTAATGCCGCACCCGCCGCCGCGCCTATTAAAAGGGCTGCTATAACTCTGCTTTGATCTTTCATGGTTTTTTGTTTTTTAGTAGAATTAAAATTAATCTATAACAATTCCGATAAGTAGGTAACAATGCAAAGTGCTGTTTTGTTGTGAATTATTGTTTAAATATGCGTTAAAGTTTTCACATACCAGTGCAATAATTAGTTAAGGCGTTGTCCATCCTGCTGAAAATGAGCGTACAGCTAAAATTGCCCATAAAAAAAGGCATCCGCTAGTGAGCGGATGCCTGGTACGTTTAATGATTTAATATTATAATTAAATAACTTTTACATTTACCGCGTTTAAGCCTTTTCTGCCGTTTTCAACTTCAAATTCTACTTTGTCGTTTTCACGGATCTCGTCGATAAGACCTGATGAATGAACAAATACGTCCTGGCCACCAGCATTAGGTGTAATAAAACCAAAACCTTTTGTTTCATTGAA
>Ga0206878_10435_pt1 | contig 12154 bp, 8 predicted proteins | sample Alteio_BWOrgCont_8_FD_152621 | JGI IMG/M metagenome (GOLD analysis project Ga0206878, IMG submission 152621) | Enriched cells from forest soil in Barre Woods Harvard Forest LTER site, Petersham, Massachusetts, United States -... | ecosystem: Environmental > Terrestrial > Soil > Temperate forest > O... | reverse complement strand
CACTCAATGCCTGTTCAATTTGGCTGTAAATGTAAGTCAGCTGATCGTTTGTTATGCAATACGGGGGTAAAATGTAAATAATATTACCGAGCGGCCTTAATATGATACCGGCTTTTAAGAAGTATTGATACAAGGTATCTCGCAGCGAATTAAAGTAAGAGGTATCGGCGCCGGTTTCCCATTCCATTGCGAAAATAGTACCGGTTTGGCGGGTTGTTTTAACTTTTGGATGGTTTTTAATTTTCTCACCAAACTGGCGGTGCATGGCTTCTATCCTCTTAATGTTTTCCATAGTGGACGGTTCCATAAAAAGATCCAGGCTGGCCAATGCAGCGGCACAGGCCACCGGGTTTGCGGTGAAGGAATGCCCGTGAAACAGCGTTTTTAGCCGGTCGTCCGATAAAAAAGCATCGTAAATAGCTTGTGTGCAAGTAGTAAGCCCCAAAGCCATTGTACCCCCTGTTAAGCCCTTCGAAAAACACATCATATCCGGTTGTTCGGTTACATGATGACTTGCAAAAGCCTTGCCGGTGCGGCCAAAGCCGGTAAAAACTTCGTCGGCTATCATTAAAACGCCTTCCTCGCGGCAGTGCGCCATCAATGCGTTCAAATATTCTGCTTCATACATCAGCATACCGCCTGCGCCTTGCACCAGGGGTTCGAAAATGAAACAGGCCGTTTGCGACTTGAGATTTGAGATTTGAGATTTGAGATTTTCTATGTTGCCTTGGTTTGGGGTATCAATAAACTCTACTTCAAACAACAATTGATCAAAGGCTGCGGTAAAGGCGCTGCGGCCACTTACGGCCATAGCGCCGAAAGTGTCACCATGATAGGCGTCGTTAAAAGCAATTATTTTTGTACGATTTTCCCCCTTATTATGCCAGTACTGCAGCGACATTTTTATGGCAACTTCTACAGCAGTAGAGCCGTTATCGCTGTAAAATGCCTTTTGCTGGTTATCGGGTATTATTTTAAGCAGTCGCTCGGCCAGTTCAATCGCGCCTTCATGGGTAAAGCCGGCAAATATTACATGCTCCAATTTGTTCAACTGTTCCGCGACTTTTTGGGCGATATACGGATGCGCATGGCCATGGATATTCACCCACCAGGAAGATACTGCATCAATGTATTCCTTTCCATTTTCATCAAACAACAATATGCCCTCGCCCCTTACAATGGGTATGGGCGGCAATGCCGTTTTCATTTGGGTGTAGGGGTGCCATATCACCTGTAAATCCCTGTCAGTCAAACTCATATCTTATCTGCCAAAAGGTTCGCTACATGTTTATCGGTGGGGAAAGGGAAATTCTCTGCAGTCAGGTCGGTCAATTTTACCCATCTGAAAGCCTGCAATACCTCGCCTTCGCCATCAAAATCAAAAACAGCAGTTTTAAATACTAGGTTAAGGGGTTCCAGGTTTTTCACGAGGTAATAAACGCCGATCACCTGCGAATCGTTAAAAGCCGACCTTACAAAAAAATCGGTGGTGTAAAAATGACTAATAATATCGATCTTAGCATTACACTCCTCCATAAACTCGCGTTTCAACCCATCTGCCAGGCCTTCGCCCAGTTCGAGTCCGCCGCCCGGAAATTTCGTAAAGCGCATTCCGTATTCCTGTTCATCGCTAATGAGCACTTCATTGTACTCATTGATCAGCAAGCCATATACCCGTACGTTAAAATACATTACTCAAAGTGTTTTTTGTTGCGGATAATTTTATCCAGTGTCCAGGCTATTTCTTCTGTTTTGGGCTCCGACCGTATGGGGCAATTGGGCATGCTACAGTAATGGCAGCATTGCGGTATGCATGGGTCGGTATGAATAAACAATTCCGTTTTAGTTACCTCATCGTTTATCAGTTTATCAACCAGCTTTACCTCTTCATGAACTTTTACCAGGTCGAAATAATTGGGGAGCGTTAAATGGCAGTCGATATGCAATTCGTTGCCATACTTTTGTGCGCGGAAATTATGGATATCGATCCATGGATCGCGCCGCTTTTCGTTCAGCACCTTAATCACATCGTTTACAATATCAAAATCGGCCTCGTCCATCAAACCGGATACAGACCGGCGCACCAGCTTGTAACCGCTGTATAAAATATACAAGCCCACCAATATGGACAGCGCACTATCCAGCCAGATGATTTTTGTGAACTGTATAAGCAGCAGGCCCGCTACCAGCCCGATGCTGGTTACCATATCGGTGAGCAAATGGCGGCCATCGGCCTCAATAGTAATGGATGGCAGCGACTTTCCCTTTTTTAACATATAAAAACCGAAGACGCCGTTAACAGCCCCGGTTACGCCGATTATGATTGCGCCGGTAACCAGGTCGTGAATTTCGTTAGGGTAAAATATGCCGTAAACCGATTTTATAATGATGCTGATGGCAGCGATGCCAATTAAAGAGCCCTCGATAAAAACGGAGAAGTATTCCACCTTACCATGCCCGTCTGGGTGGTTTTCATCGCGGGGTTGCGAGGCAAGGTAAATACTGAAAAAGGCAAAGGAGCTGGCGAGCACGTTTACAATACTTTCGGCAGCATCGGTTAATACAAAGTTTGATCCCGTTAAAAACCATGCGAAGAATTTTGCCAGCATGAGGACTATACCTATGATCAGCGCAAAAAGTATGATCCTTTTTTGTTCTTTCAAAACGATTGAATTTCGGCCAAATTTATAATATTAAAGCGGAATGGCTGAAAGAATTTTGCCTTTGCGTTGAGGGTAAGCGGGTTAAAAATTGTATATTCAAAAACCTATGTCGTTTCGAACGCAAGTGAGAAACCTTATACACCCTGCTTCGCCAGGTATGCATAGTCCGCCATGCAAGTTGGCGAAGGTTTCTCGCTTGCGCTCGAAATGACAAAAATTTTATGACAAGCAATATAAAAATCCCTTAAAATCTCGGCCTAAAAAACACTCATTTTATGCTTTTACTAATAAACACGAGCACTTGTTAACAAAACGATAAAAAAAAGAAAATTTAGTGTTAATATACCAATTGGCACTTCATACTTTTCTATCTTTGCACCCGCAATTATTAAACAAACAAAAAATGACCACATTAAGTACCCGGATCAACAACCTGTCCGAATCGGCAACCATTAAAATGGCCAAACTGGGCCGCGAACTTGCCGCAAAAGGTGTAGATGTAATAAGCCTTAGCTTTGGCGAACCTGATTTTCACACTCCCGAACACATTAAGGAGGCTGCAAAGCAGGCCATGGATAAGAACTTTACCTATTACACTCCCGTATCCGGTTATCCCGACTTAAGAAAAGCCATTTCTGTTAAACTGAAAAACGAAAATAACCTGGACTATGATTTCAGTCAGATCGTGGTTTCTACCGGCGCAAAACAGGCCATTGCCAATGCGGTATTGTGCCTGGTAAACCCCGGTGAAGAAGTAATTATACCTACGCCGTACTGGGTATCATATTCGGAAGTGGTGAAGCTGGCCGAAGGCGTAAGTGTTTTTATAGATGCCCCTGTAGAGCAGGATTTCAAAATAATGCCTGCACAGCTGGAAGCTGCCATTACCCCGAAAACAAAATTATTTATGTTTTCGTCGCCCTGCAATCCTACCGGAAGCGTTTATAGCAAAGAAGAATTAGAGGGACTGGCGAAAGTTTTTGAAAAACATCCGCAGATCTATATCCTGTCGGACGAAATATATGAGCATATCAATTTTGTTGATAAACACGAGTCGATAGCACAATTTGATTACATAAAAGACCGTGTAATTATTATCAACGGTTTTTCAAAAGCATTTGCTATGACCGGCTGGCGTATCGGTTACACCGCATCGAACAAGGATATTGCGAATGCATGCGATAAAATGCAAGGGCAGATCACTTCGGGAACCTGCTCGATTACCCAAAAAGCGGGCGTTGCCGCGTTGGAAGGCGGTTTAGACAGCGTTTTAGCCATGCGTGCAGAATTTAAAAAACGCCGCGACCTGGTTTATGGACTGCTGAAAGAGATTGAAGGGGTAAAGGTAAACCTGCCGGAAGGCGCTTTTTACTTTTTCCCGGATGTAACCTCGTTCTTTGGTAAAAGCTACAACGGCCAAACCATTAACGACGCCGACGAACTAAGCATATACCTTTTAGAAGAAGGCCATGTTGCTACCGTTGGCGGTGATTCATTCGGCGATAAAAAATCTATCCGTATGTCGTATGCGGCTGCGGAAGATAAACTGGTTGAAGCCGTTAAAAGAATAAAAGAAGCTTTAGGTAAACTGAAATAATATTTTGTTCGGCCACGAATTAAAATTGCTAAAATCTCTTCAAAATAATATAAAGCCCTTTGGTAATAATCAAAGGGCTTTATAGTTCAGAAACAAGCTTACAGGTTTCTTAAGTCTTATTAAATTATTCTTTATTACTACCAATTTTGTCGCTTAACAAGGCTTTGATTAAGATCGAATTAAGGTCATAAATATTATTGTCGAGGTTATTAACCTCAGTTTCAAGCCCGCCGGCTGAATCATTTTTCGAAGAAGAGCTATCCAAAAATTCATCAGAAAGCGAATTAATACTATCATTTATGGTTACCAGGTCGGAAGCGGAAGTCTTTCCAAAATATTCTTCTGTTAAAGCTTTATTCTTTGTAAAATTTTCTTCCCAATCAATATACGCCTGGCGCCAGGTAAGGTTTTTATCCATTCCGCGCGCAAACGATCTAAAACTGATCACTACCTTGCCAAGTAGTTTACTATTTTCTGTAAACAAGTCGGTAGCCTGGGTCTTTTCATATTTTACTTGGTCTGCTTCTCGGGAGAAATAATTATTTAAGAATTGCCAGAAAAAAGTAATTGTTCCGCCTAAAATGAAGGTATAAACGAACTTTATAAATTCGAGTTTTTTGGCACTTTTAAGATCCGAAGCATTCATCTGGTAAGGTTCGATTGAATTAATCTCTGATTACTGTTACGAGTTGTGACATGGTAGCTCTATGGGAAAGAGAAACAATCATACCAAGGGTCAGCGGAGTGTTATTTTCAATATAAATTGTTTTCCCATGATACGGAAACCCATTTTCAAGAAGTCTATCACTGAGAGCTATAACCCTTACTTCGAACCTTCGTCCTGAGTCATCCCCATTGCCAAACTGAACGTTTTGTATAGTCCATCTGTTTATGTCATTTTGATCCTGATCAGCGCCAAGATATGGCCAATATCCCCCTATTGGGTCTTTAACGAAAACAACCGGCTTGAATCCTAAAGCCAAATGTAGCGAAGTCGAAAATTCGATTGTATTCCCATCCTGCGGTACATGCGAGCCACTTAGTGGCCGCGATATTCTGATGGTTGCCGTTTTTACCTGTGAATAAGCACATAAGGCTAATGAAAACAATGTACAACAAAGCAACGTGATTTTTTTCATGATATGTAAGATTTAGTATTGGGTTATCAAATCAAAAACAGCGTTGGGCGCAGTTTTTATGTTGTTGTTTGTAAAAAGCGTTTCAGGTTTTACTAATGCTAAATTATAATATTAATTTTTATAAATCAAAATTATATTTCATTATTGTATGCTGACAATCAGATCGTTTGAGACTATTTAAAGCGAATTTATTAGTGATAAAAACCTATAGGCATTTTTCGCCCAAGCGCAAGGATTACGCTCTTGGTGCATACTAAAGAAAAGGCCCTTATCAAACGATAAAGGCCTTTTTTAATGAAGTTGTTCTGTAATTGAATTTCTTATTTCTTTGATGATAGTGGGAATGCGTAAGCAATGCGCAAGCCTACCAGGCCGTAATTAGTTGTGCCGAAATAATTTTCGTAACGTACACCTACATCCCATGTTTTGCTGGCATAACCCAAAGCAGGTGCGCCGATTATTTTAACGTTGCCGTTATTTAAAATAAAACCTGCACCACCTTCTAAACCAAAATATACATTTTGAGAAAAGAAATCTTTTATACCAATTTTAACAGGCAGAATATGCAGACTGGCGTAATCTGTCCCATCTGTGAAATTAGGATTTGATTTCCCAACAAAGTCATAAAAGCCCGAAGTAAGCGTCCATGCGAAATTAGCTGAGGTACCATATTGTAACCTGGCGGTACCGCCTACTTCGAAACTCGATTTGTCATTTTCAACCCCGGTAGGAATACCTGTTTCTAACCCTATTCCGAAACGCAGGTCGTTGTTACCTGATGTTTGCGCCTTAGCGGTAGTTGTAAAAAATAGAGCGGATGCGACGAAAGCAACGGCTATTAGTTTTGATAGATTTTTCATAGTTGTGTTTTTAAGTAATTGTAACCAATTTGTATCAACACCCTATTCAAATACTCTGCCACGACGCCTTTTTTTGGGATTTTTGTCCCTTAAACCATACATATAACATCAACCGAACCAGGTTACAAATGGATAGCGCACCGCTTAAATGCTGTAAATCAAAGCGTTTTTGGCATTATGATCTTCAAAATAAAAAGAAGAGGACTGGTTGCGTATTTCAGATAACAAAACAATTTATGACCTTAAAAAAGGGCAAAAATTCGTCTTTCAAACAATAAGCCATTGTTAATTTTGTATCAGGAGAGGCGGAGATTAGTCAAATCGGGGGTAGGGCTGTCGATGTAGAGACGCAAAATATTGCGTCTCTACCGAATAACGTAAATTCTTGCTGGTTAGCCGTCAGTCCCCAACTTGCGGTTTATAATTTTTCTGCAACTCGGCGAGTTTTTCTTTACCGTACGCAAAGCGGGTGATGACATAAAACAATACCGGTACAATAAATATAGCCAGTGAAGTAGCCGCAAGCATCCCGCCGAATACAGTTAGACCGATGGTTTCCCTGGCCTTGGCACCCGCGCCGGTAGCAAATACCAGCGGCAATACACCAAAAATGAATGCGAGCGAAGTCATTAAGATTGGCCGGAGACGAAGGCTTACCGCATCCAGCACAGCTTTTTCCAGCTCAATTCCCCTATCCACACGTTCTTTTGCAAACTCCACTATCAGGATAGCGTTTTTGGCGGCCAGGCCGATCAGCGTGATCAAACCTATCTGCGCGTAAATACTGTTGGCGATGTCGCTTTTAAAAGTTAAAAATAGGATAGCGCCGAACGCCCCCAATGGAACGGCTAAAAGCACCGAGAATGGGACCGACCAGCTTTCATACAACGCCGCCAGGAATAAAAACACGAACCCGATGGACAGCATAAATATATAAATAGTTTTTGACCCGGATAATATTTCCTCGCGGCTTAGCCCCGAAAATTCGTAGCCAAAACCTTGCGGTAAAGTGCCGTCGGCAACTTCCTGCAGCGCCTTCAAGGCATCACCGGAGCTGTACCCAGGAGCCTGGCCACCGTCAATTTCCGCTGACCGGAACAAATTATAGTGCGATATGAGCGGCGCATTCTCAATCATTTTATACGAGGTGAGCGTGCTTAGCGGCACCATCGCCCCTGCGGAGTTCCGCACGAAGTACTTACCCAGGTCCTCTATCCGGGTGCGGTAGTTCGTATCCGCCTGCGCCAGCACGTGGAATGTCCGGCCATAAAGCGTAAGATCGTTTACGTAGCTGCTGCCGCTGTAGGTTTGCAGGGCGGCATTAATATCGCTTATCGCGACCCCTAATTTTTTAGCCTTCTCACGATCGATCACCAACTGGTAGGCCGGCGTACTTGCCGTAAAAAACGAAAAGGCCTTCCCTATTTCCGGGCGTTTCCTGATGGTATCTAAAAATGTTTTTAATGTTTTTTCAAATACTTTAACATCGCCCCCTGCCTGTTTTTCTTCCAAAATAAAGGAGAAACCACCCGTGCTGCCCAAACCCGGTATGGCAGGTGGTTGTATCACCGTGACGCTCGCTTCCTTATACCTCGACAATTTCTTTTGCAGGTTAACCACAATCGAATCAATTACTAAATTACTGGCTGTTCTTTCGTCCCAGGGTTTAAGCTGCACAAATATGGTGGCGCTGTTTGATTTACTGGCAAAGCTAACCGCGTTTAAGCCGCCCAGGGCGGCGTAATGAAGGATGCCCGGCACACTGTCCATCGTCGCCATCATCTGGTGCAAAACAGCAACTGTTCTTTGGGTGGAAGCCGCTTCGGGCAAATCGAACGTCACATAAATACGCCCATCGTCTTCCAGGGGGATAAAACCTGATGGCTTATTTTTAAATAGCAGGATAGTGCCCACCACTATGCACACTAAAATGACAATAATAAATTTTGAATGCTTTATACTTTTATCAACACCATTACGGTAGCGGCCGGTAACACGGCCAAACCATTCATTAAATTTAAAAAAGAACTTATCAAGGCCTTTTGACTTTGCATCAAGCTTACGCGGGCGCAGCATGAGCGTACACAGCGCAGGCGTTAAAGAAAGGGCCACGAATGCCGATATCAACACAGATATGGCAATGGTTATAGCAAATTGCTGGTAAAGGCGGCCAACAATACCCGGCACAAAACCAACCGGCACAAACACCGCCGCTAATATGAGCGCTATGGCAATTACCGGCGCCGATATGTCTCTCATGGCATGCGTAGTTGCCTCTTTTGGCGACATGTTCTCCTCGTCCATATAATGTTGAACCGACTCGACTACCACGATGGCATCATCAACCACAATACCTATTGCCAGTACGAAACCAAATAGCGTAAGGGTATTGATAGTAAAATGCAGCGGTATAAAGAAAATGAACGTACCGATAATAGACACCGGTATGGCCAGCACCGGGATAAGCGTTGTACGCCAGCTTTGCAGGAACAGGAACACTACGATGATAACGAGTATGAGCGCTATAATTAGCGTTTTAACCACTTCGCCCACTGAAACTCTTACCACTGTTATTGATTCGAAGGGCACTACGTAGTTAATATCTTCGGGAAATGTTTTTTTCAATTCGTTCATGGTAGCATAAACGTTGTCGGCAGTCTCCAGGGCGTTGCTGTTTGGCGCCTGGTAGATCAGCAGGTATGATGCCCTTTTGCCATCGACAAACGAATTACCGGCATAATTAAATTTACCCAGTTCAACGCGGCCAACATCCTTTAAATGCACTACCGAACCATTGCCGGGCGTTGTTTTTACAATTACGTCGGCAAATTCTTCAGGGGTTGAAAGCCGTCCGTTTACCAGCACCGTGTATTCAAAAGGCTGGGCTTTTTCCTGTGGTGGCACGCCTACCACACCTGCTGCAACCTGTGCATTCTGTTCTGCAAGCGCATTTAATACATCGCCGGCCGTCATACCGAGCGCAGCGAGTTTATCCGGTTTCAGCCAGATACGCATACTAAAATCATCGGCCCGCGAAATGACGTCGCCCACGCCTTTAGTGCGCGCAAGCGCGTCCTTAACCACAACGTTGGTGTAATTATCCGTAAAGGTTACATCATGTGTCCCTTTTGGGGCATAAATAGCAACCAGCATCAAGATACTGGGGTTACGTTTACGTACAATTATCCCCAGGCGCTGCACATCCTGTGGTATAGCGGGGGTTGCAATACCCACGCGGGTTTGTACATCAAGCGCAGCTATATTTATATCTGTTCCAACCTCAAAGTTGGCCGTTATGGTCATTTGCCCGTTGCTGGTGCTGTTACTTTGCAGGTAAGTCATCCCCGGAGTACCGTTTACCTGTACTTCAATGGGGGTTGCTACCGTTTGTTCAACCGTTACAGCATCTGCGCCGTTGTACGTGCCGGTTATGGTTACCGTAGGCGGTGTAATTTCGGGGTACTGGGCAATCGGCAGGCTGGTGATCGATAATATCCCGACTACCACAATAACAATTGAAATAACTATTGCTGTTACCGGCCTTCGTATAAAAGTATCTGCAATCATTCGTTTGTTTTTCTATAGAAATAAACCTGTTTGCTTTTTATGGCAAATAAAATTATTGTTTTGCTTTCGCGGGCGCTGTCTTTGGCTTACCAAGCGTGATCTTACCACCGTCGCGCAGGCGCTGGAACCCGTCGGTTATTATTTTGTCGCCAGCTTCGACGCCCGACATAATCACCACATCAGACCCAATGCGCGGCCCCAGTTTTACCTTGCGCTGTTTTGCGATGGTATCCTGCGATACAAACACAAAAAATTCGCCCATTTGCTCGGTAATGGCTTTGTAAGGCACCTGCACCCTTTCGCCCGATTGGTTGTTCAGCACTTTTAAAACGCAACTCATACCATCCTTCAGTTCATCGGCATTATTTGGAAATTGTATCCTTACTTTAATGGTGCCCGTGCCGGCGGCCACCCCCCTGTCTATCGCCAAAACTTTCCCCGGATGATTGTAAAGGCTCCCATCGGCCAGCTGCAGCCTGAAAGTTGAATCGGTGCTGCTTTTTTGCAATGCATAAAACCGGTTAATGTCTTCCTCGTTTATAACCACATCGGCCCCGATCGGGTCCTCGCTGGAGACGGTGTTCAACAACGTAGTACCTGGCGAAATCTGTGCGCCGAGCTTAACCTGGGAAATGCCAATCCGCCCGGTGAAGGGGGCAGTTATTAATGAATAGGAAAGATCGGTTTTGGCCGATAATACACCTGCTTGCGCAACTGCCACCTGGCTTTTGGCTGTTTCATAAGCCGCCTGGGCCTGGTCTACCGTTTGGCGGGCAACTGCATCATTTTGAAGCAGCATAGTATAACGGTCGATATCTTTTTGTGCTTTTACCAGGTTGGCGTTGGCGCTCAGTAAATTTGCTTCGGCCTGCTGATAAGCGGCCTCGTATTTGCGACGGTCAATCTCGTAAAGTTCTTTGCCTTTTTGCACCACTTCACCCTCCTTAAAAAATATCCCGGTGATAAAACCCGATACCTCACTGCGCAGCTCGACGGAATTAAGCGCTACTACTGTTCCCTGGTATTCGTCATAATAAACAGCATCGGCTATTTTAGCAGCAGCAACGTACACCGGTGTAGGCGGAAGCGGGGCAGGTTTTTTGCTTTTGTTTTGGCACGCGCCCAACAATAAAACAAACAGCGGTGCCGATACGAGTATATATTTTGCTTTCATATTCAAAATTATGGGACGTTTAATATACCAAGCGCTTTTTCCAGGTCTATCTTGCTGGATAATAACTGGAATAACGCATTATAATAATTTAATTCGGCGGTGCGCAAGTCCGATTGCGCCACGATAACATCGAGATAAGTTTTTATCCCTTCGCGGTACTGTAGGCTAACCACCTTGTAAACATCTTTTGCAAGGCCGACGTTCTGCCTTAATAAGGCATAATCGGTATAGTTGCTTTTATATTCTGCCAGCGCCTGCACGTATTCGGTGTTAATAGTATTAGCCGAGTTTTCTATATCCAGGTCAACACGATCTACCTGCAAATGGGCTTTAGCTAAATTCTGCAATCTTTTTGTACCCGTAAAAATATTAAAGTTCAAAGTAACACCGAGGTAGGCATTGGGGATAGATGTATTATAAAGGTCGGAAAACCTGTTGCTGAGATAATATAAATTATAACTCCCCTGCAGCGATAACGAGGGCAAAAAGCCCCACCGGTAATAATTCACATTTACATTGTCGAGGTTTTTTTGCGTTTGCAGTAAACGGTATTCAATGCGGTTGTTAACATCCAACTGCTGCAGCGTATCTATCGAGATTTCCTGCTCATAGCGCGAGGTATCGTAGGATAACAAAAGATTATGTTCTCTTGATATCCCCATAATCTGTTTCAGGTACGCAATTTTGCTTTTAATGGCTTCTTCAGTTTGTTTCCTGGTGGCGATAGAGTTATTGAGCGAAATGGTTGCCTGCTTGTAGTCGGTTTTATCGACCACACCGGCCTGGTAGCGATTATAGGCATCTTTCAGGCTACGTTGCAGGCGTACAATATCCTCATTTAATATATCGAGCTGTTTTTGCGAGAGCAGTACATCAAAAAAAGCTTTGCTCACATCCGAAACAACATTTATCTGGCTGCTCGCGGTGTTCTCCTTATAATACAGGCGCGAATATTTGGCTGCCTTGGCCGCCTCCAGTACCTCGTTATTATAAATAACCTGGTTGGCCTGTAAACCCAATGCGGAATATTCAGAAAGATTCTCTCCCGTTGCAATGGCTGCCGGATCGGCCGCGGCGGCGGCAGGGCTGCCCTTAAAATAATGCTGGTACAAATTGGAACTAGTGATCTGTGGCAGCCAGTCGGCAAGCCCTAT
>Ga0206878_10432_pt1 | contig 12191 bp, 12 predicted proteins | sample Alteio_BWOrgCont_8_FD_152621 | JGI IMG/M metagenome (GOLD analysis project Ga0206878, IMG submission 152621) | Enriched cells from forest soil in Barre Woods Harvard Forest LTER site, Petersham, Massachusetts, United States -... | ecosystem: Environmental > Terrestrial > Soil > Temperate forest >... | reverse complement strand
CCCAGTTTCTCACTGGCCACTGACCACTGACCACTGGGTTTCTACCTCAGCTTTAAAGTCGTCAGCGCGAACAGCGCAAACACCAGCGACGCAATCCAGAACCGCACGATAATCTTCGACTCCGACCATCCCATCAATTCAAAATGATGATGCAGCGGCGCCATCTTGAAAATCCGCTTCTTGCGCAGCTTGTACGACCCCACCTGCAGAATCACCGACAACGCCTCGATCACAAACACTCCGCCAATAAACGGCAGCAGCAGTTCCTGCTTGATGATCACCGCGACCGTCCCAATCGCCCCGCCCAAAGCCAAAGATCCCACATCTCCCATGAACACTTCCGCGGGATGCGCGTTGTACCACAAGAATCCGATCGACGACCCCACCATCGCTCCGCAAAAAATAGTCAGCTCGCCCACCTGCGGCATGCGCGGGATCTCCAGATAAGTCGCAAAGGTAGCGTGCCCGCTGACATAAGTCAGCACCGAGAGCGCTCCGGCCGCGATCACCGTACATCCAATCGCCAAGCCGTCCAGGCCGTCCGTGAGATTCACCGCATTGCTCGCTCCAACAATCATGAACGCGACAAATGCAATAAAGGGTAGGAACGCCAAGGGCCAAAGATGCGGAAAACGCTCCAGGCTCTGCACCACCAGGTCCGGATGAAACTGCTTCAGGAAAGGGACAATCAGCTTGGTTGAATACATCCCATACGTCTGCATCGTGATAAGCATCACTGCAATCACAATGCTGGTCGCAACCTGCAACCCCAGCTTCGCCCGCCCCGTAAGCCCGAGATTCCGCCGATGCGCCACCTTGGTGTAGTCGTCCGTGAATCCAATCGCCGCAAACGCGCACGTAGCAAACACCGCAATCCAGACAAACCGGTTGCTCAGATCGGCCCACAGCAGCGTAGGCACCACGATGGCGATTGCAATCAGCAACCCTCCCATCGTTGGCGTCCCAGCTTTTTTCTGATGAGCCTTTGGACCTTCTTCCCGAATGTATTGTCCAATCTGGAATTCCCGCAGCCGGTTGATCACCAGCGGACCCACGATGAGCGCGGTAAAAAGTGCAGTGAGGCTGGCGAACGCAGTGCGGAACGTCAGATATCGAAAGATGCGGAACGGCGGAAAATAATGTTGCAGCTTCAGGAACAGCAACCAGTAGAGCAATCAGCCTCCGTCCCGCGATAGTCTCAGTTCCCGCCGCGCAGTGCCTTCCAACCTTCCAGCGCTTTCTCCAGCTTCACCCCGCGTGAAGCCTTCAACAAGACCACATCTCCATCCCTCGCCTCGCGCGCCAGCCATTCCCCAGCTTCCTCGGGACCTGCCACAAATTCTGCCCGACCGCCCGCCTTACGCGCGCCGTCGACCATCGCCTGCGCAAGCCCGCGCACGCCGAGCAGCGCATCAATCTTCTTCTCGGCAATATGCTGCCCCGCCTGCCGGTGCATTTCTTCACCCGCTGGTCCCAACTCCAGCATCTCGCCCGCCACAACAATCCGCCGTTTGGCCGCCATCGCAGCCAGCGCGTCCACCATCGCTTCCAGCGCCTTCGGATTCGAATTGTAACAATCGTTGATCACCGTGACGTTACCCACTTGGAGAACCTGCCCACGTTTGTCTCCAGGAGCCAGCGTAGCCAAAGCCCCCACCGCCTCCGCAGGCTTAAGCCCGCGCTCTACTCCCACGGCTACCGCCGCCAGCGCATTCAGCACGTTATGTTCTCCCACCAGAGGCAGCGTTGCATGTTCGCGAACACCTCCGATCACCACATCGAACTCCGCGCCCTCCGTCCCTTTCGCTTGGATTTTCTCCGCGCGCACATCCGCCGTCGCCCGCGTGCCATACATCACCACCTTGCCCTTGAAGTCGCGTCCAAACTGCGAGACATACTCGTCATCAGCATTCAACACCGCAACGCCATTCGCGGGCAAAGACTCCACCAACTCATATTTCGCCCGCGCAATTCCCGCCAGCGAATCAAAGAACTCCAAATGCACCGGCGCAACGTTGGTCACCACTCCGATCTCCGGCTGCGCAATCTTCGCCAGCGCCCGGATCTCCCCCGCATGCGACATCCCCATCTCGATCACCGCCACGTCATACTCCGGTTCCAACTTCACCAGCATCAGCGGCAAGCCAAAATGATTGTTGAAGTTCCCTTCGGACTTCAGCACCCGAAACCGCGTGCTAAGAACGTGCGCAATCGCTTCCTTCGTAGTCGTCTTCCCCGCCGATCCCGTCACCGCGATCAGCGTCTTGCCCCAAACCTTCCGCACCGCCGTAGCCAGTGTCTGCAGAGCGACCAGCGTGTCTTCCACCGCCAGCAACCGCATCTCCCGCGGATAACGGCTCAACTGATCCTTACGCACCACTGCCGCAATTGCCCCGTTTCCGAGTGCCTGCTCCACGAAATCGTGACCATCCAGCCGCTCCCCTTTCACCGCAAAGAAAAGCTGGCCCGCCCTCACAGTGCGGGAGTCGATCGAGTACCCCTGCGCCAAATGTTCTGGATCAAACTCCCCCGCCGCGGAAACAAACTCGGCAACCCTGGCAAGCGTCAGCTTCATCGCGTAGCCCCGCTCGTCTCGCACTCAAACCCCGCCGCCCGCAGCGCCTGGCGCGCCACTTCCAAATCATCAAAAGGAAGCGATCCCTCCCGCGTCACCTGCACCTTTTCATGCCCCTTGCCCGCCAGCAGCAGAATGTCTCCCGGCCGAGCCTCGCCAATGGCCAGTGCAATCGCCTTGCGCCGGTCGGGTTCCACGCTGTACTTCACTCCAGTCTTCTGCAGTCCCACCACCGCATCATTAATAATCGCCACCGGATCCTCACTCCGAGGATTATCCGACGTCAGCACCACGAAATCGCTCCCGCGCCCCGCAGCCTCGCCCATCAGCGGACGCTTCTTCCGATCGCGATCCCCTCCACATCCAAACACCGTCAACACTCGTCCCTTCGCAGCAGAAACCAACTCCCGCGCCAGCGCGGTCAAATTCCGCAAAGCATCGTCAGTGTGTGCGTAGTCCACCACGACGGTGAAAGGCTGGCCGCATTCCACGCGCTCAAACCTTCCCGGGACGCAAGCCAGCTTGTCGATACCCGCCGCAATGGCAGCCGCCGAACACCCGCGCGCATACGCCGCCCCGGCCGCCGCGAGAATGTTGTACACATTCACCCGCCCAATCAGCGCCGAGAACACTGCAATCTTCGCCGCCGGTGTCACCAGATCAAATCGCGTACCCCGCGTTGTGATCTCCACTTTTTCAGCGTGCAGGTCGCCGCGCTCCCATCCATATTTCAGCACCACCGAACTGTGCTTCCGGCTGAACTCCGCCAGCTTCGCCCCGTACTCATCATCCAAATTGGTCACCACAGCCCTCGGAGCATCCGTACCGCACCCCGAAAAAAGCACCTGCTTGGCCGCGAAGTACTCTTCCATCGTCTTGTGATAATCGAGATGGTCGCGCGTCAGGTTAGTAAAGACGGCGACATCAAACGGCACCCCAAACACCCGCTCCTGCGCCAGCGCATGTGAGGAAACCTCCATCACCGCATCAGTCGCGCCCCATCCCAACGCCTCGCTGAATATGCGATTCAGTTCCAGGGCCTCCGGCGTAGTATGAGGCGCCGGCAACACTTTCCCCGCCACGTGATACTCAATCGTCCCAATCAGCGCGCTCTTCCGCCCCGCCGCCGTCAGAATCGATTCCAGCAGAAACGCAGTCGTACTCTTCCCATTCGTCCCCGTGATTCCCGTGATCGCAATCCGCTCCGCCGGCTTCTTATAGAAGTTCGCGCTAACCCTCGCCAGCGCCCGCCGCCCGTTCGGCACCACTGCCCAGGCCACGCCCGGACGCGGTTTCTCCGCCGCCGAATCCGTCACCACAGCAACCGCTCCAGCTTGAATCGCCTGATCGATAAATCGGTTGCCGTCGCTTGACTCGCCGCGCATGGCCACAAATACGCATCCCGGCTTCACCCGCCGCGAGTCATATTCCACACCACTCACTCCCGGATCCCCACTGTGCGCAAGGACTTCCGCTCCATCCAGCACCTGTTGGAAGGTCATTGCCCAGAATTATATGGCACTGGGACCACAGACTTACCGCACCGTTCGGGAAGGCCACGACTTCAGGAGTGCCGCGAGGTCGGAAAGCAAGGCCGGAAAAATAGAGAGCGGCTTAAGCCCCTGAGGCGAACTCGACCCGTTCGGCTTCCTGAATCAGTAGCCCCGACACGCAGGTTACCAACGGAACGTTCCCCATCACGCCCCGCAGCGCTAAATTACTTCTATGTCCACCGGAACCAGCCCCGGCAAATACCGTTGCGCCCAATGCGAGATGGCGGAAGACCAGTGCGAGTGCGATAAGTACTGCTGCCTCTGCCAGACCGTACTCGAGGTCCGCCTCTGCCAGGACGGCCTCATGTACTGCGAGCCCTGCCGCAGCGCTTGCGATTACAAGACCTCTGACTGAAGCCACCAGCAACCGCCCTCAAATCACCACCGCTTCCTGGTACTCTCCAAACACCCTCCGCATCGCATCCGAAATCTCCCCGACCGTGGCGTGAGCCTCGACCGCCTCCAGAATCCGAGGCATCACATTCGCGTCAGACCGCGCCGCGTCCTCCACGCCTTGTAGCGCAGCCTTCCACCGCCCCGCATTCCGCCGCGCCCGTAACGCCCGCACCCGCTCGATCTGCCTGGGTTCCAGCGCCGGATCGATCTTCTGAATCGCAATCGCCTTCTCTTCCTCCACCTCAAACCGGTTCACTCCGACCACGACCGCATCCCCAATATCTACTGCCTGCTGATATTCATAAGCCGCGGTTTGAATTTCCTGCTGCACAAATCCGCGCTCAATCGCCCTCAGCATCCCGCCCATCACTTCAATCCTTCCCAGATACTCTGCCGCCCGCTTTTCGATTTCGTTCGTCAGCGCCTCAATGTAATAAGACCCCGCCAGCGGATCGACCGTCTGCGCCACTCCCGACTCATACCCAATCACCTGCTGCGTCCGCAAAGCAATCCGCGCCGCCTGCTCAGTTGGCAGCGCCAAGGCCTCGTCATAAGAATTCGTGTGCAGTGACTGTGTTCCGCCTAGCACCGCCGCCAGCGCCTGGATCGCCGTCCGCACAATATTGTTCTCCGGCTGCTGCGCCGTCAGCGTCGACCCCGCCGTCTGCGTGTGAAACCGCAGCATCCACGACCGCGGATTCTTCGCCTTAAAGTGCTCCCGCATGATCCGTGCCCACATCCGCCGCGCCGCCCGAAACTTCGCCACTTCTTCCAGAAAATTGTTGTGCGCATTAAAGAAGAACGACACCCGGGGCGCGAACTCATCCACATCCAGCCCCGCCTTGATCGCCGCCTCTACATACGTCATGCCGTTGCCTAGCGTGAACGCCACTTCCTGCACCGCGGTCGATCCCGCCTCCCGCATGTGGTAGCCGGATATCGAAATCGTGTTCCACTCGGGAACGTTCTCCTTCGCCCAGGCAAACATGTCAGTAATCACACGCAGCGCCTGCCGCGGCGGATAAATATACGTCCCGCGCGCGATGTACTCTTTCAGAACATCGTTCTGCACCGTACCTGAAAGTTTGCGGACGTCCGCGCCCTGCCGCCGTGCCACCGCCACGTACAACGCCAGCAGGATCGATCCCGTCGCATTGATGGTCATCGATGTAGAAATCTTGGTTAGATCGATCCCGTCAAACAACCGCTCCATATCCTCAATCGAATCGATCGCGACACCCACCTTGCCCACTTCGCCCGCGGCCAGAGGATGGTCTGAATCCATCCCGATCTGCGTGGGCAAATCGAATGCCACAGAAAGTCCCGTAGTCCCGTTCGCCAGCAGATACTTGTAGCGCTTGTTCGACTCCTCGGCATCGCCCATGCCCGCATACTGCCGCATCGTCCACAACCGCCCGCGGTACATCGTCGCCTGCACGCCCCGCGTAAACGGATACTCGCCCGGATACCCGACCTCGCCCTCATAATCCGTGCCCTTCAGATCCGCAGGCGTATACAGCGGGTTCACCACAATGTGCGAGGACGTCTCGACCTCCGCCGCAGTCTTGATTTTGTCCGCCATAATCCTTGTCATTCCGAAGCGCGCAGCATTCTTGTCATTCCGCAGGGGAAATCCCTGTTATCCCGGAGGGGAGATACTTGTCATTCCGAAAGCGCGCAGCGCAGAGGAACCTGCTGTCGCCTGCAGCGCCCGAACCTCGCCACGCTCACCGCGCCCCACCCCTACCCTTCACCCAAACTCTCCAGAACGAACTCACGCCAAACCACGCAAATGTCACGGTGAAGCAAATTGCAGCCGCCACGCGCCCCACCCCAACCCGCCCGGCCTCATATTTCGCATATTCCTTCGCCGCGGCAAACCCGCCACTCGCCGCCATCACCAGGAAAACCAGCCCCGTAACCTCCAGCCACAACTGATGCAGCACCCGTCCAAAGGCCCGCGCCGTCGTAGTCGCAGCCTGAGTCGCGGCCCGCACCGTCCGGCTCCGCATAACATGCTGCCCTGCTACCCGCGCCACTACCCCGATCTTTCGTGCCGCAGAAACCTTGCTCACGGCCTCGATTTTAACAGCCTCCGGAGCTACAATGGCGCAAGCTCGCGCCCGCGGTCGAACCCGTCAGCGGCCGCAGGCATCTAAGCATAGGTGCGGATGTTCAGAGCCACCGCAGACGGCGATCGGGGGACCAATTGGACCAGCAACTTAAACAACTCATGAAGGAACTCGGCGAGGCCATCAACGAGTCTCTCTCCGATTCCGAACAGATCGCCGAAGTCGTCTCCCGCATCAAAGAGGGCGGCTACGACATTTTCCTGGTCCTCGAAGCCACCATCGGCGTCAGCAAGCAGGGCGAGAAATCCTCCGACAAGACTTCCCTCGTCACTACTCTCTCCACCAACCCCGAATTCAAAATCAGCGACCAGGATCTCAAATTCCTGAAGTCCCTCCGCATCAAGATCGAGGAAGAAAAAGAGAAATAGCGATGTAGGGACAGCCTCTCTAGCCTGCCTGTCAGGAGCGTAGCTCCGCCGATTCCTCCCAAAGCTAGACCGCACCTCACTCTCTCAAAACCCGATCCACAGTTGCTGTCTTCCTGCCCTGGATTATGCGAACCCGTGGTCGATGTCCTGACTCTCGTTCATCGACCGGAAGCTAAACGTCGCCTCCAGGCGATGGCGATCAGAATCAACAGCGGGAAACCGGGGAACACGGCCCCGTACCCGTCACGAAGAATGAAGAGGTGGGTCAGGATCGCACCGGCCATCGTGCAGGCTAACAACGCCGCGGCAATCGCCGAGGTTCTAGGAATCACCAGTAAGATCGCACAAAGTACCTCGAGGCTACCCGTGAAATAACGAAACCATTGGCCCATTCCTATCTTTGCGAACAACTCTATCCAGAAAATTCCGTGCAGGCTGAACTTGCTCACTCCGAAATATAAAAACACCGGAGCCAGGAGGCCCTGCAGAACCCAAAGCGTGAGGTTCAAGACCCGGTCCCATGCAACCTTCACGGCGACCTCCTATCAACGGGGCAAACGATTGTCGCACCAAATGCGACGCCTGCTTAAAGCGAACAAGGTTCACGACCAACCCTTGCCCGCCAAACACCCTGCAACCTCTGCCCCTGTGCTACCATCTACTGTTTTTCTGGGTAGCTCCATGTCCATGAAAGACACTCTCGGAGTCCTTCTCGCGGGCGGCGCTGGAGAACGCCTTTATCCTCTTACCCGCGACCGCGCCAAGCCCGCCGTCACCTTCGGAGGCATGTATCGCATCATCGATATCACTCTCTCCAACTGCCTCAACTCCGATCTCCGCCGCGTCTACATCCTCACCCAATACAAAGCGCTTTCTCTTAACCGCCACGTTCGCGAAGGCTGGAACATCCTCGGCCGCGAAGTGGGAGAGTTCATCGAAGTCCTTCCTCCCATGAAGCGGGTCAGCGATCAGTGGTATCAGGGCACGGCCGACGCCGTTTATCAGAACATATATTCCATCGGCTCCGAGCAGCCCAAGCACGTCCTCATCCTCTCCGGCGATCACATCTACAAAATGGATTACGGCAAGATGATGACCCAGCATCTCGATTCTGCCGCCGATATCACACTGGCTACCATCCAGATTGATCCCGCCGAGACCTTCCGCTTCGGCGTGGTCGACGTCGACAAAGACGGCCGCATCAACGGCTTCGAAGAGAAGCCCAAAGAGACCAAGCTGCGTTCCCCCTGGAACCAGGAAAAGGTCGACGGCTCCATGGGCGTCTACCTCTTCAATGCCGACGTCCTCATCCCCGTCCTTCTCAAAGACGCCGAGGACCAATCCTCCAGCCACGACTTTGGCAAAGACATTCTCCCCAAGATGGTCAATGACTATCGCGTCTTCGCCTACGACTTCATCGATGAAAACAAGAAGGAAGCTCTCTACTGGCGCGACGTAGGCACGCTCGAGGCTTATTACGAAGCCAACATGGATATCGTCTCCGTCTCCCCCATCTTCAATCTCTACGATCACGACTGGCCCATCCGCACCCACCAGCGCCAGTACCCGCCCGCCAAGTTCGTCTTCGCCGAGAAAGAACGCATGGGCACTGCGCTCGATTCCATTGTCTCCAACGGCTGCATCGTCTCCGGCGGCCTGGTCAGGAACTCCATCCTCTCGCCCGACGTCCGCGTGAACTCTTACTCCGAAGTCGACCAGTGCATCCTGTTCTCCCACGTAGCCGTGGGACGCCATTGCCGCATCCGCCGCTGCATCATTGACCGCAACGTCCATCTCCCCGAAGGCACCACCATCGGCTACGACACCGAAGCCGACCGCTCCCGCTACTTCGTCACCGACAGCGGCATCACCGTCGTCACTCGCGATTACTCCCTCTTCGAAAACCCCGTCACGGTGGATTACTTCACCACCGAGTAGCGGAAACGTGCAAGTCGCGATGAAAGAGCGGCTCTCCAGCGCGCCACGTAAAGCCACAAATCCATCCAGACTTCAGACCCTGGGTATCACCACAGCTCATGTGGGGACAGCCGCCTCCGGCTGTCCGGCGGCCCAGTCGTATCGGGCCGCAGCCGCGTCACGACTCCGTTGGAACGCGCGTCACTCTTGCTTGAGAAAATCCTGAAGGTCCAGCTGCAGGGCTTTGCAAGGTAGTGAATGCTTCGCCGGCAACGGCGAAGTTCACTCCGCCGCAAGCGGTGGAGCATCGGCGTTTGGTCGGGCTAGCTTAGGCATGGCGCCAATCGCCGCCAGAAATCTCGCGTTGTCGATTAATTGCCAAACCTCGACACACTTTCCGCGGTCGAACAGATGAAGCAACACTCCGGGCGCGACGATGAAATTATTGGTCGCGGCGTACCCCATGTATTCGCCTTTGTGTCTTGCATGGAACATATACCGGTGAGCCACTTTCTCACCGTCGCAGAAGATGTCCTGACTATCGATTCTCCGGTCGGGAAACCCTCGCAAAAGCTTCTGGAACTGCTCTCGCAATCCCGTGACACCGCGCTTTGTGCTACCGAACCCGTGGTGCAGAACGCCCCTGTCGTAAAGCGCCAGGTAGCCTTCCATGTCCTTCGCGTTGTAGCGCTCTGAGGCCAGTTGAATGGCCTTAATGTTCTCGTCTCTGGGCATCCGCGCCCCCCCGCACACTAAAAACTCTCGCCCCAACACACTCTCTACATAGAGTCTATCGACACGATTGCCTTTCCTACAGCGAGATCAACCCCGGAATCCAGCTGTGCAACCCTCGCCCGGCTCCAATACAACGGGACGTTCCGGTTGCGACATCAAGTCCCCTTTTCTCCGCTGCTACAATGCCCTATTTCGCCTAACTTGCTTCTGACCTCACTCGACCGGCGAACTTACGGCACTACATCCGCGTACTGTCTTGTGAGGCAAGCTGGCTCCGGGCGGGAACCAGCAGGTTCCAGTTCAAGAGTCTGGTTTAGTTGAAAAGCGACTGCAGACAGCCAATTTTTCGGGGAGCTTTACTTGGAAGACGTCCAGGTAGTCGCGATGCTGGTGCGCCGCTGCGTTGCCGGCGACGCCGCTGCCTGGGAAGAAATCGTCCAGACCTACAATCGTCGTATCTATAACATCTGCTTCCGCTTCGCCGGATCAGCCGCCGACGCCGAAGACCTCGCCCAGGAAGTCTTCATCAAGATGTACCGCACACTCGCCAGCTACGACAGCTCCAAAGGAGCATTCGTCACCTGGGTCACCACCATCACCCGCAACCTGCTGGTCGATCATTTCCGCAAAACCAAGCAGGACCGCATCACCGACTCGCTCGACGCCACGTCACCGCACGAAGACGCTCAGCCCCTGAGCGAGCAAATTCAAGACCAATCCGCGCCTCCCGACCAGCACGTCCGCCGCCGCGAGGCCTCGGAAGCCATCCATGCCGCCCTCTCCAGGCTCTCCCCAGAGCTTCGTGAGGCAGTGATTTTAAGGGACTTACAGGATTTTGACTATCGTGAAATCGCAACCGTTTTGAAGGTGCCGGAGGGAACTGTGAAATCTCGAATAAATCGTGGCCGGGCGGAACTAGCGCGCCTCTTACAACGTACCTATAGGCAGGTGATGTGATGCCGAATCCCACCAATCACGGAATGCAGTGTCAAGAGTTCGATAGCCTCCTCAGTGACGCGCTCGACGGCGTTCTGACTGGCGCTCAACTCGATGCCTTCCAGGCCCACTCCCGGACTTGTTCCGCGTGCGGGCCGCTGTTCGCCGAAGTCACGGCGGGCCGCAACTGGCTGAAGGATCTCACGGAGGTGGAGCCTCCAGTCAGTCTGGTCACAAACATTCTGGCATCCACAACGGGCGTTGACACCCAACGCCTGCGGGCAAACGTCTCCCCTTCGCGAGTTTCAGGACTGAGTGCTTCCTGGTGGGAACGCGCACAAGCCTGGGCCTCGGAATCGCTGCAACCCATCTGGGGCACAATCCGGCAGCCGCGGTTCGCCATGTCGTTTGGCATGGCGTTCTTCTCCCTGTCGGTGGCCTTGAGCGTACTCGGCGTCAAACCCGCCGACCTTCGTTCACTGAGCCTGCGTCCCGCTGCGATACGGCACACTTACTACAACACCCAAGCCCGCGTAGTCCGGTACTACGAAAACATCCGGTTCGTCTACGAGGTGGAATCCCGCGTGCGCGAACTCAAGCGCACCGTCGAGCCCGCCCGGCCTTCCGGTGAAGCCGCGCCGGAAAAAGATAGAGATAAAGAAAAGAAAGACCCCAAGAACGACACAACACAACAGCCCGAGCAGAAGCAGGATCGCGATTACAGCCAGAACGAGAACCATCTCATTCTCGCCCGCGCTCCGCTGGGTCCATCTGTCTTTGATTCATTGAATCAGGATCCCTTAAACCAGGACCGGTTAAATCCGGATCCCTTAAATCAGGATCTGCCTGTAGTGTCGGTGACCACGTACAGGAGGTTCGTATGAACTGCGCCACGCACACAGATATTGCCGCAGTGGCTTTCTGCCGCACTTGCGGCAAGCCGCTTTGCGGAAACTGCACCCGCGACGTTCGCGGAGTCGTCTACTGCGAGCCCTGCCTCGCAGCCCGTCTCGAAGGCACCGTCCCAGCCGCTGGATTTGTAGCTCCGCCGACGGCGTATCCACCCGTTGGAGCGGCGCCGCGGCCTTCGTCCGGCCACGGCCCCAATCCCGCACTAGCCGGTATCCTCGCCGGATTCTTTCCTTTCGGCGTCGGCGCCGTCTACTGCTCGCAATACGCCAAGGGACTGGCGCACCTGCTCATCTTCGCCCTGCTCATTTTCGGTTCGGATCACGCCGGAAATTGGGACTGGATTTTCGGCATCGGCATCGCCTTCTTCTACGTTTACCAGATTATTGATGCCGTGCGAACGGCCCGCGCTCTTCAAGAGGGCCAGCCCGTACCCGATCCCATGGGCCTCGGCCAGACCTTCAGCATGGGCGAGAAGTTTGACAGCGGCAAACTGCCCGTCGGCGCCGTGATTCTGATCGGCTTGGGCGTGCTCTTTCTGCTGCACACCATGGGCATCATGGAATACGGCTTCGAACGCTTCTGGCCGCTGATTCTCATCTTCCTCGGCGGCTGGATGTTTTACCGGAACTGGGAGCGTTCCCAGCGACTCTGTGGCTGTGGACGTTGC
>Ga0206878_10427_pt2 | contig 12226 bp, 7 predicted proteins | sample Alteio_BWOrgCont_8_FD_152621 | JGI IMG/M metagenome (GOLD analysis project Ga0206878, IMG submission 152621) | Enriched cells from forest soil in Barre Woods Harvard Forest LTER site, Petersham, Massachusetts, United States -... | ecosystem: Environmental > Terrestrial > Soil > Temperate forest > O... | reverse complement strand
CCGTTCACTGGCGACATGTCGTTAGTGGGAGCGAATGGGCACTATCTCTTTGGCTTTGAGCCAGGCAGCGAGCTCATCGACTCGTACTCGATGGCTGCAAATGGCGCGCTGAAAAAGGGGGCGACCACAAACCCGGTGAAATATTGGCCGGACACTTCCTGCCCGATGGTCTCGGATAACGGGCAGGGATTCAGAATCGACCATAGTGGCCTGGATCTGTATAACGCAGGAATCCCGGACGAGTTTGGCTGCTATTCCGCTTTCCAGTCGTTCAAGATCGACGACGCCAACGGCAAGCTGACCTACCTGGGTGAGACCGATGGAATATTCAACGGCGGTCCTCAAATGAGTATCCTCGGGAACAATGATTTCGCGTACTCAGTGATCTGCGAATTTCCCTACGGAAATGGCGCTACCGCCGAATTGACCGTGTTCCAACGCTTAAGCAGCGGGGAGCTGGTTACCGCGAATGCGGGAGTGGCTGTACCGGCCGCACCGGTCGATCCTGCTGAGGGAACGGCCGGCTACTACTGCCCCATTTCGATGGCCACGGATCCCACAAACCACGCTGCCATTACGTACCAGGCGTGGGGCTACGATGGTACCGACACGTATGGACCGATCATGATCGCGACCTATACGGCAGACGCAAAGGGAAAACTGAAGACAACCAACACCTACAAGACCATGGCCGTATCCGAGATGGGCAGCGGGATGAGAATGTCTCCTTCCGGCAAAACTCTTGCTGTCGGCGGCAACGGCGTGCAGCTTTTCCACTTCAATGGCGGTAGTCCGCTTACGAAATACAAGATTCTGACTCCTGCTGAAGCCAACGGCGAGATTCTATGGGACAACGACAATCACATGTATGCGCTGGGAAGCAACTCAAAGGGCGAGGGAGAACTGTTTGTCTATACGGTCACCCCGACCAGCGTCACGGAAGCGCCGGGCTCACCGTACCTGATTCCGAATGCGGCAAGTTTCGTTGTTCAACCAGTTAAGTAAGCGTTGCGGCACGTAGTTTGTTGATCGAGGCCCGGATAGTGCCGCTAGCGTGCGGCACTATCCGGGCCTTTCACCTACAACGCAAAACATAGAACACAGCCTGTAGCGCTCCACGTCCCTATTCCCTATTCCCGTGAACCCCTGTCATCTGTCATCTGTAATCTGTAAACTGTCCTTGCCATGCTGCTCGCTTCGCTTCGCCAGCAAGTTCTCCGCGCCAACCAGGAGATCGCCCGCCGCGGCCTCGCTCCCCACACCTTCGGTAACGCCAGCGGAGTCGACCGCTCCGGCGCGGAACCCTTCGTTGTTATCAAGCCCAGCGGCGTCGATTATGCTTCGCTCACCCCCGGAGATATGGTCGTCACCAACCTCGATGGAAAAATCATCGAAGGCACACTGCGCCCTTCGAGCGACCTCGATACCCACACCTATCTCTATAGCGAGTTCCCGCAAATCGGCGGAATCGTCCATACCCATTCCGAGTTCGCCACCTCATGGGCCCAGGCCCGCCGCTCGATTCCCTGCCTTGGCACCACGCACGCCGACTACTTCCACGGCCCCGTTCCCGTTACTGATCCGCTCACCGCCGCAGAAGTCGCCGATGGTTATGTCCGCAGCACAGGCGCCGTGATCGTTCGCCGATTCAGAGCTGAAGGCCTTGACCCCCTCGCTGTGCCCGGGGTTCTCGTTGCTGGACACGCCCCTTTTGCGTGGGGAAGATCCCCGGCCGAAGCCGTCGAACACGCCGATGTCCTCGAATACGTCGCTCGTCTGGCCTTCCGGACCGTGCTGCTCCGCGATCGGCCGGACCTCCCGGAATCGTCCGATTTTGAAATCCCCCTGTACGTTTCCGAACACCACTATCAGCGGAAGCACGGTCCCAAAGCCACCTACGGTCAACGCTGATTTCACGGTCAAGAAGTTCTCAGAGAACGTACTTCTTCATGTTTTTTGACCGGCTAAAGGCCCCGCCTTCCGCCCTAACCTGCATCAGTTCAAGAGCCTACCTCTTTCCATAGACAGATACCGTTCTATGGATACCTCCTACCATTTTCAACATTTCTCGAAAGTGATTGCAAAGATCGCCGGTTGACAATCGTTGCAACAATCCGTCTCTATCTTGCGTATCCTCAGACGATTGCAATAACCCCCGCGCCCCAATATGGGATACGCAGACATGGCAACTGACGTGCAGCAAGGTCTTTACAAGTAGAACGATCCCCCATGGAGACGAGCCTCTTTAACCGCTTGCAAGCGACGGTGCTGGCTGTGGCCACAGCCGGTCTCATCCTGCTTGCGGTTTTCAATCTCCGCCAGGAGTCTCATTTCGAGCAACCAGACGATGGCGTCTGGTGGCGCGAGGTGCATGGTGGGTTGGAGGCAGTCAAGGTTCTTCCCAATAGCCCCGGACAGCGGGCCGGAATTCAGCAGGGTGACCTTCTCAGCGGCGCCGAGGTACTGCGCGACACCCGCACACAGCGCGCCGACGCCCAACGCGCAGATCTCGACACGCAAGACCTGCTGGCCGGCAACAATCCTGCCCAGCCTGCCCCGGCAAATCCCGCGGTCCAGGCGGAGGAGAATGCGCTTCCCGATAACACGGGGAAGAGTTTCTCAAAGCGTACTCAGCCGACGGTCTCCGAAAGCACGGAGAGTCTTCTCCCATCTTTGAACTCGAGCGCCAAAGAACCCGCCTCGATGAGCCCCATTGTTCATGTGGCCGACCTTGAGCATGTTCTCTACCGGACCAAGGTTTACGGCAAGGCGAACTATGCCATCACACGCGGGGGAACTCCGCTGGAAACTCCCGTAGTTGTGATTCCAGAGCCACTGGACCGAGGCCTGGCGCAGGCGCAGCGCATCATCGGGCTGGTCTATCTGGCCATCGGCATTTACGTTCTGTTCCGCCGCTGGACCGCTGCGCGCGCAACGCACTTTTATCTATTCTGCCTGGTCTCATTCGCGCTCTGCACCCTCAAGTACACAGGCAAGCTCGACGGGCTGGATTGGACTGTCTTCTGGTTCAACATTGTGGCGGAGTCGCTGCAGCCCGCGCTTTTCCTGCATTTCGCCCTCAGCTTTCCTGAAGAACGCTTCAAATACATCCGCCGCCGCTGGCTCCTGCCGCTGGTTTATGCACCATCCGCCGGCCTCCTGGGCCTGTGGGTTTGGGCCATCCAGACTCGCCAGGCGACCGGCCTTTTGAAGCATCGCCTGGACCAGACGGGGACTGCTTACGACGCCATTTATTACGTGTTCGCGGCCATTCTGTTCCTGCGAAGCTACAGCCGCGCGGACTCCCCTCTGCTGCGCCAGCAGTTGAAGTGGCTCTACCGCGGCGCATGGCTGGCCATTGGGCCGTTTACCCTGTTTTACGCGATCCCATTCCTCTTCGATCTGCACATGCCAGACCAGCTCACCAAGCTGGCCGGCCTCTCACTGGTGATTCTGCCACTCACCTTCAGTTGGGCCATCGTCCGCTACCGTCTAATGGACACCGACCTGATCTTCAAGCGCGGCGTGGCCTACACGCTGGCCACGGGCTTGCTGCTCGGCGCCTGCTATGGCGCAATCGCGCTGATCTCGGTTGGGGTTCACAATGCCATGCCGGAAGCGGTGCGCGAGTGGGGACTGGCCATCGCCATTCTGGTGACGGCCGCCATCTTCGATCCACTCAAGCGCAGAATTCAGGGCTGGGTCGACCGTGCCTTCGATCGCCATCGCTACGACTATCGCAAGGCGCTGGTTGAGTTCGGCCGTGGCCTGAGTTCTGAAACCGATCTTGCCGCGCTGCTTGAGTCCATCGTCGAGCGCCTGCCGCGCACCTTGCTGGTGGCGCGCGTAGCTGTCTTTCTCATGCAGGACTCAGGCCAACTGCGCCTGGCCGCGTCCCACGGCTTGCCCGCAGAAGCGACAGCGGCTGCAAACGATCGCCTCGCGGTTCCAGAATACGTTGAGAACGAATCTCTCGCTTTGGGTTTTCTCGACTTTGATCAGGCCAAAGACCACTCCCACATCTTCCTCGAAAACGCTCAGCAAGCGCTGCATCTGCCCGCGGATCAACGGCGCACCGCCGCACTGCTTGACCTCAACTACTATCTCCCCTGCCGCGTTTCCAGGGAACAGGTCAACGATGTCTCGGCCCAGCGCACTATCGCCGTGATTGGCCTTGGTCGCACCATCGGCGGCGACTTCCTCTCCAGTGAAGACGTTGAGCTACTCGAATCCCTGGCCAGCTATATCGGCATTGCTCTTCAGAACGCCAGCCTCTACGCCCGCCTGGAAGCCAAGATCGGCGAATTCGAGCGGCTCAAGGAATTCAACGAAAATATCGTCGAATCCATCAACGTGGGCATTCTGGCTCTCGATCTCGACGACCGCATCGAGAGCTGGAACGCGCAGATGGAAGCCATGTACGCATTCAGCCGCGCCGAAGCCATCGGCCAGCCGCTTCGTGCCGTGTTTCCTGCGGAGTTTGTAGACGCTCTCGACGGCTTCCGCAACGAGCAGGGGGTACATCACCTTTACAAGTTCCGGCTCACCACGCGCGCCGGCGAGCAGCGCACCGCCAATATCGCCATCGCGCCTCTGCTTTCGCGCGACTTCGTCTCCGTGGGCCGCATCATTCTGGTCGACGACATCACCGAGCGCGTGTCGCTCGAGTCGCAACTCGCCCAGGCTGACAAGCTGAGTTCAATCGGCCTGCTTGCCGCTGGCGTGGCTCACGAAATCAACACTCCCCTGGCCGTAATCTCTTCGTATGCGCAGATGCTCTCCAAGCAACTGAAGTCCGATGCGCGCCTGGGCCCGGTGCTCGACAAGATTACTCAGCAGAGCTTCCGCGCGGCCGAGATTGCCAATGGGCTGTTGAACTTCTCCCGCACCTCAACCACCGAGTTCCGTGGGACCAACCTGAACCAGGTGATTCGCGATACGCTTTCCTTGCTTGAGCATCAATTCAAGACAGCTCGAATCGACGTCGATCTCGCATTGGTCGATGAGCTTCCCGCCATCAACGGCAACGCAGGCAAGCTGCAACAGGTTTTCCTGAACATTCTGCTGAATGCCAAGGAAGCCATGCCCGACGGCGGCCGTCTTCGCGTGGCCACGCTGGTCAACGGCCATGTGGAAGCCGTGGTAACCGACTCCGGTTCTGGCATCGCGCCCGAGCATCTCAAGCGCATCTACGATCCATTCTTCACCACCAAGACCATGCCCAAGCCGGGCGATCGCCGCGGCACAGGGCTCGGCCTTTCGGTTTCCTATGGCATCATCCAGGAGCACGCCGGCAAGATTCATGTGGAGAGCGCCGTCGGCTCCGGCACAACGTTCCATCTCGAGTTTCCGTTGCTGAGGAATTCAGTACATGCCTGAGGTCGATCTACCTGTAAGTCTGCCCGTCTCCGCACCAGCCGCCAGTGATTCCAATTCTGGCGCCAGCATTCTTGTCATCGACGATGAAGCGGCTATCCGCGAATCGCTCGAAGTGCTGCTCTCGCTCGAGGGATACTCGGTCAGGATGGCCAACGACGGTGAGCAGGGCATGCGCATACTGGAGCTCGAAAACTTCGACCTTGTTCTGCTCGACCTCGCGCTCCCCGGCCAGAGCGGCATCGAGCTACTGCCCCAGATCAAAGAGCGCCAGCCCGAACTGCCGATCATCATGATCACCGCCTACGGCACCGTGGATAACGTTGTTGAAGCTGTCCGCGCAGGGGCGGAAAACTTTGTCCAGAAGCCATGGGACAACGAAAAGCTGCTGGCCGACATTCGTTCCGCCATCGCTCGTCATAAAGCCGAAGAAGAAAATCTGCAGCTCAAGCGCACTCTCAAGCAGCGCTACAACTTTACCAACATCGTCGGCAAGAGCGAGATCATGCTTCGCGTTTTCGACCTCGTGGCCCAGGTCGCACCCAGCCGCTCCACCGTCCTCATTCAGGGCGAGAGCGGAACCGGCAAGGAGATGATCGCCAAGGCCATCCACGCCAACTCACCGCGCCGCGACAAGCCGTTCGTCCCCATCAACACCGGCGCCATGCCCAGCGAGCTGCTCGAATCCACCCTCTTCGGCCACGTCAAAGGCGCATTCACCTCCGCCATCGCATCGAAAAAAGGCCTCTTCGAAGTTGCCAACGGCGGCACGCTTTTTCTCGACGAGATCGCCACCATGGGCATGGACACGCAGGCGAAAATTCTGCGTGTTCTCCAAGACCGCCGCTTCATGCATCTCGGCGGCATCCAGGAGATTCAGGTGGACGTGCGCATTCTGGCCGCCACGAATATCGATCTTCGCAAGGAAGTCCGCGATGGCCGATTCCGCGAAGACCTCTTTTATCGCCTCAACGTTATTACTGTCGACCTGCCGCCTTTGCGTGCCCGCCGCGAAGACATTCCCCTGCTCGCCAGCCACTTCCTCGAGTTCTACGCCGATGAGAACGGCATGGCTCCCCGCAAGCTTTCCGCCGACGCCTTGCGCGCTCTTGTCGATTACGAATGGCCCGGCAATGTGCGCGAGTTGGAAAACTCGATCGAACGCGGCGTCGTGCTTTCCAGCGGCCCCATCATCGGTTCTGACCTGCTGCCCGGCCACATCACCGGCCGCAGCTTCCAAGACGCACTGCTCGAACACAACCCCAATGCATCGCTCTTCGACATTCTCGAAGACATCGAGCGGCGCATCATCATCGAGAAGCTAGAGCGCTGCAACTGGAACCAGACCGACGCCGCCGAGCAGTTCCGCATCCCGCTCTCAACCCTGAACCAAAAGATCAAGCGCTTAAACATCGAGATCCGTAAAAAAGGTCGTGAGTGAGGCGATTGGATTTTCGGAGCGATCCTTGCAAACCCTCTTACAAGATCTCCGCTACGCGCTGCGGCAACTGATCAACAACCCCGGCTTCAGCTTGACGGCGATAATCTCCCTCGCGCTCGGCGTCGGCGCAACTACTGCTGTCTTCAGCATAATCTACGCCGCGCTGATCAATCCTTTTCCGTTCACTCAGGCTGACCGTATCATGCGGCTGGGGGTATGGGACAACGCCGGTCACGGCCACTTGGTGAGCCTCAGCAGCCCGCAGATCAAGCAGTTGCGGCAATCGCCCGCCGTTGACAGCCTGGTGGCCATGGACGACTGGTCAATGACGCTGACCGGACACGACCTTCCCGAAGATGTAAATGCCATTTATCTAACCCCCAACGGCTTCGATTTTCTCGGCATGCCCGCGTGGCGCGGACGAGGCCTGGTGCCCAGCGACGCTATTGAAGGCGAGAGCCCGCAGCCGGTGGTGGTGCTTGGCTACCGGTTCTGGCAGCGGCACTTTAACTCCGATCCCGCGGTCCTTGGCCAGACCATCCAGCTCGAACACAAAAACTACTCCATCGTCGGTATTGCCGCGCCTCGCTTCCGCTGGTACAGCGCCGATGTCTATCTCCCACTCGATCTCAATGAAGACCCGGTACCAATCTTCATGGTCAACTTCCGCCTAAAGCCCGGCGAGTCGCGCGCGGCCGCGAATGCCGCGCTGCAACCAATTCTGGAGCAGTTCGCAAAGGAGACGCCGAAGCATTTCCCGGAGCATTTCAAGGTTGACGTTCAGGGCCTGAACGACTGGGTGGTGAGACAGATCGGGCGTACACTCTACCTGCTGCTGGGCGCGGTAGGTCTGCTTCTGGCCATCGGCTGCAGCAATGTCTCCATTTTGCTTCTGGCGCGGGGCACCGCGCGACAACATGAACTGGCGGTTCGCGCCGCCATCGGCGCCAACCGCGGGCGCATCGTGCGCCAATTGCTGACCGAGTCGCTGGTCCTCGCCATCACCGGCGCCGTATTGGGTGTGCTGGCGGCCTATGGAATGCTGGCGGGTATCCGCGCGGTGCTTCCGCGCTACGCCTTCGCACCCGAGGTAGTTATAGGCATCAACTTGCCTGTGCTTTTCTTCAGCGTGGGAATTGCCCTGCTGACCGGGATTCTGTTTGGCCTGTGGCCAGCTTGGCAGCTTTCCCGACCGGCAACGGCACAGATAATGCAGTCCAACACACGCAGAATGGCGGGAAGCGTGCATGGCAGCCGGGCCCACGGTTCGCTTATCGCTGGACAGATTGCATTGACCCTGCTTCTTCTAGCCGCCGCGGGAACGACGATGGAAGGCTTCCAACGGCTGATGCACGTTCCGCTAGGATATGACCCGCATGACGTCATGTCGGTCGGGATTCCGATTCCCGAGAATGGCTACAAGACCTGGGAGGCGCGCTCTTCATACATCAAGCAGTTGCGCGCTGCAATTGCTGCTACACCCGGTGTGACCACAGCCGGCATCTCCACGAACTCTACCCCGCCCCAAAACGGCCGGGACCAACGATTTGAGATCGAGGGCAGGCCCCAGCTCGAACAGCAGACCATGCGTCTCAATTTCGTAAGCCCAGGGTATTTTCCCGCGCTGCGCATTCCACTGCTGCGCGGAAGAGTATGGAGCGACACGGAGGACCAGGCCGGCGCACATGTTGCTGTCATCAACCAGGCAATGGCCCGTCTCTATTTCCCCAACGGCGATGCCATCGGTCGATCCATCAAGGTGCCAGGCATTGAAAACCGCCCGCCGATTTTGTTGTCCGCGCCCGGTATCGCGGACTCGTGGCTACAAATTGTTGGCATCGTAGCCGACCACCGCAATGCCGGGTTAAGGGACCCGGCCAGGCCCGAAGCCTTCGTGCCCTGGACACTCTGCATGTGGGAGTACACAGAGATATTGGTGCGCTCCGACGTGCCACCCTTGTCGTTGTTGCATGCCATCCGGAAGCAACTGACGCTGGTCAACGCCGATCAACAAACCAGCGGTGACGTTAACGATCTCGAGCAGTGGATCCGGGACGAGCCCGAATGGCAACAGACTTACCTGGTCTCATGGATTTTTGGTGCATTTTCTGTTCTGGCTCTGATTCTCGCCGCCGTTGGTCTCTATAGCGTCGTGTCGTACACCGTCACTCAAAGGACCAACGAATTTGGCATCCGCATGGCCCTTGGCGCACAGCGTACCCACGTGTGGCGCATCGTTTTTGCGTCAATGCTGATTAATGTGAGCAGCGGAATCCTCGTTGGCATTGTGCTCAGGCTGGCTCTAAACAAAGTGCTTGCAGCGTGGGCCCAAAACGGATCGCGCGATCCAGCCATTCTCATCGTCGCAGCCCTTCTGCTCATCCTCGTTGCGGGAATCGCCTGCGCCCTTCCCGCGCGGCGCGCCGCAAAAATAGAACCCATGGTCGCCCTGCGCTGCGAGTAGAAAAATCGTCGTGGCACCTAGAATTCAGTCTCCTGCAGCCCTGATCCAATCCGTCAAAAACATCCTCAGTTCCTCCGGAGGCCGCAACCAGACATCGGCCTCTGTCTCGCGCCAACTATGCCGCATCAGCACGCTCAGGTGCACCCCATCCAACGCATTCACAGCACGAAACGCGGACTCGTCGGTAAGGTCGTCGCCCAGATAAGCCACTGGTGCACCGGCACCGGCCTCGGAGACAATCGCTTCAACCGCACCGCCCTTGTCGCGCCCCGCACGCAGTTCCAGCCCGGCTTCAAACTCCAGGAGTCCCAGCCCATCCATTTGGGCAAGCGGCCCAAAAAGCGCGCGTGTTCTGCTTTCGATCGCTTTGGCCTTATGCGGGGGAACACCACGCCAGTGCATCACGGCTGCATTGGGCTTGTCTTCGAAGCGCCCGCCCAGGTTGTCCTGGTGCAGGCGTTCGCGCAGTTCATCCAGCTTCCGTTGGGCCACGCCGGAAGCCGCTTCCAACTCCCGCCGCCCATCGGGATAAAGCCGCTCCGCGCCATGCAATCCCCAGACCTCCAGAGGCTGCTCCAGCCCCAGCATCGGTCCGATCTCCTCAGCCGGCCGCCCGGTAATCACCGCCATGCGCGTCCGGCCCTGCCGTTGAATGCGCTCCAGCAACGCGCGCACGCCGGCAAAAGGGCGCGCCTCAAACCGGTTCACCCGAAACGCCGAAAGCGTTCCGTCGTAATCCAGCAACAGAAGAGGAAGAACTCCTCCCGCAAATGCCTTGAAAAATGCATCCAGCTTCTTGGCCGATTCAGGAGTCAAGCAATCTCCCTTTCTCCGCTAGTTTATCGTGCGCCGCCCAAGGCCGAGCCGAAGCCGCCCCACCATGGCTTCGCTCTTCACACAAAGCCTGATGCGCTATCCTGTCCTTGCATCTTCTTCAGCAGAGACAGAAGTCTCCCAATCTTTCCAAGGCGACAGAGACCATGGGCATTGAAGCGATCGAAACAGCTGCCAAGAACTTCGTGATTACGGTGCAGGATTACACCCTGTTCGCGTGGCGGGCTGTCGCGAATCTCTTTCGCCCTCCGCGCTACTGGACCGATTTCCTCATTCAGTCCAACATTATCGGCGTAGGTTCAACCACCATCGTCCTGCTCTCGGGCTTCTTCACCGGCGGCGTGCTGGCCCTGCAATCGGAGGCCACGCTCTCTCAGTTTGGCGCCACCGCCGTCACCGGCCGCTTCGTCTCTCTCACAATGATCCGCGAACTGGGCCCGGTGCTCACCGGCATCATGGTTGCCGGGCGCAACGCCTCATCCATGGCCAGCGAACTCGGTTCCATGGTGGTCACGGAGCAGATTGACGCCATGCGCGCCCTGGGCGTCGACCCCATGCGCAAACTAGTCACGCCGCGCCTGTTTTCCTGCATCATCATGCTCTTCTTTCTCACCATCCTGGCAGACGCTTTCGGAATCTTCGGCGGCGCCTTCGTCACCATCTTCATGAACCACCAGAATGGCACCCAGTACTTCTCGCAGGCATGGGAGCACCTCCGCTACCCCGACATCATCCAGGGGCTGGTCAAGCCGCTCGTCTCCGGCTTCATCATCGCCTCCGTCGGCTGCTTCTATGGTATGAGGACCACAGGCGGTACCGAGGGCGTCGGCCGCTCTACCATCGATGCCGTCGTCTTCTCATCAGTCATCATCATCTTTGCCGACTTCCTGCTCACACAGGTGCTGCTCACCCTCTTCCCGCCGCTATGACGGAACCGTCTGCTCTTGCCCAGCCAAACCCGTCGCGCCCCGGCCCGGTCGCCCTGGAGGCCCCGCCAGTCGTTGCCTTTCACAACGTCTCCATCGCCTTCGACGGGCCGCCCGTTCTTCAGGACATCAGCTTCTCCATCGCGCCCCGCGAAACGCGCATCCTGCTCGGCCCGGCGGGCGTGGGCAAGAGCGTCCTGCTTAAGCTGATCAACGGTCTGTTGCGCCCCGACCAGGGCAGGATCGAGCTCTTCGGGGAAGAGATCACCACCATGACCGAAGAACAGCTCTTCCCCCTGCGAACCCGCACCGGCATCGTCTTTCAAGAAGGCGCTCTCTTCGATTCCCTCTCCGTCCGCGACAACGTCGCCTACCAGCTGATCCAGGAGCGCGTCTCCGACGATGCGATTGACACACGAGTCCACCAGGCGCTGACCTTTGTCGAGCTTGACAATACGTTCAGCTTCTATCCCGCCAGCCTCTCCGGCGGCATGAAGCGCCGCGTCGCCATCGCCCGCGCTCTAATCCACCAGCCCGAGCTCATCCTTTACGACTCGCCGACCGGCGGCCTCGACCCCGTCACCTCCACCACCATCATCGAACTGGTGATGAAGCAACGAGACGTCTTCCGCACGCCTTCAATCCTGGTAACTCATCGATTGCAGGACGCCTTCGCCCTCTGCACTCACCGCTTCGACCCCGCACGCGGCCACATGGTCGAGTTGCCCGAAGGCCAGACCGACGCCGGCACAACCTTCCTGATGCTGGAAGAAGGCCGCCTGATCTTCGACGGCTCTCTCCACGAACTGCTCCATTCCGAAAACAAATTCGTCCAGGAGTTTCTGGAGTAGGGCAGAGCTCAGGGGACAGGTTTCAGAGATCGGACCAACTTGACCGCCCATCCGCCCTAAGCCCGCTACCCGCAGAGTCCGCGTGCCCCATCCATTCCGCAGTCTCACTGCGGAATGGGTGGGAAACCACCAAACTCAAGGTGCCGGGTGCCCAACTCTCGCGGCGTACTTGTTTTTGCCGCTAGGGCAGGATAGATCCAACTATCTATAGCCTTTTATCGATATACTCAACAGATCATGGACTCCCAAAGACTCGTTCCCGCCCATTCGAGACGAGACGAACCCTGAGGCTCGCTGCCGGCCCGCCGCTATTCCCTATTCCCTACTCCCTATT
>Ga0206878_10426_pt1 | contig 12362 bp, 10 predicted proteins | sample Alteio_BWOrgCont_8_FD_152621 | JGI IMG/M metagenome (GOLD analysis project Ga0206878, IMG submission 152621) | Enriched cells from forest soil in Barre Woods Harvard Forest LTER site, Petersham, Massachusetts, United States -... | ecosystem: Environmental > Terrestrial > Soil > Temperate forest >... | reverse complement strand
ACGTGGATCCACCAGGCTTTGATAGGCCTGTTTCAAATCACCCGCGGCCAAACCACGTGCGCCCCCGATGCATTCTGTGACGTTGTCGCCAGTTAATTCAAAGTGGACGCCACCTAAATAGCTACCCATCTCACGGTGAATGGTGAATGCTCGCTGAAGCTCCAGCAAAATCGTGTCGAAATGCCGTGTTTTAGTCCCGTCTGCAGTGGTTTCTGTATTGCCATGCATAGGGTCGCATGACCATGTCACTGGAATGCCTGTCGCTTTAACAGCGTCAACCAATGGGGGCAAGTGGGTCTCGATTTGACCCGCACCCATCCGGCTAATTAATAGTATTCGACCTTCTTCGCGTTGCGGGTTTAACATTTGTAGCACATAGGCCAGCCATTCCGTTGTTGCACTAGGGCCTACTTTGATGCCGATTGGATTTTGCACGCCACGTAAAAATTCGAGATGTGCACTGCCTAGCTTTGCTGTACGCATGCCCACCCAAGGCAAGTGAGTGGATAAGTCATACCATTTTCCATCAGGCACTTGTCGTGTGAGTGCTTGTTCGTAATGTAGATGCAAGGCTTCATGCGAAGTAAAAAAATCTACTTTGTTCAGACTACTGTTTTGTAAACCATCAATGGATTTGAGAAAATCCATCGCGTTCGAAATTGAGCCCAGGATCTCATGGTACTCATGGGCTTGTTTGGAGTGTTCAACAAAGCGCAAATCCCATTGTTGGGGGTGGTGTAGATCAGCAAAACCACCATCTAATAACGCACGAATAAAATTCAGCGTCATTGCAGCATAACCATAACCCTTTAACAACAATTCCGGGTCAGGAATGCGTGACTCAGCAGTGAACGCGGGTGAATTGACCAAGTCGCCTCGATAGCTAGGTAGGGTAATGCCATCAATGGTTTCTAAATCAGATGATCGCGGCTTGGCATATTGTCCTGCAATGCGCCCAACACGAATAATCGGCTTGCGCATGCCATGCAATAAAACCAAACTCATTTGCAGCAGTATTTTGAGCTTATTGGTGATGACATCCGACCGGCAATCAGCAAATGATTCAGCACAATCCCCACCCTGTAAAATGAACGCCTCACCACGCCCTGCACGTGCAATGGCATGTTTCAAATGTTTAATTTCACCACTGGTGACCAATGGGGGTAGTTGACTTAATTGTTCAATTACACCTGTTAAATGTGCCTTGTCCGGGTAGTTGGCGGCTTGTTCGTAAGAATGCTTTAACCAGGATGTTGGCGACCAACTTTGCATGATAGTAACCTTGTTGATTGGTAACTACTCGCTCCATTCTCCGAGCGTCAATATCACCCTGCGGGCAGTTACGTTGATTGTACATAAAACCAAGTATGCAATGAATGAGCATGCGCTGCAATAAAAAAAAACCAGTTTTCCCTTGAATTCTCTTTCATGCATCCCCATTTATTAATTTAACTAATTCTGGAGTTGTAGACATGAGTCAAAAACTAAAAAAAGACTGGAAAAAATTTAAGGAAGAAAGTGCCGTGCAAGATAATGTCGAGACCAACGATATAATCACTGGGGACGATGAGAAAACGGGCGGGAACACAGGTGAAAACATTAATGCGCTGGATCATCCATCCTACATAGCACTCGAAGAAAAGCTCACGCTGGCCGAGCAACTAGCCCATGACAACTGGGAAAAATCAGTGCGTGCACTGGCTGAACTGGATAATATTCGTCGACGTGCTGAGCGTGATGTGGCCAATGCACACCGTTTTAGCTTGGAAAAATTCAGCGAATCTCTGTTGCCTGTTGTGGACAGTCTGGAGCAGGCGCTGCAATTGGCGGATAAAGCAGGCGATGCCAATATGCGTGAGGGTCTTGATTTAACCATGAAGCAGTTTGTCGGTGTGCTGGAAAAATTTGATGTCCGACAAATTGATCCTGTTGGAGCAGTATTTAATCCGCATGAACATGAAGCCATGGCAATGCAGGAATCAGCAGATGCAGAACCCAATACGGTTTTGATGGTTTTCCAGAGAGGCTATAAGCTCAATGATCGTGTGATTCGCCCGGCAAGAGTGATTGTAGCTAAGGGACTGTAAAAAAATTTCGGGTGACTTGAAATTAAAATTTCAATCCCCATATTCATAATATTAACAGAATAACCAAAACGTGGAGCAAGAAAAAATGGCAACGATTATCGGAATTGACTTAGGTACAACAAACTCGTGTGTTGCAGTGATGGAAGGTGGTAAACCACGCGTAATTGAAAACAGCGAAGGGCATCGGACTACGCCTTCTATTGTCGCTTATACAAATGACAATGAAATTCTGGTTGGACAGGCAGCCAAACGTCAAGCGGTTACCAATCCAGATAATACATTGTATGCAATCAAGCGTTTGATTGGCCGACGCTTTGATGATCCAGTTGTCGCAAAAGACAAGAAAATGGTTCCTTTCAAGATTGTTAAAGCTGACAATGGCGACGCGTGGGTTCGTGTGAAAGATGATGACAAGGCGCCACCACAAATTTCAGCTGAAGTTTTGCGTAAAATGAAAAAAACGGCTGAAGATTATTTAGGTAAAGAAGTCACCGAAGCGGTGATTACCGTTCCTGCCTATTTTAATGATTCTCAACGTCAGGCCACAAAAGACGCGGGTCGCATTGCAGGTCTTGAAGTTAAGCGTATTATCAATGAACCAACCGCAGCAGCATTGGCTTACGGTATGGATAAAAAACGCGGTGATTCTATCATTGCAGTATATGATTTAGGTGGTGGTACATTTGATATTTCCATCATTGAAATTGCTGAAGTGGATGGCGAGCACCAGTTTGAAGTTCTGGCAACGAATGGCGATACGTTCCTCGGTGGTGAAGACTTCGACTTGGCACTAATCGAATATCTGGTAGCCGAGTTTAAAAAAGATACTGGCATGGATTTGCACAATGATCCACTGGCGTTGCAACGTCTAAAAGAAGCCGCTGAAAAAGGTAAAATCGAGCTGTCTTCTGCTCAACAAACAGATGTTAATCTGCCTTACATTACTGCAGACGCCTCTGGTCCAAAGCATTTAAATATCAAATTAACTCGTGCAAAACTCGAGTCACTGGTTGAAAAACTGGTTGAACGTACAGTCGCTCCTCTGAAAGTGGCGCTGAAAGATGCCGGTTTGACCGTTGCACAAATCAATGAAGTTATTTTGGTTGGTGGTCAAACACGTATGCCCATGGTGCAAAAAGTTGTAGAAGACTTTTTCGGTAAAGAACCACGCAAAGACGTTAACCCTGATGAAGCCGTTGCTGTGGGTGCTGCCATTCAGGCTGCTGTATTATCGGGTGAAGTGAAAGATATTCTCCTGTTAGACGTCACACCATTATCGCTTGGTATTGAAACCATGGGTGGGGTGATGACTAAACTAATCGAGAAAAACACCACCATTCCTACCAAAGCGAATCAAGTGTTTTCAACTGCTGATGATAATCAAACGGCCGTAACAGTACATGTGTTACAAGGCGAGCGTGAACAGGCTTCAGCAAATAAATCATTGGGACGTTTTGACTTGAGAGACATTCCACCTGCACCACGTGGCGTACCACAAGTTGAAGTGACGTTTGATATTGATGCCAATGGTATTTTGAACGTATCTGCCAAAGACAAAGCAACGGGCAAAGCACAATCCATTGTTATCAAAGCATCCAGCGGTTTGAGTGATGAAGAAGTGCAAGCAATGGTTAAAGATGCGCAATCGCATGTTGAAGAAGACAAAATATTCAAAGAATTGGTTGATTTGCGTAACCGTGCCGATGGAATGATTCACAGCAGTGAAAAATCACTGAAAGATTTGGCTGACGACTTGTCTGACGATGAGAAAAAAGGCATCGAAACGGCAATTTCCGAGTTAAAAGATGCTGTGAAAGCCAATGAAAAAATGCAGATCGAAGAAAAACTAACTGTGTTAACCGAGGCATCGTCTAAAATGGCTGAACGTATATATGCGAAAAAATCCGCAGAAGGTCAACCACAGGAAGGTGCTGCCCAACCAGAGCATGCATCTGACAAAAAAGATGAAGGCGTAGTTGACGCAGAGTTTGAAGAAGTGAAAGAAGACGATAAGAAATAATATTATACCTATATTATATATCTGTAGGGGCGAGCGGCGCTCGCCCTTCCTTGGCAACCAGGCACATCATGGTTGAATGAAAGGATTTTTTTTGGCGTGACCTATGTCACGTTTTTTTTTAATATCATCCTGTTTCAGGATGATTTGTAGTGTGAGCATTCAATGCAGCAGCGGGATTATTATGAACTTCTTGGTGTGAGTCGAACCGCCGAGGATGCAGACATTAAAAAAGCTTATCGTAAGTTGGCGATGAAGCATCATCCGGATCGAAATCCTGATGACAAAGCGTCTGAAGAAAAATTTAAAGAAGTACAAAAGGCCTATGCCGTTTTATCCGACAAACAAAAGCGCGCCATGTATGACCAATATGGTCATGCCGGTGTGGACGCTCAAAGGGGTGGTGGCGGAGGTCATGCAGGCTTTAGCGATGTTTTTGAAGATATTTTTGAAAATATTTTTTCCGGTGGACGTGGGCAGCAGCGACAGCAGTCACGTGGCCAGCATGGAGCTGATTTGCAATACAATGTGCAATTGACTCTGGAAGAAGCTGCTCATGGCAAACAGATTGAAATCACAGTGCCACGGCATACTGGTTGTAAAACCTGCGATGGTTCTGGTGCTAAAAAGGGTACTACTCCCAAAGGTTGCGAAACATGCAATGGCATGGGGCAAGTCCGTATTCAGCAGGGTTTTTTCTCCATTCAGCAAACGTGTCCATCGTGTCATGGCGAAGGACGGGTTATTTCTGATCCGTGTAATGCCTGCCATGGTCAGGGACGTGTGCGAGAAAGTAAAAAGTTAACTGTTAAAATTCCCGCCGGTGTTGATAATGGTGATCGCGTGCGCTTAAGTGGTGAAGGCGAAGCCGGTACACATGGTGGTTCTGCGGGTGACTTGTATGTACAGGTTAGTGTAAAACCGCATGCCATTTTTGTACGTCAGGATGGTGATTTGCATTGTGAAGTTCCGATTAGTTTTGTCACTTCAGCCCTAGGTGGCTCAATTGAGGTGCCGACGCTGGAAGGGCGTGTGACTCTGAAAATCCCGCCTGAAACACAAACAGGAAAAACATTTCGTATGCGTGGTAAGGGCATGAAATCCGTACGTGGTTATGCTACGGGAGATTTGTTATGCAAAGTGGCTGTTGAAACACCCGTAAGCCTGTCTCGAGAACAAAAAGATTTGTTAACGCAATTTCAAGAGTCATTAGATAACAGCAAACATGCTCATTCGCCACGATCGACTTCATGGTTTGATGGGGTAAAAAAATTCTTTGAGGATATGTAGTGTTCGAGTAACCACTCGCCCCCGTCTTGTAGGGGCGAGCAGTTACGTTGTCGTTTTAAATGAATGAGAGTCTTCATGATAAACAAGCCCGCCATATTAGTCCTTGCCGATGGCACCGTCTTTGAAGGTGAATCTGTTGGTGCCAACGGTAGTTGCGTTGGCGAACTGGTGTTTAATACGGCCATGACAGGTTACCAGGAAATGCTCACGGATCCCTCTTATGCTCGCCAAATTATTACTTTAACCACAGCACATGTGGGCAATACAGGTTGCAACCCCGATGATATGGAGTCATCCAGAGTATGGGCCGCCGGTGTTGTGATGAGTAATTGTGTGCGAACGCCTAGCAATTACCGTTCTACACAATCTCTGCCGGACTGGCTAAAAAAACAGGGTGTGGTCGCGATAGATGGTATTGATACGCGTCAACTTACGCATCGACTTCGTGAGCATGGAGCCATCGGTGCGTGCATTAGCACCGATGTTACGCAAGTCGATCAGGCGAAAGCCATGGCGAGTTCGTATGCGGGAATGGATGGCGTGGACTTGGCCAAAGTTGTGTCTCGACAAACCATTGAGCGTTGGCATAAAGGACGTGGTGAATGGGCTGCTGAATCAAAGCCTCTGCGCTTTCATGTGGTTGTGTATGACTTCGGGGTCAAGCATTCAATTTTGCGTATTCTCCATGATCTGGGCTGTCACATAACACTCGTCCCGGCACAAACATCGGCTGAAGATGTCATGGCCATGAATCCCGATGGTGTATTTTTATCCAATGGTCCGGGCGATCCTGCTGTTTGTGATTATGCTATTCGGGCTACACAAGCATTTCTTGCGGCTGATGTGCCCGTATTCGGGATTTGTCTGGGATTTCAAATTTTAGCGTTGGCTTGTGGGGCAACTTCACTGAAAATGAAGTTAGGTCATCACGGCGCGAATCATCCGGTTTTGGATGTCAGTACTCAGCAAGTTTTTATCACCAGTCAAAATCACGGGTTTGCTATTGATGAAAATACTCTGCCTGAATATTTGCTCGTTACACATCGCTCCTTGTTCGATCAAAGTTTGCAGGGTATTATGCACCGTGATAAGCCCGCATTTGGTTTTCAAGGACACCCGGAAGCAAGTCCTGGACCGCATGATATTGAGCTTATTTTTAATCAATTTATTCGTTTGATGGGGCCTGCCCCAATTTAATTATTACAGGAGTGTAGTAGCTGTGAAAAATTCTCATGTTTTTACTTCAGAATCCGTATCGGAAGGGCATCCTGATAAGATAGCTGATCAAATATCTGACGCAATTCTCGATGCGATATTAGCGCAAGATCCCAAGGCGCGTGTAGCCTGTGAAACATTTGTTAAAACGGGCATGGTTCTCGTTGGTGGAGAAATTACAACCAATGCTTGGGTGGATGTTGAAGCGATAACTCGTGGTGTAATCAAAGATATTGGTTACAACAGCTCAGATATGGGTTTTGACTGGGAATCCTGCGCAGTTCTGTCTGCCATTGGCAAACAATCAGCTGATATTGCTCAAGGTGTTGATAATCAACAAACCAAAACATTGGGTGCAGGCGATCAGGGCATGATGTTTGGCTATGCCAGCCGTGAAACGGATGTATTTATGCCAGCACCAATTGCTTATGCACATCGTTTGATGGAGCGTCAGGCACGTTTGAGGAAAGAAGGTGTGTTGCCTTGGTTACGACCTGATGGCAAATGCCAGTTAACTCTGAATTATGTAGATGGAAAACCAGTTTCGGTTGATACCATCGTCTTTTCAACACAACATGCGCCCACGATAAGTCATCAGGATTTAATCGAAGCAGTGCGTGAAGAAATTATCAAGCCGGTAATTCCTGAGGCATGGTTACTACCACAAACACGTTATTTTATTAATCCCACCGGTCGATTTGTGATTGGCGGTCCTCTGGGTGATTGCGGCCTGACAGGACGCAAGATTATTGTTGACACGTATGGTGGCATGGCCAGACACGGGGGTGGGTGTTTTTCTGGTAAGGATCCATCTAAAGTCGACCGATCAGCAGCTTACGCAGCTAGACACGTTGCCAAGAATCTCGTTGCTGCGGGTATTGCTGACAAATGTGAAATTCAGGTTTCATATGCAATTGGTATAGCAGAACCTACATCCATTTCCGTTGAAACGTTTGGAACCGGCCATTTGGATGACATGGCGATTATCGAATTAATCAAAATGCATTTTGATTTAACCCCGCAGGGGATTATCGATCACCATGATTTATTACGTCCCATTTATCGACAAACAGCAAGCTATGGTCACTACGGCCGGGACAATTTGCCTTGGGAACGTTTAGATAAAGTAGCTGAACTGCGCAAGGCTGTATAATTCTAACGCTGGTGGGCAAAGGAGCGGGAGCGACGTGCCCATCATGAACGTTGCATTAACGTAGGTTGGGCCTTGGCCCTTGGCCCAACAATTAAAAGAGAGAAACCACATGTTAGTACAAAACGACATTACAACAGACTACAAAGTAGCCGACATTTCCCTTGCTGCCTGGGGACGTAAAGAAATCGCCATTGCAGAAACCGAAATGCCTGGCCTGATGGCATTACGAACAGAATTTGGTGCAAGCAAGCCATTAAAAGGCGCTCACATCGCGGGCTGCCTGCACATGACCATTCAAACAGCCGTTTTGATTGAAACGCTGATTGCCTTAGGCGCTGACGTCAGATGGTCTTCCTGTAATATTTTTTCAACACAAGATCATGCTGCCGCCGCAATTGCCGCAGCCGGTATTCCTGTATTTGCCTGGAAAGGTGAATCTGAAGAAGAATATTGGTGGTGTGTTGAACAAACCTTGCGTGGTCCTGATGGTTGGAAACCCAATTTATTGCTGGATGATGGCGGCGATCTCACCCAAATTATCCATCAAAATTACCCAGAAATGCTCGATGCAATCAAAGGCGTATCAGAAGAAACCACCACAGGTGTTGCCCGATTATATGAAATGGCCAAACGCGGTGAATTGAAAATGCCAGCGATTAATGTCAACGATGCGGTGACTAAATCTAAATTCGACAACCTCTATGGTTGCCGCGAATCGTTGCTGGATGGCTTGAAGCGCGCCACAGACGTGATGATAGCCGGTAAAGTCGCCCTGATCCTCGGGTATGGCGATGTGGGTAAAGGTTGTGCACAAGCATTGCGCGGTCAAGGTGCAACGGTATATATCGCTGAAATTGATCCAATCTGTGCACTGCAAGCCGCAATGGAAGGGTATCGAGTTGTCACTCTGGATGATGTTGCCGAGCAAGTTGATATTGTCGTTACGGCAACCGGTAATTCGCATGTTGTAACACGCGAACACGTAGCACGTATGAGAAATCAGGCTATTCTATGCAACATTGGGCATTTTGATTCCGAGATTGATATCCAGGGTCTGCGTCAATATGAATGGGAAAACATTAAGCCACAGGTTGATCACGTCATTTTTCCAGATGGAAAACGCATTATCGTATTGGCCGAAGGTCGTCTAGTGAATTTAGGCTGTGCTACAGGTCATCCAAGTTTTGTGATGTCAGCATCGTTTACTAATCAGGTCTTGGCACAAATTGAATTGTTTGAACGTGCTGATAACTATGCAAATCAAGTTTACGTCTTGCCAAAACATCTGGATGAAAAAGTAGCTCGATTGCATTTGGCCCGTATTGGCGCAAAGCTGACCCAATTAACTGCAGAGCAGGCAGAATACATTGGCGTACCTGTGAGTGGACCTTATAAGCCAGAACATTATCGTTATTAATACCCCGTCTTTGCGAGCGAAGCGAAGCAATCCAGGGCCGCAAGCGATGCAGCGCAAGGACGCTGGATTGCTTCGCCTACGGCTCGCAAAGACGAACTTACAGGAGTTCATCTTTTTATCGTTTAATTTAACATAAACATCCCGATCGGGTTTATTCTTTGCTAATCTATACTATAATGAATAAATCATCCCGACAGGTACGATTTATGAAAATTCTCACAACAACTGATTTTGGCGCATTAATTCGAGACACGCGTAAACAATCGAAGTTAACCCAATCTCAATTAGCTGCTGCAGCGGGAATTGGTGAGCGTTTTGTTCGTGAGCTTGAAAAGGGCAAAGCGACTTGTCAATTAGAAAAGTCGTTGTTGGTTCTTCATATGCTTGGCATCTGCCATGGTGTTCAATTTTCTTATTGGCAACATGGATGCCCATAGTAAAAATTTTTCTTTATTACAACACAAACCTTCACAATTTAGGTTGGCACCCTTTTATGACATCGTCTGCACCCGTGTTTACCCGGAGCTGGTATCCAAAATGGCAATGAAAATCGGGAGTAAATACCATGTTGACGAGGTTCTACCACGTCACTGGGAGCAGCTCTGTCAAGAAATACATTATTCATTTCCAGCGCTAAAAGGACTAATCAATCAGCAAGGTGAAATATTGCTGGGTTCAATGGATTGGAGCAAACAATTTTTTAATGCCCGCACACAAGGATCGCCCATTATTAATCAAATAATTGAGGTCGCTAAACGGCACATTAATAAAACACTGGAGCGGTTTGAAAAATTTTCATAGGCAGGAAGTGATCTGTTTTTTCTGGATGTTGGATTATTATCTGCAAAAAGTGGTCTCCTCTCTTCTGGACTAAATTCGGTTAAAACGAATATTTTGTATTCAAATTAAAGAGAAATAGTGTACAATGTGCTATTATTTTATCTTTTAAACTTAATCGAGTAGATTAGAAAGGAATGATTATGCCTAATACACCACCCAATAATATGTTTGAAATGCTTTTTTTAAAAGACCATAGGATAAATAAAGATCAATTTATTCACATGATAAGTAAATCAGAACAATTTAAGAAGAATATGTTAAAATTCGAGAGGTCGATCCAGAAAGCCGTATCTCGCTTTGAGGCTTTGAAAGCCGAACTTCAGGAAGAACTGTGGTTAGATTATGAGACATTAGCAGATCTCTGCAGTAGTTTCGCCAGTGCAGTTATAGAGCGGTATCGCCTAGACTTCCCTTCACCAATACTTATGATGAATGATTTATTACTGAATTATTTACCTATACAACGTCAACTTTTTGATTTCCATCATATTTGCGCTGATCGGTCTCATAATAGATACATTTCCTTTCCTGAGGCAGAACTCGAGAGTTATGGTACTAACTTAACGATAGCTATCTCTAATAGTGACGTTTTAGGTTCACAGACCTTAATCTCTCAAGTCACTAACATCAATAAATATTCATATGGCTTTGGAAATAACCCCTTATTACTTGCTGTAGCGAAGGGTTGGACACATTATCACCACACATATTATTTTAATCCGCGTGAGCCGCTAACGATCACAGGTCAACGAAAAATTATTGAAGGACTTTTCTCTCGCCAAGACTTAGATGTTAATAAGCAACATTTGTTTAATGGTATGACTGCACTACACATAGCATGCTTACGTGGTGATGATCCTCTACTCATACAAAAATTATTAGCGCGTGGTGCTGATGTTGAGCTTATTGATTACGAAGGTAAGATAGCAATGGATTATTTAGATGTTGATTATTCAAATGCAAAGCAAATTTTTCTCTGTTTACATCCCGATAATAGCGAGACATCGGACGTTTATACTTTGCCTGGAGAACAAGAGCGAATAAATCATATTGAACAAATTCGCGCTGTTTTTACAGAATTCATTGAATCTGAATACGCTGATAATTCAATTGGAATCTCATTATGTTGAAACACAAGATGTTGATTGCAGTTGCAAATAGTTTGGAAATTGGAGAGTTTTAAAATGATAATCTAAAGAATGCAATAGCCGAATTATAGATGGCGATCTCGGCGGATATATTTATAAAAAGAGGGTGGCAAGAGAAGGGCAGGGCAAAAGTGGCAGTTACAGAACTATTGTTGCTATTAAAAACCAGGTTTAAATCTATCTTCATTAGTTGTTTCCGGCGTGACTGGTTTTGATCGATCTTTTGAGTTTTCGTCTTTAAATTTGGCACATATTTGCTTCGTTATTTCTTTCTTAATTTTGTTTTCCATTTCCGGGTTTTCAAAAGTGATTTGTACTTCGCTCACGGATTTTGGGTTATGTTCAGCCATATAAGTAGCAACAAGTTTTTTAATCAGATGACTTTCTTCCTCTAACGTAACATTTTCAAAGGTTGCAGATACTGTTTTATCAGCAGAAACGTTCACATCAAGATGGGGGACATCTTTTCCATCCTTTTTTGATTGAATGACAAAACCGCCATCTGTAGGTATTTTTTCAATACTGTATTCTGATTTACCTTCCCCACCTAAATAGTTAGTCATGAAATCGATGTATTCTTGATCAGTTTTGAAGCTCCGAGTGGGAGCGGGCTCTTGGGATAAGGGTTTTAATTTAGTCGATTGCATGGTATCCACACCCAATGCAGCAGGCATAGGCTTCAGATCGGATATGAACCGTTCGGTGACCTCGGCCAATTTTTGTGTAAAATTAACCTTAGGCATTCCTGCACTATTGGCCATCAAGGCAGACCCAAATAGGTCTCCACTCATATTAAAAACGTCTGCAAATTTCCCAATCTTGAACAATGTGTTGGAGATTTTTGTATCTGATTTTTTCAGAATTGTAAGGTCTTTTCTGAGTTCTTGCTTTATTTTATCAAAGGCTTCCTCTGAAAGGTTCTCTTTCATTATGCGCTCAAAATTTTCTCTCACTCGTTTGACTGTTTCTCGTTTTTCTTCCGATACTCCTGTTTTGCTCGCCACTGCTTCTTTCCAACCGTCAAAATCGACATTCTTAAAACTATTATTAATATTCTCCATGGAAAAAAAATCTTTACCAAAGTCATCAACTGTTTTTCTCACGGTAAATTCTTTACCAAAGTCATCAAGTGTTTTCCGCATTGCTTGATTTATTTCTTTTGAAACTTGATATTTTGGCATGATAGTCTTCCTTA
>Ga0206878_10425_pt1 | contig 12442 bp, 8 predicted proteins | sample Alteio_BWOrgCont_8_FD_152621 | JGI IMG/M metagenome (GOLD analysis project Ga0206878, IMG submission 152621) | Enriched cells from forest soil in Barre Woods Harvard Forest LTER site, Petersham, Massachusetts, United States -... | ecosystem: Environmental > Terrestrial > Soil > Temperate forest > O... | reverse complement strand
GGCCTGAAAGAGGCTAACCCTGTATTTGAGCACAGCGAATCGTTTGTGATGGATAACATGGTTAAAAAAGCAGGCAACAGTTATATTATCGATGCAGGCCGGCTTACCGGTAACTTCCTGAAGCTGGACGAAAAAGACCGGAAACGTACCGGAGACATTTATATGCCGGCAGCGCGCACATTTAAATATAATATTGTGTTAAATATCCCGCCCGGCTTTAATGTAAAAGGCGTGGAAGAAATGAATATCCGGAAATCAAACAAGGCCGGCTCGTTTACTGCTGTAACCACGTTGAAGGGCAATGTGTTGACTATTTCGGTTGTCCGGGTGTATAACCACAATTTTGAAAAAGCCGCCGACTGGCCTTTGCTGGTTGATATTATTGATACTGCATCGGATTTCAACGCAAAGAAGATTTTGCTGGAGAAGAAATGATTGAGTGCATGAATTTTCACGAATTGGAACGAATTTCACAAATAGAATTATAGGCACGAATTTTCACGAATTGGAACGAATTATACCAATAAGCTTGAAGTCACTACGTTAACAATTCGAAAGAATTAGTGTTAAACTAATTCGTGAAATTCGAATAAATTCGAGAGCATTCGTGCTTATCTCATCCTATCACATCATGCAAGGCGGAAATTTAAGTTTCCACAATAATTCTATCTTTGCAAACTATGACAGCTTCAGAAATACGCCAGGCATTTTTAGATTTTTTTGTTTCAAAGGGACATGTTATCGTTCCTTCGGCACCTATTGTTATTAAAAACGACCCCACGTTAATGTTCACCAATGCGGGGATGAACCAGTTTAAATCGTTGTTTTTGGGCGAAGAAGCGCCAAAATATCCGCGCGTAGTTGATACGCAAAAATGCCTGCGTGTTTCGGGCAAGCATAACGACCTGGAAGAAGTGGGTATCGATACCTATCACCATACCATGTTCGAGATGCTGGGCAACTGGAGCTTTGGCGATTATTTTAAAAAAGAAGCCATTGCCTGGAGCTGGGAACTGCTAACCGAAGTTTACAAAATTGATAAAGACCGCCTTTACGTTACCATTTTTGAAGGCGACGAAAAGGAAGGTCTGGCAAAAGACCAGGAAGCTTACGATTACTGGAAACAATACATTCCCGAAGACCGCATTTTGCCTGGCAATAAAAAAGACAATTTTTGGGAAATGGGCGAAACCGGCCCCTGCGGCCCCTGCTCCGAAATCCATTACGACAACCGTAGTGAAGCCGAAAGATTAAGGGTGAAAGGTGCAGACCTGGTAAATGGCGACAGCGACCAGGTGATAGAGATTTGGAACAACGTGTTTATGCAGTTTAACCGGCTTAAGGATGGTTCGTTGCAGCCTTTGCCGGCCAAACACGTGGATACCGGGATGGGTTTTGAGCGCCTGGTGAGGGTATTGCAGGGCAAAACATCAAATTACGATACTGATGTTTTTCAGCCGTTGATACAGTTTATTGCAGAGAAAAGCGGTAGGACATACAAAAGTGAAGCCAAGCCGGGCGACGAAGCCTGGAATGATGCTGTAGCCATGCGGGTATTGGCTGATCACGTACGTGCGATCAGTTTTTGTATTGCCGACGGACAGCTGCCATCAAATAATAAAGCAGGATACGTTATCCGTCGGATATTGCGCAGGGCGGTAAGGTATTCGTACCAATATTTAGGCTTTAAAGAACCATTTTTAAATCAGTTGGTGCCATTGCTGGCCGATCAGTTTAAAGGCGTATTTGATGAGTTGTACAAGCAAAAGGATTTTGTGCAGAAGGTTGTTTTGGAGGAAGAAGTTTCTTTTCTAAGAACGCTGGGTAAAGGAATTAATATCCTAACTGAATATATTCAATCTTTAAAAGAAATTCAAGAATTTTTATCAACCCAATATAAGTTGCCTTTTGGAGGCGATGATATTAATGCTATTGCTAATCTTACAGTAAACTATTCAACCCACAGTGTTTCGATCGAAACGAATAGAGTTGTTCTTAATCTTGCAGATCATATAGCGAAAGATATTGATCCACCAATATATCGGAGGTTTTATGACGCCGAATATTGGGTAGTTCTCAACGGTACTAAAGATTATCATGAGGCTTTTGCTCTATTAAAAAGTTATATAAATCAAGTACCGGCTGAATTAGCTTTTGTCCTTTCAGATACTTATGGTTTTCCATTAGATCTAACGGAATTAATGGCTCGCGAAAACGATTTAGTAGTAGATGTGAAAGGATTTGAAAAATCGCTAGCCGAACAAAAAACCCGCTCCCGCGCTGCCACAGCCATTGATACGGGCGACTGGGTGGTTTTAAAAGATGACGAAAGCGTTGAGTTTACCGGTTACGACGAGTTGGAAAGCGTTGCCCATATTGTAAAATACCGCAAGGTAAGCGCGAAAGGGAAGGAGCAGTATCAAATTGTACTCGACAAAACCCCATTTTATGCCGAAAGCGGCGGCCAGGTGGGGGATAAGGGCGAATTGGTTTTCCCTGACGGCGAGGTGATTGAAGTAACCGATACCAAAAAAGAAAACGGGCTGATCGTTCATTTTACCGATACAATCCCCGAAACGGTGGATGATGCGTTAACGGCTATTGTTGATCCGGCGCTGCGCACCAGTACCGAAAATAACCACAGCGCCACGCATTTGCTGCATGCCGCCATGAAAAAGGTATTGGGTACACACGTAAACCAAAAAGGTTCCCTGGTGAATGCCGATTACCTCCGTTTCGATTTTTCCCACTTCGCTAAAGTTACGGAAGATGAGTTGGCGCAGATAGAGGCTATCGTCAATGAAAAAGTCCGGGAAAATATCCCCCTGAAAGAACAACGAATGGTTGCTTACCAGGAAGCCATAACGAGCGGCGTAACTGCGCTTTTTGGCGAAAAATATGGCGAATATGTACGGGTAATTACTTTCGACGACGAATTTAGCAAGGAGCTTTGTGGCGGTACCCACGTAAAGGCAACCGGGCAGATCGGCTTCTTTAAGATCATTTCCGAAAGCGCTGTAGCTGCCGGGGTTCGCCGTATCGAGGCCATAACCGGTATCGGCGCCGAGAATTATATCAATTACCAAAGCAAACTGGTGCACCAACTGCGGGAATTGCTGAAAAACCCGAAAGATATTTCAAAAAGCGTGGAAAGCCTGCTGGACGAAAACAACCGCTTAAAAAAGGAGATCGAAAAGTCGGTACTCGAAAAATCATCCGGCTTAAAAAACGAGCTTGCGGCAAAAGCGGAAAGCATCAACAGCATCAATTTCATCGCCCAAAAAGTACAATTACCAAATGCCGATGCTATTAAAAACCTGGCTTACCAGTTAAAGGATATCGTCGATAACCTGTTCCTGGTGCTGGCAGCTGATATTGATGGCAAACCATCATTAACCGTAATGATAGCCGAAAACCTGGTAAAAGAAAAAAGCCTGAACGCCGGCACTATCATCCGCGAATTGGCTAAAGAAATAAAAGGCGGTGGCGGCGGTCAGCCTTTCTTTGCAACAGCGGGCGGCAGTGACGTAAGCGGTTTGGATAAGGCACTCGAAAAAGCGAGGAGTTTTGTAGTATAGCTAAGCTCCCAAATGTCATCTCAACGCAGTGAGGGAACTTATACACCAGGCATTACCGCATGCACGGCGGTTGTGTCCGAATGTATAAGTTTTCTCGCTCTCGCTCGAAATGACATTTTTTTTGTGCGTCCCCCGTTGATAAGTGAATAAAAACATATCTCATTAATAAGTAATAACTTTATATTTGGAACGCGAACAAGGGCTATTTTTATTAGCTGAATAATAAACATGACAAATCTTCCAGAAGGGATAAGTGATAAATACGAATTGGTTGTAGGGTTAGAAGTACACGCGCAATTATCCACTTTAAGTAAATCCTTTTCCTCAGATTCGGCAGCATTCGGGGGTGGGCCAAACGAGCATATCAGCCCGGTTTCGCTGGGCCATCCGGGTACCTTGCCGCGCATCAACAAAAAAATGGTGGAATACGCGGTAAAAATGGGGCTTGCCTGCAATTGCTACATTAACCTCAACAATAACTTTTCCCGTAAGAACTATTTTTATGCCGATCTGCCGAAGGGCTACCAGATCACGCAGGACCATGAGCCTGTTTGCATCGGCGGTTTTATCCCGGTAAGGCTGGCTGGCGGCGCCACCAAAAATATTGCCATCCACCATATCCACATGGAAGAAGATGCCGGCAAAAGCATGCACGACCAGCATCATGAGGATTCATTAATAGATTTGAACAGGGCAGGGGTGCCGTTAATTGAAATTGTTACCCAACCCGATATGCGCAGCGCCGAAGAAGCGGGTCAGTTTTTAACCGAAATACGCAAACTGGTACGTTACCTTGATGTTTGCGATGGCAATATGGAAGAAGGCAGCCTGCGCTGCGATGCCAATATTTCGGTGAGGCTAAAAGGCGAGACAACTTTTAACAACCGCTGCGAAGTAAAAAATCTCAACTCCATTCGTAATGTACAGCGCGCTATTGAGCATGAATTTGAGCGGCAGGTGCAAATTGTGGAAGACGGTGGTCATATCGATCAAAATACCCTGAATTTTAATGCCGACACCGGCGAAACATCCGTTTTACGGTCGAAGGAAATGGCTAACGATTACCGCTATTTCCCAGAACCCGACCTGTTGCCGCTGGTTTTAAACCAGGAATATCTGGATAGGGTTCGCAAAAGCATGCCTGCATTACCTAATGAATTATATAACAAATACACCCAGCAGTTGTGCCTGTCGGACTACGATGCCGGCGTTATTACCGCCGACCGTGAGTGTGCCTTGTATTTTGAAGAATTGATAAAAAATACCGAAAATTACAAGGCTGCCGTTAATTGGTTAATGGGTCCGGTTAAATCATACTGCAATGAAAGCGGCGTGGCATTAAGCCAGATCAGCGTAACCCCCGGTATATTGGCAGACCTGATAGAACTGGTGGACAGCGGGAAGATCAATAATTCTTCGGCGGCCCAGAAATTGTTCCCGACCTTGTTAAAAAGCAAAAACAAAACCGCGGAAGCAGTGGCAGCTGAACTTAACCTGTTTATCAGTGCGGATACCGGCGATGTGAGCGTGTTTATCCATAATGCCATCGCGAAATTCCCGGACAAGGTAATCGAATATCAAAATGGAAAAAAAGGCGTTTTAGGATTGTTTATGGGCGAGATCATGAAAAGCTCGAAGGGAAAGATCGATCCCCAAAAAACAAACCAATTATTAATAAAAGAATTAGAGGCGAAGTAGTTTAGAGATTAGTTAATTAGAGATTAGAGATTAGTCCGAAAGTCAGTAAAGTCCGAAAGTCCGGAAGAGGCTGCAACTCAAACGAGATCAACTTTAATCGGCACACAAAACAGTATGAAAAAGCATTTATTATATTACAGCATTATCCTTTTGTCCTTTAGCCTTTTTGCGTGCAAGGATAAAGACGTTTTTACCATTTCAGGGACGGTAACCAATCCAGGTAGTTTAAAGAAGATATACCTGCTGGAGGCCGACAGCACACAGATTGCCGTTGTCGATTCGACAAATTTAAGCGACCAGGGAAAATTCCAGTTCAAACACCCGGCGCCGTACGCCAATTTTTATAAGATGCGTCTTGGCGGTACCGTTTTTGATCTTATTGCGAAAAATGGCGATGATATCGAGTTTTCAACCAACCTGACCGACAACACGCATACCTACCACGTTACCGGGTCGGACGAATCCAGCAAGATCCAGGAGTTTAACAAGATCAGTAATTTCTACGGGAATATTAACAGCAAAATATCGCAGGAGTACCAGGACAAAGCCGAAGCATTGGGAAAAGAATCGGACTCGCTGATCAGCGTGTACATGCCGGTGTTCCAGAAAAACATAACAGCATACAGCGCAGCAGTTTTAAAATTTGCAAACGACAATAAAAATTCGCTTGCCGGTTACTTTGCAGTCACCTCGCTGGAGCCAAGCAAGTATGAGCAGCAAATGATTGCTTATGCCGATGATATTCATGATAAATTTAAAGATAATCCGAACGTTCAGCGTTTTGTAGCGCACATGATGGATGTTAAGCCAATATCCATTGGTCATAAAGCCCCCGATTTCACTATCAGCGGTATGGATGGCAAGCCGATCAACCTGTCCGACTACAAAGGCAAATACGTCATGTTAGATTTTTGGGCATCGTGGTGCGGGCCCTGCCGTCATGAAAATCCTAACGTAGTTAAGCAGTACAATATTTATAAGTCAAAGGGCCTCAATATTTTAGGTATTTCGTTAGATACAGATAAAGGCGCATGGGAGCAGGCGGTGGGCAATGACAAGCTTGCCTGGGCACATGGTTCGGACCTGAAAACATTTGAAGGGCCAACAGAAAGGCTTTACCATATAGAAGCTATTCCGTCGAATTTTATCCTGAACCCGGATGGAATAATTATTGCAAAAAACGTTACAGGCGCCGATCTTGAAGAATTTTTAAACAAAACATTTAATAAGCCTCAATAAATCGTTAAAATAAAGTAACATTTAACAATTACTTAATATTAAATTTACTTTTATATTCTTTTGTGCGCCTACTTTTACGCAAAAATTCAACCTTCATGAGTAACTCTAACAAACAGAAAATTCTTATTGTTGATGATGAGCCGGATATTTTGGAGCTGATTGAATATAATTTGAAGAAAGAAGGCTACCAGGTATTTTTGGCGCGTAACGGACAGGAAGCTGTTGCAGAAGCAAAAAGATCACTCCCGGACCTTATCGTTCTTGACATTATGATGCCCAAAATGGACGGTATCGAAGCCTGCCGGATCATGCGCACCATGCCCGAGTTCAAAAATACTTTTATGGTGTTTTTAACCGCAAGGAGCGAAGAATATTCCGAAATTGCCGGCTTTAATGTTGGCGCGGACGATTATATCGCGAAGCCGATAAAGCCCCGTGCACTGGTAAGTCGTATTAACGCTATTTTACGCCGTAATGCGCCTGCCGAAGATGTAACCGAAAATAAACTGGAAATTGGCGACCTGGTTATCGACCGTGAAGCTTACCTGGTTTATAAAAAAGGCGTTAAAGTAGTGCTGGCAAAAAAAGAATTCGAATTGCTTTACCTGCTTGCATCAAAACCTGGCAAAGTTTATACCCGCGAGGTGATCCTGAAAAATATTTGGGAAGACTCCGTAGTGGTAACCAACCGTACCATTGATGTACACATCCGCAAGCTCCGCGAAAAATTAGGCGATGACTGTGTAGCCACCGTAAAAGGCGTTGGCTATAAGTTCGACGGATAGTTAAAAGACTTTTGATCAAACGAAAAAGGCGGCCTGGTTTTTACTCGGCCGCCTTTTTTGTGGCCTCACCCTGCCCTCTCCAAAGGAGAGGGTTATATAAAAGAGCGAAGTTTAAGTCCTCTCCCCTGGAGAGGATTTAGGTGAGGCGAAAACTTAGTGGGCCGCTGCCACCTTTTTCTTCGCGGTAGTTTTTGCTTTGGCTGCTTTTTCAGTAGCTGTTTTTACCTTTTCATCCGCTTTTGCCTTGATAGTTGCAGCTGTTTTCTTTACCTTGGCTACTTCTTCCTTAGCTTTTGCTGTTACTTCTTTGGTTTTTGCGGTGGCTTTTGCTTTTGCATCAGACACGGCGCTTTTTGCTTTTGCTGCGCCGGCATGGGCCTTAGCGGTTACCGTTTTTTTAACTGCCGCTGCTTTTTTTGCAACGGGCGCTTTTTTTGAGGAAACCTTTTCTTTAATATCACTCACTACGTCTCCGGCTTTATCTTTTACAGCTTCAAAAGTATCAACTGTAGCATCTTTTACGTCTTCGGCTTTTTCTTTGGTTCCGTCCCAAAACTCTTCAATGGTTTCTTTTACCTTTTCGAAAAATCCCTTTTCTTCAGGTTTGGTTGATGATGTACTCATGTTGTTTTTTATAATTTAGATGTTTATTAATAACCCTTAATAATATAACAAATAATATTCCATCGCGTATTTGCGCTATATTAAGCTGTTTAACCGTAATTTAATGTATAATAAAGAGGCCACTTTAGCGATGATAAAAGAAGATTTGCGAAGTTTTCAAAACTTCGTAAATCTGGGAACATCGGCCCGATTAAAACTGTATTTTTGCAGGCTATGAAAGTTCCAAAGTTTGCCGACCTCATACTTTTTGAGGATGACGACATCATTGTAGTAAATAAACCACCGTTCATCAGTTCGCTGGATGAGCGCGAAGGCGGAGAGGTGAATATGCTGCGCCTGGCTAAAAGTTACTCGGAAGATGCGCAGATATGCCACCGGTTGGATAAAGAAACTTCCGGGGCGCTTATTATCGCCAAAAATCCGGAAGCTTACCGTACTGTATCTATACAATTTGAAAAACGGCAGGTAAAGAAGGTGTATCATGCTATTATTGATGGTACGCACGTATTTGAAAACCTGCTGGTAGACCTCCCGATATTAAATGTGGGCAAAGGAAATGTAACCATCAGCCGGCAGGAGGGCAAACGCGCCGAAACCTGGTTTCAATCGTTAAAATACTTTAAACATTACACCCTGGTTGAATGTCGGCCCGTAACCGGCCGCATGCACCAGATCCGTATTCACCTGGCCACACAAAGAGCGTCCATCGCCGGCGACGAAATGTATAAAGGGCAGCCCGTTTTTCTATCGAAAATAAAACGCAAATACCATTTGGGTAAAGACCAGGAGGAGCAACCTATTATGAAGCGCTTTGCCCTGCATGCCTATGAGGTGACCTTTAAGCTAATGAATGGTGAACCGGTTACTATCCACGCGCCGTACCCCAAGGATTTCGAAACCTTGCTTAAGCAACTGGAGAAGTTTGATTCTTAAATACAACCCGCAATTCCCGATAAAATCATTTTTTAAGCAATGGTTAAGTAACCGTCAAACATTTTTACAGCAAATACGTAAAACGAATTTAATTAATAGCATTTACGTATTTGAAACCGGTGGATTCTGATAAAAATCCCTTGCTGTATGCTTAACAAGTGTTGCATCTCTTTTTTGGTTTTTTTCTTTATACTTAATTTACCCAAAGCGCAATCTCCCGGTAATCCCGATGCTATTTTCACTATCGTACAGGTAAAAGACAAAATACCCCGCGAAAAACTACTTGTAAATTACATCAAAAACTATTTCGTAGACTGTCCCGCAAACAAGTTAGCCGGCAAAAAGACGAGATTGGATGAAATTATAAATAAGGCCGACCTCGAAAATAAACAGGCATTTGATGATTTCACAGAGAGCAGCTACCAGGAGGCTTTATTACATCCTACAGAATCGGAACAGGCGATGATCGCGGCCATCCAGTCGGCCGGAAAAAATCACGACGATTATTTATTGTATGCATTCATGAACTTCCTTGCCTACAAGCAAACCGAAAAAGGAGATGTTATTGGCGCTGTTTCCAGCTATAGGATGGCCAAAAAGGAAGCGATAAAGCTGGCAGACGTTAACCTGCAACTGCGTACTGATGTCAATATTTCGGATGTGTTTTACAAGAATAGTTTTTATAGCCAATCGCTATTTTATCTGGGGCAGGCGCAGGCTATCAGCGCAACCTACTGGCCAGACGATCTGCGGATAAAAAATGTGATCTATTACAATAAATCCGAGAATTTTTTCAGGATGGATATGCCCGATTCTTTAAAAGTTTATAACCAAAAGCTTAAAGCGTCAAAAGCCAATACCTTTAAACTATATACCTATAAAAACCGCACCGATTATTATTTGTACCTGCTGCACCACGACTATAGCGACGCCATAAAACGTATGGAGGCGATGCAAAAGGACGGTGGTTACAAATTTGACAACCAGGACCTGCAAAACCTTGCCGATGCTTATTATAACTTTGGCCGACCCGATTCGGCAAAAAACATCATCAACCGTTTACTGTCCAGCCCATCCGAGGCCAATCACCCCGAGATCAAATATCATCTGTATGATGTTTTGGGCAAGATAGCCGAAGAGCAGGGGGATTACAAGGCGGCGACCGCCAATTTTAAAGCTTCGCTGCAACAGTCGGAATATAATATGAACCGGCTTACCCAGGTTGACAATATTTCGTCGCTGATAAAAGTTGACGAAGTGGAGGGTTATTATTCGCAAAAAAACGAAACCTATCAAAAGGAACGTATCTGGCTCATTATTGCGGTAATTTTCGCCATAGCCATTATTGTAGTAATTACATTGCTATACCGGGCAATAAAGCTGAAGCGACATTTTGAAAAGCTTTTATTTGCTGCTAAACGGCAGGAACTATCATTTATTAACTCGCACGATGTCCGCAAGCATCTTACCAATATTTTAGGTTTAATGGAAGTTATAAAACGCTCCGAAAACAAGGGTAAGGAATATTTGCAGGCAGAAGATCATCTTTTCCACTCCTCATGCGAACTGGATAAAGCCATCAAAACTATTTCGGAAAAGCTCGACAATTAACCCACACCGGGATAAATCCATACACCAAAAAATGCAGCAAAGGCGCGTTCACCACTCACCACTCACCACTAACCACTAACTAGTATATCCCAGCAATTTCATTACCTGCTTGCTGTTTTGTTCCTCGCCAAAAACTTCAAAATTAAAAGTTTCGTCGCGGTTGCGGCGGATGATGACATGCTTTGGCGATGGCAGCAAACAATGATGGATACCGCCATAGCCGCTCAATACCTCCTGGTAGGCCCCGGTATTAAAAAAGCCTAAATACTGCACTTTACGCGTTTTGGGCATAAAAACACTGTTCATGTGCGCTTCCTGGTTGTAATAATCCTGCCCGTCGCAGGTGATGCCGCCAAGGTTAACGCGTTCGTATTCGCTGTCCCAGTTGTTTATCGGCAGTAATATATATTTTTGGTTAAGCGCCCAAACGTCTGGCAGGTTGGTAATAAAGGAACCATCCAGCATCAGCCATCTTTCACGGTCGTTTTGCTGTTTGCGGCCCAAAACTTTGTATAATATGCCCGAGGCTTCGGCCACTGTATATTTGCCGAACTCGGTAATAATATCCGGCTCTACGGTATCGTTATCCGCGCAAATTTCTTTTATCCGGCTCACTATTTCGTTGATCATGTATTCATAATCAAAATCGAAAACCAGTGAGTCTTTAAAAGGCATGCCGCCGCCAATGTCGAGTGTATCCAGCGCAGGGTTTATTTTTTTGAATTTGCAGTACAGGGTAACATATTTTTCCAGTTCGTTCCAGTAATAAGGCGTATCAGAAATGCCTGAATTAATGAAAAAGTGCAGCAATTTAACCTGGAAGTTAGGGTTTCCCTCTATTTTATTATAATAAAAATCGATAATGTCTTCCATCCGCACGCCAAGCCGCGAAGTATAAAACTGCGAGTCGGGCTGTTCTTCGGCAGCTATACGGATACCGAGGTTGCAGGGGGTATCCATTTCTATCTCATCATCGTACAGGTTAAACTCTTCCTTATTATCCAGTACCGGGATGATGTTTTTAAAACCATCGTGCAGCATATCAATAATATAGGTTTTATATTGAAAGGTTTTGAACCCGTTGCAGATCACGGTAATGTCTTTATTTACAGCCCCTTTTTTTTCCAGGATATCTATCATGGGCATATCAAAGGCCGATGATGTCTCCAGGTGGATTTCATTTCTGAGCGCCTCTTCAACCACGTGTTTAAAATGCGAGCTTTTGGTGCAGTAGCAGTATTTATAGCTGCCGCGATAGTTATTTTTAACAATGGCCTGCTGAAACAACAGTTTAGCCTGCTGTATTTTTTTGGTGATCATAGGCACATAGGTAAACCGGAGTGGCGTGCCATAGGTTTCTATCATTTCCATTAAATTGAGGTCGTGAAAATATAGTTCATCCTCAATGATCTCAAAACCATCCTGCGGAAAACCAACACTCAGGTCAAGAAACTCTTCGTAACTCTGCATTTATTAAAAATTTTGGCAAATGTAATTTTTAAATAGAATTATTGCCGATTTGTTTGCATAATTTTTATTTGCCGAATGTAATTTATTGGTGGTTCATAGTTGATGGTTCATAGTTAATGGCAGCTTCAATCTTGATTCCCGGCTCTTGACTCTTGATTCTTTTTTTCCTTCCGGCTATGAACCATGAACCATCAACTATGACCCAGCGGGCAAATGCACTTCGGCCATCATGCACCTGGCGCTTCCGCCGCCGTTGGTTTCAATGGTGTTTATATCAGCATAAACCAGCTTACCATATTTAGCAAGTGTGCTTCTTTGCTCTTCTAATAAGCTATCATAAGCGCTTTGCGACATCACAATAAGCGTTTCGCCCGCCTTATTTTTTACTTCCAGCATATTACCGGCAAAATGGTTCATCTGGTCAAAAGAAATGTCCACTATCTCTTTGTGGGTCGATGCCAGCAATTCCTTCACCATTATTTTTTCGTGCGGATTGGGGATACA
>Ga0206878_10155_pt2 | contig 12588 bp, 10 predicted proteins | sample Alteio_BWOrgCont_8_FD_152621 | JGI IMG/M metagenome (GOLD analysis project Ga0206878, IMG submission 152621) | Enriched cells from forest soil in Barre Woods Harvard Forest LTER site, Petersham, Massachusetts, United States -... | ecosystem: Environmental > Terrestrial > Soil > Temperate forest >... | reverse complement strand
GATTACACAGATGACGCAGACAAAAATCCGTGAAATCCTTTAATCTTCTGAATCCATGATTCAAACATTTTTCACTATTTTTCTGAATCACGGATTTGCATGATGACGCAGATTGCGCGGAAAAGAATCTGTGAAATCGCTTAATCCATTAAATCCGTGATTCAAACAATGTTTAAAATTACTATGCTTTTTGCCGGAAATTATTATTTAATATTGTATCTAACTTAAACTAAACAATATGAACCTACTCGTTATTATCGATTCGAAAAACCAGGACGAAGTATTAGGAATTGAAGTTGACCGTGTGATGAAAAAATTCCATTGGATCCCCATTCCAGGTTTTTCTTACACCTACACTAAAGAAGTGAAGAACGAAAATACTGACTATTTAACAACTGTGGTGCAACAGGAGGTTGCTGCAGCAGCAGACCAGGCGGAATGGAGCCAGGTAAAATACCTGTACACTATAAGCGCGGGTCGTCCGCAGCTCGAATCAACCCGATAGTCTACCCGTTGCCGTAAACGGGCGGCTTGTAGCCCGTTGACAGGTCCATGGGACACCTACGGAGTAATAACCTTGCCTACGCTTAAATATTGAAAAACAAGCATAAGGTCAGCCTGTATTGCAGTACTTAATATGTGCGCCATCCCGAAAAACAGGGACGGCAGCGAGAATTGCTCACGGGAAGCGTGGAGTCAGAGACTCCGGGCATAGCTGATCCGGAGTGAATATTTCGGACAGCAGGCTACAAAATCCGGAAAACCAAATTACAGAGATTATTCCGGACAAAGCAACCGAAATCAATATCCATGCAAACTAAAAGAGGCTACCCCTTTCGGGACAGCCTCCTTTATGTTTAGTAATTTCTTAAACTATGGCTTTGCAAGTCCCCACCAAACGGGTGTATAAATTGGAACAGTTCCCGGATAATTCAAATTTGAAGTCAATTCCGAGTTAGGGTACAGCATACGCAAGGGCATTTGCCCGGGTGCAATTATCGATCCCGCAGACTGAACAAAGAAATCAGGATAACCTGTTCTTCTCCATTCGGTCCATGCCTCAAAACCCTGGAAACCACACATCGCATAATACTTTTGTGTAATAATAGCTTTAACCTCGTCATTAACAGTACTGCCTGCTCCAGTTAATGCCGCCAACCCGTCCGGCGCTGTAGCCATATACGTTGTAGGGTCTCCTGCCCCTGTGGCAGCGAAACTTGCTGCTATACCTGCTTTGTATAAAGCTGTTACATTACCTGGGGCCCAGCCCCGTGCAGCGGCTTCAGCTTGTAAAAAATCGCTTTCGGCGGCAGAAATCAGTTTAACCGGCGCAGTAGCAGATGCCGGATCAATTGCAAGGGCGCCAACTAATGGAGAGGGTGGGGAAACTATCTTTTGGTTGTAAACCAGGTAACTTCCCTGCGGGATTGATTCAAGAGAATCCTGTGCAGGGTTATTATATATAACAAAAAACTTATTCAGGCGGGGATCATTATTTTTGGTGAACGCGCTTACAACAGTTGAGCTTGCTACTACATTTTGAGTTTTGCCCAGGGCTACCTCTTCATTGTAAAACGGGTTTTCGTTACCACCGGTAGATGTGTAAGTTATTGTTGCATCTGTGGTTAAAAACGCAGGACTAGTTGCGTACAACGCCTTGATACCCGCCTGGGCAGTAGCGGGATCTTTTATAGCCAATCGTAAATACGCCCGAAGTTCAAGTGTATTGGCAAAAGCTACCCACTGGCCCATATTACCCTGGTATATCATATCCTGCGCCCCCGGATTAAGGGAGTTTGCTGTATTAAGCAAAGGTATTGCTCTATTAATGTACATAAATACGCTGTCGTAAACTGCCTGTTGGCTATCGTATTTAGGGTTTAGGTACTTGGTGGGCTGTAACGCCTGCGAAAGCGGCACGTCACCAAAAGCATCAGTTGCCAGCTGAAATCCATAAGCCTTCATGAGGTAAGCAACTCCTTTTAAATTAGCTGATGATGTTGGGTTATTTATGATCAGGTCGGCGTTTACTAACGCAACTGTGTATAGGTTACGCCATGGGCCGTTAAAATCGGTGTTTACAGATGCATATTGATCCATGGTTTTATATTGTGAGGCCAGCGGGCTTTGGGTCCAATATTGGGCCCAAATATTGCCAAATACCTGGAAGGAATTACCTACTACCTGGCTAAGTGCGGCCTGTGTGGTAGGCAAAAGCAACGCGGGTTCAACGCTGGCAGGGTTATTTGGATTGTTATTTGTATCCAAATACTTTTTACAGCCCGAAAATGCGGCCGCAGCTATAAGCCCTATAAATAAGGCTTGCTTTAAATTTAGTTTATATTTTCTGGTCATGATGTTTATTATTAGAATGAAACTTTTAAATTGATACCATAGTTACGCACAGATGGGTTTGCTGCAAAATCTAAGCCCTGCTCGTTTCCGGCACCGCTTGAGTTTACTTCAGGATCTACGTATGCATTTGATTTTGGCGTCCACAAAAACAGGTTGTTACCAAATATCCCAATGGTTAATGCGCCAAAGGGCAGGTTCCTCAATTGCGTTTTGCTAAAAGTGTACGATATACTGGCACTGCGCATCTTAATATACGATGCGTCAATAACGTTCATCCCAACTGGCTCTACGCTCGTATAATAATTATATACAGAATAGGGTATGGTTGTATTGGGGGTGCTTTTTCCAGCAGCATCCACGGTAACCGAATTAGGGAAAGGCTGGCCATATCGCGGGCCGCCTGTTTCAATCCCGGTTCCTACAAAGTCTACAAGGGCCTTAGTGTCTGAATATAATACGCCGCCGTGTTTAACATCAAACAACACATTTAAAGAAAAATTTTTGTATTTAAAGTTTGTACCTAATGATGTTTGAAATTTAGGTTCATATGACCCTAAGTATTGGGCTGATGTTGTAGGTATGGGCTGCCCGGTAACCGGATTTATAATAGTTCTTCCCTTTGCATCCGTTTGGTTTGTTACCGCGTAAAACTCTCCATAAGGCAAGCCTTTAGCAGCAACTATTCCCATACCGCCGAAACCGCCTATCGTTATCTGCGAAACGCCGTTTGGCAAAGAAAGTACGTCACTTTTATTTTTGGTAAACGTGCCGAATATATTCCAGGTAAAATCGCTGGTTTGAATGGGGGTGCCGTTGATGGTTAACTCAATGCCTTTATTTTGGATCTCACCGGCGTTTACCTCGCTGGAACTATATCCTGTTGAGTTAGGGATCGGGATGGCTAATATCTGGTTTTTTGAATCGTTAACATAATAGCTGAAATCGAAGGAAAGCCTGCTTTGCAAAAATGCTAATTCTGTTCCAATTTCAAATGAGCTTGTTTGCTCCGGTTTGAGCGCAGCATTGCCAAGGACTGATCCTATTTGATATGCCGGAACATTTCCGAAAGGGAAGGTAGTATTACCAAACGAACCGCTAACAGTAGTTTTTCCGTAAGTGGTTGTCAATTCGTAAGGATTTGTATCGCTACCTACCTGCGCAAAACTTGCCCGTAATTTACCGTAACTTAAAACGTTGGCAATACTGGTGTTTTTAAGCAATTCGCTAAATACAAATGAGCCGCTTACGCTTGGATAATAATAAGAGTAGTTATCTAAAGGTAAGGTTGAAGACCTGTCGTTTCTTAATGTACCCTCTAAAAACAGGTAGTCTTTATACGAAAGATTTAAATCAGCATAAAAACCTACCAGCCTTTGTATTGCAATATTGTCGGTAATTACGTTTACAGGGCCGTTGCTGTTTTCAAGGTTGTACCATCCGGGGACTACTAAACCACCGCTGGTATTGGTGCTTGTAAAATTGGAATTGACAGAGCGTTCCCTGATATTATTGCCCAATAATAAGGATGTATGAAAATCTTTGCCAAAATCATGGGTTGCAGTAACCATCAAATCATGCACAACCTCGTTTACATTGATCTGGTCCACTTCGTAAGATCCATTATTAACAATCGGGCCCCATAAATTGCTTCCCGATTCGTCAGCAGGCTCAAATTGATATTTGGGCGCTATAAGCTTTCTGCGGTCCGAGTATGAATCCACGCCTACGCGTTCTACTATATTTAACCACTTAACGGGTTTCCAGGCCAGGTTAACGGCGCCGGTAACACGGTTAACATCATCAAGATTACTAAAGTTTTGAAGGATATAATAAGGGTTTACAGTAAATGCACCATAAAAACCATACGTATCGGTAACCGGATTATATCCATTATACGGGTTGTTCAGGTTTCCCATTGTATTAATTGGGATATCCCTTGGCGTTTGCATTAAGTTATTCCATATACTGTTTGCACCTTGTCCGCCGGAAGGCGTATTTGCCTGGATTTTATTGTAGTTAAAATTAATACTTGCGGTAAAATTGTTTGCAAGCGTAGCTTTACCATTAAACCTTACCCCATATTTATCATAACTGTCGTTACTGGGAAATACACCGTCGGAGTTTAATGAGTTCAAACCTAAATAAAAGTTGTTTTTCTCATCGCCCGATGCGATACCTACATTGTTGTCGGCAGCAAAACCGGTCTTAAAAAAATCTTTAATATTATTTGGCAGGGCCGAATATGGCTTGGTTTGGGTAACGCCGTTAATTTCCTGCCCCCATGGTTCTACCTTTCCGGTAAAGGGCGCTCCCCAGCTAAAATTATCACTGGCGTCATTTATGCCTGTAACGTAGCCGGGGCTTGTAGCTGAACCCGACATGAACCCCTGGCCATACTCATTTTGAAAAGTAGGCAATTTCAGAACTGATGAAAATGTATTGGTAGAGTTAAGCGTTATCTCCAATTTTTTTCCATTTTTTGCACCTGATTTGGTAGTGATCATCAGCGCGCCATTGGATGCCCTGGAGCCATAAAGCGCTGCCGCCGCAGGCCCCTTTAGCACGGTGATGGATGCTATATCGTTCGGATCAATATCATTGCCCCTGTTTCCAAAATCAACCGCCGTTAAGCTGCTTGCGCCGCCTATTACACTTGAATTATCAATAGGCACACCGTCAACAACCAATAAAGCCTGGTTGTTACCAGTAATAGACGACCCGCCGCGAAGAACAATCCTTGTTGAGCTGCCAGGCGTATTTGACGTTGAAGTGATGTTAACACCTGCAACCAACCCGGTTAAGGAGGTAAGTGCGCTTGGGCTACCGCCCTCTGTCAGCTCCTTGTTACTTACTGTTGGTGCGGAGTAACCCAAAGTTCTTTTTTCTCTCTTAATATCGTTAGCGGTTACTACTACCACGTTAAGCTCACTGGCTGCAGGTGTAAGCACCGCATTCAATACATCCCCCTGCACGGGCAGCTGCACCCGCAAGTAACCGATAAAGCTAAATTCCAATACAGCGCCGGCAGGTACATTTATAGTGTATTTGCCTGCAGCATTGGTTTGTGTGCCATTTTGCATCCCTTTTACCTTTACTGTTGCTCCCGGAATGCCTAAGCCATCGTCCTGGCCTGTTACCGTACCGGTAACTGTGTGATTTTGGGCAAATGCCTGGCAGAAAAACACCAGGCATAAACCTATAATTAAAAGTATTTTTTTGTTCATGTTAATGAATTTTTAAATGATTTATTTTTGAATATTTTGTTTCCCCTGTAGTGGCGGGCTGAGTTTTTTACACCAAAAAGGAAAATTGGAGTGCAGATAGTCCGAAGATTGTAATGGAATATCTTCCTTTTTATTACCCTGGAACCCTGTTTTCGGCCCTCCTTTAATTTTCACTGATCTGCCTGGAATCGGAAGATGGTCTTTTTTTCACAGTAACCAGGCCCGTAATTTTCCCGATATGCCCGGGCATTTGTGAAAATAAGACTATTCAATTTGGTTAGCGCCTGTCAGCCATCGTCAAATCCTTGAAAATTGTTGCTGATAGAGTAAAGTTGAAATGGCATGCAGCGTTTCATAATAAAATTGAGACTTCAGTTAATAGATTTCCGTAATCGTATCGACTTTAAGTATCGGTGTATTTGAAATTGTAATTTTAAAGCAAAATGATAGCACTAAATATTCCGAAATGACCAAATTGGACGTGCGGTGACATGGGGGGGGATTGGCGATAGTTTATAAGTAAAAAAGGATTGCTCGCCTCGCGCGGGCAATCCTTTAATTAACTATTAACTGATCGTATTTAACAAACGGCTAATTATGAGCAAACGTAGCTACTTGTTTAGAAGTAAAATATTCGAAAAAAACCAATATCAGTACTTTATTCAATCGCATGATGTGAGGCCCTGTATTTCAGCGGAGTGATCTTACGCCGAATCTTGAACAGCTTAATAAATGTACTTGGAGAATCAAGCCCAACAGTGTTTACAATTTTATTGATGGGATAAGACGTATTTTTAAGCAAAAATTCGGCATGTTTTAGCCTTATGTTTATCAGGAACTGGTGCGGTGTTGTATGATATGCCTGCCTGAATGAGCGTATGAGGTGCGTTGCCGACATGCATGAATATTTTGACAATTCATATATATTGATCTTTTGATCAAAGTTTGAATACAAATATTCTTTGGCAAGGCTAAGCCGCCTGTGGATTTCTTTACGGGTTACAAATTGAAGATCTTTAAGGCTTTCTTCTACAAAAAGCACATCTTTTTGGTAAAGCGTATAATAATTCAGTAAAATATGATAGAGAAATTCATTTAATAATAATTCATCCTTACAGTTCGATTTTATCAAAGCGGTTAAATGCTCTATATTATATTTAAGGTCTCCCAGCAGCGGCAAAATAGTTTCATTGAAAGCTAAATTTTGTGAAGGCAGATGGTTTCCAAAATTATCCGGAAAAGAACTATCCTTTTTAAGAAAGGATGTCTTAAAATCATCCATAAACCCTTTGCCAAAACTAATTGAAAGTTTTTGAACAGGGCTGCCAGAGTCAATGATATCAGAATAAAGCGTTCCGGGGTTAATCGCCAGGAAAGTATGAGGGAACAAACGCAATTTCTTCTTATTTAAAACGAATTTTTCATCCCCGTTGAAATTGACATGTAAACTAAAGTTATTGTTTACCTCGGTTACGTTTTTATAAGTTATTTTACTTGAACAAATACGATTTTCGTTACTTAATTTTAACACATTTTCCATGCTTCTTCCTCCTCTGTATACGATCTTTCTTCCAGTAAAATAAATTGATTTCCTTCCTTATCCGTAAATTCTGCTATCATTCCTGCCGAAACGTAATAAGGTTTATGATTAAAAACGACCCCGTGTTTAATGATCTCATGATATTGTTTGAGACAATTTTCGGTGTTAAAAATGATGACTGCCTTTTGGTTCGAGGTACATCTTTCGGGGATGATCGCTACATGTATGTCCGTATCGTTATTGCTTAACAACTTGCAATGTACGTTTGGCCATAATTCCAGCTCACCCGTATGCTTAAACCCTAAAAATTTCACAAAAAAAGTTTCTTCCTCAGCAATATTTCCCGAAGGAATTGTAATGTATTTTATTCTCATTAGGCAAAAAATAATTCCCTCTTCACAGACCGGGCAATTTTCATAATACTTCAAACAGAACTCCCTAATTATTATTTCGTCGCCCGGCTTTTATTTTTGTAACTTATTTATGCGCAAACTCTTTCTGAACCGCTTAAAGCCATCCGTATCACCAAAAAACTCACCCATTTTCAATTGCATCATAACTAAAAGACATGCTTTACCTTGAATACGTTACAAAAGGCAAATATTCGGAAGCAGGGGCCTTATATCCATTCATGCTGCGCTTAATTAAACCCGGGATTTTCTTCAGGGCATTATGAACGGCCACCAGTTACCGGTAAATAAATGATCCGGTTGCTGGCCAGGGCTATTAGTTGCAGAACTCCGTATTGCTAAAGGTATTAAGCTCCCCCGCGGTCCCCTGCGATCTGCATGTAATGGCCATTCAGGGCCGTTTTTACAAAAAATTTGTTGCTGATCCATGCTGCAAAGATGGTGCTACGCGGGCATTTCCACATACAACTTTTGTAGCTTAGTTGTCATATTCTTAGCGGGCCGGCTTCCGCAAATACAATATAATTTAAGCCGGAATGGAACCAAAGAAACAAAAATTGACCCCAACAGGAACTTTACGAAATGTTTTAACAGGAGGTCAAAAAGACTAAGGCGACCCGTACCGCGCTGACATTTAGCCAGATGTGCCCGGGTATAACGGGCAGGCCGAAAGCGCAAAGGCTATCCGTGACCTGCTGACGGGTTGCAGCTATCAATGCCCATTCGTTTTGTTTTATGAGTTTTAGAGATGTATTTTTAAGCTAAAAATGAGTACCGGATATGGGTTCGGTAACGAAGATATTACTTCACCAATGGCAGGATGACCTGTAAAAGTTTGCGCCTGCGGGGCGGGACACGCCCTTAAAGAAGTTGCAGTAGGGAGTTGCAGCAGCAGTAGCCTAACCCGGCGCGGGTGTCGGGAGAACGCCACCTCTTTTGGCCTTTGCGCGGCATTCGCGCCAGTTGGGGGTCCCTTTTTTCTGAATCACGGATTTACAGGATGACACGGATTGCGCGGAAAAAAATCCGTGAAATCCTTTAATTCCACAAATCCGTGATTCAAACGCCCCCTCGCCGATTCAAGCGAGACGTTTGAACCGGCCAGGTACCAACTCGTATAGTGTTTTTTTACAATAACATATTATTAACGCTCCTTCGGCGTTGTAGTTATGTTATATTTAATGCGGTAAATCATCAAAACCTAAAGCAAATAACAGATGATCACAATAAAATATCGACAATCCCTTTTACTCATTGCCTTTTTGCCATTGCTGTTTCTACAGGTTCATGCGCAAAACTTCGACGAAAAAACCTACCTGCATAAAATGCAGGTAATGGATAGTCTTTCCATGTATAAAATGCAGGATTACGACACCCTGTTTCATATTTCTATTTTGGAGAACATTCATGGCACAGATTATAAAAGTGATTACTATGGTTGGATCAGTAAACGGAGCAAACAAAATATTTTGCTTGTAAACATCAACGGAAAAGAATTTAATATTGAAAACAAAGAGATAACAAGTTTGACGGTTCTGCCATTAAATAGAACAACGATTGACACTTTAATAGCCCGGCAAAAAAAAGACAGGGAGTTTTACGAACGTAATTTCGCAAGTAATTATCCGCTTATTTTATGGCTTTATAAAAAGGGGCAGTATAGCTATTCAAAAGAACTGCTGCCCGAAAACGATAAATTTTTTAGCGATGCCAGTTTAAGGGATAACTTTGGCATCCTTTATTATGATGCTATGCTGGTGGCATATTCGATTGAAAGGAATTATCCTAAAGCCATCGCTTTTGGGGAACACCTTTCAGGCAGTATTTTTAATGGTTATCAATACCAAAAAACCGTTGTACCATTAACCCTGCAACTTAAAAACAACCTGGAGGATTTTAAAACTTTTCGTCTTCCCGACTCACTGGAATGGAACGGACTAAAGCAAAAGCTAAGCCGCAACGACCAAATACTTTATCTTGCCGACAGGCTTCGCTTATTAAATTGTATCCAGGATAGCCAGCCAGGCGATATAAGTTATGCTGCCTACCAATATGCCATTTCGCGCACCGAAGCGGCTAAATTGAACGTGGGCCATCCGGGCGATGATCACAAATATGAGGTAGTTAATCCTTATATCGAATTAATTCAAATGAGATTAAACCCGCATGAAGTGGAATTGCTGCTGCCGTACCTGTTGACCAATACTTATATACCCGCTTATAACTACCACAGGGATTTTTTCCCGGAAAGGAACCTGCACAGGTTGAACTGGGTTATAGAAAGCCTGATATTTGAAATTACAAATAAGCTTTTTATCGACCGCTTAAGTTTCGACGAATTGACGCCCGGGCAGAAAGAGGCGGAGGTAAATAAAATAAAAAAGTGGTGTTCTGAAAATGCGGGACTTTCGCAGGAAGCTTTGACCATTAAAATATTAAAAACCGCCGATAAATGGGCTGATTTTTATGCGGCGCTTCAAACAGCACGGGAAGCAAAATACGATTCACTACTGCCCATCGTAGTGCAGCGGTTTCATGATTTCAATGGCGGGTTTTGGCCAAGTTACCGTGGGACAATGGCCAAAACGATGTTTGAGTTGGGGAACGAAAAATACATCAGCACGGTTAAAGGCTGGAACAAGGATACGACAGATATTTTTGTGAATCTTTATTCGTCGTTATTTTTATTAAAGAACGACAAGGATAGTTACGGCCCAATGATGGACAGGCTGGAGGCGATCATGAAACAGTGCGACGGCACGGCATATTATCCGCATGCTATGGACCTGCTTTTAAGCATGAACGATAAAAGGACGTTGAAACTTGCAGAGGGCATACTAAATAAACAACAATTCCAGATGATGATGGACTGGCCCTATAATTTAAATTTTATCAAAAAATTATTGGCCTTAAAAAGCGATTATACCTTCCATTTTTTCAGCGCAGTTTTGGAGGCCTATACACCCGACGAGATGGCCCGTGTGCACAAAGACAACGACCACATGATGGCGCAAAACGATAATTATGTAATGGTTGTGGATGAATTAAAGAATGGCACTTCCCATTATTTCCAGGACGAAACCAATGCAGGGAGACTGGCATATATAAAAGCATTGAGCCGATGGTTTAAAACCCAATACGGTTTGCTGAAAGAAGGGAAGCCCAACGAGTTGCGCCTGGAGATTAAACAGGAAAATGAGCCTGTAACGTCGATTGATACTTATCACCAATAATAAGAGTATGAGACGCTTGAACCGGCGAGAGTTTTGTACGGAGATTGGCAAAGTGCCGGAAAAAACCTATAAAGGAACATTTAATGTCAGAGTGCCTGTAACATTACATAAAGAAGCATCGTTGTTTGCGGCTGTTCATAATATCCCTCGCTGCCGCAAGCCTCCCGGCTTGTGGCCCGCTGACAGGTAATGAACTGTGCTTATGCTGATTGTTCGAAAAAAAAATACCGCATGGTTAACCTGTATAATGGTTACTTAGCATACGGGCCACAAGCCGGGAGGCTTGCGGCAGCGAAAAAATTGCTTGCGGGAGCAGGGGCTTGCGGTAGCGAAAAAATTGCTTGCGGGAGCAGGGGGCATGGGGAGGCTTGCGGCAGCGAAAGAACTTGTAATTACGGCTCATGCTTAAAGATATTATTTTGTTTTTATTCAGGCAATGACTGATTTCCGTTACATTTTTGATCTTTTTCAAACGCTGCCGCAAGCCTCCCGGCTTGTGGCCCGCTGACAGGTAATGAACGCTGCTTATGCTCGTGATCGGAAAAAATATCGCGCGGCTAACCTATCTAATGGTTACATAGCGTGCGGGCCACAAGCCGGGAGGCTTGCGGCAGCGAAAAATTGCTTGCGGGAGCAGGGGCTTGCGGTAGCGGAAAAGTTGCTTGCGGGAGCAGGGGGGCTGCAGCACTCATGCCACGCGGGGTTATTTTTTTTTGGTCAGACTCTGGCCCGCTTTTGATGTGGGTATGGTGTTGATTTTAGCGGATGAGTTTTCATTAAATATTTTAAGATAATATTGAGCTGCAAGACCCAAGGCAAAACTCAAAATAGCTATAATTGCATTAGACAGTAAGGATGCAAAAATGTCTTCTTTTTTTCTATCCCAAAAACCGTGGACTTCAATTTTATTTTTTAAATATATTTTATTGGGGGTTTTTTCTAAAATGATATAAATTATCATATAAATTAATCCTATAAATATAAATGGGATTATCATATTATTTGCTTTTGAAACGTTTGAGGGAAAAAGGTCGTCTGCTTTTATTCCCACCATCGTTCCAACGAGAACTGACATAATTATTGCAGATGTTTTATTTAAAAACCACGTTCGTTTTCTCTCGCACTTTTCAATTATGTTTTTTATCTCGTAAAAATAATAGGCCATTTGTTCACGATCTTCCCAAGCGAAATCAATATAACAAAGGTTTTTTGAAATATGTAAATAGGCACGGGGGTTATAAGAAGCAATAGTTAGATTGCCAGTTTTTTTTACGTGTAAATAAAAGTCATCCCAGGCCTCAAAAACATTTTCATCTGTTTCAATTTTCGTCTTTGGTGAGATACTGGTAAAGTATTTTTGCAATTCTTTAATATCTTCCAAATAAATATCAATCTTTGAGAAGATTGATATTTTTAGCGCATCTTTTTTCCTCTCCATAAGGGCGTTTTTTTATAGTTCAGGCGTAAAAATTAAATCTAATATTAATATTTGATTTTTTCACGTCAATAGATTTTTCGGGCTAAAAATCGTGGTGTCCCTAACCTGCCCGAGTATCGCTGGCGGCCAAAAGCACTGCAGCACTTGTGCCCCGCTGATACGTATTAAACTATGCAGATCATTGCGAAACAATCCGGTCGAACTATAGCATACCTACCTAACTGGCGCGAGTGTCGGCGCGGGCCAAAAGTGCTGCAGCACTCGTGCCCCGCTGACAGGTGACCACTTCTCCCCCCGCCGGTTCAAGCGTCTCGCTTGAACCCAAACAATTGTAAGCGTCCCGCTTACAATACCCCTTTGCAATGTCAGAAAAATGCTGCATATTTAT
>Ga0206878_10256_pt2 | contig 12635 bp, 17 predicted proteins | sample Alteio_BWOrgCont_8_FD_152621 | JGI IMG/M metagenome (GOLD analysis project Ga0206878, IMG submission 152621) | Enriched cells from forest soil in Barre Woods Harvard Forest LTER site, Petersham, Massachusetts, United States -... | ecosystem: Environmental > Terrestrial > Soil > Temperate forest >... | reverse complement strand
CTGTCGAAACACCAAGGACCGGAATATTCCGTTCCGGTAGGAAGTTTCAGGCTAGAGCCGAGCGTGAGTCCGGATGAAGTCTGAAAACTATAAGTGATATTTCCTTGGCTGTCGGCGAGCGACGCATTGAAGGCCTGCGCACTCGTACCCCAACCGCTGTTGAGATACCAAGCGCCTTGGTCACTGTTAAAGGCATTGATCCAGGCAAATGACCTGTCGTTATAAACATAGGCCATACTGTAAAGAGAACGATTGGTGAGCGGCTGTATCGTTCCGTTGACGATGCCGCCGCCGTGGAAACCGGCGAATGCGGGGATAACCGTGAGCAACAACCAGAATAGACAGACAAGCCGCTTCATCAGAAATTCCAACCGCTAGTCGCGCTGTGCATGTTTGTGTTTAGCGTACCGACATCGCCCGAACTCATTTTTGTAGTCCCGCCACCACTCCAAAGACTGGCCTCACATTCTTGTCCCACCAAGCTTTGTCCAGACGAGTTTGTTCCGACAAGATTAATTGCGACGCTACTAAATGGATTACTTCCGGTAGCACCCGAAGCTTCATTCACCGCATCAACATAAATCACACTATCCGCATTAGCGTTAAGGTCAATCACGCCAATATAAGCGTGGAAATTGCTATCTACGCCTGATGAGCCGCTATAAAGTATGTTTGTTCCGGCACCTAAATGTATTTGATTGGCAGTTGACGTATAAAGAAGTTCAGGATTGGCCCCGCTATTAGCACCAATCATATTTGCGTAACTAACCGTGGTTCTCTTTGCCAACGCCACAAGAGTAAGCGGAAGGGATTGAGTTATGGTGCTCGAAAGTAATCTTGAAGTTGACGAAGCTGCCGTCCCAAAACATGGATATCCATTCAGTGCAGAAAACGTTGCGGGTATGGCTGTCGAAGTTGATGATGTTACGGTGTTACTGCCCTTTTGATCGTAAACCTGAGTGATAACGCACGATACTTGCGCAATACAGAATTGCGATAGATTTAGCGTCGAACCGGCACAGTATGGCGTCGTCAAATCAATGTATCCATTGGTTTGGAAAATTGATGTGCATAATGCCGTTGTCCCGGTCGCGGCATCTGCAAAGATACAACCATCGCTATGCGCGGCGGCGTAAGCCGCGCTCACAGCACGGCCGCACGACCAAAATGAAACTAAAGTATTTGATGAAATCGAGAGATCGCCGGGACCTTGATAGCCGCCAACATTCGCACTGATGTTGTAATTGCTATCTCGCGATTGCCAGAAGGCACTCGACTGTTGAATGCAGCAAAGGCCTGCGAGTAGCAGCGCCCAAGCGAGGATAAAACGGCGTCTCATGGATAGGTGGCCTTGAGATAGCCCCAAACATCAACTGTGGCTAAGCCACCTGAGCCAGGAGCCGGGATGGTTAGGACGATGTTGGTTGAGGTCGCAGAGGATGGGCGGCAGTGTTGGTAGAGTTCCTCCGATACGCCAAGGCCAGAGGCAAGGGGTGCGGTCCAGATTAGGTAGTAGAGTGTGCCACTTACGATGCCGGTTATGTTGGCGGCGGAGGTTGTCGCAGCGGTGGCGTTATCGCGTACGGAGAAGCCACAGAGGTAGGTATATTGGCTAGGTGCGCCAAGGAGGGTTACGGTGAAGGCGCTGACTGTGCCAGAGGTGGAGGCAGAGATTGGTGTCGCACCAACTGGGTAGTCGCTAGTGCGATTGATCGAGCCGCTGACTGGGGTGATGACGGTTGGGCTGGTGGCGACGGTGCCACTTGTGATGGATGCGACATCGACGTAGGGGATGCCATAAGTATCGGAGGGCCAGGGTGGCTTTGAGCCAACGGCGTAGGTGGAGGTAGTGGCGGATGAGACGACGAGGGTGACGGGTGGACCAGCAAGGACGGCGGCATCGGTTTGGTCGAGGCTTACAGCGACGCCTTGGGTCACAGGCAAGGAGCCGAGTGGGGCTAGGATATAGGCACTGACGATACCACTTGTGATACCACTCGACCCACCCGAGCAGCCGCTAGAGCATGCAACGATCCAAGGGGAGGTGACTTGGGTTACAGGGGTAACGCCTGCGGGACTGGTTGTGATTGTGCCAGAGATTGTGGATGAGACGTTGGCGTTGACGCAGAGCTTACCTGTTTGGTCAATCGTGGCCACTGCGGGGCTGACCGCTAGCGACTGCGATCCGCAGCTTGCTACGACTTGGGCCCCAATAACCACAATGCCCCCCCGGAGGCGGCATATTGAAGTTCTGAGCCTGGGCTGGCGCGATGCCCAGAAGCGCAATCAGCGCCAACCGCAGGAGGGATGTCATTTGGGTTTCCTTAGGAGTGGGGAGTTTGGTGCGATTTGCGCGAAGCGGGCGAAGGTCGCATTGGCATCAGGGCCATCGCCGATACGCATGAATAGCTGCGCTGCGCCGAGGGTTAGGTCAGCGGACCAGGGGTCGGTGCGAATTACGCGGACTACCACAGCTGGATCGCCTCCTTGGCGGATTTCCTCATACCCTGGCCGGGTGCGGATGTAGCGATTCCATGGGAATATTCGGGATGCTTGCACGACATATCCATGCCCAGATAGTTGGTCGGCGAGTAAGCCACTGAGGCCAAACCATAGTCCAAGGACGGCAACAAGCCCCCAACGCAACCATCCCAAGGGCCGCCTCGGACGGGATGCGCCAAGGGAAGGAGAAGAAAGAAATAGCCAAGAAAGCAACGAGGATGTATCTTTCGGCTGTTCTTTGACAGAGGGCCAATCCGAGGAGCCCGGCCAAGGGTAGGCATCCGACTCCGTATTGGAAGATGAAGCCAAGGAAGTCATTGTGTGGGTCCTCTGGGCGAGTGAACATTGTGTCGGTGCGACTTGCGTATTCGGGATAGAGCATGAAGAAGGAACCAGGGCCGTGGCCAAACAGGGTGAAGCCGTCGATGGTATCGCGCCACATTGCGACGCGAAGAGAGATTGAGCCATCCCAACCCTTGTGAAAGATCACTGGAGAGGCTATGAGGGCTAGGATGGCCAGGGCGATGACGCCTCGCCAGCGATATGAATTCCAGAGCCACAAGGCGCAAGCGGCGCCAAGGGCGACAAGGCCAGCGCGAGTGCCGGTCATGTAGATTGGAAGGACGGTTAAAGGGAGATAACGCCAGCAACCAATGGCCAAAAGAGCCACTGTGGTAAGTACTGCGCTCTCTCCGAGCATGTCGGGGTTGAAGAACAATCCGTGGAAGGTTCCAGGGTCGCCGACCACAAGGTTCCAACCAAAGTGTTGGACAAGACCAACTACGGTGTTAATACCAATGCCCCAGGCGAGGCCAATGTAGAATGGTTTGAGGTCATACGCTGCGCCGAGCATGAACAGGCCAGCACAACAACCCATCAACAACAAGTCCCACACACCCTGCACAGCAACTGGGGCCCAGGCTTCGGCGACGCAGGCATACGCCAAGAACGCAATGCCAAGCCAATGCCCAGGCCCCATACGCACGCCACGAAGGAAGAAAAATGGTAACGCACAAGATAACACACACCAACCCGTCAGGACCATAAATCCCGTTAGGGTTGGTATGTAGACCAGAGGGAGTAGGAGGCCTAGAAGGAACATGCGTTACCAATCGTTGGCGCAGATGGTGACGAAGCTAGCAAGCCAGATCGCCACCAGTGCTATGACAAGGAGGATCATTGATTCCCTGTGCAGTTGTAGCTATAGTTCTTCGACGACACCACGGTGGTTGCGGAGAGTTGCGTAGTGTAGACAGTGTAGGTTGGGACAGTGGTACCATTTTGTTCTTGCAGGATGCAAGCCGGGATTTGAACAAAGGGAGTGCCAAAGGTGATTCCCATTGAAGTGGCAGTCGTCGCTATAACACCGGCTAAGTCGGTGGCGCTGGTGTATAAGGTGCCACCAACGATGGTTGGGGTTATTTGCGACCCAATTCCCTGTGTCGCAAGGAGATGGTTGGGCAGGTAGGCGTTGTTGCTGGAGTCAAGTCCCACCGGACCTCTAGGGTCTTGCGAACCCTGGAGGGATTTGGTGATAGTCTGCGCCCACGCGGCTCCACTAAGGAGCGACAACGCAAGGGCTGTGACGAGTAGCTTTCTCATGTCATTGCTCCTTTATTCGAACCTATACCAAGTCTTGGCCCCGAGGGAATACTGCCATTCGGAACCATTCGATATAGCTCCGCCAGAAGTACAGGATGTGGGATTGGTGCCAACCATAGCTACGCCAGCGGGGAGGGTGGCGGAGATGGTTAAGGTTGACACAGTGCCACCTGGGCAGTTGATAATGACCTTCTCACCAGCATAGGGCGCAGTAGGAAGGGTAATGTTCCAAGTGGTGATGGCACCAGTGGCGAGCACAGTCTCGTTAATTGCTAGGACTGTGGTATTGACCGTGGTGCCAGCTGGGACCAGTTGGTGATTGGCTGCGTTGCGAAGGACGTAGGTGGGGACTACGATTCCAGTCCCACCTACAGAGCCAGCTTGGCCATTCCAATATTCGGTGCCAACCAACGTCGTGGTCACCACATTCTGGGCGTAGGCGACGACGAAGCCTAGACCCAGAAGGATGCCAAGCGCAGCGAGATAGCGTTTGATGCGCTTCATGTTAGTTCGCAACGTTGATGCCAGCTTGGTAGCCACCAAGGATCGCGTTGTTGGTGCCAGAGTATGGCTGATCGTCGCGATCGATGACGATACCGGACTCGAGGATGCCAGCGGTGAAGGTTGCGCCACCGACGACGTAGGCGAGTCGCAGGTAGCGAGGGATGGCGATGCCGTCCGGTGGCCGGGGCATATCCATGTCAAAGAGACGGGCACCGGCAGCGAGGGTGGCAAGGGCGTAGGTAGGAGAGGTCCACCATGTGCTGAATGCAGCCGGAGCGCCAGCGCCGTTGTCGATTGCGCCCTGGAGCGAAATGGCGAGAGTGCCAGCGCCACCTGAGGTGAACAAGGTGTTGACCTGGGCGAATAGCTTGAGCGCCGGATGGTCACCGATGCCCATGTCGCGTGCGCCGCCACCATTGGCGGAAGTGGGAAGGCCGACGATGCCCAAGTCGAGGACGTTGGCGGAGACATAGGTGCCAACAGGTTGGGCGAGGTTGGCGGCAGTGTCGAAGAGAAGAAGGCTGTCTAAGATCATCTGATTGTTCCTTTACACTACCTGGGCTTCATTCGACAAAATGGCGTCACATGTACGTACAGGGATGCCTCTGAACGTGGTTACAACCTTACCATTGAACTCCTCGAGTCTGAGGAGCACATTAGTCTTATTCATGGCCTGGAGGTCGAGGTAGGTGCGAATGATACGATTGCAGTAGATCACCACGCGGCCCATGTTTGCGCGGACTTCGGGAGTGTCCGAGGTCTGGATCGCAGTGGCCTGGGCAGGTGCGGTGGGGAGGCGGTACAGGGCGCGGACGATGAGGTTGATAAGGTTCGCCGCGGAGACGCCGGTCAACTGCGTCACGTCGATGTTTGCGACGCGTGCGCAATAGCGCCAATCTCTCAGGCAGAGCCCTATCTCCCACTTGAAGTGATCGCGATAGGCTTGATAGGTGTTGCCGGCCGAGTCTTGCACCGGCCACTCACCCATGTCGCGATGTTGTAGGCCGGTGATCTTGCCTTTGGGGAAGATACCCATGATGGTATCTGAGCCCCAGGTGGTGATCCACAGGGAGGTGTTGGTGTTGGAAGTGCCACCAGCGTCGAGGACGTTGTTGGCGGTCTGCGAATTGGCCGTGGCTACCGTTGAGTAGCGCGGAGCTAGGCCAGTGAAGCGCTCAGGGTTGATGTGCTGATTGCCATAGATTAGAGTGGAGGCAATCTGCTGCGACATGCCTTCGAGAAAGGCGCGAACTTCCGACAACCTGAACTCTGCGGTGTTGCCGTTGAGGTCGGCGATGTCTTTGTCGATAACCGCATAGGTCTCGAGGTTGCCACAGGTGTCAACGATCTGCGCAGTGGTTGACTTGGCGTTGGGGACGCCAGCGTTCAACAGTCGCCACGTGGCCTGAGGAAGGCCGGTGCGGACGGTTGTTTTGTGCCCAGTGGAAAGGTTGCCTTCCATGACGAGCATGTCGTCAAGGATTTCGTTCGTTTGGGACAAGAGTTCGATGATGGCGGCTACGCGATAGCCATCGTCCATTCTCTTAGCCCAGTCGGCATAGGTTAATGCCAGACTGCCAATAACGGCTGCCATTTAAGGCTCCATTGAGAGAGTTGAAGTTGCATGGTGAAGACACTCACCTGACCAATCTGGCATTAGCTTTCAACCTCTCTGAGGCATGGTCACTTGAGATTCGGGTACATTGCCGCAGCGATTGACTGCGGCTTGGAATCGGGGGCCTTCTGGCCTAGCTCGGATGGGCCTTTGCCAGTAGTGGGACGGCCTTCGGTTAACTGCTGCGCCATGGCAAAGAATGCACGAACGAATGCAGGATTGTCGCCAACGCCGGTTGTGTCCATGACCTGACGGAACTCGGCTGCGAGCTTGGGATTGTTGATGCCGTCGATGGCACGGCCGATGGTTTGGAGGACTTCGGGCTTCACTTTGCCACCAGCGCTGAGCGAAGTGTCGGCGAGGACCTCATCGCGCCAGCCTTGGCGCATTGCGACATAGTCGCCTTGACCAGATTTCGCAAGCTCGGCTTCGCGCTTGGTTTGAACGTCAACCAGCTTCTGGGCTTGCTCTTGGGTGAGACCTAGTTCTTTGAATACGGGTAGCGCGGCTTCGACGGCTTCCTTGTTTAGGGTGAACCCATCCGGGACTTTGAAGTCTGCGTACGTCTCAGGGACAACAGGCTTGTCACCGGCCTTGGGTTCAGCTTTGGTCTCAACCTTTGGCTCAGTCTTTGTCTCAGGCTCAGTCTTAGTTGTAGGTTCGGTCTTCGTCTCCGTCTGTGACGTCAGCGGTTGAGTCTGGTCCTTCAACGTCCCGTCGGCCATTCTCGCTTCCGCTGTGTTCGGTTGAGCCGGAGGTGTCACTGTCGTTGTCGTCGTTGATGCGTCGGACATTTGCTTCCTCAGTCATTTTGAGATACATCTGGGGGCAGTGCAGCATGATGTCGCTAAGTAGGATCATGCCAAAGGAACGGTAGCCTTTATTGAACGCTTCTACTAATGCGTCGCCGGTGAATGGGTCGGCGAAGATGCGTGCGGCCTCGAGTTTGCGCCACATCCAGGCTCGGCCGAAGGTGTCGGACATGATACGAACGATTGCGTCTCTGTCATCACGCGCGGCGATGCGACTGGCCTTTTCGGCCTTGCGTACATCCTTTCGCTCGCCTGCGTTATAGGTCACTGGCCTATACCCATTTGTTGTAGTGCGGTCTTCCCACCACCCACGTCGGTCTGTGACAAGGTCTGGCCAGCTTGGGCAAGTTGTTGGGCTTGCTCAGCCTGCTGCGCTTGGGCCTGCTGTTCGGCCTGCTGTTTGCGAATCGCATCCGCAGCCTCGTCCGTTCTCATCAGCCTGGGATCATTGTTTAGTAGGTGCGAGTATTTGTCAAGCGTATAGTCGAAGTCGATTTTGGCCAAGATGGCTGGATCTAGCGCTGCGATGTTGCCGGTTACTTGGAGTAGGCGCTCAATTCCACCCGAGGCTGCGGCCTGTTGCGCTTGCTGGAGCATCGAGATGTAATCGATGTTGATCATCTTGCCTTGGATTTCAGGCGGCGCGGGTGGGAGGATGCCAGCGCGACTGGCGATGGCAAAGACACGGTCAATGGTAGGGCCAAGGACTTCGAAGTCGATACGTTCGAGAGCAGGGCCAAGGAGGACCATCGACTCGGACTTGCGCATGTCCCATTCCATCGCAGTCACGTTGGAGCGGGTTTCGAATTGCGACGCGGTCATTAACACGTCGTTGAAGAAGGTCTTGGCGAGGCGAGCGCGGACTTCGTTTAGGTCTTCGGTGATTTCGTTGACGGGGAAGGAGGTGTCGTAGACGGAGGAGAAGCCGGGCTTTCCACTTGCAGCGTATCCAGAGACATAGGTAATCCCTCCGGGGAGTAGAGATGCAGGCTGGTTTTTAAGTTGGACATCGGCGACGAGAGGAGGGTTAACCATTTTGTCAATTGCTTGAGCCTTTCGTCTGGACTCAAGCTGTAGCTGCTTCTGATCTGGAAGTCCATCCATTCCAGGCGATCGTCCGTAGGCATCATTACTAACAAGGTCCCATCGACCGATAATTGCTGGCTGCTCATAGTATCCCTTTCGTTCAAGGAAGCCAGGAGGGGCGTTGCCACCGCCTTGAGGGGAGGCACTGCCACCCCACTCCCAATAACACTCGCGATACTTCCAACGACTGGCAAAGCCAAACTTGGATGCGTTGCCATCATCGTTGGGCTCAATGGCATGGGCCACGATTAGTTCACGAGTGCGATTCGCACCAGCGTTGTCGGTGTAGAGAAGCTTGGTTGAGTCGCTGACATTGTCGATGCCGAAGCGATTGACACAAGCGTCAACAGTCATTGTGAATTCGCGATAGAACACACACGGTCGATAGTTGCCGTCGATGTCAACGTAGTATTCCCCAGCGCAGGGATTGTAGCAATTGATTACGTTTTCGAAATCTTCGTAGATTAACAAGACGGCGGTGCCGAATACAACGAGGTCGTAGTAGAAGGTGGCGATGCAATTGTAGAAATTGCTTTCGCTAAATATCATGTAGAGGAGACGTTCGCACTCTGCGAGCCACAGGGAGACGGGAGAGGTTTGGGTTGAGTCAATCTTCCCCACACGTAGGCGAAACCATGGGCGAGTAGGTGAAGACTTACCACTAACAAGACCAGCTGCGAGGTTGCGGGCACAGATGACTCCGGTAGAATCGAGGATGTGTTGGTTGATGGGCGAGCCACGGCCCATTTGATTAGGCGTGACGATCCATTTGTAGCGACGAGGCAAGAAGAAATCGGCGAGTTCGCGCCAATGGGTCCACCACGAATAGCGGTTGGTGCGGAGGCCTAGGAGACGGCCTTCGACGTACCTATATAAATTGTATCCTGAATCGGTGAGCTTTTGTGCCATTAGCTTGTTGGAACCCTCTTTCGCAATATAACTGATCCATCTGGGCGGTCTTCTCGATCAATGCCATTATCCTCTAACATCTTGGTCTTTTGGTTCAGCCACTTTTGTGGATTGTCAAGTTCCTTTGGTAGGCGAATGGCACCGTAGTGGTCTAGGGCTTCGTCCCATTTGTTATACTCAGGGCCGTCTTGGATAGTGTGCACTTCGCCGGGTTTGGTATCGGATTGAGCTTGAGTTAATCGTCCCTCAGTATTCATTTGGGCCGCAGCCATCAACGAGAAAGGGTCCGCGGTGTCCGGGGAGGAAGCGGAAGACCCCAACATCGAAGATGGCTGCGGTTTGGAGAATGGGACTACGATTGCCATTAGTGAAGTACACAGAGTAAGAAGGGCCAACAGCGAATCGTGGTTTGCTTAAAGCCTGGGCTAGACTCAAACGATGTGAATCCATATGCACGGATGGTTGGGCTGTAAGCCAACCCTATATTGAATTTAACACCATCACCACGGAGCCAGTGTATCATGTTCATTGTCCCAAAAGTGTCTTGGTGCCATACCCCTGCTGCTGAGGCAGAGAGCTTGCGCCAACGAATGAAGGGGTGCTACCACCGCCACCACCAGCGGCTGCTGCGTTGCCACCTGGGGTGCCCTGGGGTTGTTGAATTGGTGCGGCGGCGGGAGGTGGTGCCTGTGGTGTGGCGCTAGTGCCACCACCTCCTCCACCACCGAGGAGTGAGGGGAGTAGGCCACCAGCTGCGCCACCTGCTGCGGTGCCGAGTGCGAGGATGGAGGCGCTGACTGGGTCGATAGCGCAGACCAATGGGTTGACGGAGGGGTCTCTCATGCACTCATCCTCTCTTCCGAATACGGGTCATACTCAAATTCAACCATCGGTTTGTGTGGAAAGTCGCCACCAGCGAATGCGTTCTTGGCCAATGGGCCGCCGAAGGTGAGGGCTAGGGCATCGAGGTCGTCAAGGACTAGGTCCTTGTTGTCTTCCATTAGGTCTTCTTTGGAGACGAGTTGGATTTGGTCTTGTTTGTTGAAGGTATAGCGGATAGCAAGCATTGCAGAGCGCAGGGTGTCGTCATGGGGCAGCATTCCACCCTTGATCCATGCCCGCAAAGCTCCATACATTGCTGCGCGCTTATTGGCGTACTTCTCGCCAGCGTTGTCGAATATAACTCCCGTGATGTCATCCTTGCCTCCGAACTGCACCTCAACTACAAAGAGACGCTGATTGCGACAATTATCAACAACGCCGCCACCAACGCCACCGCCGTCAATGAAGATGCCATCAGGCCGCCATTCGTTGTACGAATCGTGGACTCGATTGGCTAATTCAACAGTGTTGATTCCGTTGTAAACCTTCCGAGCAATACTTCTTGCGTCGCGACCCTTTCGTGGGAAGATGACTGAATTGTTCGCACCGAATCGAGCAACGTCCACCCCGATAGCAAGTGGTGTGAAAGCATCGACAAACACTGATCGTTCATCGGACATGGCAGCGTCAATATCCGAAGCGCTGAAAAATTCCATCTCGCCCACGCGAGGGAATTGGCCGAGGACACGTATTCGGACAAAGTCGGAATCGAGGCCGTAGGCTTTGATCCACTTGTCGAAGCGGGCTTTGTTGGTGACTTTAACGGAGCGACTATCGATTTGTCGAGAGTGCCAGAACTCAGAGTGTCGTCCATCGAAGCACTCCCTAAAGCGACCTGTGTTGCGGGTTGGGTTGCCAAAGACGAGCCAAAGGATTTCGGTATCGTTGTCGGTAAGAGCTCCTTCGGCCGTTTCCCAAATGATGTCGGCGATTTCCGAAGCCTCGTCGAAGATGAGGAGGATTCGCTTGCCTTGGTTGTGAAGCCCGGCGAACGCAGCCGGGTTCTTCTCAGACCATGGGATCATGTCGATGCGCCATGTGCGCTCGCGGTCGGGGTCTTTGCTAAAGAGGGCGGTGGCTGTTAGGGTGAAGTGGTCGCGTGTGAAGAAGCAAAGGTTGTACCACTTGCCAAGCTCGGCCCAGGTCTTGGTCTTTAACTGGGTTTCCGTGTTGGCCGTGATGACACCACGTGTGTCAGGGAAGGTGGTGAAGGCCCAGAGGATGATCCACGCGACTGTGGCGGATTTGCCAATGCCGTGGCCAGAAGCGGTAGCGATTTGTATAGCTTCCGCAGGATTGAGTAGGCCGGTGCGAATGAGTTCGAAGAGGTCTCGGGACCAAGTGTCTGGGCCATCGAACTTCTCCAAGACAGTGCCGGGTTCGCCCCATGGATAGGCGCCAAGGGTGAAGGCGAGCGGATCGCCTTTCACAGAGGCTAACCATTCCATTAGGTCGTCGGTCATCTCACCACCAGATTGGCATGGAGCCAATGAAGACAAAGACCGAGTTGGATTATTGGGTCGTTGGCGTGTTCTATATCGCCCCAACCGAATAATCGAGGGTAGTCTTTGGACCGTGGAATTAGAACGAAGGCAGTTTCGGCTGGCTGCTCGCCACTCTCAATTCGATTCGCCAAGTCGCGTAGGCGAGTTGGAATATCGCTTAGGTCCTTGACCGGAAGTGGGACGACGTTGAGTTCAGTCATGCTTGACCTGTGAGATGTACCAAAGGGCGAAGGCAAGGACGACGGCTAGGATGGCGCCACAGATGATGCCTACGATTTCCATGCTGCGCTCCAGGGAAGAGAAGACCCGGCGAGCGCTGCCCCACACGGCCGTTCATCCGCACAGAGTGGCTCAAGCCGGGTCCCCATTGCAGGCAGACGGGCGTCAGCGCTGCAATTAGATTTTGCGCACAAGGTTGCCCTCTATGTATGACCGAGGCGCCACCTCAGGGTTTTTAGAAGGTAGGGCCGGGGTGGGGAGACTTCGTCCTCGTACAAGCTTTGCGTTAGCGGAGCGGGCTATGGCGCCTTCGAGCTTTGTGGCGAAGTCGACGTTGATATTTACGTTAGTAGATTTCTTGGAGAGGCCAACTCTATCGGACGTGTCTGCGAAGACCGCAAGCGCTCGACCAATCGGTACCAACTCACCCTCTTCATCAGCTTTGTCGAAATGTTCGTTGAGGTGGCGCAGGGCTTTGAGATTAACCTCAGTTGCTGCACGATGTCGTTCCTCTTCGGCTGAGATGTATGCATTGTGAACGTCCTTGCGATAGGCACTAACCAAATCCTGAAAGGATGGGTCGGCTTGGAGAATATAGATTCGTGCTAGAGAATACCCCGCCTCACTAGCAGCCTGAGCAGGACGGATACCAGAAGCAAGGAGCCTAGCCAGCCGATGGTGAGGATCACGAAATCGTTGAACAGCAGGCACATTGCGTTTCTCTTTCACGCAAGCGAGGTCGTCTCGGGATAGCGGGCGGACGCCGAGGATTTCGATCTTGGTTTCAATGCGTCCGCGGTGTAGGGTCACGAAGCTTACTCAGGTTGTTGATTAGCCAAATTAACTGTTTGCACTATAAACTCAGCGATGTGCCATTCACAAACGGCAATCGATGATCCCTCATCTGTACCATTTTCGATAACAGCTTGGCCATCCTTAGTTGGACTAGGATTAATAAACCATGGAGTGTGAGGAATATCATTTTGCATTTTATATCCG